>ENA-OSEO01006473-OSEO01006473.1-sediment-metagenome-genome-assembly--contig:-NODE-6473-length-10493-cov-3.824693_pt1 | contig 10493 bp, 10 predicted proteins | sample MGYA00237883_ERZ534232 | MGnify/ENA metagenome assembly ERZ534232
CCATGATATGCCAGCACACCGATTTCAGGCCGATGCGGTGTCCCCACCAAGTCGGGATGTAAACATCGGCCCGACGAAAGAACCGGATTGACCGAGCGCGGAATCATATGTTATCGAACAGTCTCTTGGAAGGGATTTTCAGCAAAAAAAACCGCCTCCTTTTACGACGAATAATAGGAGGCGGCCTGCTGAAGGGCAACGATTGCAACGTTGCCGTTTTTATTTTTGGATGGAGACTACGGGAGACAGGGAAAATCGTAGAAGTCTTTAAACTTAACGAATTCTGAAACTGTTTGGAATATAGAGGCAACTGCTTTTTCGGAAACCGGCTTGATGCCGTGGGCAAGAATCGAGTCGACCCGGTCATTTCGACGGCCGGTGGTTTCTTCAAAAAGAACCTGCCCGTAGAGTTCAAGAGCGCGATAGATACGGGCGGCGGCGTCATAACGATTATCCATCATTTTCCGCCTGGCATTGTTTAAAAGATCCCCGACCATGACCAGGTGAAATTTATTCATCCCACAGGTCAGAGACATGATCGTTTGGAGTCTGTATCGGTTGGACCTATGCGCAATATTTTTCATCCAAGGAGCCAGGCTGCAGCGGACATCCACTTAATCGGCTTCGGCAGGGAGGGAGCCGGCGGTGTAGAGTCCAGCGTTATCAGCAGGGGTTTCGCGTTCGGAAATTCCCTGGAAGCCGCCTCAAGCGCTCGAACCTCCCGCGTTTTTGTTTCCTGCTGCGAAATGTCCAAACAGGCTTGGATCAATTCAGGCGGCTCTAAAGAAGAGGCCGCCAGGAAATCCACTTCTAAACCTTCCTGTGTTCGTACATAGGAGACATGCTTGGCCCGGCGTTCCAGCTCCACCAGCACTACTGTTTCAAGAGCATGTCCGAGATTCTGGCGTCCGCTTCTGTCGTAAATGGGAATAAAGCCGGGATCAACCGGATAAGCCTTGCGCGGGTTGACCATCCGCTGTCTTTCAGACCCTGAATGGAGGGCAATGGTACGGATTAAAAAGGTATCTTCGAGATATCCAAGATAGGCATGCAGGGTGTCTTTCCCGACGGGGATGCCCTGTGAGCGCAGGTCGTTGTATAGTCTCTGAACGCTGAAAAGAGAGGCCGCGTTTGCCAGCAAATGTCTCTGCATCCATCGAAGCGCCGTCGGATTGGTTATGGAATGTCTTTCAATAACGTCGCGCAGCGCAACGATATCGGCATAGCTTTGCAGCAAAGCCGTCCGGTCACGGACGGGAACTCCCACCGCCTCAGGGAAACCGCCTTCCAAAAGGTATTTGCGCAACCGGTGATCCAGACCGGAATGCGTCGCCTTGGGCAGTTTCCTCCATGGCGCCTCCGGGGCTGCGCCGGTGTGACGGAGCATTTCCCGGAAACTGAACGGATGAATCAGAACTTCCAGCGCCCGCCCCCGCATGCTGGTGGCCACCTCCCGGCTCAGGAGCCGAGCTGAAGAACCGGATAGAAACACGGTAACCTTTTCGGTATCCAGCAGCCGACGGATAAAAGCCTCCCATCCCGGTACCAACTGAATTTCGTCAAAAAAGAAGGTTACCTCCCAGACATCGCGCATTCCCGGATTCAGTCGGAAATATTCATCCACCAGCCAGGACAGTTCGGCAACCTGGATGCCGGTCAAACGCTCGTCTTCAAAGCTGAAATAAAGAAGCGACTGGCGCGGCGCACCCTTCGCGAGTCGATCCTCAAGACACTGCCATAGAAACGTGGTTTTCCCGCTTCGCCGCATGCCGATAACCGCAAAAGCCTTTCCTGGCACGGAAGGTAAATGCACCTCTCTTCGCGTCATCGGTGGCGGTGTGAAGTTAAGGGCATCTATTATTTTTTGACGAATTACATCGCGCATTTATCACTCCAGCGCGGCTAATATAATTTATATATATCCTTTTGTAAAGGATAAATTAGCAGTTTTTCCAAAGAGTGGAAAGTGTTGGTTTCGCTCAGCGGCGAGGTTAGAAAAATCGTAAAATCAGGATGTTCTTTATACCTTGACGCTGCAAAAGCCCGGGATGCCCCAGATTCCCCCGCACACGGGATTATCGAAAGACGACCAAGGGTGAAGCCGTAGGTTTTCTACTGCTGAGAACCATAACAAAAAGTATCTAAAAACCTTGTCAATCATAGGTTTGAACGGTCTGTGACCCTTCTTTTTTCAATCCGCAAGATTTCTATAGTATTCTCATATAGACAATTTCGACCTCGCTGCCAAAGTGAGAAATATCACAGGTAAACAATGGAATAGAAAAACATGAAAACATAGACGTCCCCATTGTCCTAGACGTCCCCATTGTCCCATTGTCCCATTGTCCCGTCCCCATTGTCCCCAATATTGCTTGCCGCTTTTAGCTTGGGATGGAATGCATATAGGGATTTGTTATCAAAGACAAGAGGGCCAGAACCCAACCTTTCACAAGTAGACTAAGACACTGGAGTCGTTCTTCAATTATAAGGGGAGGGAGCGCCGCTGTTATTCCGGAGACGCTTTGCCACCGCCCAAGGGAATTATTTCTTGAAAAATTATTGACTTTACGATGCCACCAAAAAACAGAATATCTGAATACCGAAATTCACTGATTTCCTGGTTCTGGAAATATCAGCAAGAAAACGTTAAAAATTGGGAAAAATATTTTGAGAGGCCAATCGGCTCGGACGGAAGGCCTCCGGTATTCATAAAGCAAGAAGCCTATAATAATATAGTGATGCTACCTGGTTGCACCGGTGTGATGCAAGAAAAACTAGTTGGCTTGATTCCCGTTAGTCAGAGGCATCGCTGGTTTCGGAGCATGTCAAGCTCGCAAGCGCTCGCTCAAAGTGTTTTTGGAAATCTCAGAGTGTATGGCCGATTGGACTGCTTAAACGAAATCACTGACGAATCTGGAAAACCACTTTTGGGGCCGGCTACAAATGAATACCACCAGTGAACTGGTGGTATTCATTATGGAACCGATTTTTGTAATGGATCTTATTCGAGACAGATGGGCAGAACCTATCAGGGTCGCATCTTAAACATTAAGTATGCGTTTTGAAAAGTTAATATTTAAGATGCGAACCCCATGCTCCAAGCGGTCTTGTACCACGCTACGCAGTGCGTTTAGCCAAAATAAAGGCACTCAATTTACATCAGGATAGTCAATCCCAAAAACTTGAAATTGTCGTCAAAGTTAAAAATCACGGGAAAATGTTTCAGGTCCTTTTTTCTCAGTTCAAAGGCAAAGTTTCCATAAGGCGGTTTGGCGCCTTTCTTTTTTGGTTTACCGAGATCTATATCAAGCGTGTGTTGCCCGATGGTGTATTCTACCCCCCCCTTCCTTTAAGGTGACGTTTCTTTCTGCTGCGATAGCTATCTCGTGTTTTCCCTTCAGCAAATTGGATTTATATGAATTGCAGACATCTACATCTAAAAGGGCGCCGTGAAATCTGATGGAGTCTTTTAATATCTGGGCCTCCTTTTTGGTCGGGAAAGTCTTTTTTGTAGTGGGCTTTACATGCCTGCCGATTATTTTGGGGCCCTTTGCCGGCAACATAATATGACTTTCGTCAACCCCTTTCACTTTACCGCAAATCCTGCATACCTCTTTTTTTTCTTTGGCTTTTTTATAACCATCCCAGTGCTCGCACTGCAGTCCCATGAATTCCCATGCCAGCCCAAGTTGTTGGTATATATCGGCAAAAATTTCGCGCTCTTTTTCTGAAACGCCTTTCTTGTTAAGGTAGTTTTCGCAGACAAAATCCAAACTCTTAAAGAGGCTTTTGAAATCCCTCTTTAACCGAGATTTTTCGTTCTCATTTTTCTTCATGCTTTAAACCTCATCTACAAATGTATTTTATCTCTCACAGCAAATCCTTGCTCGGTAAAAGCGAAAGACTAATATTTCAAGTGTTGGCCTCTTTTTAAGGTCACAAATTGAGACCTTTTTATCGTGTTTCCGGTTCGGCGGCGCCGGCGATTTGATCAGATGGATCAATTTTGGGAAATTTGAGGATTTATTCCAAATCCGGCCATTTCAGGTTGAAACTGACGCTGCGGCCACCGCCGGGGTTCTGCTGCAACACCTGCTTGGCGACCATGTCAGACATTTCCCTAAAGGCAGTTGCCCGGCTGACCCTTGTCATGGCCACATACTTGCGGGTTGTCAGACCGCCTTGAAAGCCCCGGGTCCAATTCGTCTTTTGCCACACATAAGACATAACAAACCTCTAAACGTCTCATATTTTGAAGCGATTATAACCTTCAATCGCTTCAGGGGAATTGTAATCTTTATATGGGAATTGACATCACAATGCCAGCACTGCAACGTTGCTGTCCACGCGCCCGAATGCAAAAAACCCCATCATTCAGGTTGCTGAATCATGGGGTTTTCAATACCAGTCTCACGGTTCAAGGTCTCCTCCAGCAGAAGCATCTTCTGAACTTTCCAATGGGTGTTCGGAAATGAATTGACCAAAACCAGTCGAATCGAAAAATTAAGCTTACAAAGTAAATAAAATACTTAATTAATGGAAAAAATTCGGCAGTTCATCTGCAGGCGGCTGCCGGTAATCCCATATCAGGTTAGCAAGCTTCATAAAGGCATCTGTTTAAGATAATGAATATGGATACACCACCTCCACCGGATTTACAATCGACAAAACCAGAATGGCCTCAGCCTTTCTCATTTCGGCAGAATCAATAGATGATCTCAATATCATAAAGATCTGCCAGATCCCGATCCAGCATTAATTTCAGCGCCTTGTTGTAACCAATCTAATCTAATATATATTCGTCATGGCCGTGTCAACAAAAAATATAAACAAATTAAGATAGTTATATTGTTAAAATTCGAAGAACGAAGACGGAAGCCTGCCTGTAACCAACACCCTGTCGAGATCAACGGGGGAGCTTTGCCCTAAAAGGGCGCAACTTGCTGAGGCTGGGTAAAAACTGGTAAAAAATGCGGTTGACAATCCCGCTGGCAGGTGGTACCTGACTAAATTCTAAATATGACTACAACCGATGGGCTTCCACTTCCAGATGTTGCAGTCTCTTCAAGTTTAATACACAACCATAAATTTCCGATACAGTCCCTTCCTAAAAGGGAATTCTTATCAACTCAACCGATACAGTCCCTTCCTAAAAAGGGACGCTTATCAACTCAACTAACGAGGAGGTCGCTATGAAAATGAAACATTTCGTCGTAACACTGGTGGTTATGGGGATTATGGCGGGGGCTGCAACGGTTTGGGCTAGTAAACCCTATGAAGGCAAATCGATTACTGTCTATGTTTCAATCGCACCAAAACACCGGGATCTGATTATGGAAATAATCGCGCCCAAACTGAATGAGAAATGGGGGATCAGGCTGATCGCCGAAGAAGTGGCGGCGAAGACGATGCTTTCAAAGGTGGCTGTAGCCGGAGACAAACCGACCGTAAGCGTTTGCATGTGGGATTTTCCGTTGGCGATGCAGGCAGTCGAAATGGGTCTGACTGCGCCTATGAAGACGGATTTGATTCCGAATACGGCTGACTTATATGACTATGCGTACTACAAAAAAGAGGGTAAAATCCATGTTCTTTCCCATGGTCTGAACGCTGTGGGTATTATTTACAATGAAGAAATCTTTAAGAAAAGGGGCCTTAAGCCACCGAAGGGGTGGGCGGATTTGTGGCGCAAGGACGTTGAAGGCCGCGTCAGTATCAAGGCACTTGAAAGCACTTATGGCACCGGTGCGTTGGTGGCAATCGCACGCTGGCAGGGTGGAGGTGAAGACAACGTCCAACCCGGCTTCGACAAACTGAAACAACTGCTTCCGAATGTTCACACGATTCACACTTGGTCAAGCGAGTTGTCCAAGCTGCTGCAACTCAATGAAGTATGGATTGCCATTGAAGGTTCCTATTCGGCTCCCAGTCTTAAGGCCGACGGCTTCCCGGCCGCATGGATCGCACCGGTTGAGGGCGCCACGATGCTGCTGTCCAGTTCATCCGTGGTCAAAAATGCCCCCTATCCGGATGTTGCGCATGATTTTATCAACGAATACTACAGTATGGAACACCTGCTGCGCAGAGCTCGCGAGGCAGGGCTTGTATCCACGCGAAAGGCGGTATGGGATAATCTTTCGAAGGAGGAGATCTCCCGGCTTCCGTTGACACCCGGTGACTTCGGAAACCTGGTTTCTATGGACTGGATGAAAATCAACGCTAACCGCACCCGTTGGATCGAAATGTGGCATCGGGAAATTGTCAAATAAACAGCGAGGCTCGGGGAATTCGCCGTTGTCCTATGGGAAGGCGATGGCGGACTTGCAGGTCAGACCGCAGGGTGAGGCCGGTTTTGGGAAGAAAGTGTCCATCCCGGGGCCGCTGCCTGACGCTCCGGTTCCGTTTTGTAAAACCGGGCGCGGCTGTGAGAAAAACCCCGGGGCCGCAGGATCGACTGCTGAACAGCTGCGCCTGCGTGATCCGGGGGGATGATTCGGGAGTTTGTCTTGGAAACGATACTTCAAATCAAGGGCTTGAAAAAATCGTTTGGTGCGCAGCAGGTCCTCAAGAGTCTGAATCTGGAAATCCGGAAAGGAGAGGTTGTAACCCTTCTGGGACCCTCCGGGTGCGGAAAGACCACCACGCTTCACATTGCCGCCGGGCTGCTGAAGGCGGATGCCGGGGAGATTTTTCTCAGAGGCGCGCCTGTAGGGCACCTGCCGCCTCAGAAGAGAAAAGTGGGTATGGTTTTTCAACGGTACGCACTGTTCCCTCACATGACGGTTTACGAAAATGTGGCATTCGGTTTAAGAATGATGAAAATGCCATCAGAACAGATCCGTAAGGAAGTGTATGATATTCTGGACGTGGTCAGGCTGCCCGATGTGACTCACAAATTTCCATCGCAGCTTTCCGGGGGAATGCAGCAACGGATTGCATTTGCCCGCGCACTGGTTATGAAACCCGATATCCTGCTTCTGGATGAGCCCTTCAGCAATCTGGACGAAAAGTTGCGGCGGGAAATGGAGCTGGAGACCCGCCGTATTCAGCAGGCTGTGAATATAACGACTCTGTTTGTAACCCACAATCAGGAAGAGGCTTTTGTCATGTCGAACAGGGTGGCGGTGATGAATGCCGGGCAAATCGTCCGTATTGACTCTCCCCGCGAAATCTACCGGGACCCGGGAAGCCGGTTTGTGTGCAGTTTCCTGGGGGATGCCAACTACCTGGAAGGCCGAGTGACGGGGGTTGAATCCGATACAATCTTCATCCGCGTCAACGATCTGCTGCTTGAAGCGACATCATCATCCGCAGTCAGGGAGGGCGGGCAGGTGGCTGTTGCCATCCGGCCGGAACGAATCAAAATCAGTAAAAATGAATCCAGAGATGCCCGCAATGTGTTCAACGGAGTGATTTCAGATGTGATTTTTAAAGGAGCCAGTCTGTCTTATCGCATCAAAGTCGGAGAAATTGTTTTTGACGTCGATAAATATAGTCAAGAAGATGATCTGTTTATGGTCAATGATTCTGTGTACTTGAAATTTGACAAAGAAGCTGTTCTGATTTTGCAAATTGATAATTAGATGGAAAATTATTAAAATGAAAAGAATTGCTACTTTTGTCAAATCATATAAATGGATGTGGCCTTTAATTCCGGCTATTGGATTGATAGCCGTTTTTTTTGTTTTACCGATGATTCATCTTTTTAGATTAAGCTTTTTGAAATATGATCCGAATCAAATATATCTCCCCATATACACCTTGGAAAATTTCGTCAAATTCTTTGGCGATATTTATTTCTGGAATATGATATGGGTCACGATTAAAGTGGGATTGCTTACAACTGTCGGAGTTATTGTACTAGGTTATCCGGTCGCATATTACCTGACGCAATGTTATGGGATTGAAAGAACGCTGTTAACAGTTGGTTTTTTAATGAGTCTTTTTGTTACCATGCTTGTCACCACCTTGGGATGGGCTATTTTATTTCTTCCATATGGGCTTATACAACAATTTCTGGAAATGTTCGGTTTAATTGCTGGAAGGCTTCAATTTATAAAAACTGTTACCGCTTTAGTTATTGTGCTTATTCATATTCATTTGCCTTATGCGATTTTAATTCTTGCCGCGAGCATTCAGGCTGTTCCGGAAGAAAAGATGCAGGCTGCTCGGATGTTGGGAGCCCCCAACTACAAAGTATTCCTGAACATCATGATTCCGCTTACAATGCCCGGGATCGTCTCCAGCACGACTTTGATCTTCATGCTGGCTGTTTCCTCTTACCTGGTCCCGGTTCTGATTACAGGGTATTCGGTCCGTGTACTCCCGATTGCGATCTGGAGCTATACCAGTGAACTGTTAAATTGGCCTTTTGCTGCGGCTATTTCGGTTGTTTTATTTGTTATTACCGCGGTGGGGACCTACTTGTTTCTTGTCGTCACGAACTGGATGACCAAGCGGGGTCAATGGGAGATGGTATAATGTGGGGGCGGTTTGGTCTGAAAATATATATTTACATCATGTTGTTTCTCATGTTGCTGCCTTTTTTTATTGTATTGCCGGTTTCTCTGACGAAAACCAGCTACCTGGCCTTTCCTCCTCAAGGGATTACGCTGAAGTGGTTTATCGTCTGCTTCCAGGACAGGATTCTTGTGGAGTCTCTGATTCTCAGCTTGAAGCTTGCCGCCATTTCATCGGCGCTGGTTGTCACGATCGCGCTGATGGCGGGGATGGTCATTGAACGGAATCAGTTTCGAGGCAAGATTTTCCTGGAGACTTTTTTGACATCCCCTCGTATTGTTCCTGTAATCATTCTGGTGATCGGATTACTCATTTTTTATTATTCCATAGGACTTGCGGAATCCTTTACCGGCCTGGTATTTTCACACCTTGTGATCACGATCCCTTTTGCGTTCAGGACCGTCCTGGCAAGCGTCGTCACTTTGGATGTCCAGCTGGAGTGGGCGGCAAAAACCTTGGGAGCGAACTGGTTCGCCGTTTTTTTCCGCATCATTTTACCCCAAATCAAAACGGGCATGATCGCCGCTTTTCTGTTCTCTTTTATCAGCTCCTTCAACAATGTAACGATGGCCTTGTTCTTATCAGCACCGGGCCAGCGCACCCTGCCGGTGGAATTGTTCAATCGCTTGCATATCGGCGGCATCACCCCGACGACGCCTGCGATCTCTTTTCTTCTGGCTCTGATGGGAGTGATTCTGTTCATTGTATTGGATCGAACGTTGGGGATCTACAAATATCTGGCAGGCGCCAAGGGGTGATTTTTCGCCGAGCGGAGCTGGACGGCAGGTGTTTCTATGAGAATAACCGAAATGACCGTTTTCACAAAGGATCTCCAGCTGGGGCAGGTTTATCACCACGGCGGGGCGTTTATCGAGAAATATGAGCAGGTTTACCTCAAGCTGGTTTCGGACGACGATGTGTTCGGTGCGGCCGAAGTCCGAGGCAACTGTGCCTACGTCACTCACGAGGAACGCGACCATGTGCTTCACGCATTACGGGAACAAGTGGCGCCTTTGATGGCGGATATTTCCGGCATCGACATGGAACCGGGTCTTGACCTGATCCAGCGGCAGGTTCAGAGCCACGCCGCCCGCACGCTGGTTGACGTCTGCTGGCATGATCTGGACAGCAAGATCCTCGGCGTTCCACTATACGAAAGACTCGGAGGCAAGCGGCGGGATTCTGTCAAGGGTTTTTGCGGGGTGCCTTTTGCAGGCCTGGAGGAGAGCGAAAAAAAGATTCGCACCGGGCTCCGGGAAGGCAGGGGTCTTTTTAAAGTCCGAGTGGGACTTGAACCCGTGGATCGAGACCTGGAACGGCTTAAACTCCTTCGATCTCTGGCTCCCGAACAGCTCATAGGGGTCGATGCCAACGGCTGCTGGTCTGCGAAGGAGGCTGTAAGGCGAATTCAAGCGATGGAACCTTTTGACCTGGCATTTGTCGAACAACCGGTTCCAGGACCGGACCTGCAGGGACTCGGTCATGTGAGGGATCATGTTTCCACTCCGATCATGGCGGATGAGTCTTTGGTTTCGCCGGCGGCATTGCGTCAGCTGATTGAAAAGGGATTCGTGGATTCGGTCAATATTAAACTGCTTAAAGCCGGGGGAATTCAAGGTTTACGGCGAATGATCCACATACTGGATGAGGCGGGCATGCCCTTCCAGTTCGATTCCATGAGCAGTGGACGTCTCGACTCGGCGGCCACATTGCATGCCCAATGTTCGATAGGCGCTCATGCGCTTTATTTTGGCGGCGGGGGGTTCGCATCCGTACTGAAGGATCCGGCCTCCGGCCTTGAATTCGAACGCGGAAGCCTGTTTCCCCCCCAAGCCGCAGGCCTGGGCGTCTTCTTGGACGAGACTTGTCTGTCACGGGTTTTTTCGATCAAGTTGTCTTGAAGTTTTAATATCCTACAGCGGTGAAACAGGCTCTTCGAACTCGATCCGCAGGACAGTTACGAAATCACCATT
>ENA-OSEO01006475-OSEO01006475.1-sediment-metagenome-genome-assembly--contig:-NODE-6475-length-10492-cov-3.546039_pt1 | contig 10492 bp, 9 predicted proteins | sample MGYA00237883_ERZ534232 | MGnify/ENA metagenome assembly ERZ534232
ACCCTGGATATTCTGTATCTGGAAGTTCATTGGGCATTCTACCGCAGCGGTCCGATCCTGTGGTTAGGAGGCGATTATTACGCTGGGTCCATACTGGGCCTCGCCCTGATCTGGACCGAGGGGCTGTTCGACCCAGCTCTGCGTGCCGGCTTGCGCCGGCCGGAGACGAGCTTACGGATTGCGATCAGTTGGGGTACTTCGTTGTGCATGACGATGGTTTTCTTCTTTTCACGTAGTCTGTGGATTGTGATCCCGGCGCATTGGCTGGTCGCTGCTTGTAGCGGAGAGATTCGACGGATGATCGATTCAAAGCGAGCGTCTGACATAAACGATCATTTCCACGACGGGTCTTGAACGCGCGCGACAAAAACGGACCTGGCATCTGTCACCACGTCCGTTCTCAGCAGTGCACCCCGCGACAAATGGCTCGGCTAAACAACCAGGGCAAGAACGACAAGCCCCACAAACAATACACCAGCTAATATCCCCATCCGTCTCAGATCAGAAATCACATAGTGATACTCTGTGGCGAAATCGGGCATTTTTCTTGCTGCTTCCACCTGAGGCTTCGCTGTGGAAACGACGCGGGGAGCCGCAGCTCTGACCTCGCCGACTACAGCCGATGGGGCAAGCGATGGGGCTGGTTGGTTGGCAACCGGCTTCGCAGAAAACGTCCGTCGATCGCGGCGACTTTTCTTAGCCATACGACACAATTCTCCCTTCCATTTATCTTATCAGTGCTCGAGTATTGTCCCTCAAGAAACATGCAAAACTAGCGATCCAGTTGCGCGATCACCACCAGCCGATGGGTATCGATGAGGTAAGGATAACAGGTGATCAGCGTCAGGACAGGCTGGCTCGTTGGTGACATCACACTCACATCGTTGGGCTCAACCACACGTTTGGCTTTTACGACATAATCGAACGCCTGCGAACCAGAGTAGACCGTAATCCGATCTTCGAGCTCGACGTTTTCGAGATAGCGGAAAAGCTCCCCGAAGACGTCGTTATGGGCAGAGATTACCATATTGCCACGCTCACCCGGATTGGCCGAGCCGATGTGATGTCCCGCTCCCTTCTTTAGGTCCTCCCAATCATCCCCATGCACGACAGTCGCATCGACTTTGATCGCAGGGATGACGATCCGTGTGGGGCGTTGGGGTGCCGGGGTTGGCACTTGCATCGGCGGCATCGGTTTCACGAGATTACGATAAGCTAATGGAATATCGTTCGCGGCAGAGGGTGGGGCGCTACTACCTGGCAATACGGACACCTGAATCAGGGGGGACGTAGTCGGCGTGATGATTTCACGGGCTTGCGCCACCTCCTCATTCAGGGTTTTCAGATTGGCCAGGGAGCCAACGAGGATAACCACCAATCCAACCAGCGCCAGCATCTCCAAGCCGAGCAAAACGCGATCGCGAATCACCGAAATTCTGGATTTACCGGTTGGCCCCCCCGAAAAAACGCTCGTCTGCGCGGTGGGATCCGCTTCGTATTCGACCACGGCAAAACGCCCGGCTCCCACGAGCGATTTTTGCCCCTCGCTTCCGCCGAGAGCGACGCTCGCCCTCGATTCAGCAGTACTCTTACTGTCTTCCACCGAAAGCGGTGGATCGTCAGCAATCCGCCCAACTTCGGCAAGGCGGCGCAAACGCCCGTAACGCAATTCACGACGTCTAACTCTGAGAACCTGCTCGAGTTCCTCAATGCTTAGATCATCTACTGGGCGCCTATCCACCATCGTCCTCTCCCAGAATGGGACATCTCGTGACTGCAAAGTTTCCATAAAACCATGCGGACCATCCATATTATAGCCGACATCAGTGGCGGCGTCAAATGGGCGGAGGAGTCAGGTGTCCCATTCGGTTCCCTCGACGAGCAACTCCGAACGTGCTAGTAGAGTCGCTCGTCAAGGTGGCAAAAGCTAGACCAAACCCACGTCCTGAGCCAGTTCGATCATGTAATTTCTGGACCGCGTACGAATCTCTTCTGCGACTTCGGCGGATATGGTATAGAACATCTCGCGATGAAGCGGTTGCCCATTTTCATCACGCGCACCGACCACAGTGAAGCTGTAATTCCAGAAGAAATGATCGTCTACACGCGGTTGGAATTTGGCGCCTTCCCTGGTTTCACGTTCCGCCAGCTCCTTGAGATACTTCTGTGCCGTCGCTTCCCCGCGTTTTGCTTCTCTCTCCGTAATCTGGCGTGTGGTATCCCACCACCACCGGAAACGCTCGGGATCCATGTCAGCCAACACTTCGGCATAGATGATCTGCAAAATTGGGGAAATCTTGTAATCCAGTGCGCCTCCGGTCCCTTCCGCGATACGCTGACGCGTTTCCCGAGATAAATCATCCCCTGAATGATAATCGAGGGTAACGCCAAACTTACTCGCGATGGCAGCCATACGCGCGGAGCGATCCTGCAACCCTTGCACACCGTCGGGCAGCCGGTAGTCGACGCCTTTCTCAACGCCGAAGTTGGGGGCTACATGGGTACAGCGGATCCCCTGTGCCGCCAGCTCGCGCAGGACGAAGATCACTTCCTCGTCGGGAGTCACCGAGTCCACAGCCGAAATATCCAGCGGGCGCTCATCCATCGAGAACTCGAAGTCGTACCCCCGTTGACCGCGCAGCGTAGCGATATACTCGTTCAATTGCCCGGCGGCCTCAATACTGTGCCAATACTTGATCACAAACCGTATGGTTTGCTCTTCGGTTGGATGATAGCGATATCCTCCCGAACCGACAACTGCCGGGGCCTCAAGGGTCTCGGTGTGCCGGGCCAGGATGGCTTTGCGTTTCGCCAGATCCGGAACCAGGACCTCGAACGCCTGTTGAAGCGCGACACCTTCCAGACGCAGCGCGGAATAGTCAAACATGTCGGACGTATCCATGGTGAAGAAGGTGTAGTCACGAGAAGAGTCGAGCAGCACCTTGGCCCGGTCCATTCCTTCTGTCCCTGCGGAACGTTTCACCGGCACGTGGTCGGCGTCAGCACCCCAGGGAACTGTGCTCGCTCCCATTTGAATCCCCCACAGCACGCCTTCAAGCCACAACCCTTCGATAGAGCTCCCCGTATGGCCCATACTCAAGGTCCCCAGTCCCGGCAGATATGTCTGCTGTAAGGGCTTGCTGGACAGAAGCTCGCGCATCGGGGCCAACTCACGTCCGACAGAGTTCTGGATGATATTGCCTGGCACACTCAATTGCTCCAGGGTATCGAAAGCGCTGGGGAAAACATAGCACGTCATCCGGTCGCCGATGCCCAGGCGAGGCGTCGTCCCCATAGGACGAGGGCCAAATGCGACCGCAATGTTCTCCACGAAATAGCGGATATTGTCAATGTCGGCCGGGATCAACGCCACGCTTACCCCATCCACGGTCTCGACCTGCACTGCGTCGAACGAACCACCCAGCTTTTGCAGCCCGGCGCGGTCATCGCTGAACGCCAGCAGTGCCCGCTGCCCGTCCCGGAAACGCGCGAGGACAAAACTGACACCCTCGGCTGTCTTGAGGGACTCGGGAAACAGCATCAACCCATCACACACGGCTTCTCCCGGCGCCAAGGTCCCATCCATCACCCGGCGCACTACAGACTTCAGAAAAGGGCCACTCGCCAGGAGAATCGCTTTGGCCTGTGGCAGATTCCAGGTGGCGGTATCCAGTACGGCTGGGCTGTGAGCGGGCTGAAACGTAATATCGCCGGCTTTGACTGCATCTTCCGAAATTGGCTTAATATCGACCTGTGAACCCATAGTTTGCTCTCCAATCTCCTTTGACCAAAAATTCTGCACAGCCAAACATATCGCCTACCAATGCTGTTTCGCATGACTGATTTTGGCTTCGCGGTCTACCCGAAGACCCAGGCCGGACTCCCGCGCCCGTCCGCTAGAATGACCACGCTTTCTCCTGGAAACAGCACCAGTCTGCTCACCCATCTGCAGACGAGGTCGAGCTGCACATCAACGGTGCCAATGAGGTGATCTTACTACAGACACCAGGGCCTGTCAAGGGTTTGGCAATCCCACAGAGTAACTGCTATAATGCGCGGTGTCGGACCAGACCATCGCAGCTGGTCATCCAGGTGTTACTTCAAATGCATCCTTCTAAGGAGAGGAATATGCGCAAGAGAATCCACAAGCCCTCCGCCGCTCTCTATCCGGCCCCGGTCGTTCTGGTATCTTGTGGGGATATGGATCGCCCCAACATCATCACCATTGCCTGGACCGGCGTGCACTGCTCGGCGGAAGCGCCGATGGTGAGCGTCTCGATTCGTCCCAGCCGTTACTCGCACGCGCTGATCGCGGAATCGAGGGAATTCGTGATCAATATCCCGACCACCGCCTACCTGAAGGAAGTCGATTTCTGCGGCGTGGTGTCCGGACGCGATGTGGATAAGTTCGAAGCCTGTCACTTCACCGCGCTGCCGAGTTCCAAAGTGCAGTCACCCATTATCGCCGAATGCCCGGTCAATCTGGAATGTACGGTCACCGACATAATCCCGCTGACCAGCCACAACCTGTTCCTGGCACGAATCGAAGCGGTTCACGGGGATGAAGACGTCATGGATGAGAAGGGGAATATCGATGCCGCCAAAGCGGTACCCATCACGTTTGTGACGTACCAATATTATGGACTGGGGGCATACCTCGGGCGGTACGGCTTCACTGGAGGCAAGTTGACGTCGTAGGCTAACGCCGGTTTTTCTTCTTGGGGCGTGGCTCACCATCCACCCACGTTCCAGCCAGGTCGTAGATCTCAGCCTGGGTGATTCGCACGGAGGCAAACCGGCCAATGGGTGCCTCTCCTCCAAAAACGACCAGCCCGTCGATTTCCGGCGCGTCACGATACGAGCGGCCTACGCTGATTCCATCACCTGTTCCCTCTACCAGCACATCGAGCGTACGCCCGATTTGAGCCTCGTTGCGCTGCAGGGATACCTGTTGCTGCAACGTCATGATTTGATCGTAACGCGCCTGTTTCACGGACTCGGGGAGCTGATCGGGCAGATCGTAGGCGGGGGTACCGGCTTCTCGTGAATAGGTAAAGACACCGACGCGATCGAACGCAACTTCTCTGACGAAATGCAGCAAGGTAGCGAACTCCTCTTCGGTCTCCCCAGGATATCCGACAATCAGTGAAGTACGCAGGGCGATATCCGGCATTGCCTGTCGCAGGTCGGATAGAATGTGCAGGACGCGCTCCGTGTCATGGGGACGACGCATCCGTCTCAGAGTATCCGGGTGCGCGTGTTGCAGGGGGAGATCCAGGTAGTGACAGATTCGCGGTTCCTGTGCCATGATCGCGATCAAATCGGCGCTGATATGCTGGGGATAGGCATACATCAGGCGCAGCCACGACAGGTCAGGCACTGCGCGTAAGACCTCGCGCAGCAGACCAGGCAATGCGTCCTTCTCGCCACGGTCCGACCCGTATGCAGTCGTGTCCTGGGCGATCAACACCAGCTCCTTGGCCCCTCGCGCGACCAGGCACCGCGCTTCATCCACCACATCCGCCACGGGCCGGCTTCGCAATGCTCCTTTGATCTGCGGGATGGCGCAAAATGCACAGGGGGCATTGCAGCCATCGGATACACAGAGATATGCCATCGCGTCTGTATGGCCACGCAGAACCCGCCCAAAGGGGGACAACGAGGTCTCCGCCGGGGGCTCTCCCAGCAGCACCGGAACGGCCCGCGGAATCGCCTCATCCGCTGCGCTGATCCGTGCGATGAGCTCGGTGATCTCCATCCAACGTCTGGTGCCCAGCACAGCGTCCACGCCGGGGACCTCATCACGGAGGCATTCACCAACCAATTCCGGCAGGCACCCAAGCGCAATAAGCTTTTGTCCCGCCCGCTTACCAGCCACGAACTCGCGCAGCACGTCTAGTGACTCCTCGCGCGCACTCTCGATGAACCCACACGTGTTGACAATCAGCCAGTCAGCCTGAAGCGGGTCTGCGACAATAGTGTGCCCAACTCCGACGAGAAGTTGGGCCACGTAATCCGATATCACTTCATTCTTAGGACAACCCAACGTTGCGACGTGAAATTGCATCAGCGCTCCACAGGTGAGAGGTCGTGGGGCAGACTGAGGACGGTGCACGCTGATTACTTCGCAGCGAGCACAACGGCGTCATCCTCTTGCATCACCTCTTCCGAACTCTCGGGTTCGACCTTGAAAAGTTTGTCCGGCCCCTCGACCCGATCGATGAACAACACCCCATTCAGATGGTCGATTTCGTGCTGCAACACTCGCGCCAGGAGACCGTGCCCTTTCAAGCGAAAAGCCCGGCCTTTCGTGTCCTGAGCCTTAACGGAAACCGTCGTCGCCCGCGTGACCAATCCCCACCAGCCAGGCACGGAGAGACAACCCTCCTCACCCTCTTCGGCACCCTGTGCACGCACAATTTCGGGGTTGACCAAAACGTAGGTTTTGCCACTCTGCGGATCTTCCTCGTCCTCGGGCAAGGTAATGACGACTACCTGCTCAAGTACGTCGATCTGCGGAGCTGCCAGACCCAAGCCATTCGCGGCTCCCAGGGTTTCCAACATATCGGCCACCACTGTTTCCAGGGTGGGTCCGAAAACACGTACTTTCCTGGACTTCTGGCGCAACCGCGGGTTGTCGGCGAAAATAATCGGTCTTACAGCCATAATGTGCCCCCTATACGATAAGCTATGCACTGCGCAATCTATCAGGCATAGGCTACTCAAGAGCTTAATTCGAACCGCGTAGATTATAGCCATTTCTGCGCAAGATGTCAAGAAATATTACCATCATGCTGTCTAATTCCGTTAAATTCGACATAATAATTAAACTATTGACAATTCCATAGAGTTGTGCTATAATCTCCCTCGGATACAAAAGAATACAAGCCTTCGGGGCAGGGTGAGACCGGTAGGATAATCGGTCAATTCCCGATCGGCGGTATGGGACCTGGGTGAACAAGAGGTTCCGAGCCCGCAAGCTAATAAGCAGATCTGGTGCCAAGCCAGAGCCGACGGTAAAGTCCGGATGGGAGAAGGTCAACAGGTAAGCGCAGCGAATTTCACGGAGCGCATGTGAAGGGCTGCGACTGAGGGTAACCCCGAAGGATGTTTTGTACCTTCGGGTTTTCTTTTTGGTTCGCTATGGCGAACAAATGTGAAAGGATCGATGTCCATGAAATCAATGGAGGCACATCCGTGCATCACACAAGCGAGGCAGTCCGCAGCAGACCGTGTGGATGGCATGCGGGGACTGTCGACGGGCGTAAAAATCTTCTTCACCCGTTGGGGTGAATACCTATTGGTCCCGGCGGGCTTGCTCTTGTTTTTGGGGTTGTGGTCCGCCATCGTCAGAATTGGGCAATATCCGCCGTTCATTTTGCCGGGGCCGACCCAGGTTTACGGCAGATTCATGCTCACCCTGGCAGATGGAACGCTGTGGAAACATGCACAGGTCACACTGCTGGAGATCGCAGCAGGGCTTTCCCTGGGTTTGGTCTCCGCAATCGTGATGGGATACCTGCTCGCCAAATCTCCCTGGCTGGAACGGCTGCTGGCCCCTTACATCATCGCGTCCGAGTCCATCCCGGTTGTCGCGCTAGCGCCACTTCTGGTCATCTGGTTCGGGTTCGGAGGTTTGTCGAAAGTGCTCATCTGTGCCCTGATGGTCTTCTTCCCGGTGCTGGTAAACACCGTCGTGGGGATCCGATCTGTAGAGCGTGACCTGAAGGACTTGATGTATTCGTTGCAGGCATCGCGTTGGCAAACGTTCTACATCCTCGAAGTGCCTGCCGCGCTGCCAGTCTTCCTCGGAGGGCTGAAAATGGCGACGACCCTGGCGGTAATCGGCGCGGTAGTGGGCGAATTCGTAGGTGCGGACAGGGGGCTCGGGGCGCTCATCAATATCGGTCGCGGAGTTCTGGACACCCCGCTGATCTTCGTCGCGCTGTTCACGCTGGTTGGCATCGCCATGACCCTATATGTGCTTGTCGTCTTGTTGGAACATCGTCTACTGGCCTGGCAGAGAACGCAATAACTTCCCAGGATATTCTGAGTCACGTTGCCGTTGAGCACAAGGAGGACATCTTTGAACAAGTTTCTACCCATCATCGCTCTATTGTTAGTGTTGCTACTCGCAGGCTGCGGCTCCTCACCATTGGCAACTCCTACGAGCCCACCGCCCACGGATACCGCGGAGCCTGACGTCGCACAATCGTCGCCCTCAGCAGGCCTGCGGGCGGTGGTGCTGGGTATGGGGTTCATTCCCAACGTCCAGTTTGCACCGTTCTACGTCGCGGACTCCAAGGGATATTTCGCCGACGAAGGCATCACGGTCCAGTTCAACTATGGCACCGAAGACGACCTGCTGAAGCTGATCGGGACCGACAAGCTGCAATTCGCCATCGGCAGCGGGGATCAGGTCATCCTGGCACAGTCACAGGGATTGCCAGCAGTCTACGTTGCGAACTTCTACCGCCAGTTCCCAATCAGCGTCGCATCGTTCGCAGATCGCAACATCAGGACACCCAAAGACCTCGAAGGGAAAAAGGTCGGCCTGCCGGGGTTGTACGGGGCCAATTACATCGGTTGGCTGGCTCTGTCACATGCCACCGGAATCGACGCTGACCGGGTGACCCTGCAATCGATCGGCTACACTCAGGCGGCGGCCCTGCAACAGAATCTGGTTGACGCTGCTGTTGTCTACATCGTGAACACTCCCGTGCAGCTCCAATTGGAGGGCGAAGAGGTCGTTGAACTCAAGGTCTCGGACTACCTCAAACTGGTGTCCAATGGGATGATTACGAACGAGCAAACCATTGCGCAGGATCCTGCGTTGGTCCGCGGCATGGTGAAGGCGTTCCTGCGAGGGCTGCGTGATACGTTGCACAACCCAGATGAAGCGCTCGAGATTACCCTGCAGTACGTGCCAGAATCGGGCGGCGAGAACCTTGAGGTGACCGAGGCAGTGTTACACGCCAGCATCGAGCTGTGGCAAGGTGATGACCTTGGCATCAGCAAGCGGGAAGATTGGGTGGTGTCAAGAGACTTCATGAAAGACGTCGGGTTGATTGAACAGACACCCGATGTGGATAAGCTATTTACGAACACCTTTGTCGTAGCGGCTTCTGAATAGCGCCAGTTGCCGGTCCGGCTAGCCGGACCGGCACTTCATTCGGCCATCATACCATAACAACGCATTCGGGAGTTTTGTCCTGATCTCATGGAACTACCGGATATGCTCACAGACAATCTCATCGAAACGCAACAAATCAGTTTGAAGTTCCCCGCACCGACAGGTATACAGTGCGTCTTGCGGGATGTATCTCTCAGCGTCAAACCAGGCGAGTTCGTGTGTATCGTCGGACCATCGGGTTGCGGCAAGACGTCGCTGCTCCGCATCATGGGCGGGCTCCTTGCGCCTTCTGCCGGCACGGTGTATTTGGCTGGCAACCCATTGACAGCGCCCAGAAGGGATATCGGGTTCGTTTTCCAGCGGGCTAATCTCATGCCCTGGAGAACTGTGGAACACAACGTGATGTTGCCGCTGGAAGTTGCAGGAGTTGAGTCCGGAGAGGCTCAAGTCCGGGCCTCCGCGCTTCTCGACCTGGTTGGGCTTTCCGGTTACCAGAAGGCCTATCCCAAACAATTGTCCGGCGGCATGCAACAGCGCGTTGTCCTCGCCAGAGCGCTCATCCAGAATCCGCTGTTGCTGCTCATGGATGAGCCCTTTGGCGCATTGGATGCCCTGACCCGTGAACGAATGAATCTCGAGTTGTTGAAGATTTGGGATGAGACACAGAAAACGGTCGTTTTCGTCACACACAGCATCCACGAAGCTGTCTTCCTCGGAGATCGTGTCCTCGTGATGAACCCTTTGCCGGGGCGCATTGTCGATGAAATCACGGTATCATTACCGCGCCCTCGCCACCTCGACATGCAATGGCAGGACTCGTTCGGCGGCTACGTAGACAGGATTAGAGCGTCTATAGGCTGTAACGAAAGTTCTTGCCCACCTATGTAACGAATAACTGTTTGTTGACATTCGGAAAATAAAACAGTATAATAACAGAATTGAAAGAACGGTTTGCTGAATACTATGGACCGTACTTAGTATTCGTGCAGAATTGCGCCAGAGCCTTGGTAGCGCACGGCTTGTATTCTGGACATGGAGAGGTTCCGTCAAACCACGTGAATAGGGGGTGAACTTGTGAAGCACAACAAGAGTTCTAAGGCCTTCCGAGTGCTGGTCGTCGACGATGATCCCGAAATTGGTACTCTGTTCAGGCGAGTGCTGGGTAATCGATCACAGACCGTCACGGTCGCACGAGACGGGTATGAGGCACTCGAGAGAGTCAACCAGGAGAAATACGACCTGGTCTTTTTGGATGTGAAATTGCCAGGTATGGATGGTGTCGAAACGCTGGAGAAGATCAAGAACATTTCCCCAGATTCTATTGTTGTCATGATGAGTGGCTATTCCGTCGAAGAAGAG
>ENA-OSEO01006478-OSEO01006478.1-sediment-metagenome-genome-assembly--contig:-NODE-6478-length-10487-cov-3.584534_pt1 | contig 10487 bp, 6 predicted proteins | sample MGYA00237883_ERZ534232 | MGnify/ENA metagenome assembly ERZ534232
AGCAGGAAAGGTCCGAAGCCATAGACCAGACCCGCCAGGAGCGAGCCGGTGAACCCGGCCACCCACCGGCGGCTGAGGGCGTAGCCGCCGAGGGCCGCGACGCAGGCATTCACAGGCAGCAGCCATTGCCAGTCGGCGAACGCGCGGAAGCGCGGCTGGTACAGGTAGATCGCGAATGCCGTGTAGAGTGCTACCGCGACGAGATGGCGCGCCAGGCTATAGGAGTTCTGATTCATCCGTCAGGCAGTTCCAGGGGCCAGAGCACCAAGCATCAAATCTCAGATCCCAAACAAATCCAAAGCACCAAATCTCAATGACTGAAACGCTGTCGCTCCTCGGATGCTGCGTTTGGGATCTGGGATTTCGAAATTCGGATTTTCCGCGTAACGGCTTCAGTCTTTGAGCACGACCTTGCCGGCGCCGCGGGTGATTTTGCCGATGTTGTAGACCTTCTCGCCCGCCTGGATGAGCAGGCGGGCGGCGGCGTCGGCGAAGTCCTCCGCGACGACGACCACAAAACCGATGCCCATGTTGAAGACGTTGAACATCTCCTCCTCTGCGACCGGGCCGGTCTTCTGGAGAAAGCTGAAGATCTTCGGGCGGGGCCAGCCCGATTTCTTGATCACCGCGTTGCAGTCCCGGGGCAGGATACGCGGGACGTTGCCGGGCAGGCCGGCGCCGGTGATGTGCGCCATCGCGTGGATCACCCGCTTGACCCGATACTTGCTCAGCAGCTTGAGGATCGGGCGGACGTAGATCTTGGTCGGCGCCAGCAGGGCCTCACCCAGCGTCGCGCCGCTGAGCTCGTCGATGGTGTCCGTGACCTTGAGCCTGGCTCGTTTGAAACAGATGTTGCGCGCCAGGGCGTAGCCGTTGCTGTGCAAGCCGGAGGAGCCCAGGCCCAGGAGCACGTCGCCGGGTCGGACCTGTTTGCCGGTGATGATCCGGTTCTTCTCGACGACGCCGACCGCGAAGCCCGCCATGTCGAAATCGCCTTTGCGATAGGTGTCGGGCATCTCGGCGGTCTCGCCCCCGAGCAGGGCGCAATCCGCCTGGCGGCAGCCGTCTGCGACGCCTTTGACCATCTGAGCGACCAGCGCCGGTTCGAGCTTATGCAGGGCCACGTAATCCAGGAAGAACAAGGGCTCGGCTCCCATGACCAACATATCATTGACGCTCATGGCGACCAGGTCAATGCCGACGGTGTCAAACTTCTTCGCCTTGGCGGCCACCTGGACCTTGCTGCCCACGCCGTCGGTGCAGGCGACGAGCACGGGATTGCGGTAGTTCTTCTTGAAGAGTTTCTCGTCGTAGTCGAGTCGGAAGAGGCCCGCGAAGCCCCACGGAACGTCGATGACCCGCGGCCCGTACGTGCTGGCCAGGTGGGACTGGATGCGATCGACCATCACGTCGTTCGCTTCGATATCGACGCCGGACTGGGCGTAGCTGACGTATTTACTCATGGGCGGTGGGGGTTTCCTCGAACATGTAGAGCTGATGGCGTTCCATGGAGAACTTGTTCATCGCGATGCTGACCGGGATCGGATACTTGCCGCTCCAACACGCGGTGCAGTAATGGTCGTCGGGCAGGGCCGTACAGGAGAGCATACCTTCGAGCGAGAGATAGCCGACCGTGTCCACTTCGAGGAAGTCGCGGATCTCGTCGAGGGTGCGGCCGTGGGCGAGCAGTTCCTGCCTGGTGGGGAAGTCGACGCCGTAATAGCAGGGATGCCGGATGGGCGGGCAGCTCACCCGCATGTGGATTTCCTTGGCCCCCGCTTCGCGGAGGGCCCGGATCTTGCCGCGGGTGGTCGTGCCGCGGACGATAGAGTCATCCACGACGACGATCCGCTTGCCGCGGACGACGTCCGGGATGATCGCCAGCTTCAGTCTGACCTCCAGCTCGCGGAGCTTCTGGCTGGGCGAGATGAACGTCCGGCCCACGTAGTGGCTGCGGACCAGGCCCATATCGAACGGAATGCCGCTCTCGGCGGCGTAGCCGATCGCCGCGGAAACGCCGCTGTCCGGCACGGGGATCACGACGTCGGCGTCGGCCGGCTCTTCCTTCGCCAACTGGCGGCCCAGCTTCTTGCGGAGCTCGTGCACGTTCTCGCCGAAAATGTGCGAGTTTTGCTTCGAGAAGTAGACGTGCTCGAAGATGCAGTGGGCCGGGGTGATGTCGCCCCGCCGGACGAAGAATCGGCTGTGCAGGCCGTCCTTGTCCAGGCGGACGATCTCGCCCGGCTCAACTTCGCGGACGAATTGCGCTCCGATGGCGTCGATCGCGCAGCTCTCGCTGGCGACGACGTAGTGACCCTGGTCGGTCTGACCGATGCACAGCGGCCGAATCCCGTACGGGTCCCGGGCGGCCTCGATGTGATCCGAGAACAAAAACAGCAGCGAGTACGCGCCCTGCAGGTGGTTCAGAACATGGCCCAGCGGGTCGGGCTTGTTCTGGTGGGTGGGCTTGGCCATGAGATGGACGATGATCTCGGTATCGCTGGTGGACTTGAAGATGCTGCCATAGGCTTCGTATTCATCCCGCAACAGGCCAGCGTTGATCAGGTTGCCATTGTGGGCCAGGGCGACCTGCCCCCGCGAGTACTCCGCCAGCAACGGCTGGCTGTTCTCCGCGCAGGACGACCCCGTCGTGGAATATCGGACGTGGCCGATGGCAATGGGGTTCTTCAGCTTCTCGAGAGCGTCCGAGCCACTGCGGAAGACCCGCATGACCGTGCCCATGCCCTTGTAGCATTGGAGGGACTCGCCGTCGCTGGAGGCGATGCCCGCGGACTCCTGCCCCCGATGCTGCAGGGCATGGAGCCCGAAGTATACCTTTTGTACGGCGTCCGGATCGCCGAAGACGCCGAACAACCCGCACTCTTCCTTCTTCTCTGCCAAGACCTCGTACCCGTCGTCATCCGAAATCGGCATGGTGCTCACACTGACTGCCAATCAAAGAGTAACCGTCAAGAACCGCCCAATCCTCTCGTCAAACCGGTAGTGTACCCGCCGAAGGGCCCGAAGTCAACCACCAACCCGGTCACGGTCGCGGCCGTGCTGCCCCTTTCGTCCGGCGGTCGTGTCCAACGGCGTCAGCCACCGCGCCGACGTTCTGCGCAGCCGAAACGAACATCGCAACCCCGGCCGCTCGCTGAATGACTCTGCCCCGGCACGCCGCTCAAGGATCCATCCGCCTCACTGTTACTACCGGACCGCAGGGCTTTGGTTCGACCCTGAGCCCGTATGCCCCTGGGCACTTCGCGTCTGTGCAGATTCGCAGGCCGGGGACGGCCGGCAAAAATGGCGATTTCTGACGATTCGCAGGTCCCGTTTGTAGTAACGCCGTGAGGCGTTATCTTCTCTCTTTTCGCGGACACGCAATGAACAGAAGATATGCCCTTACGGGCACACTACGAACCTGGCTGGCGAACGCGCGTTTCGTTGCACCGACACGATGGCGCGGGGAAGCCGTAGCGCCCTGTGGTCGTCTGCCTGGACAGGTCCGGTCGGGAGAATGGCGCTCTGTGCCTTGCGGGCTTCCGGCAGGATTGCCGTCTGATCCAGACGGCGCCGGTGACGATCTGCGTCGGTGGGAGCATGCATCCGCCGACCCAGGCTACCGCCTGGTCGTCGTACCCCGGTTGGCGGGTCTGGCGGCGGCCTGCTTGGCCGCCTGTCCATACAGCAGGGCGGCGATGTCCTTGTAGCCCCGCCGGACTGCTTCATCGTATGCGCTGTTGCCGTCGTTGTCCTTGGTTACTGCGTCGGCGCCGCGGGCCAGGAGCAGTTCCACGATCTCCCGATTGCCGCGCAGGGCGGCGTTGTGCAGTGGTGTGTCGCCGTTGTTGTTCTTGGTGTTGACGGGCGCACTTTCTGCCAGGAGCAGCTTGGTGATCTCCGGGTTTTCCCGGGCGGCATAATGCAGCGGCGTGTTCCCTTTGATGTCGGCAATGTTGAGTCCCGCCCCATGAGCGATGAGGAACTCCACCATCTCCGTCATACCTGCGAGAACCGCCCTGTGGAGTGGTGTCTCACCATCCATATTCTGCGCGTTTGCATCTGCCCCGTGTTTAAGAAGAAGTTCGGCAAGTCGCTGATCATTCCGGTGAGCAGCGGAGAACAGGGCGTATTTCGCGTCCCCACGCACATCGGCACCCTGGGCAATCAGTAGCTCCACAATGTCTCTATGCCCAGCGTGTGCGGCCTCAAGAAGCGGGAGGGAGGCTGACTCGCTCGCGGCAGGGACGTCGACATTGACATTCCCTTTCGCCAGGATCTTCTCCACTTGGTCCTTGAGGGCGAAGCGGATTGCGAACAGGAGAAGCAACTCATTGCCGCCAGCTTCCGGATTGACTTCGGCACCGTGGGCCAGGAGCATCTCGGCCATCTGTCGGTATTGGATTGGCTCAGACTCAAATTCCGGAGGATAGTCAAGAGCCGCGTGCAAAACGTGCGCCAGGGGCGTGCGGTTGAAGGTCCCTCTCTTGTTGACGGCCGCTCCCTTGGACAGGAGAAGCTCCACCAGAGGCACCTGTCTATACCATGTGGCGGTGTACAATGGATCGTCTCCTTCTTCCCCTGTGGCTATTTCCGCCCCACCTGCAATGAGGGCTTCCGCCAAATCCTTGTGCCCCTTGATGGTCGCCTCAACCAACGGCGATCGGTTCCACTCCCCTTTCGCGTTTGGGTTGGCCCCGTGCTCCAGCAAATAAACCGCTATGGCTGTGCGGCTTGTGCGCGCCGCCCAGTGCAAGGGCGTACGCCGCTTCGGGTCTCGTGAGTCAACGTCCACACCCTTTTCGAGGAGAGCCCGAATCCTATCCAGATTACCCAGATAGGTCGCAAGGTGAATGGTCACCTCGGCGCCCGCTGCCACAAGATCGCGGGCGACCTCTTCGAGGTCGCAATCCATAGCCACCAAGGCCGGCGTCAGACCCTCCGCATCCATGAAGTTTGGATTGGCGCCTTTGTCGAGAAGGAGTCGGACAAGCTCCGGCTTCTGTTCCTTAACGGCGACGTGAAGCGGTGTTTGACCGTTCCTATCGGGCGCATGGATATCGGCTCCCTTGGCGATGAGGAACTCAATGATGGCACGCCTGTTGCCGAACCGAATTGCATAGTGCAAAGGGGTATCGCCTCTCCACTTGGCATTGATATCGCCTCCGCGCGCGAGCAGAGCTCCCATTCCAGCGACATCGTCCAGCAGAACGAGATCATGCAAGCTACTCTGCTTGCTCACGGACTTGTCCTTGCATCCGAGAAGGGCGAGCGTCACAGCCAGGACAAGAAAGCGTTTGTTTGGTCTCATCGGCGTCATCTCCGCTGAACCCCAGTCGCGCCCGGCTGCACCGTCCAGGCGGGCTCCCGGGCAGGCTATCATCGCACAGGGCACGCCGGCGGACAAGTCTCGAGGCAGCGTTTGACGGTATGATCGGTGCGGGCGTCTCCCCTGTCGCCCCTGGAAGAGCAGGGAGCCGTCACTCTTCGAGGACTTGTGGAGGAGTGCACGGTACACGCGGCCAAGGAAGGGGCTTGACCTGCTCGTAGTGTGCCCGTGAGGGCATATCTTCTGCTCGGGAGGTGTCCCGTGAGGCAGGGAAGATAACGCCTTATGGCGTCACTACGAACGAACAGCCAGAGCGTGCGCGTCCCACGACGACCGGAACCTCTCCAAGACGATGAACGTGCGCATCAGAAGTGCGGGATGGGGATGTCCTCCATCACGAACCGCACGGGCTGCACGCGCGGCGCGTGGGCGAGGACGTGACGAACGAAGGCCGCCGGGCCGCATACGGAGCAACTGCCGCTGACGGTGCGAGTCAGGATGCGCAAATCCCCCAGATGGGTAGCGCCAAGGTCCTCCAAGTCGCTGATACCCGTCGCAGCGCCGGACCCTCCCGTTCCCCAACGCACCAGGGACTTCCCCTCTGCATCCAGCACGTCGATCTCCGTGACAATCGTCTCGGGGAGGCTCCCGTCCGCCCAGGAATACGCCTCCGGGGACTCTCCCGGACGAAAAGGGACGTATCTGTCGCCGGGATAGCTGATCTGGCGCCGATGGTAGCGGGCTTTGATGACATACCGATACGTCGTCTGGCCGGCAGTCGCTTCTTCGACCAGGATATCCAACCCCGGCGCAAGCTCCATCCAGTCGCCGGTCGCGGTAAAGGGGATGTCGATCACCTCGAAGGAATCGCTCAGGAGGGCATCCATCGACCATTCGATTCGATGCAGCGTCTGCGGATAAGGAGGAGTGAGAAACATGTCGAGGGAGAATTCGTATGGTACGCTCTTGAAAACCAGCTCTCCGGTCGGCGCCCACAACGTCTTTTTATCACGCGGCACCGGCTCGTAGACAGGCGGAGACTCTGTATGGCGCCCTATGCTGATGGAACGACCCGTCTCATCCACAACCGATACGTCCGTCGGGTTCGTGGAGAGACCGATCAGGCCGTTTGCATCGGTTACATCGATTTTTCCCACGAGCAGCAGGCGGCGCAGGGGCATCTTCCCTTGCGACTCCGGGTCGTCCGGATTGAAGTGGTACGTCGTCAACTCCAGGGAGTACCACCGGGGCGCGAGATGCTCGCCTGCAATCCACGCCTCGTTGGCATCCACTGCGGACCCATCGTTCGGGTCGGCGCCTCCCGCGATGCCGCAGAGGCACAGAATCATCAGCAGTTGTCGCCCGGATCCGATGCTTCGCATAATCCACTCCTTTGTCACAAGGCTCCCACCATAGCCGGGGCGCTGCCCCAGGTCCCGTGTTCCGCATGTGCCGCAAGGCAACGTCCGCCTCACGCGACGAGGCAGGTCCGATCTCTTGATCAAACCTGCCCTTGCTTCATTACATTGAGTCCAGGAGCGGCACGGTTCGTTACACTCGTTCTTCGGGACTCCGGGAAATGGCGACTCGACGTCAGCATCAGGAACCCGGCACAGGGACGTTCTCCAGGATGAACCGCAACTCCTGCTGGCATGGGTTCACGGCAAGGGTGAAGCGGAACGTCGTCGCCGTACCGCAGATGTCACAGCTCCCAGTGCCACTGGCGGTGCCGGTCACCAGATCGCCGGATCCGCTGCCGCCGGACCCGCCGCCGAAGGAGCCGCTCGATTGCTGTTGTATCGACCTTCCCAGGGGGTCGAGCACATCCACCTTTGTGACGATCACCACCGGGGTCGGCTCGTGGGTCCACAAACTGATCGCGGCGCCGCTCGCCTCCCAGGCGACCTGGTCTCGGCTGTATCTCGTGGCGATGCGATACTGATACTTCGTACTCTCGGCCGTGATTTCCTCGACCTGGATCTCCAGGCCGGGCGCCAATGTAATCCAGTCAGCAGTCGGCCTGAAGGGGATATCCACCGTCCTGACCTCGGTCGTGACGAGGGCAAACATGGACCATTCCATCCTGCTGAGCAGCAGGGGGTACGGACGGTTGGGATCCATAGGCACGTTCACCGTGAGGTTATAGGGCTGGAGTTCGGATACCCATACGCCGGGCGTCGGCATCGTCTTCTGGTAGCGAAGCGGCCAGTAGAAGTGGCAATACCGACTCGGGACGGGCTGGCTGTAGAGCGCGTCCGCCATCTCATCGAGCACCAGGGTCCCGGTCGCGGCCCAGTCGAATCCGATCAACCCGTTGACGTCGATGACATCCACCCTGGCGGCGATCGACAACGAGCGTTCGGGGACCGCTCCGTCGGGCTGCTCCATCGGATTGTACAGCCTGGACATCGACGTCACGGATTCCCAGGTCGCCACGACGTGGGTGGCCGGGTCCCACGTCCGGTTCGGGTCCTCTCCCGCCCGCGGGACGGCGGCATTCGGGTCATTTGGATCCCCGGCTGCTATGATGAGGATGTCGCCGGGCGACCCCTGTACCGGCTGCTGAGCCGCAGTTACGCGCGCACAAAGGACAGTTACGATCAAACCAACAAGAATTCCACTCCGCATGATAGTACCTCCTTCATTGGAAAGACCACCGCTTTACCCGCCACAGACAATGCCGCACATACCTGACCGCTCCCGTGGCGTACGAAGACTTGGTTGGTCCAGCCCGTCTCAATCCAGGTAGCCCATCAGCACCAGGGCCGGCTCCTGGTGAGGGAGCATGAACTCCCGCAGCTCCCGGCGAACCTGGGCCAGGTCCTCACGGGCCTGAGCCCGGACTTTGCGCAGCGCCGTCACCTTCTCCGCAATCCGTGCAGGGGACCTGTTCTCCTCCTGCAAGAGTTGCTGCAATTCCTGGCAGAGGGCCTCGCCTTCGGTCATTTCGAGGATGCTTTTGGGTCCCAGGGTCCAGGATCCGCCCCAGCCTATCCCCTGCGCGCGTGACGAGCCATTGGGGTCCATGATGTCGGCCGAGCTGGAAACCACGCCGGAGCCACCGACGAAGCCGCCGCCGAACATGGCCCCTTGTCCTTGGAATGCGCCGCTGGAACCGGGGATGGCCGCGATATCGGCCTCGGTCTTGAGTCGCTCGATCCGGTCGAGCTTTGGCTTGATCCGCTGCCAGTGGTCCTTTGAGGGGCGGAGGGCCCGCCGGATCGAGCGATCCCGGCTCTCCTGGGCCCACTGGCGCATCCGCTCCATGTTCTGCTGCATTTCCTGCATGTCGCGGGCGTGCCGTTCGGCCATCCGGCGGGCAGTATCCGGCTGGGACCCCATCATCTGGCTCCGCGACGAGGTTTGTGCCTGGGACTGAGGATACGCGGCGGTCCCCACCAGGAGCATCAGTACAGTCACAATCACATGGAAACGCGTCGCGCGTCTCCGGGCCGGTCTTCGCATCGCTATACCTCCTACAGGAGCGTTCCGACGATTCACTCCCATAGTAAGGCGAAGACCGGCCTGTTTCGATTCACAATTTCGTGGGGATTCTCTCAATAGGTGAACGTCCTGACCTTCTGCTGGAACCGCTCGAGGTCGAGGTCGCCTTTGGCGAAGGCGTCGATATCGGCCTTCCGCGCCTGCATGGTCAGGACCGTGCTCGGGGGGACCGCCCCTTGCATCATGGGCCTACCCAGAGGATTCAAACGGGGGTTGGCCTGTTCATTGAATGTGGGTGCCGTCGACGGACGGGAAGTCAAACGGCTCGAAGGCACACCGGAGACGCCATAGCGGGTTCTGCTACGCGTGTAGCTCGTCTGGCCGGGCCAGCCGGCCTCCTCGTTCTGCGCCACGATGGTCAGAATGACCAGTTCGTTCGGGTCGAGGTTGCGGAGGTTGGCCGCGTGCTTGAGACTCCGGAGAAGCTCTTCCTTGAATTGCTCGAAGGTCATCTCCTGTGTCTGACCGGCCTGGCCGTAGGCGCCGTAGCCCCTCGATCCGGGCGGCGCGTGCAGTCTCTCCCGCGCTCTCTGCCAGACGGGATCGACTGTCTCGTCCTCGGTCGCGTCGCTCTCCTGCGTTGGCTGGCTCGGGAACGAGTAGGGGAAGTCCACCTCGATCACGAACACTGCGGCCGTGCCCTGAAGATAGAGCGCCTCGACTTTGCGGTCCGATCCAAAGAAATTGCCGTAGTCCCGCAAGACGCCCAGGATCATCCGCGGTTCGCTGAGCTTCTCGCGAAAGATGTGCAGCATCACGCGCAGGTCCTCCGCGATCTGCACAAACTGCTCCGGCATGACCCCGGTGGTGGGGATGACCAAGACGTCGCCGGCGTAGTCGGGTAGCATCCCTATCTCGCCGATGAAGTTCTGCTCCCTCTGGTTGGCCGTGACTTGCGCGTACTCTCTTGATGCCGGCTCAAAGTTGCAGCCCTCCTTCCTGGGTACAACGACGCCGGACCATCCGTATTCCACGGTTGCGATGTACCGGCCCTCTTCATCGGTGAGAGGCTCCCCGGGAAACCCCACCAGAATGACCCCCGGCACGCCGAGCGTGCCGGAGACGCCGGCGGCATGGGTCCAGACTCGTCCGGAGATGGTGAATGTGCGGGCCGCAGCTTTGTAGTTCTGGTTGGGGAGGTCTTTATCGACGGAACTATAGGTCTGATACTCAGGGGTGAACGCGTAGCCCTCCCTTATCGGCATGACTCTGCCGGACCAGCCGTACCCCACCTGTGCTTCGTACCTGCCCTGGGAGTCCGTCACCGGGTTCCCGGGCAGACCCTTCAGGGTCGCACCTTCCACGCCCACATTCCCGGAGATCGTGAAAGAGAGGACTCTGGGCAAGTAGTCCTGATTCGGGCAGTCCTCCCGAACCGCCGGATACTCGCGTGAACCTGGCGTGAACTCGAACCCCGGCTTCTTCGGCGCAACCGTGCCCGACCATCCATAAGGGACGGTTACCTTGTATCTGCCCGTTGCGTCCGTCACAACGTTACTTGGCAGACCTTGCATCACCACGCCGGGCACCCCGGTACTGCCGAAAATGGTGAACGTGATGATAGCGGTTCTGTAGTTGTCGCCTGTGCGGTTCCCGTCAACTGCGGTGTACTCCCTGCGCGGCGGCTGGAATGCGTAGCCCGCCTTCACCGGCA
>ENA-OSEO01006479-OSEO01006479.1-sediment-metagenome-genome-assembly--contig:-NODE-6479-length-10485-cov-7.068313_pt1 | contig 10485 bp, 8 predicted proteins | sample MGYA00237883_ERZ534232 | MGnify/ENA metagenome assembly ERZ534232
ACCCGGATCGATGTCGCCCGGGTTTTGTCGGGCGCCATGCTGCGGCTCGGCCTGCATGTGATTACCGGGCACAGGGACGGCCCGACGCTGGGGATCATCGGGGGGGTCCACGGCGATGAAACCCTGACCCCCATGGCCTTTAAGGTCCTGCTCGATTCCCTCGATCCGGCCGAAATGTCCGGCCGTTTGGCCGTCATTCCGGTCTGCAATCCTGCGGCGATGGCGGTTTTTAACCGCCAAACGCCGGAGCAGCACGGCAACACCGACCTGCATACGGTTTTTCCCGGAAACCCCGCGTCCGGGAATTTAACCCACAAAATCGCCGTCACAATCCGGCAGAACCTGATCGATCATGTGGATGCCTTTGTTGATTTTCATTGCGGCGGCTCGGGTGGAAGGCTGCAGAACCGCTCCGATTTTGAAGAAGGGGCGGCGCCGGCGATCCGTGAACAATCTTTCGCTCTTTGCAGAGCCTTCGGCGCGCCTTTCGTTCACGCCAACAACCTGCATCACACCGCTACGGCTTATGCCAATAGCCGGGGGATACCCACCTGCAATCCGGAGGTGGGAGGCACCTACCTCAGCCGGACGGACACCCGCGGCTATCTCGATTCAATGGCGGCGGGCCTGCAGGGAATCATGCGCTCTCTGCAGATGCTGCCGCAGACCGGATCGGTCCCACCGCCGCGGCAACTCTTCTTTGAGGCCAAAGGGCGCATAGAAGTCAATCCCGGCGTGGGTGGTTTTCTGCAGTCCGAGTTTGAATCTCCCTCGGATCTCGGAAAGTTGATTGCAAAAGGGACGTTGCTGGGCCGGATCATCAGCCTGAACCGTCTTGAAATCGTCGAGGAGCTGGTTGCACCGCAAGCCGGTTATCTTTTCTTCTCGCGCTATTCGGGTGCGGTGGATGTCGGCACCAAGGCCTTCGGGATCGCCCGGGAAGAAGGCGCCAAATGGCTGGAATAAAAGCAACGATCGACGTCGTCCTGGTCGACAGCGATGATGTCGCGACCGTTTTTGCCGATGTCGCTCCGGGCCGGAAAATTGCTTTGCAGTTCAGCGTGTCTGCAAAGGGAGCCGGAGAAGTGACGGCCGCACAGAAAATCCCGGCGGGTCACAAGGTCGCCCGCGGCAGCAAGGTTTCCGGTGACCTCATTTGTAAGTACGGCCTGCCCATCGGGCGCGCCACCGGCAGCATCCATGCGGGCGATCATGTCCATACGCACAATATGGCCAGTCTGGTTCCCGAAAAGCCGCGCGTGCCGGTGCACGAGGTCATTTGGCCGCCCGACCGGGTCCGAACCGTCGTCCGGGCGCTGGCCGAGGCGGCCGGCGCCGCTCCCGGGGTTGCCGATAATTTTTCCGAGGCCCTCTGGGAAGCCCATCTGAGGGGCGTGGAAACCCACGGTATCCGGCGCCTCAAACCCTACCTGAACCGGATGCGCACGGGGAGCGTCGATGCGGCCGCCGACCCGGTGATCGTAGAAAACGGCGTGGTTCTGATGGTGGACGGCCGAAACGGGGTCGGGCACCATGTCGCCGCGGTTGCGGCGGATGCCGCCGGCGCCATGGCTAAAAAGGAGGGGGTCGGTCTGGCCGTCATCCGCAACAGTAATCATTTCGGATTTGCCGGGCACTATGCCGTGCGGATCGCCCGCACCGGCCAGGTCGGGATGGCGCTTTCAAACGGACAGGTGTGCGTGGCGCCCATGGGCGGCAAGCGGCCGGTCTTCAGCAACAATCCCATAGCCCTTGCCGCTCCGGCCGGCAACGGCCGGTTTTTTGAACTGGATATGGCCAACAGCGTGACGTCCCGGGCCAATATCGTCCGGGCGGCGGAGACCGGGATTTCGATTTCAGCCGCAACGGCGCTGGATGCCGAGGGGAGAGAAACCCGCAATCCCCGGGAAGCGCTGGCCGGAAGCCTCCTTCCCTTCGGCGGGGACAAAGGGTTTGCCCTGCTGTATGCCCTGGAAGTGTTGACCGGGGTTCTCCCCGGGGGCGCCTTTGCCGACCAGGTCTCCTCCAAGGAACGCTTTCCGGATCTCCCCGAGGGGCTCTCCCAGTTTCTTCTGGCGATCGATCCGGCGCATGCCGGCGGGTCCGAAATATTTGAAACCCGCATGGGGGAACTCATCCGCGCGGTGCGATCCGTTCCGGTTCAAGCCGGGTGCAGTCCGCCGCGTTTTCCGGGAGAGCGGCGCTGGGAACTGCGATGCAGGCGGCTTAAGGAAGGGATTCCCCTGTCGGGCGCGGACGACCGGGAACTGAGGGAACTTGCGCGGGTTTACGGAATCGACCCGGACCCGGCACCGGAAAGGAGAAATTCTTAATGGACAAAGACGCCCTTTTCGGCTTCCGGCGCGCAGACGGCCGCTTCGGCATCCGCAACCTTGTCGTCGTCATGGCCGCGGCGGACAATGTCAATCCCCTGGCGCGCCGCCTGGCCCTTGCGATTCCGGGAGTCGTCTGTCTTCCGGCCAGTTACGGCCGCGGTCAGTTGGGCAGCGACCTGGAGGTGACCCTTTCTGCCATGGCCGGGCTGGCGGCTCATCCGAACGTCTCCGGGGTTCTGATCGTATCTTTTGAACCGGAAAGCGCCCGCAGGATATCCGTGCGGGTAAACGCGTTGGGACGCGAAGCGGAAACCCTCTCGCTCCTGACGGCCGGCGGTTTGACCGCCGCAACGATGGCGGGCCGGGAAATTCTCGTGCGGCTGACCCGGGCCGCGCAAACCGAAAAACGGGAGCCTTTTTCGACAAAAGATCTCCTCATCGGACTGGAATGCGGGGGGTCCGATACCTCCTCCGGGGTCATCGCAAACCCGGCCCTGGGGATGATCAGCGATCGCCTGATCGATGGGGGCGCTGCGACGATTTTTTCAGAGCCGCTTGAATGTATCGGCTGCGAAACTTCGCTGGCGGCCCGGGCGGCTGATCCGCAGACCGCGGCGCGCATCCTGGCTGCCGTTGAAAAGTATAAAAAAATCGCTTACGATCAGGGAGTGGATCTGACCGGCGTCAATCCGACGGCCGATAATATCGCCGGCGGGCTCTCCACCATCGAAGAAAAATCCCTGGGCGCCGTCTCTAAATCCGGGACCCGTCCCATCCAAGGGGTTCTCGCCTATGGCGAAAAACCGCCGGGAAAGGGCCTCTGGTTCATGGATGCGCCCGCGGCCGCGGTGGAAAACCTGACCGCCCTTGCGGCGGCCGGGTGCCAGGCGATCTTTTTTTCAACCGGAAGCGTGAACCCGGTGGGTCATCCCATCGCGCCCACCCTGAAGGTCTGCGCCAATCCCGAGGCCGTTTACCGGATGGCCGAACACGTCGATGCGGATCTCAGCGGCGGGCTTGCCGGAGCTTTGGGTCTCGAAGCCTGCCGGGACCTCCTCGAAGAGCGTCTCTTCAAAGTCATCAACGGCGATCCGGTTGCCGCCGAGCGGCTCGGTTACCTTGAAACCAACATCAGCCGTTTCGGGCAGTCTGTTTAAGTCCAGCGCCGTTTTTGGCCGGGTTAACGACCGGATGGAGGGCTGATAAATCAATGCTTCAAAAAAGATATGACATCGTCATTATCGGGGCCGGTCCGGCAGGACTGATGGCTGCGATCGAGTGCTGTAAACCCGAAAAGACCTTGCTTGTTCTTGAAAAGATGCATCGGCCGGCCCTGAAACTGGGCATATCCGGCAAGGGGCGCTGCAACATCACGAACAGTGCGGGAAAAAAGGAGTTTATGGCGCATTTCGGCCGAAACGGCCGGTTTCTGCGGCATGCCTTCGGCCGGTTTTTCAACGCGGACCTGCTGACCTATTTCGAAGACCTCGGCGTTTGCTTCAAGCTTGAACGGGGCGGCCGCTACTTCCCCAGCAACGACAGCGCCCTTGAAATTGTCGACGCGCTGATCGGCAAAGCCAAAAATCTGAATATTCCCATTGAAACCCATTCCGAAGTAACCGCTATAACAGGACTGCCCGGCGGGGGGTTCAGCCTGGATATCCAGAACCTGTCCGCCGGGCTGAAAGACCCCCCTGCCCGGCGGACGGTACAGGCCGGGAAAGTTCTTCTGGCCACCGGGGGAAAATCCTATCCCAAAACCGGTTCCAGCGGCGGGGGGTATCGGCTTGCATCCCGGCTGGGTCATACCGTTACACCACTCATTCCCGCACTGGTCCCTATCACCACAGCCGGCGACATGGCCGGAAACCTCAAGGGACTGACCCTGAAAAATGTCGGTGTGAGCGTCTGGTGTGCAGAGAGAAAGGTTGCCGGGCAATTCGGGGAAATGGTATTTACCGAGGACGGCGTATCCGGACCGATTATTCTCTCGTTAAGTCGAACGGTAGTGGCGTTTCTGGAACAAAAAAAGAGCGTAAGCCTTGTTATCGATTTAAAGCCGGCGCTGGAACATAACGTGCTTGACCGGCGGCTTTTAAGAGAAATCGGCGAAAACGGCAAGCAGGAATTTAAATCCCTGCTGAAAAGCCTCCTGCCGCTGAAATTTATCCCGGTTTTTATTGAGAGACTGGGGATTGCGCCGGAAACGAAACTCAGCACACTCCGGCTTGAGGATCGCAGGCGGCTGCGACTGCTGCTGAAAGCGTTCAAGCTGGAAGTCAGCGGGCACCGCCCGTTTGACGAGGCGATTGTCACTGCCGGGGGCGTGAGTATAAACGGAATAGACCCCCGGACGATGGAATCAAAACTGGTGAAAGGGTTGTTTTTCGCGGGAGAAATCATCGACATCGACGCCGATACCGGCGGCTTCAATTTACAGGCGGCGTTTTCAACCGGCTGGCTGGCCGGGCGGTCGATGTGAGGCGGTTTGAATCACTTTGACGTTATAATCATCGGCGCAGGCGCTGCGGGCCTGATGTGCGCCGGGACTGCCGGCCGGCGCGGACGCCGCGTGCTGATTATCGAAAGAAACCACCGTCCCGGAAATAAAATCCTGATATCCGGCGGCGGGCGGTGCAATTTTACCAATCTTAATGTGGACCCCGGCTGTTTTATTTCGGACAATCCGCATTTCTGCAAATCCGCCTTAAAGCGCTTTTCCCAGCAGGACTTTATCGCGATGGTGGAGCGGCACGGCATCCCGATCCAGGAGCGCGGGCAGGGGCAGTTATTCTGCCGGGATTCAGCCGGGGACATCCTCCGGATGCTGCTGGCGGAATGCGATCAGGCCGGCGTCCGCATCCGAACGAGTTGCGAGATTACTTCGATAGCGGCAAATGAAAACAGCGGCCCCCGGAGATTTCTGCTGTCGACTGCCAAGGGTGGATTTTCGGCAACCGCGTTGGTGGTGGCCACCGGGGGCTTGTCCCTGCCCGGTCTGGGCGCTGGTGGCTTCGGCTATGACATCGCCCGGCAGTTTGGCCTGCGCATATTACCGACCCGGGCCGGCCTGGTGCCGTTTCGTTTCAGCGACGGCTTTAAGGCGGTGTCGGCGCGCCTGGCGGGCATTTCCCTGGAAGCGGCTTTGGGCATCGCCGGAAAAACCTTCAGCGGCAGCGTCCTGTTTACCCATCGCGGCCTGAGCGGACCGGCGGCGCTGCAGCTCTCCAATTACTGGATGCCCGGCGACGCCATTACGATGAATGTATTGCCCGGCATCGACCCGGAGTGGCACAGGCGGCAGAAGCAGGCGCACCCCAAAGCGCTGCTGCGCAATCTGCTGGCACAACACCTGCCGAAACGCCTGGTCCAGGAACTTCAGACCCTTTTCTGGCAACCCTGGGCGGACAAACCCCTTGCCGGTCTGCCGGATGCTGAGCTGGTCCGGATTGCCGGAGAACTCAGCCACTGGCAGTTAAAACCGGCGGGAACGGAAGGGTACCGGACCGCCGAGGTGACCCTGGGGGGGGTGGATACCCGTGAGTTGTCCTCCAAGACCATGGAAAGCCGGATCCGGCCGGGGCTGTATTTTATCGGCGAGGTGGTGGATGTCACCGGGCACTTGGGCGGCTTTAATTTACAGTGGGCCTGGTCGTCGGGGCATGCGGCCGGGCAGTTTGTATAATTAGGATCATCAGGGATCCAGGATTCAAGGGATCAAGGGTTCCAGGATTCAAGTGAAATAAAACAAGCTGTTATACCGGAAGGCGGGGAAAAACAAAGAAACGGGGTCGGGGATCTGTGAAAGAGAAAGGGTTCAGACTGATGCTGAGAAGGAGTAACAGGAACACATAACAAGTGACCGGTGCCCCGCCAGAAACAGGGATCCGGGGATTGGAAATAATAAGAGATCAAACCCTTGAATCCTGGACCCCTTTCTCCCAACCAGATAAGATAAGAATCAAAACAGAAAACACTAACGTTGGTTGCGATGCCGAAAAGATTCAGCTCAACTACGAAGTTTTTGCCGAAAGGGCTTGTGATTCTCTACGAGGATCGGGATATCCTGGTGGTGAATAAGCCGGCAGGTCTCCTGACGGTGGCTACGGAAACGGAAAAAGTGCACACGGCGCACTTTGCCCTGACGGATTATGTCCGCAAGGGGTACGCCCGGTCCCGCAAAGAGCTCCATGTCGTGCACCGGCTGGACAGGCAGACTTCGGGGGTGCTGATCTTTGCCAAGACCGAAACGGCCAAACTCAACCTGCAGGGCCGGTGGAAGCAAACCGAAAAGGAATATCTGGCGGTGGTTCACGGCAAATTTACAGAGCGCTCCGGCACGATTACGTCATACCTGACGGAAAACAGGACGAGCCAGGTTGTTTATACGACGACCGACACCGCCGCCGGGAAGCTGTCGCATACGGCCTATAAGGTGCTCCGGGAGACGAAGATGTTCTCCCTGTTGGCGGTTTGGCCCCTGACCGGACGAAAGAACCAGATCCGCGTCCATCTGGCCGATAGCGGGCACCCGGTTGTGGGCGACCGCAAGTACGGGAGAAAGAATGAACGCCGGGACCGCATGGCGCTGCATGCCAGATCCATCCGCTTTAACCACCCCTTCAGCGGCAAGCGTCTTTTTTTTGAAGCGGACGTGCCGGAACCCTTCCACAAGCTGGTGGGCCGGATCGAGCGGGAGAAAGTCTAAGTGCATCCATTCACAATCGGAGGGAATGATGGAAAAACTGAAAGGATTTCAGAAGCAATACCTGAAGAGACTTGCCCATGGCCTCAAACCGGTGGTTTTTGTCGGGCAGAAGGGAATTACCCCCGAGGTAGCCAAAGCCATTGCGGACGCCTTGGATCAGCACGAGCTGATCAAGGTAAAATTTGTTGAGTTCAAGGAGAAGAATCAAAAAAAAGAAATCGCCGGCGCCATTGAAAAGGAAACCGCGTCCGAGCAGGTGGGGATGATCGGGCACGTGGCTGTTTTTTACCGGCAGCAGGAAGATCCTGAAAAAAGAAAGATCGCGCTGCCGAAGCGGAAGCCGGCCTGAAAAACAGGATCGAAGCGGTTTCACAGAATGACAGGTTGAAACCGCTTCACGCCGTAAGAAAGAGACGATTGTCGGGTCGGCGTTAACGTCCCGGAACCGGCGACAAGCTGCCGGTTACCCATTTGACGCAGTCCGTTGCGGTGCGGGCATGCTCTAAAACCTTACTCTCAAGGGCCAGAGCAGCAGCGTTTTTCTCATAAAACGAACCGGGTTCATAGGACCAGCCGCGGGCCAGTCGTTTTTCTTCCCGTTTCAGCATGACATATATAAAGCGTCCCGCCAGCCGTGCAAAGAGCCGAGTCTGCCAGCCGAATTCCGAGTAAAGCCGCTTGAGGAGGCGGTTTAATCGGGTTTCCATAGGCCCGCTGCCCCGGTAGTATTTCAGCATGGCCCAGACGGCGGCGCTGTAGGCGGTCCGCAGCAGGTTGACCTTGGCGCCGAAGCGTTCGCGGATGCGTTTTTCCGGATGGTTTTTATAGCGCTGCCAGCCCGTCAGGGTCGTGTCGATCAGGCGGGCCAGGCTGGGCCCGTTGACCTCAAAATCGCGTTGAAACGCCTGGAGCAGAAAATGCTCCTCCCGGCCGTCGCGGATGTGGGGATGACGGTAATTGAAGCGATATTGTCCATGGGCGTCCGCCAGGGGAAATTCCGACTCGGGCAGGAGCGTCCCGTTACGGCGGTGCTCCTCGTAAAGCGGGGTGCCGGCCACCGGGGTATAAAGCATGAATTGATGAAAAACGGTATCATGGGAAACGGCATAATCGATGGTCCGGTCGATGTTGTCGGGGGTGTGGTGTTCCAGCCCGATGATGGATGAACCCAGTACCCGGATGCCGTGCGACTTCAGGGTTTTCACCAGGCGGCGGGTGTCGACATTGCGTAGTTTGGCATAGCGGCTGTCTTCACCTTCCAGACCCATCCAGACCCAGGAAATTCCCAATCCCACCAACTGTTCCATGGTATAAGATTGCAGCACCCGGGCGGAACTGAAAACATACAGGGACCAGCTTTTGTCGTGCCGCTGCATCAGCTCCAGGATACGCAGGGCCCGCTGGCGATGGAAGAGAAAGTTTTCGTCCATTACGAAAAAGGACCGAACCTTGAGTTCGGATTCAATCCGGCACATGACGGTAAAGAGTTCATCGCCGCTTTCATAAAAATTGATGAATTTACCCTTTCCGCCGAACATGGCCGAGGTGGAACAGAAATTACACCCCAGCGGGCAGCCGACGGACGGTATCAATACAGCCGCGGTGGATCCGTGGGTGTCCTTAAAGGTGATGCCAAGGCTGCGGGTGCCGAAACCCGAATAAAGCAGGGGATGCCGGACGGGCGCCTCGGGGTCCTGAGCCAGAAATTTACGGAACCAGCGAACACCGTCGCCCCTGACGATGTGATCGGCGTCGATGACCCGGGCAAGATCGGGCTGGTTGGCGATATGGCCGCCGACGACGATAGCGGCCCGGGGTTGGTGCGCCCGAATCAGTTCGCACATCTTTTTAACCTTGGCAGTATTGACCAGGATCGCGCTGATTCCCACGATATCGTAGGACTGCCGGCTGATTTCTTCCGTGAAACGCTCCAGGGTGGGGAAATCGAGAAGCGTGCAGGGTGCATCCATATTGGCCTGCAGCAGCATCAAACCGAAAGAACGGTGAAACATGCGCAGGGAAAAGGATCCCTGGGCTCGTGTGACCTGGTTCTGGTAAAGCTCCATGGGATTGATTCGGCGGCTGCCGAAGGCATCGTCCCGGGCGTAGGGTCCGAAGACACTGCTCAGCAGGACTTTTGCTTTTTTACCAAGATGATGAACCGGCGTCGTTGTCGCTGACATAATAAGGCTCCTTCTCAAACGGGTCGATTTTTTTTGCAGTTGAATTCACAAGGCTAATCTAATAGAATACGCCATGGAAGGAAAGACCGGTTTGACTGTTTTACAATAGTTTTACAAACCGGAAAGGTCGTTTAATTCAAGGAATACCGTTATGCAGCCGTCAAAGTGGAAGTGGATGGTCCACCCGATTTTTGTCTTTATTTTCTCGATCGTGGCGCTGTCCCTGTCTTTGATTCTGTATATTTTCTGGTATGTCGAAGTCAGTACCGGACTCAAGGGAGTCATCGAAAGGGCCAACTTCGATCCCGGACAGATTCTGGCGCCCCAGACCTGGGTGGTGATCCTGGTCCTTTCAATTCTGGTGGCGATCATTCTGGCAGGGATATTTATTATTTTCGTTTATAACCTGAAGACCTTGCGGCTCTATCGCCTGCAGCGAAACTTTATCAATAATTTTACCCATGAACTCAAGACCCCGGTGACTTCGCTGAAACTGTATCTGGAAACTTTTAAAAAATATGAACTTTCCCGGGAAGATCAGCTTAAATATATCAACTACATGATTCATGACGCCGACCGCCAGGCCGACACCATCAACCTCATGTTAAACCTGGCCAGGATTGAAAGTAAAACCATGAAGGGGCGGTTTGTCCGCCGGAACCTGGTTGCGTATTTAAAGCAGTTTTACGAAAAAAACCAGCATGTCTTTAACGGGGGCGAGGTTTATATACACAACCCTTCAGGGCGGACGCTGGAATGCCGGATCGATCTGACCCTGTTTGAAATGCTGCTGATGAATCTACTCACCAACGCTTTCAAGTACAACGAATCAAAGGCGCCACGGGTGGATATTACCTTCCGTCCCAAAGGCCGGAAACTGCATATCTGCTTTGAGGATAACGGCATCGGCCTGCGCAGGACCGAACTCAAAAAGATTTTTCGAAAATTTTACCAGACCGGAAAATCGGAAAACATGACGGCTAAAGGAAGCGGGCTGGGCCTGTACCTGGTGGAAAGCATCATCCGGCTTCACAAGGGCAGCATCACGGCCGCTAACCGCGAAAACAAATCCGGCTCGGTTTTTACCGTCGTATTGCCCCTGAATGCAGCCGTGTCGGACAACCCTGCGGTTGCAGCAACCGATTTTCGAAAGGAAACAGAAGATGGCCGCGTCAGAGAAGAAACGGATCCTGGTTGTTGAAGATGAAGCCCATATCGCCGAAGGGCTGAAGCTGAATCTGGTGCTCAAGGGGTATGA
>ENA-OSEO01006480-OSEO01006480.1-sediment-metagenome-genome-assembly--contig:-NODE-6480-length-10482-cov-3.808554_pt1 | contig 10482 bp, 11 predicted proteins | sample MGYA00237883_ERZ534232 | MGnify/ENA metagenome assembly ERZ534232
ATCAGGTCTCCCTCCTTCATATTTTCCTTTTTTGGAAGAAGTTCCTCCTTTTCCACTATACCAACACAAAAACCGGCTAGATCAAAGTCCTGTTCCTTGTAAAGATCCGGCATCTCCGCAGTCTCTCCACCTGCGAGGGTACATCCAGCCTCCTCACACCCCTTTACTATACCCTCAACTAGGGGCATAAGAATTGATTCCTCTATTCTGCCACAGGCGATGTAATCCAGGAAAAGCATTGGTTCTGCGCCGCAGACTAGAAGATCATTCACAGACATGGCTACAAGATCGATTCCCAGGGTAGAGTAGTCGCCAAGTTCCCTGGCAACGAGGAGCTTGGTGCCAACCCCATCGGTGGTGGTAAGAAGGAGAGGTTTTTTATACCTTTGTGTATCTATCTCTATTCCGCCTGCAAACCCACCAATATCTCTAGAAACGGCAAGAGAGGGAAGGGCGCCAATTTTTCTTGCGAAATTGTCCCCCCTTTCTATATCTACCCCTGCCTTGGAATATGTAAGTCCCATGGAGCTACCTCCTAATTTTTTACGTTAACTGGATAGTTTCCCGAAAAGCAGGCATAACAGAAGGAATCCGGTTTTTTTGTGCATTCCGCAAGCCTTTCAATGGAAAGAAACCGCACTGAATCGGCTCCCACCTCTTTGGCGATCTGTTCCGGGGTCATCCTATTGGATATAAGTTCTTCCTTTGTAGGTATATCTATTCCAAAGTGGCAGGGGAAACGGATCTCCGGTGCCGTAAGGCGGATGTGGATCGCCTTTGCCCCTGAGTCTCTCAGCATGGAGACTATGCTCCTGCTGGTTGTGCCCCTTACCAAAGAATCATCAAGGAGGAAGATCCTCTTTCCTGTTATAGCCTCCCGGACGGGGTGGAGCTTCATCCTTACAATAAGCTCTCTGCGGGCAGTGGTGGGCATAATAAAGGATCGGCCGGCATAATGATTCCTGGTAAGGCCAAATTCCAGGGGCAGGTTGATTCCCTGGGCAAACCCGAGGGCTGCGCTGTTCCCCGAATCAGGTACCGGAACCACTATATCCCCCTCTACAGTTTCCTCCCTGGCAAGGGCTTCTCCCATGGCTTTTCTTGCCATGTGGACCGATTCATTGAAGATCATGGAATCGGGCCGTGCAAAATAGATCAATTCAAAGATACACTGGCTTCTCTTCTTCTGTTTTGCAAAGGGAATTTCCTCTATCCCCTGAGAATCAACGATGGTAAGTACTCCTGGTTCCAGGGATCTGTAATTCTGTATTCCCAGAATATCCATGGCACAGGATTCCGATGCCAGGATTGTAAGACCATTTTCCTGTCCAATTAACAGAGGCCGGAAGCCCTGGGGATCCCTAAGGGCATAGAGCCTTTTATTGTGCAGCATTACCAGACTGAAAGCGCCCTCCAGTTTTGCTAGAGTTTCCAGAAAGGCTTTGGTAAAATCCTTCTCTCTGGAGGCTGCAAGAAGATGGAGAATGAGCTCCGTATCGGAAGTGCTCTGGAATATAGATCCTGCCTGGGAGAGCTGGTTTTTAAGTTCCTCGGAGTTTGAGATTGTTCCATTGTGGGCAAGAGCAATCTCTCCCTTGTTACAATTTACAAGTATAGGCTGAGCATTTTCGATCCTGTTGCCCCCTTTGGTGGAGTAACGAACATGCCCTATTCCCAGCTGGGATTCTCTTTTCTCCTCCAGATACCTGGCAAGGACTGTCGAGACCATGCCCAAATCCTTGTAAGCCACAAGCGATTCATGTTTCTGATAGGCAATACCAGCGCTCTCTTGTCCTCGATGTTGGAGAGAAAAGAGGCTGTAGAAAAGTTTTTCCGGCAGATTGTCCGGCTCTTTGGAGAAAAGCCCCACAATACCGCAGTGATGTTGTATCGATTTTTCTTGGATTTCCACGAGAAACCATATCATTCAAGATTACGAAGGGTCAAGGGTTACGGGCTTGAGGTAATAGATAACCCCTCCAAAGCTTCTTCATAATCCTTAACTGTAAGAGCTTGAACTATCCTGTTCCTCGCTTTGGAGGATCCGGGGATCCCCTTTGTGTAGGCACAGAAGTGTTTCCTCATCTCCCGGCAGGCTCTCTTTTCTCCTAGGTATTTTACTGCCAGATGAAGATGTCTTCTGGCATCGGAGAGTTTTATAGAATTGTCAGGATCCCCGGGATCTGAATCTCCCCAAAGAAGGTGTTTTGTGGAATTAAAAATTGAGGGATTCCCGAAGGCCCCCCGGGCAAACATAATCCCTGCACAACCGGTTTCATCCAACATTTTTAAAGCCTGGTCTGGGGAAAAAAGATCCCCGGAACCTATAACAGGAATAGATAGGGAACGAGAAAGCTCCTCTATCTGTTTCCAGTTGGATTTCCCTGAATAAACCTGGCTTCTGGTTCTAGGGTGAAGGGTTACAAGGGATGCTCCTGCAGCCTCTATTGCCTTACCTGCTTCAAGATAGCTTATATCCCGGTCATCCCAGCCAGAACGGATCTTTGCTGTGACAGGCACCAGGGTGCCTGATTCCTCCACAGCCCTGACAAGGGTCTCTACGAGCCTGTGAATTTTTCCCGGGTCTTTCATTAAGGAGGCACCGGCTCCAGTGTTGGTAACCTTGGGAACCGGACATCCGCAGTTAAGGTCCAGAAGAGTGGGTTCAAAAGGGAGGACCTTCTCCACAGCCCTTTTCAGACAGTCAGCATCAGAGCCGAAAATCTGTATACCCCAGAATCGTTCCTCCTCTCCCCGGTCAAGTAAGGCAAAGGTTTTATTATTGTCTCTGTTTAATCCTTCGCAGGAAATCATCTCTGTAAAGGTAAGATCAGCTCCCCGAAGTAGACAGATCTCCCGGAAGGCCCGGTCTGTGTATCCTGCCATGGGGGCTAGAAAAAGATTGCCCGGTATTGTAATACCGGGCAGTATAAGAGGTCTGTAAAGATTCTTCATTGGTTTTAATAAATCTCCCCTTTCTCCTAGGAAAGACCAAAAAAGGCCAGGGAATTCTTAAAAAGTGTTTCGGAAAGCTCTTCTACCGGCTCCTCCCTAAGTTCAGCGATGAATTTTGCTGTAGAGATCAGGTAAGAGGGTTTATTCCTCTTACCACGGTATTCCGAAGGGACCATGAAGGGGCTTTCCGATTCTATCAACATACGATCCAGGGGCATATTTTTTGCAGTTTCATGCAGATTTCTGGCATTTCGGTAGGTTACATTCCCTGCGAAGGAGATATATATATCCAGAGTAAGGGCTTTTTTAGCATACTCCCAATCCTCGCTGTAACAGTGCAGAACTGCTCCTCTTTTTGGGATTTTATCCTTTAATATATCCAGAATATCCTTCCCGGCTTCCCGGTTATGGATTATTACTGGTAGATTGTTTCTCTCTGCAATCTCTAATTGCCGGATGAACAATTCTATCTGAGAATCGCGGTTGCCGAATTTTCTATAATAATCTAGACCTATCTCTCCAAGGGCGATAACTCTGCTCTTTTTAATCCCCTGCTCAATGGTAAGCTGCCAGTCCTTCCCTGGATTTTCCACTTCCGAAGGAGAGACCCCGATACTATGGTATACATTGCTCGCCATGCTGAGGTTTTCATATACCTGAAAGAAATCCTTCAAGCTGTTGCAGATGCTTAATATATGGACAACCCCTGCTTGTTTGGCCTCCTGTGTAATTATAAGTTGTTCAATCGGGTCTTCCGTAATCAACCCGATGTGGGCATGAGTATCAAAAAATTGCATTGTCTTCCAGCTTTGTAAAAGATTATAATACCCCCATAGGAGGGTATTCTCCGTACACCCACGGAGAAAGGGACATGATCAAAATTCTTTATATATTTTCCCGTTTTTAGGGCGTATAAACTTAATAAGTACATCCCCCCACTTTACTTTTCCAGGAAAGAGGTCGAATGTACTTATATATGGTATACGATACCATGAAGATTTGCAGTCGTCAATAATTATTTGACAAATATTATGCTGCGTGATAGGCTTTTAGTGTTTTGGGAGGAGAAATGATCCGTGTCGCCGGTTAATCAATATAAAAAAGCAGAAAAACGACTTGTATCTCGCTGCAGTAACTGGTGTAAAAAAATCACGGGACAAATAAATGAAGCTATTAGAAAATTCCTCGTATTAGGCCGGCAAAAATTTACAGTAATGTTCATTCCCCATTCGGAAAAGAAAATATTCAATTTCCGAATATCTCTGTTTTCGATGTTCTTTATCTCCCTCCTCTTTTTCTGTGTCCTGGGAGTGTTCTTCTACCTATCAACCCATTACAGCGGATTCTCCAGAATTCTCCTCCAAAAATCGAAGGCCTTAACAGAATCAGAAGCAAGCTTGGAATTGATCAGGGACGAGATAGCCGAAGTTACAAAAATCTCCAGAGTATTTCAATCCACTTTAGATAATACCTTGAAAGCCCTAGGTTTAAATGAAACCAGCGCCCTTTATTCAAATATTGGTGATGGCGATCTTTCCTCCTTTTTTGATATTCAGGAAAAAAAGGAAGGGGTTCTACAAGAGATCAGCGAACTTCAGTCCCTGGAAACCTTTATGACCCGTTCTGTAGAGGATCTGGAAAAGATAACCAGCCTTCTGGTATCCCATAAGGAACTTCTTGTGGAACTGCCTACCTTCTGGCCCCTGGAGGGAATCAAGGGAAGGTTGACCAATGACTTCGGTCTAGCCATTCACCCCTTTACAAACAATCTATACCTTCATAAGGGAATTGATCTTGCCTTTGCCCGGGGTACCCCGATAGTTGCCGCTGCAAATGGAAAGATTGTGGAAAGGGGATACGAAGCTCTGGGATTCGGTCATTACATAAGGATACGGCATAATTATGGTTTTTATACAAAATATGCCCATTTAGATACGGTTTATGTGGAAGAGGGCGATGTAGTAACCCAAGGTCAGAGAATTGGGACTATGGGCAGTTCCGGTCTTTCCACAGGACCTCACCTTCATTTCGAGGTGCACCTAGGATCTTCAGTGGTAGATCCAAAAAGATACTTAAATATTCAAAGAAGTTTAGGGACAGAATAGCTTTTCCCTGGCATTTTTTTTATTATTAAAGTAGGAATAATTTCTAAATAATGGATTCAGGCTAAAAATGAGTGATCAGTTATTAACAGACCGTGCTTTTATAAATTCCATAGTGGGGGAGGGGACCTGTTTTAAAGGAGAATTGAATTTAAAAGGTCTGCTTCGTATAGATGGCGATTTTGTTGGAAGTATTAATACCGATGGAAAGGTTCTGATAGGAAAAAACGGGAGAGTGCAGTGCAGCATTTTTGCCGGAACAGTAGTAATCGGTGGTATTTTGAAAGGGGATATAATCTCCACGGAGAAGGTTATAGTTTTATCTTCCGGTATGATTTTAGGAAACATCACTGCTCCCAGGCTTGTTGTTGAGGACGGAGTGATTATCAACGGAAATTATAAGATCATGGAAAAGGACACAAGTGCAGAGCAGCGGGAGGAAAAGGTAATTACCGATACCCAGATCTTTACAAAAGACTTTTCCAGAGAGCAGGAAAGAGTCAACGGCGAGAACAAGGTGGGGGATAAGACGGAAGCAGGTGAGTATTCCCCATGGAAAAGATAGACCCTTTTGATAAAACAATTTATAAAGACTATAAAAAAGAAAAGAAGCTATCAGGCAAGAAGACTTCCACTGTAAAACCTTTTTCCGGACTTATAAGGGAGATTCAGGAATCGGAGGAACCAACAGGCGGAGGCCTAATGTATTCGGAATCCTCGGTAGAGGATTCGGATCTGGAACAGCTTTTAGATAATCTGCATGAACAGGGGGAGCATTTAAAGGAAGAGCCAACCTTCCGTAATATTAAATCCTATAAAGAGGCAGTAAAGGACTTTCTGGCGCAGGTAGTAAAAAAAACCTATTCCCTAGAGGAGAATGTTTCGGGAGTAAATATCCTTAAACGCAAAAGATTGACTCTGATTACTGTGATTGATCAAAAACTGGAAAGGCTAGCGGCAGGGATAATGGTGAATCAGAAGGAGCAGCTGGAACTTCTAAGAAGAATCGATGAAATTCAGGGTCTGTTGGTGGATCTATTACAATAGAAGGAGTATCTGTATTGAGCGATGACAGAGTAGAAATTCCTACTCTTCCGGAACAGGAAGAGATAGAGAATCAGATTTATTATAGAGTAAAGATCATCCATTCTTCGGAAACGGAGGTCTGCACAAGCCCCTTGCCAGAATCCTTAAAAAGAGGAGACAAGGTAATTGTTCCCAGCAGGTATGGTAAAGATCTGGGAATAATACTTGGAGAAACGCATTTTATCGAAGATACACCACCGGAGGAGATTATCCAGGTTCTCCGTATTGCCACAGAAAATGACCTTGTCACCTTTGATGGTAATAAAGCTAAGGAGCAGGATGCCCTGGAGGTGTGTAAGGAAAAGGTGCGGCTACACAACCTAGATATGAAGCTAGTCTCTGCCCATTATCTTCTTGATGAGCCAAAGATCCTCTTCTTTTTTACTGCCGATGCAAGGGTAGATTTCCGTGAGTTGGTCAAAGACCTTGTGGCAATATTCAAAATGAGAATAGAACTAAGACAGATCGGAGTAAGGGACGAATCCAGGGTAATCGGCGGTGTTGCGGTGTGTAGCAGAACCTACTGTTGTCATGGTCTTACTGATAAATTAAGGCCTGTTTCCATAAAAATGGCAAAGGAGCAGAACCTTTCCCTGAATTCTATGAAGATCTCCGGGCCCTGTGGAAGGCTTCTTTGTTGTCTTTCCTATGAATATGATTTCTATAAAGAAGAAAAGAGAAGATTCCCTCCGGAAGGAACAAGGATCCAATGGGAGGAAATCACTTACAAGGTAACGGAGATAAATGTTCTTTCCAATAAAGTACATTTGACTGCCAGCGACGGAAGGAGCCAGGATCTTCCTCTTGTAAAATTCAGCTTTGATGATAAGGAGGGGATTTGGAAGATAATTTAAGATTTTCTCTGAGTCTCTCCTGAAGGCTTAATAATTTTTATTTCCCTGTTATTGACATATTCGACTAATTTGTGATATTCTCCCCGCCAGTACAACCTTCAGACTCTGTAAAGGCATACACCAGTCTGTTGTACTAAGCATAAAGAAAATATCGAGCCGACTCAACAGAAGATCTGTAGAAGCAACGGTTTGATTGATATATCCAACCTTATTTAAGGAGAAAAACTATGGCACAGATGAGCAAGAATGCCCGCGGAACCTCTGGAACCCAGAAATTCCTCTGCCCCTGCGGCGGCGAAATTAAGATGAAATCCGTTTTTTCCAACGGAAAGATTAGAACCGTTGCCGAATGCGATAAATGTAACCGGCGGGAAAGAAAACCAAGAGACTTCTCTTAATAGAGATAAATCACCAACACTGTAACTATTGACAGTGTATAGATTATTTGATAGTCTGACTTACTAAAACATACACTAATAGGGAGGCTATACCCTTTGGCTGGAAAATCATCTTCTCAAAAGAGACACGAACAAAGCGAAACTCGAAGGATGCGGAACCGGAAAACAAAAAGTACGGTGCGCACTGCAAATAAAAAATTTATCCTAGCAGTACAGAACAAGGATCAGGAGGGAGCAAATGAAGCCTTCCGGGAATGCGAAAAACTTTTGGATACTGCAAAAAGCAAAGGGATCTACCATCAGAATACAGTAGCCCGGAAAAAATCTAGATTACATAAAATGCTCAATAAAATGGAACAGGCAGGCAGTTAATAATCCTGCCTGTTATGATATTTGACCCTGGGGATTTCTGGAATTTTAATCCTGGAGATTGCCTGAATAGAGTGAGGTTCCTGCAGAATCATGTTTTGCAAGAACCTCAGAGTATTTTAAATAAATCAGAAGAAGGATCAAAGTGAGCGGAAAAAAACTCACTAAAGCAGAAATTATTAATAATATCTCCGAAAAACTTGAGTTGAATAAAAAGGATGTTCATGCTGTTCTGGATGAACTGTTTGAGGAATTAAAAATAGCTCTGCAGGATGATAAAATTGTGGAGCTCCGGGGATTTGGAACCTTTGAAACCCGGGTCCGTAAAGGCCGGGAAAAAGCAAGGAATCCGAAAACCGGAGAAATCGTTCCTGTAAAACCCCACAATGTGGCGGTATTTAGACCTGGCAAGGAAATAAAACAACTGGTCTGGAATTTAAGAAAAGAAAACCAGGAGTAACTGCTTTTGATAACAACAAAACAAAAGAGAAGAGTTACTAAGAAGGAAATTCTTCTGGAGCTGGGTCTCCTTTTGTTGGCTGCCTTTCTGTTTGCCGGAGCTTTTCCCAACCCGCTTTTTCTTTGGGGGGTTCCGCCCTTAGGTTTCTTTTGTCTTATACCTCTTTTTATACTTATTCACCGATCCGGCTGGAAAAGGCTTTTTCTTTACGGTTTTATCTATGGTCTTTTGAGCTACAGTCTTTTTAACTATTGGCTTTTAACCTTTCATCCCCTGGCAATACTTATTGTTCCTGCAATCTATGCAGTCTATTTTCTCTTTTTTCTTCCAATCTTAAAACTGGCGGATAATCTTTATCCAAAATATGGTTTCCTGTTACAGGCTTTGCTGTGGGTAGCCTATGAGTTTCTAAAAACCAAAGGCTTTCTTGGTTATGCCTATGGGATTCTAGGTTATACCCAGTTTACCTTTCTGCCCTTGATACAGGTTTCCTCGATTACCGGAGTATGGGGTGTCTCTCTTTTATTGGTTTTTCCACAGGTTTTTATAGCTGCAAAGGTCTCCAGCGGAAACTTTGCCTGGAGGGAGATAGTTAAAAGTAACAGAATCCCCATAATTGCATATTTTGCTGTACTTGTATCCTGTATCCTGGGGGGACTTTTTGTACCAAAGGACTTTTCCCAAAGCAGACAGTGGAAGGTGGCACTGGTTCAGCAGAATATCGACCCCTGGCGGGGAGGAGTAAGAGCTTACAGAGAGTCCCTTAATATTCTTAAAAGATTGTCCCTGGAGGCTGTAAAGGAGGAGCCTGAGATCATTATTTGGTCGGAAACCTCCTTTGTCCCTGCTATAGATTGGCACCTGAGGTATAGAACAGACCGGGAATCGTATCTTCTGGTGCGGGAACTAATCGATTTCCTTTCGGAACAGGAAATTCCCTATGTGATTGGGAATGATGATGGCCGCCTGGTTATAAGGCCTGGAGGACAAACTGAAAGAATAGACTATAATGCTACTATCCTTTTTGAAAAGGGAGAGATAAGGGAGATCTACAGAAAGATACATCTTGTTCCTTTTACAGAAAATTTCCCTTATGAAAAGGTGTTTCCCTGGGCTTATAAAATGCTGATAGAAGCGGATACCCATTTTTGGGAAAAGGGAGAAGACTTCACGGTTTTCACTTCCAAGGGAGTAAAATTTTCCACACCCATCTGTTTTGAGGATACCTTTGGATATCTTTCCAGGGCCTTTGTAAGGGAAGGAGCGCAGGTTATTGTAAATCTTACTAATGATTCCTGGTCCGGTTCCGTGGCTTCTGAAATGCAGCATATGGCAATGGCTGCTTTCCGGGCTGTGGAAAACCGCCGAAGCATGGTAAGGAGTTCCAATGGAGGCATGACCTGTGTAATTACACCCCAAGGTAAGGTAAAAGATATACTTCCACCCTTCGTGGAGGGTTATCTTGTAGCAGAGGTTCCTGTATATGACGAGAAAAACACTTTCTATACCCGTTTCGGGGATTGGTTCGCCCAGGGGGCTCTCGTTGCTGCCCTTCTCATTATAACCCTTGGAATAGTAAGAAGGGTCAGGAAGAGGTGGGTAAAAGAGAATTGACAAGGAATGGTAAGTATAGGACAATGGGAGCATAGATAGGATTCGGGAATGGAAGAAAAAACCAAAATACTGATAGTAGACGATGAATCAATAAACCTCGATTTTTTCAATGTCATGTTTACAAAACTCGGTTTTTCTGTAGAAATGGCGGAGGATGGAGAGGAGGCTTTGGAAAAGGTCAAATCCTTCAAGCCGGATCTGATTATCCTGGATAATATAATGCCTAAACTCTCGGGTTGGAAGGTCACCAAGATACTTAAGAATCATCAGGATTACGAAGAGTTTCGGGATGTTCCGGTAATGATGTTCTCGGCCATGGATGATGTAAAGGACAAGATTGAGGGTTTTGAGCTAGGAATAGAGGATTATATAACAAAACCATTTAATTTCTCCGAAGTCTTGGCAAGGGTCAGGGCAGTTCTTAGAAACCGGGAGCTTTACAAGGAGGTCCTTAAAAAGGAAAAGAGGATTTCCAGAATAGAATCTTTAAATGAATCTCTAATATTTTTTACAAGACACTTAAAGGAACCGCTTGCGGTTATTCAGAGCTGGGTAAAGGAGCTTGAGCCCACCAATCAGGATCAGGTTAAGAGCCTTGCAATGCAGGTTGTTCGGGAGGTGGAAAAGGTAAAAGCCTCCTTAGA
>ENA-OSEO01006481-OSEO01006481.1-sediment-metagenome-genome-assembly--contig:-NODE-6481-length-10482-cov-3.077367_pt1 | contig 10482 bp, 8 predicted proteins | sample MGYA00237883_ERZ534232 | MGnify/ENA metagenome assembly ERZ534232
GCGGAGTTCGTGCCCGTGGAGAGCGAGCACAGCGCCATGAGCGCCTGCGTGGGCTCCTCGGCGGCCGGGGCGCGCACTTTCACCAGCACCGCCTCCCAGGGGCTTGCCCTTATGCACGAGATTCTGTATATCGCCTCGGCGCTCAGGCTGCCCATCGTCATGGCCGTGGCCAACCGCTCGCTTTCGGGCCCCATCAGCATCTGGAACGACCACAGCGACATCATGGCCGAACGCGACATCGGCTGGATTCAGACCTTTGCCGAAAACGGCCAGGAGGTGCTGGATCTCATGCTGCACGCCTTTAAGGTGGCCGAGGATCCGCGGGTCGTCTTGCCCGTGATCGTGAACTTGGACGGCTTCACCCTAAGCCACGTCATCGAGCCCATAGAGGTTCCCGACCAGGCCGAGGTTAACGCCTACCTGCCGCCCTTTGTGCCCCAGCAGCGCCTGGACATAAGCCATCCCATCAGCATGGGGATGACCGGTGTGCCCGAGGTCTACACCGAGGCGCATAAGGCCTGTCTGGAAGCCCTGGAAGGCTCCCTGCCGGTGATCAAGGAGCACTGGCAGGGCCTTGCCAAGCAGTTTGGCCGTGCCTACAAGCCCATTGAAACCTACAAAACCGAGGGCGCCGACACGCTCATGATCACCATGGGCTCGGTGGGCGAGACCTGCATGACCGCGGTGGACGAAATGCGCGCCGCCGGCCAGAAAGTGGGCCAAATCCGCATCCGCCTGTGGCGGCCCTTCCCGGTGGACGAATTTTTGGCCGCGGTCAAAGGGGCCAAGACCCTGGTGGTGGTGGACCGGGCCCTTCAGCCCGGCAGCATCTCCGGGCCGGTGGCCATGGAACTAAAATCCGTGCTGTATGGCCGGAAAGAGCAGCCGTACATGGCCGATTTCGTGGCCGGACTGGCGGGCCGGGACGTGACCCGGGCCGACTTCAAAATGATGGTACAAAAGGCATCCCAAGCCCAGGCCGCGGGCAAACCCATTGCCTGCGAGATGGTGGGGGTGAAAGAATGAATATAGCTACACAAGCCTTGCAAAATTTCGAGAAGATAAAAGCCAGCAACATTCCCCTGGACGAGCCCTTTTCCCGGGGCCACCGCGCCTGCCAAGGATGCGCCGAGGTCCTGGCCCTGCGCATGGCCTGCAAGGCGGTGGGCAAATCCCTGATCGCCGTCAGCGCCACCGGGTGCATGGAGATCATTTCCTCGCCCTACCCCCAGACCGCCTGGGAGGTGCCCTGGATTCACGTGGCCTTTGAGAACGCGGCCGCCGTGGCCTCGGGCATCGAGGCCGGCCGCAAGGCATTGATCCGTAAGGGCGTGATCAAGGACGATGGGGCCAAGATCGTGGCCTTTGCCGGCGACGGCGCCACCGCGGATATCGGCCTGCAGGCCCTGTCCGGGGCCCTGGAGCGCGGCCACGACTTCACCTACATCTGCCTGGACAACGAAGCCTACATGAACACCGGCGTGCAGCGCTCCAGCTCCACGCCCTTCGGGGCCATGACCACCACCAGCCCGCCGGGGAAAAAGTCCAAGGGCCAGTACACCTGGAAGAAGAATATGCCCATGATCGCCGCGGCCCATAACATCCCCTATGTGGCCACGGCCAACCCCGCCTGGCACCTTGACCTGATGAACAAGGTGAAAAAGGCGGTGACCGTGCCCGGGCCGGCCTATGTGCATATCTATTCCCCCTGCCCCACTGGCTGGCGCAGCGCCCCGGAATTGTCCCTGGAGATCGCCCGTCAGGCGGTGAACTGCAAAATCTTCCCGCTTTTTGAAGTGATTGATGGCAGGTTTGTCTTGACGCGTGATGTGAAAAAACCTATACTGGTCGCAGAATATTTCAAGGCTCAACGGCGTTTCAGCCACCTTATGCCCGAGGATATAGATTATATTCAAAAGCGGGTGGACGCCGATTGGGATAGACTCCTGGCCATGGTGAAGGCCACCAATCCCGAGGGTCAGGGCCAAGAAGTTAAAGCCCAAAAGGGCGGGGATGATTAAAAAAAAATTTTAGGTACCGCTAGCGCGAAGGCGTCGCACGGTATATAATTAAATCAGCGGGAGCCAATAGGGCTCATGAATTGCCCCCCACCCCCGCGCGCCGATGGTTTCTCGCCTCGTTGCGAAAACCTCGGCGTGCGGGGTTTCTGATTTTTTCCGACCGAAAACGCCAAAAACTAAATGCCGGTGTGGCACCTATTTCTTTGACCGGCAGGCCGGGAGGACACACCCCGCCCACCGCCTAAATCCCGGCTGCGCCATCATGCATAATCAGGCCTAACAAGCTAATTTTATAATAAAATTTATAGGGCACCCACCCCGGGGGCGGCGCTTTTTGCCTTAAATCCTTGTGCTTCAGCCCCGGATTTCCTACAATGGCCTTAAGGGGCCGGTTTCCCCGCTCTTTTGGCCGCTGGCTTGCCTAGTAAACCCTGCGCTTGACGAGCTACCCAACCGCGAAAACGCGCTCCGGCCAAAAAAAAATTTTTGCGCCCCCGGAAAGGAAAAGGCATGCCCTTTAGGCGAGGGAAATACCCTCTGCGCTACCTGCATTTTACGGCCATAATATTTATTTTATTGGCATTTTCCCCGGCAGGCCTGGGTCCGGCGGGTTGCGGGCCAAAGGACGCGGACGGCCCCGGCGGCGCCATCCGCTTTGTCACCTGGAAACCCAACCAGCCAGGACCCTGGGAGGAGTTTTATCGGCTTTTCGCGGCCGAGCACCCGGACCTGAGCTTATCCAGGGAGATAGGCCCTCATTCCTCCACCTCTTTTCACGATCTATTGACCCAAAAGCTGAAGAATAAAAGCACGGACGTGGATGTCTTTCTCATGGACGTGATCTGGCCGCCGGAGTTCGCCTCGGCTGGCTGGGCCGAGCCCCTGGACCAATATTTCGACGAAAAAGAGCGTGAAAAATTCTTGCCCGGCTGCATCCTGGCCAACACCTACCGCGGACAAATCTACGGTGTTCCCTTGTACATAGCCAGCGGGGCGCTTTATTTTCGCAAGGACCTGTTGCAAAAATACGGCTTCAGCCCGCCCCGGACCTGGGAGGAGCTTCTCTCCCAGGCCCAAGCCATCATGCAGGGCGAGAAAAAAGCCGGCCGGGACGTATGGGGCTACTCCGGCCAGTTTAAACAGTACGAGGGTTTGGTGTGCGACATGCTGGAGTTCGTCTTAAGCTTCGGCGGCCAGATCGTGGACCCCCAAAGCGGCAAGTGCCTTCTGGACCAGGATCAGGCCCTGGCCGCGGTCAAGTTCGTGCGTGATGAGCTGGTGGGCCGCATCGCCCCCAAAGGGGTGCTCACCTACCAGGAACCCGAGTCCCTGGCCCTTTTCGTGCAAGGCGGCGCCGCGTTTCTGCGCAACTGGCCCTATGCCTGGAGCGCAGCCAACGACCCGGAAAAATCCAAGGTGGCCGGAAAAGTGGACATAGCCAGTCTGCCGCACTTAAAAGGCCAAAAGAGCTACGCCGCCCTGGGCGGCTGGCAGGTGGGCATCAGCAAGTTTTCCCGCAACAAAGCAGCGGCCTGGAAGTTCGTGCGGTTTTTGACCGGCGAGAGGGTGCAAAGGCATTTCTGCCTTAAGGCCGGCTGGGCCCCCACCCGGATGAATCTTTATGACGACGCCGAGGTGCTCAAGGCCAAGCCCCATCTGCGGAATTTCAAGGAGGTATTTTTCACCGCCCATCCCCGGCCCCGCACGCCGGTTTATCCGGCCGTGTCCCAGCGCCTGCAGGCCTATTTCTCCGCCGCCATCTCCGATCCCGGCTCGGATATAAAGGCCCTGGCTAAGGCTGCGGCCGCGGACATCGACAAGCTCATGGCCCTGGCCGGAGGGCGTTAGGTGCCCGGCCGCCTGTCTTTTGCCGCGGCCCTAAGCCACGGGGCCAAAGAAAGGCTTTTCGCCTGGGGGCTTATCGCGCCTTGCCTTTTGATGGTCTGCCTTTTGGCCTTTTATCCTATTTTCTATTCGGCCTTTTTAAGCCTGCACCGGATAATTTTGAGCCTGCCCGGCCTGGGCGAGCCTTTGGTGGGGCTTGACAACTATCTAGAGCTCGCCAGAGACCCCTTGGCCCGCAAATCCCTCATCAACACCTGCCTATTTGTCCTGGCCAGCACCTTTCTGGAGATCGGCCTGGGCCTTATCATCGCCCTGGTGATAAACCGAAGCTTCAAGGGCCGGGGCCTGGTGCGGGCCGCGGTGCTCATCCCCTGGGCCGTCCCCACCGTGGTGGCCTCCCAGATGTGGCGCTTCATATTAAACGACAACTACGGCCTTTTTAACCTTCTGCTCTTTGGCCATAACCTGGAGGCCTACCGGGCCTGGCTGGCCGAGCCCGCCTGGGCCTTGGCCGCGGTGATCGCAGCGGACGTGTGGAAGACCTCCTGCTTTGCCGCCCTTTTGATCTTGGCCGGCCTGCAGACCATACCCGACGAGCTTTACGAGGCTGCCCGCCTGGACGGGGCCGGGCCCTGGCAGCGCTTTTGGCGGGTCACCCTGCCCCTGGTCAAACCGGCGGTCCTGATCGCCCTTCTGTTCCGCACCTTGGACGCCTTCCGCGTCTTCGACCTGGTGTTCGTCATGACCCAGGGCGGGCCGGCCGACAGCACCCTGGTGCTTCAGTTCTACGGTTACAAGAAGCTTTTCGCCGAAGGATTTTTGGGCTACGGTTCCGCGGTCTCGGTCCTGGTCTTTCTTACGGTGCTGGCCGCCTCGGCGCTTTATCTATTGATCTTCGGCCGCGGGTTTTTGCGCAGGGAAGCATGAGGAAGATATTTGGCCGCATAGCCTTCTGGGCCCTGGTCTTTATGGTGGTGGTCTTGAGCCTCGCGCCCTTTTTATGGTTCGTGCTCACCTCCCTGAAAAGCCAGGTCGAGGTAACCGCCCGGCCCCCCGGCCTTTGGCCCTCGGGGTCGCTGCAGTTTTATTTTTCCGCCCTTAAAAACTACGGGCTTATGAATTATCTGGGCAACAGCCTCATCGTGGCCGGAGCCACCACGGTGATCAATCTGCTTCTGGCCACCCTGGCGGCCTATGCCCTGGCCCGGCTCAGGCTCAAGCGGGCCGGGCTGGTCATGGGGCTGCTTCTGGCCGCGGCCATGTTCCCCCAGACCTCCCTGGCCGGGCCGGTCTGGCGCATTTTGCAGGCACTTGACTGGCTGAACAGCTATCAGGGCCTGGTCCTGCCTTATGTGACCTTGACCCTGCCCTTGGCCGTATGGATTTTGACCAGCTTTTTTCGCGAGCTGCCGCGTGACCTGGAGGACGCAGCTTTGATGGACGGCTGCACCCGCTGGAAGCTATTGTGGAAGGTGGTATTCCCCCTGGCCGCGCCGGGGGTCTTCACCGCGGCCATTCTGGTCTTTATCTACGCCTGGAACGAGTTTTTCTTCGCCCTTTTGATCATGACCCGGCAGGACGTGCAGACCCTGCCCGTGGGCATCGCCCTTTTCCAGGGCGAATACACCATGCCCTGGGGCGAGATCGCCGCCGCCTCCACGGTGGCCACCCTGCCCTTGGTCGCCCTGGTGCTCTTGTTCCAAAAACGCATCGTGCGCGGCCTTTCGGCCGGCGCCATAAAAGGTTGATTATCCGTCATGGCCGAGCTGACCATCGCCAATTTAAGCAAGTCCTTCGAGGGCCACCGGGTGATCGAGGGCATCTCCTTCACGGTGCCGCCGGGGGGCTTCACCATCATCCTGGGCCCCTCGGGCTGCGGCAAGAGCACCCTTTTGCGCCTGGTGGCCGGCCTGGAGCGCCCGGACGCCGGCCGCATCCTGGTGGACGGCAGGGACGTCACCGATCTGCCCCCCAAGGACCGGGACATGGCCATGGTTTTTCAGAGCTACGCCCTTTATCCCCATCTAAGCGTGCGGGAGAACCTGGCCTTCCCCCTTAAGATGGCCAAGCTCCCCGGGCCCGAGATCGCCCGCCGGGTGGCCGAGGCGGCCGGGCTCTTGGGCCTGGCCGAGCTTCTGGACCGCAAGCCCCGGCAGCTCTCCGGCGGCCAGCGCCAGAGGGTGGCCATCGGCCGGGCCATTGTGCGCCAGCCCAAGCTGTTTCTCTTTGACGAGCCACTCTCCAACCTGGACGCCAAGCTAAGGGCCGGCACCCGGGTGGAGCTGGCCCAGCTCCACCGCGATCTAGAAGCCACGGTTCTTTACGTGACCCACGATCAGGTGGAGGCCATGACCCTGGGGCAACAGATCGTGGTCTTAGCCGATGGCATCATCCAGCAGATCGGCGCCCCTAGGGAGATATACCAAAGGCCGCGCAACCTTTTCGTGGCCGGATTCATCGGAACCCCGGCCATGAACTTTTTTCCGGGGCATATCTCGACCCAGGGAAGCGAAGTGGTTTTCACCTGCCCCGAGGCCGGGATTGGCATCAGCCTGCCCCCGGCCCTGGCGCCCCATGCCGGCCAAGAGATAACCCTGGGCCTCCGTCCGGAACACCTAACCCCCGGCGCCGGGCAGTTCGAGGCCCGGCTGGAGCTTATGGAGCAGATCGGCGCGGAGAGCGTCCTATACCTCAAGCAGGGGTCTTTGCTGCTGCGGGCCCGGGCCGAGGCCGACTTTTCCGGCCGGCACGGGCAGAGGATTTCCCTTTACGCGGACCCGGATAAGTTTCATTATTTCCACCAAGGCGTCAGGATAGAACCATAATTGTCGAATAGAAAGGAAAATCTCATGTTGGGCAAAAGCGCTGCCGAGCTGAAACCGGGCGACTGGGCCGAGTCGTCCAAGACCTTGGCTGAATCCGACATTTATCTATTCGCCGGTCTGGTCGGCGATTTCAACCCCGCCCACGTCAATCAGGTCTACGCGGAAAAGACCCACTTCAAGGGCCGCATAGCCCACGGCTTTCTGGTGGCCGGCCTTTTATCCGGGGTTTTGAGCAGCAAACTGCCCGGGCCCGGAGGCATACACATCGGCCATGAACTTACCTTCCGCGCACCGGCCTACATCGGCGACACCATCACCGCCCGGGTGGAGGTCGCCTCGGTCGATGTGGCCAAAAACCGGGTCCTGTTCAAGGTCTCCTGCCGCAACCAGGACGGAAAGGTGCTGGTGGAAGGAACCGTGCGGAACTCCCCGCCCATAAAAAAGTAGGATTCATCCGGCTGCCACAAAAAGAAAAGCAGAGTTCGATTTACGCTATAATAAACGTATCGGTAAGGTAGCTGACGATGCTAACGGTGCAGTAAATCTCCTTTGTAGTGAGGGAGGGAAAGAATAATATGTCTAAAATTGTAAAACCCACTAACCCTCCTCACTATGGCACTGTTACTAATAAAGTATCTTTCATCGAAGCATTTGAATTGGCAAAACAAAACCCAAATGCCATATATTACACAGCAGGGAACAATACACCTTTCATTGTAAAGGCGGCTTCCGCAAAAAAGAGTAAAGTTCACAGAAATGAAAAAGTTCTAAGGTTCTTTACTGACAGTCAAGAAAGAGCACGAGCTTACGAATGCTGTTGGGGCCATAAGACTAATTGCAACCGAACATGGATTGACTGTTATACAGGTTGTGTTTGGTAAAATTGGACGACTGCACAGCCGGGGCCGCACGGGGCAGGCCTTCTCTATTGCGGCAATATCACTTAAGGATCATTCCAAATCGGCCAGGACTTCCTTGGTATGTTGGCTGCTGTCCAGCAGGAAAAGCAGCCTGCCCACGGTGGCCAGGTCTTGTTTCAATCGGTCCAGATTGGTCAGGTCCAGGTGCCGCATGCGCAGATAGGCGACGCGCTTGCCCGGCTCCGCCGCGTCATAGGAGGTAAGTATGCTCACCGTCATTCCCCCGTAGCGACGGATTATGTTGGCGGCCTTGGTGACCACGCCGGCCTCATCGGGAACTTCCAGGGCGAATTGCACGCCTCCTGAACTGGCGCCGGTCAAGGTCAAAAACCCGCGCAGGGCATCCTTGGCGGTTAGCATGGCCACCACCCGGCCGTCCTGCCCGCGCACGGGCAGGGCATCCACGTTGTGCTCCACCATGCTAAGTGACGCCTCTTCCAGGGTGTCATAGACATTGGCCGTGGCCGCCACGGGCCTCATCACATCGCCGACCTGCTTTAGCCGGAGCAAATGCTCCTGCGGCAGATTAAGGTGGTTATCGCCCAAAAAAGACGATACCTGCCTCAAGTCTTGGTCGGTTATCATGCCAGCCAGCCTGCCGTTTTGCAAAACCGGCAGATGCCTTATCTGGAATTCCTGCATGAGCTGGAAGGCCTTCTCCAGGGAGTCCTGCGGCTCCGCGCTTATCAAGTGGGAACTCATGCACCTAAATACCCACATGCCCCGACCCCCTTTAGATTGAACATCTAATCCTGCATGCTGGACGGATCCCTGGTGGGCAAGCCCAACTCGCTGGCCCGAAGCGCCCGGCGCAGTATGCGGCCGCTGCGCGTCTTGGGCAATTTATCCAAGAAGGCTATTTCCAGCATGGGATTCTCCCAGGAAAGATTGCTGGCCACAAACTCCCTTATCTCATGCCCCAGCTTGGCCGAGGGTGTGAATCCCGGCTTAACGCTCACGAAAGCCTTGATGTGGGCCTGAAAAAAACGCGCCCTCTTGGAGATGACCGCCGCCTCGCTCACGGCCGGATGGCGGCAAAGCACCTGCTCCATCTCAAAGGGCCCCACCATGTGCTCGCCGAGCTTCACCAGATCGTCGTTGCGGCCGTGGTGGAAAAAATACCCGTCCTCGTCCCGCACGGCCATGTCGCCGGTCAAAAACCAGCCCTCGAAGTGCAGATATTGCCGGTATTTTTCCTCGTTACGCCAGATGCCGGTCATCATGGCGGGCCAGCCCGCCTTAAAGGCCAGCTCACCCAGGGTCAAAATGGGCAGGGTCTTGCCCTCTTCGTCCACTATGGCCGCCTCCACGCCGGGCACCGGCTTGCCCATGGAGCCCGGCTTCACCGGCAAGGAGGGAAAATTGGCCAGGCAGATCATGCCGGTCTCGGTCATCCACCAATTTTCATGCGGCGAGAGCTTGAGGTTCTGCTTGACCCAGAAGAAAAACTCCGGGGCCAGGGGACGGCCCACCGTGGCGATATGGCGCAAGGCCGAGAGGTCGTAGCGGCTGGGCAGGTCGTCGCCGGCGTCCAACAGGCCCTTGATGCGCTGGGGAGTGGTGTACCAGACCGATACCTGGTGTCTTTCCAGGGTCCGGTACCAGGTGGAGGCCAAGAACGGATCACCCTGCGCCACCGAGGTGATCCCGGACAGCCAGGGACAGAAGGCCCCATAGACGGTCCCCGTCACCCAGGCCGGATCCCCGTCGGTCCAAAGCACACTGTCAGGCGTCAGGTCCAGTACGTCCCGACCGGTGGCCAGGATGCCCACCATGTCCCGGTGGGCATGCACCACGCCGATGGGCGGGCCGGCCGCACCCGAAGTGTAAATCAGATACAAAGGCGCGTCGGCCGGAAGCCACAGGGGAGTCCGCTCGGCGGGCATCTTGGGCAACTCGCTGGCCAGACCCACCTCATGGCGGAACAATCCGTTGCCCGGGCCCTCTGACAAAAACACGTATTTCACCCGGCGCATGGCCTCCAAAGGCAGCCTCTCCACCAGGTCGGAGTGGGTAAGCACCGCCTTGGGTTCCCCGCTTTCCAAGCGCAGCTCCAGCTCGTGGTAGGTGGAGGTGGCGTATAAGGGGCAAAAGACCACCCCCAACCGGGCGCAGGCCAGCATGGCCACGTACATGTCCGTGCTGTGCGGCAGCAAGATGAACAGGCGGTCGCCGGGGGCCAATCCGTACTGGGCGAACAAGTTGGCGAGCCGGCAGGATTGTTCCTTGAGGTCGCGAAAGGTCAAGACCGTGGTTTGACCATGTTTTTCGAAGATAAGCGCCTTATGCTCGGCCATCTTGGGGTCTTCAGCCCACCTGTCCACCGCCTCGTAGACTATGTTCAGCTTGCCGGTCTTGTGCCAGGTGAAGTTTTTTTCCTGTTCCGCCCAGGAAAAAGACTGGTAAGCGGCTTCGTAGTTTTTCAGGTTGGCCTGCGGGTTTTGGGGTTCAATTTTGGCCTTCATGTGACACTCCACTGTCTGCCCGGCAGCCGGACAGGTTCAGCATCAACCCACACCCCGTATTTGGCGTGGGCCCTGAGCGCCCTAGCCACCATCTCCGCCCCCCGCGGGGTGAAGGGCTCAGGAAGCGGCGGTAAGGTTTCCGGCGCGGCCAAATTCAACAGAACCTCTTTCACCGAGGCGGTCAAGGCCAGGGCGTCGTAGCCCCCTTCCAGGGCCAACAGGAGAGGAGGGGAACCTATTTCTGCCGCCAAATTCACTATCAAGCGCGTCAGCCAGCCGTAAGCCCGCTCGGTCAATTTGGTCCGGGCCAGGGGATCGTCACGGTGGGCATCAAAGCCCGCCGCCACCATTATGATCTGCGGTTTATATCTGCGAATGACGGGCCCCAACACCTCCCGATAGCAAT
>ENA-OSEO01006482-OSEO01006482.1-sediment-metagenome-genome-assembly--contig:-NODE-6482-length-10480-cov-3.365375_pt1 | contig 10480 bp, 5 predicted proteins | sample MGYA00237883_ERZ534232 | MGnify/ENA metagenome assembly ERZ534232
AATATATTCCCGGGGTCTCCATTCTGGGATACGGCATTGACGGCATAGTGCGTTACTGGAATAGGGCGAGCGTGCAAATTTATGGTTACCAGGCGGATGAGGCAGTGGGGAAAAATCTGGGAGACCTGATCGTCCCTCCGGAACTCCAGCCTCTTTTCACTAAGGCGCTGGAAAAAGGGAAGGATGCCACCCTTTCGGGAGAAATTCTGCCTCCCAGGGAACACCGGCTGCGCCACAAAAACGGCTCCCTGGTCCCGGTTTACACCATCCACACGGTGGTCTGCCTGGAAGACCGGCCACCGCAATTGTTCTGGATCAACGTGGACCTGTCGGAGCGCAAGCGGGCGGAGGAGGAACGGCTGAAGCTGGATAAATTGGAATCCCTGGGGGTCTTGGCCGGGGGCCTGGCCCACGACTTCAATAACCTGTTGACCGCCATCCTGGGCAACATCAGCCTGGCCCATCTGGAAACCGATATGGAGGAAGTAAAGTTACGATTACAGGACGCAGAAAAGGCCTGTCAGCAGGCCCAGGGATTGTCGTGGCAACTGCTGACCTTCGCCAAAGGCGGCAAACCCATAAAAAAACCGCACCAGGTGGCGGGCTTGCTCCTGGAATCCACCAATCTGGCCTTGTGCGGCTCCCGGTCCCGCTGCCAAATTACCTTTGCGGACAACCTGTGGCCGGTGGCGGTGGACGCCGGGCAGATCAAACAAGTCTTCGGCAATCTGCTGATCAACGCCGACCAGGCGATGCCGGAAGGTGGCGTTATCACTTTGGGGGCGGAAAACGTCTTCCTGCAGAACGGCAACGCCGGCTCACTCCCCCCCGGTAAATACGTCAAGATCACCGTGGCGGACCAGGGAGTCGGCATCAGCCCGGAAAATATGCCGAAAATCTTTGACCCGTACTTTACCACGAAAGATACCGGCAACGGCCTGGGGCTGGCCACCGTTTATGCCATCATCAAGAGCCATGGGGGCAGTATCCAAGTCACCTCGCAGCCGGGACAGGGGACCTCCTTTACCATTTCTTTGCCCGCCACCGAGGAAAAAAACCTGGCTTGCAACCAGGCGCCTCTCCTGCCCACCAATGGTAAAGGCAGAATTCTGGTCATGGACGACGAAGAGAGTATCCGTATTCTTCTGGATAAGATCCTCAGCCGCATCGGCTACGAAGCCAGTTTCGCCCGGGACGGTCTTGAGGCGGTGGAGGCCTATACCAAGGCCAAAGAATCCGGCCGGTCTTTCAGCGCCGTGATCTGCGATTTGACTATCCGGGGCGGCATGGGGGGGAGAGAAGCAATCAGAGAGCTGATCGCCATCGATCCCCAGGTCAAAGCCATTGTCTCCAGCGGCTACTCCGACGACCCGGCCATGGCGGACTACCAGAAATACGGGTTTAGCGGCGTCATTGCCAAGCCCTATAAGATCAACGAGTTAAGTCACGTGCTGCATGAAGTTATCGCCTGCGGCCCGGATGGAAGTAGGTAAAATGGTCTTGTCATCGTCGATAATAAGCACGTGGTACATGGAGAATTTCTTCTTCCGTTAAATTAGCCAAGCACCTTCTTTATGGTTACCGCCAGGGGGCGGACACTCCAGGGTTTTATGATAAAATCCCGGATGCCCATTCCCCTTAATTTTTCGTGGCTAATTTGGTCGGCAAACCCACTGGAGAGAATTATGGGCAGGTCCGGTTTAATTTGCAGAAGCTTCCGGGCCAGTTCCACTCCGGTCATTTGGGGCATGGTCAAATCCACGATGGCCAAATCATACCGCTGAGGATTTTGGCAAAATTTTGCCAGGGCAGCGGTACTGCTGCTAAAGGCATCGACCTCGAATCCAAGCTGTGTCAGTAGTCCCTGGCCAAGATGAGCCAGGCTCGGTTCATCATCCACAAAAAGAATCTGTCCCTCTCCTTTAGGAATCGGGGTGGGGGTCTCGGAGGGGAAAGTGATTTCACTTCTCTCCACCACGGGTATAAGGACTTGAAAGACCGTGCCGATGCCCGGCTCGCTCTCCACCGTAATGGCCCCGCTATGGCTTTGGATTATGCCCTCCACCACTGCTAATCCCAGACCGGTTCCCTCTCCCATTCCTTTAGTGGTGAAGTAAGGATCAAAAATCCTTTCCAAAACCTCTGGAGGGATGCCGTGGCCACTGTCTTTCACCATCATTTTCGCATATGGCCCTTTTACCAGTTTTAAGGTTTCTTTTTCACCCTTACTTACCACCACCTTGCTGAGACTGACCTCCAGCACCCCGCCTTCCTGGCGCATGGCATGGGCGGCATTGGTGCACAGGTTCATAACTACCTGCTGCATCTGGGTGGGATCAGCCAAGACCGGTCCGACCTCAGGGTCCAGAAATTGGCGAATCTCAATAGTGCTGGGAAGAGTGGCCCTTAAAAATTTAATACTCTCCTTGATAATCATCTGCAGTTGGATAGGCTTGCGATCTTGGTCGGCTCTGCGGCTAAATGTCAAGATCTGCTGCACCAAATCTTTAGCCCGGAATGCCGCCCGGAGAATCTCGTCCACATCCTTTTTCACCTTTGGGTCTATAGAGGTATGGAACATTTGGATCATTTCCCCATAGCCGATGATGGCCCCCAAGATATTATTAAAATCATGGGCGATGCCCCCGGCCAGGGTGCCAATGGCCTCCATCTTTTGAGCTTGGCGCAGTTGGGCTTCAAATTTCAGTTTGGCTTCCTCGGCCAGCTTGCGTTCGGTGATGTCCCGGGCAATATGCACGGAACCTAACAGATTTCCTTGACTGTCATGCAGGGGAGAAACGGTGACCAGGAAATAACCTCCCAAATTCTCTTCAAGAATCTCCACTGTATGCTCCATACCGTCGGCCAATAACCTGGTATGGGGGCAAAACTGCGGGGAGACCGTCGTTTTATGGACTATTTCAAAACATTTCCGCCCCACCGCCTCTTCCAGGGGGATTCCCAACTTGGCCACCATCGCTTGGTTGGCTCTCACAATCCGGTGTTGGGTGTCCAGAATGGCGATGAGATGAGGAACCGAATTAAACGTCAGTTCCCATTCTTCTTTGGCCCGGATCAACTCCTCTTCTGTCTGTTTGCGCAAGGTGATATCAGTCATCACCCCGATTAATCCGGCAACCTCCCCGGAAAAATCAACAAAAGTAGCTTTGGAAAAGATAAAATTCCTTATGGCTCCGTCGGCCCTCTCCATCAGAAACTCGTAAACCTGGGTGCCGGGATTTTCAAATAGCTCCTGGTCCATCTGATAATATTTCCCTGCCCGTTCCTTTGGGTAGATATCGAACACGGTCTTGCCGATGATTTCGTCTTTCGGCCTCCCTAAAAATTCCGCCAGGCTTTGGTTACATCCGAGATAGATCCCGTTGATATCTTTATAAAAAATTGGACTAGGGATGGTATCTATCAAAAGCTGTAAGAATTGGAATTGGGTGGCCAGCGATCTCTCCGCGCGCTGGCGTTCTAGCCGGTTCTCGGCCTCGCTTAAAGCTCGTTTGACCGCGGGCACCAGACGGGAAAGCTTTTGCTTGAGCACATAATCAGTCGCGCCTTCCCTCAACCCTTCAATGGCCGCATCCTCGCCCATAGTGCCGGAGACAAAGATAAAGGGAATATCCAAACCCATTTCCTGCACCAGGCGCAGAGCGGACATCCCGTCGTAACCCGGCAGCCGGAAATCCGCGAGGATGAGGTCATATCCATCCTGACTCAATGCTTCCCGGATCTCATCCCCGGTTTGGACGCGGGTGATCTGGCAAACCAGGCCGGCTGACTCGAGTAATTCCCGAGCGAGTTCCGCATCGGCCAGGTCATCTTCCAGGTGCAGAATGTGGATTAATGAATCCATTTCCTTAATTCTCCGCTGATGCCTTTGGCTTGAGGGGGTTTTCTAGAGAAGAAGTCGTTAACTCTAGATACTTCCCGGCGGCGGTTCGTTGATCAGGGCCCAAAACACGCCGATCTCCTTCACCGCCTTGACGAACTCGGTGAAGCGCACGGGTTTCACGACGTAAGCGTTGACTCCAAGGCGGTAGCATTCTTCCAGGTCACGAGATTCCCGGGAAGAAGTGAGGACGACGACGGGAATCAACCGCATTTGCTCATCTGCTTTGAGATGTTTCAAGACCTGGAGACCATCCATCCTGGGCATCTTGATATCCAGCAGGATGGCCACCGGATTCCCTTTAGGACGGTTTTTAAATTCTTCCCGGCGATACAGATAATCAAGGGCTTCCACGCCGTCCCGGGCAACCACAATTTCATTGGCCAGGTTGTGTTCGCTCAGGGCGTTGAGGGTCAGTTCAATGTCTTTCAGATCATCTTCCACTAAAAGGATGCGCTTAATTGGTTCCATGGTTACGCTCCTTGAAGGGGTCAGGGTAGGGAGAAGTAAAACGTGGCCCCCTCGTTGACTTTTCCTTCCGCCCAAGTGCGGCCTCCATGCCGGTGGACAATCCGGCGCACATTTGCCAGTCCGATGCCGGTGCCTTCAAATTCCTCAATTCGATGTAAACGCTGAAAGACCCCAAAGAGATTATCGGCATATTTCATATCAAAGCCCACGCCGTTATCCCGGATGTAGATTATGGCCTCTGGTTCCCTGCTCGGCAGGCAGCCGATCTCTATTTCTGCTTGACGACGCGGCCGGGTGAATTTCTGGGCATTGGAAATCAGGTTGACCAGGACAAGGCGCAACATGGCCAGATCCCCGATGACCACGGGAAGGGCGCCTACCTGCCAGCGAATGAGTCTGCCTTGGGTCTCCGGCTCAAATTCCTGAATGACTTCCTTTACCAGCACATTAAGTTCTACCGGTTTTTTCAACATTTCCCAACGACCCATCCGGGAGAAGGAAAGGAGGTCGTCAATTAAGGTGCCCATGCGCCTGGTGGAGTCAAAGACGCTGGTCAGATAATGCCGGCTTTTATCGTCAAGTGCCGTGGCCGTTCTCTTTTGGAGCAGCTCCAGAAACCCGTCGATATGTCTGAGGGGCGCGCGCAGATCATGGGACACCGAGTAAGCAAAGGCCTCCAGTTCTTGGTTGGCCGCTTCCAGTTGGGCGGTGCGCTCAATGACCCTTTGCTCCAGTTCCAGATTGAGCTTGCGGATCTCCTCCTCCGCTTGCTTGCGATCAGTGATGTCAATACCCATCTCCAGGATTAAGGGAGATCCATCGGTATCGTGCACCAGTTGATCACAAATCTGGTAGATATGACCATCCGGGCCTAACCACTCATATTCTTCGGGTGTCTTGGTCTCCAGAACTTTATAGGCCTGGCAGTTCTCACAAGGCTCGCGGCGTCCAAACATGTAGTCATAACAGCGCCTTCCCGCTGGTTCGCCGAACTGCTGGCGGAAATAAAGGTTGGCAAAGGCCACTTGATAATCCGGAGTCAGCAAACCCACATAAGCGGGCATGGCTTCCAGCACGGAAAAGAGCCGTTGACGCTCGGCAGCCACTGCCTCCTCCGCCCGCTTGCGCTCCACGATATCCCAGGAAAGGTCACCCAATCGTGAGACTATCTCGATGTCGCTGCCGTTATAATTTGTAGCTTTGTTACCCATTCCAATGATCGCCGTGATCAGGTTACCCCGGAAAATCGGCACTACGACTTCGCGCAGGACCGGCGCATGGCCCTCGGGCATCCCTTGGCGGTGAGATAAGGAAGCATAATCGTTATGAATAACGGGGCGGCGTTCATGGATGCAATCCACCCAGACACCCGCCTGGGCCACATTATAGTGGCTGCCTTTTCCGGTCGCGGTGCACAGGTTTTTCAGGGTATTCGTGGACCAATTCTGCAAGGAGAGCGTTTTTTGATCTGCTTCCAGAAAATGATAAAAACCGATGGCGCTGCCGGTCAGGGCTTCGATTTCATCCAAGGCAGCCGTAAGTAACTCATCCAGAGAGTGGGTATTGGCAAATTCCAATAGGCGCAGGCGCGCTTGCCTGATATTCTCGATCCGCTTGCGCGCGGTGATGTCCGTCAGCACCGCGATATTGCCGATGACCCGGCCGTCGTCATCATATTCCGGGGCTGCATAAATGCTGTATTCGATCAGAGAACCATCTTTGCGCCGGCGCACTGCGTCTTTGCCGATGATTGACTTTCCAGAGCGGATCCATGCGCGAAAACCCCGGAACTCCTCCTTGCTTTCCTCAGGCACGGTCGGCAGAAACTGTCCCAGCACCTCCTCGCGGCGCCAGCCCAGCATCTCCTCGGCCGCGGGGTTCCACAGGCTTTTTACCCGCCCTTCGGTATCCAGGTCGAAGATGGCCACAGGCGCGGCGTCCAGCGTAGCCCGCAGGGTTTCGTTCACCTGACGCAGGGCCTCTTCCACTTGTTTACGCTCAGTGATATCCCGGACGATGGACAATACATGGGGGCGGCCCTGCAGTTGAAATACCCCGGCATTGATTTCCACAGGGAACTTCCGCCCGTCCCGGGTAACTTGCTGGAACTCAAAGAGGATATTCCCCTCTTGACGTAACTTAGCCATAATTTCCGGGATTTTTTCTTGCAGTTCAGGAGCGGCGATCTCCCTGGGGGACAACTGTAGCAACTCCTCCCGGGAGTAGTCCAGCCGGCGGCAGGCCAGGTCGTTGACCTCGATAAAGTGTCCCGGCACCCCCTGGTCGGATAAGGGAAAGACAAAGACGGCGTCGTTGCCGCTGTTGAACAGGTGACGGTAGCGCTCCTCACTCTCCCGCAACGCCTCCTCCGCCCGCTTGCTTTCGGTAAGTTCCAGTTGCAATCTCTCATTGGCATTTCGCAATTCCACCGTACGCTCAGCCACTGTTATTTCCAGGTCTTCTTTGGCCTTCCGCAGTTCTTCTTCCTTCTGCTGGCGGACGCTGATTTCCTCTTCGAGCTGGTTGGTTATCATTTCCGGCATGGTGTTTCTCTCATCTCAAGGGTGATCCCGGTATTCTGACCCTATTATCTTTAACAAGTTTTATGTTAGGAAGTGCTTCAGGTCAAGCCAGAGTTCCTGGCTAAGCAAAATCCCGCCAGTATCTCTGGGCAATAATGTGTTTGGAGAATTTGATTAAAGATAGCTGCTATATTAGCCTGTAAGAATGTTCCGATATTCCTTCGCTATCCAGATCATAACTGCAATTTTTCGAGGTTGGGGAGGGTTGTCAGGTTTTGGCGAGTTAACCTCTGTTGCAGAATTTTAGGTGATAGAAGGTATGGCCGACCCATCTTTACGGTAATTGCTGGACGTGATGAATCTTCATGCCAGGCATGAAGACGGCTGTTTGGGCAACCTGACGATGGTGAACCAGAAATCTTCGAGGGCCGCGGCCACCTTGGCGAATTGGTCCAACCCCACCGGTTTGGTGATGAAACATTTACTCAAAAATTTTCGCCTTCTTGCTGAGGCGCAGAGCGATGATGGTCAAGTCCCGGTAGATCCGCAGACGCCGCCGATCCTCCTCGCTGATGGGCCACTCGGGGTCAAGGCGATCCACGTAGAAGGCGCCCACGGGAATTTGATCCACGTGGAGGGGGGCCACCAGAAAGGTGTGGCTGCGGCTGGTCTGCCAAAAATTATCTTCCATCAGAGAGCGGTCTCCGGGGTGAACCTGGGGATTCACCAAACATTCCCGGCGCTCCTCTACAGCCAGGGCAAAGGCATTGCCATTGCCTTTAAGAGGCAGATGCAGCAGCGGCAACAATTCTTCCACGCCGTCCCCTAGACCGAAACGGCCCGAGATATGGGTGCGCTGGGGGTTGACTAAGAAGAAAATGACCCGGTCAAAACGGATCCCCCGGAAGATGCCCTCCAGAATCATTAACAAGACCTGATTGATGGGCGCCTGGGCCACCAGAGCCTGGTTGACCTCTTCCACCACCTGATAGAGGAACTGGAGCCTTTTCAGGTCTTCGGAAACGCGATCGGTCGCCTGGGGCGCAGTCCTAACGGGTTTAATTTTCGGAGGGGCAGACGGCTCATGGCTTTTGGAGGCTGAGTCCGAGTCCGGGGCTGAAGCTGGGATAGCGACCGGGCCCTTTTGTTCCCGCACGTCCTTCAGCCTGATGTCGTCGGAGATATCCATGTCCTTGAGTTCGATGCGCAGCATGGAATCAGCCCCGGTCTTAACCTGGTCGCCGAGATGAACGGCAATTCCCCTGCTGACCTTGATCGGGGTTGAAACAGCCCGCCGGTAGATCGTGGCCGTTCCTGTCAGTCTCGTGACCTTGCCGATTGCCTCAGCGGCATGGGCAGCCGGGGGAAAGGCAAGGAACAACAGGACCAGGGCTATGGCCCAGCACAGAGACTTGTTCGAAACCGCTGTCCGCACATTCGTTTTCATAATGACGTCCCTACCAAAGAATTCTCACACAAAGACACCCCGGTGAAACAACAGAAAAGGATGGTTTCACGGGGCAAAGAGAAAAAGATTTTACAGCCACATGCAGTTGGGTGTCTTTTTCTGTGTGGACTATGTATGTCGCTCCGTGTATTGCCAAAAGGCGTTGCTATTCCTCAAAAACTGTATGTGAGGGTCAGAATATACATATTCTTGTTAAATGTATACAGGTCTTTACGGTCTTGATAGTAATCGGAGTCGTTGCGTAAATACAGATAGTTGAACGTGAGGAGAAGGCGTTCAATCAGATAGCGGTTCAGGATAACGCTCAGCGTATAGGTTTTGTCGCGTCTATCGGTGACCGGAATGCTGAATTCAGGATAGTCGGTCCGCATGTACGAAAAGGATACATCGCCCGTGATCCCCCAATAGATGGGCGTCGAAATGCCGGCGAAGAATTCATGGTACCGGTAAACGGAACTATTGTCGCCCGAATGTTCGTAAGCGTGCCGGTAGCCTAGCCTGGGATAACATTCCGTCCCCGGGATTTTGTAGGACTGGGTGATATCGGCGCCGTAACGCGAGGCGTCCGCTGTGACCCCGTCCAGATAGTCCTTTATCTGGTAGCTGAGATTGATATCGGTCCTGAGATCGTACGGTTCCAGGATTGTGATAGTGGGTACAAAGCTGTGCATCCGCAGTTTGGCGTAGGAATTGTTGGCAAAAGTCAAAAAGACCGGTGGGTTGATAGACTGTTTTTTGCCTCCGGCATAGTAGTAGCTGAAATCATATTGAAAACGGAAATAGACCGGGTCGAAATTTCCCTGGAAATAGACATGAGGGCTGTGCGCGGTGACGTTATTCTCTGTCCAGTCCCTGTAGCCCAGGCTGAAAAGGGAATAGCCTGCACCGATTTCCATATCCCTTTGATTGAGAAATTTATATCCGCCAATCAGGAAAAATGTCTCAAATTGGTCTTCCTTTCCAAGGCCCCCGCTCACAGGACCTCCGGTAATCTCCTCAATTGGATTTCGAGGGACATTGTCGTCATAGCCCCAGTTGAGCGCGGTGGTAAAATACCAGGGCTTTCTGGCCCATGCGGCCCGCTCCACATGGGGAATGGTCTGTTGGGCGCTTTGACCGAGGGGGGTGTCGGGAGAGACCTCCATGGACTTTTTGAACATGAGGTTCGCGCTGTCAAATTCTTCTCGTTCCAGATCGATGGCGCCGATCATATAATAGGCCAGTTGGGTCTCTTTCGGATCAAGCTCTCTGGCCCTGTTAAAGGAGCGGATGGCTTTGTCGTATTCCTTGAGATTTTTGTAAGCATAGCCCTTTTCAAGATGAATGCGGGCGCTGTCGGGATCTGCCTGCTCCGCCAGGTCGAGGGTATCCAGGGCCTTCTGATAGCGACCCTGGGCGCTGTAAACGGCCGCGATATCAAAATATGCTTTGAAATAATTCTTGGGTTCTTTCTCAAGGAGCGATTGAAAGATTCGAAGGGCTTCAGAATATTTTTTGAGACGAACGTAGACAACCGCCAGATAATACTGAAATTCCATGTTTTGGGGTTCAAGGGACAGGGCCTGCTTGAAACATCGTTCCGCCGCCTCGAAGTCCTGCATATCCAGCGCCTCTATTCCGTCGGCAAAATAGTTGAGTCCGTTTTTGGGGGACTGTTCATTCGGTTCGTTGGATTGGGCGAGCAGGAGTCCCTTCGTTGCCCCCATATTCGCGACGTCATGGGAAGGCCCTGCCCGGACAGCAACGGCCTCGGCGTTGAAAAATGAAGAAAGGAAAAGGGAAAACAGAAGGAACGCCGTCGCGAGGGTGAAGCTTGGCTTGAACAATGGCATACTGCCCCCATCTTAAGAATAAAGCAGACATTCGAAATCCCTCTGGAGATACCCTCTTCGGGATCCCAAGGGCGCTTATGATGGAGATACAGGTTAGAGAGATCAGCCCTGTTTCGATAGGGCTGTTAGGAAATTAGTCCCTCTCAACTGACAATATGCTGTAAGTTGAGAGGACTCAGGTATTCAGTGTTCGGGCTAACGTGTCTAAACCGTTCATCATGCCGGCGCCTGAAGCCCGAAACCCGACCAACCGCTGGGTTGCGGGCTTAGTTCGCGTTCGGTCATT
>ENA-OSEO01006483-OSEO01006483.1-sediment-metagenome-genome-assembly--contig:-NODE-6483-length-10478-cov-8.702721_pt1 | contig 10478 bp, 12 predicted proteins | sample MGYA00237883_ERZ534232 | MGnify/ENA metagenome assembly ERZ534232
AGCGAACTTTTCAAAACCCAAATCACTTCTAAAAATTCCCATAATTGTTATACTGGGCATTCAATTGTCGAATTGACCATCATCGATAATAAGTATCTTCAAATTCCATCTTTAAAAAATAAGGTACACCCCATAATTTTAGAAATAAAAAGGGCAAAAAATAAAGACTTGGACAAAATAAAGCCACGTTCAAGAATCTCAGACAGAAAAAAGGTAAATCAACAGCAACAACTAAAATTATTCTAATAATCAGAAACTTAAACCAAAGAGAAAGCCAAGATTGCCAAAGATTTCTGAACGGCGATGAACCAGACACTTCCGGAGTTGAAATATATCGGGTCGCTCAGAACATTCGGCTATTCCGCCTATTTACCGGACAGATCGACCATGCTGGTGTATGGCGTGACACCCTATTCGACTTCAGGATTTGAATCGGCCTTAAACGGTGTGAAAGGGCCCAGCGGGAGCAGTTCTCTTCCTCTGGCCAACGCCCTGAGAGCACTGTCCCTATAAATTTTGAAAGCCAATAATTGATGACTATACTTTTTATTCTATTTTTATTTAATTAACCCTCAAAAGACAGAAATTTGAGTTCCAAACACCTTTCACATTTGACTTCTTTCGCCCTGTCCGATTTCAAGCCTATATCTAAAAGAGCTGAAGCGGTCGCTTCTGGTTGAGGTGGAAAGAAACGGACCGTTTTTATACTATGAAATCGCAGACAAAAGAATCATTGATGTTCTTATGGATTTGGATGGGCTGGCCACGAACTTATTGACACGGAGAAAAACTTTTTTACCCTAAGCCTCGGACTTGGTTTGCCTTTTTTCTTTCTGCCCATATTTTCAGGACAGATAGATAAACTTCCCCATTTTTGAAAGGAGAAAAGAATGTTTGACGAAAAAGAATTCAACGACGTGGATTTATCGGTAAAGCAAGACAACCTGTATCTGGAAGAGTCTTTTACCGATCTTGATATGGCTTCAATACGGCGTTTGACTCCGGTCAAACCCAATGGATTGAAAGATAAAACCCGCAAACAGATTTTTGTGGGCCACCTCAATCTGATGACCCCCCAAGGGCCAATTCCAATTCAGGCGCCTCTTAAAGCCAGAAATCTCATAGAGGCCATGGAGATATATCCGGAAGCCATAAAAACCGCATTGAAAAAGATGCAGGAAGAAATCGAAAAGCTTCAGCGAGAACAAGATTCCCGCATTATCGTTCCCGGGAGTTGAAACAGGCGTTGCTTCTGGAAAATGCAGTGAAATCCAGAATGCCATAAGACCGAATAAAACCCTATCGCGAATTCTCCATCTTAAATCCAAAGAGACGCCAATTTGGACCTGATGGCTATTTCGTACCTTACTTTTTTAAAGTTCCGAAATTGGGTCTTTGATACAGAATTGACAAAAAAATTCCTTTTGAGTATTTAACATAGTCTTATAACTTGAACATCAATTTTTTACGCAAGGATGATTTATGGAAGGTAGTGGACTTAAGAAAAGGACCGGCATTGCCGGCATATTGGAAAAAACGGAAATCAAAGAGTATTTCGATACCCTTTTTATCTTGGTCGGGGGAGTTGAATTCGTTATATTTATTGCCCATTTTATTGGCTCCATGGGTGCGGAAAAGGGACCGTTTCCCTGGAAACAATATTTTTTTGTCTCTTTTATGGCTCCGGTTGTGCTGATGTTTATTGTGGGTCTTATTGTTATCGGATTCAACTATTATTTATATGGCAGCCAACAGGCGGCGTTTGATCTTGAAGAAAGTCCCTTTGTGGGAACCAAAATAAAACGGTTCGGACACAGCTTCAAGTTTCTGTTCTCCATCATTCAACAGGTACCGGTTCTTGCCGGTTTGTTCATCCTGGGGGTTGGTTCCGTTGTTTTGTTCAAGCTCGATACGATCCTAAAGGTGTTGGGACATATTGGCGAAAAGACAGCGTTTTATCTTTTTATTCTGCTTTGTGTGCTGGTATCCGGCGTGTTGATTTTTTTGATCTTTTGGCTCTACTGGCAATTCAAACTCCAGAGATACCATATTCAGCAAGAGTGGGAATATAAACAAAAAGTTATCGAAACATCGGGCCTTATTATCCTTGATGATAATCGGGTGTTTAATCGAGAGGGAAAAGTCATCTCTTATGACGAAACGATCGAAGCGATAGAAAATAAGGAAAATAACGGGCCGACACCTGCCAGAAAATTGCTGTTGAAATAAAACCCATACCTACAAGAATGATAGTATGTGTTCAGGGGGCAGTCATTTCCCCTTCACTTCGGTGTCTCCGTCACTGGTATTTTCAGTGACTTAGCAGTGGTGGCATTCCTGCCCCCTCCGCATTCTCCCGCGAAAAGCATGCGGGAGCCGCGGTCTCCCCCACTGCTAAACCACTGAAAATACGAAGCGACTCCGCCAATAACGTTACAGGGAAACAACTGCTTCCCTTAATGGTTACGAATGTTAAATAGAAGGAATTTAAGGTTTGGTCCTGAGCAACAGATGGTAAACTCGAGTCAGGCGGATAAATGTGTTGTGATCACCGCCTTTGTCCGGGTGAAGCTTCTGGATCCTCTTCCGGTAAAGCCGGACCAGGTCTTTGCGAGTCATTTTTTTCAATTCCTCCGGCGTAGACTGGAACAGGGCGCCGGCCTCTTCAAGATCGGCCTTGCGGGATTCAAACGGCGGCCGGTAATCTCTTCGGCTGTTGATGAACTTTCGAATATATTCTTCTATAAATGATTTGGGAGCGTAATCGTAATCGAAATACATGACAGCATAACGAACAAGGTATTCATTCAAGCTATTGCCGGTTTCCATGCCGTTCCAGAACGTTGGGTCGCAGTTTAAGCGGCAGATTTCCTCCAAAAAATGTTCATCCACCGCCCTTTGGTCCAGCATTTTCGGTGCAGACCGGGCAAACCATTGCGTGAAGAAATCCTGCAGGTTAAAAATAACATATGCATAGGTTTTGTATTCTCTCACCCTCAGAATTTCTTCCATCTCTATGAATATCTGTTCGATTTCATCTCTGGATTTGGCGGTCAGTACCTTGAGCAGCTTCTGCGGAACGCCGGCAAAGTTGCGCTGATTCGTCTGACCGCATCTCAAGTAAAGGATTCGACGCTGATCAAAGATGTGAAATTTTGGTGCTTGCGCCGTTTTTTCTGCCTTTGGTACTTGCCGACATTTCAGGTTTTTTTGCCGGTTTCGAAAGGTTTCCAGAGACCTACAAATGTCCGGATCCAGAAAGCGCCAGAATATATCTTCCAGCTCATCGTTTTTCGGATAGACGTCCATATCATTCAGTTGTTCTATCACGGATTCGTCGATGTAAAACGAATTTCCGCCCGGATATACGATGTATTGGGCGGGATCGAACCCGAGGTCAAACAGATTCCGACTCAAAAATCGATTTTTATGCGAATAGGATTCGCGAATGAAATAATGCGTCTGACCGTTTATTTTCCGTTGTGCAAGATACAAGATTATTTTTCCTTTTGGCGGTAATTTTATTGAAATATCAATTTCGGTCTCATGCTTCTCCAATATAAACGCGCTTGACCCGACGGGATACGCCACAGGTCAATTCGTAGGGAATTGTTCCGATGCTTTGGGCAACATCCAGAAGTTGAATGGCGTCCCGGGGTCCTTCACCCCATACAATCACCGGATCTCCGGGGTTAACCGGGTCATCTCCGACATCGACCATAATGTGATCCATGGTGACCCGACCGACCATTGGGTAGCGTTTTCCTTTGATCAAGACCTCTCCTTTATTGGTCAAACTGCGCCGAATTCCATCTGCATAACCGATGGGCAGTACAGCAATGGTTGTGGGTTTTTCCGATGTCCACTTCCTGCCGTAGCTCACCGGGAAATTGGCCGGGATTTTTCTGATATGCGCCACGAATGTTTTTAGGGTCATGACCTGTTTCACCGCTATTGAACGGGACGTTTCCGTTGACGGATAGTGACCGTATAACAGAATGCCGGGTCGAACGGCATCAAACCTGCTTTCAGGCAAATCCAAAACAGCCCCGCTATTGGCCATATGAATTATAGGGGGCGTTTTACCTTTTGCGTTCAATTGGGAAAGAATATTTTGAAATCTGGACAGTTGAACATTTGCATAACGCTTATCCGTTTCGTCTGAAGTGGAAAAGTGTGAATAGAGTCCTTCCCAAGAACAGTGTCTTGACGCCAAAAGCGCGTCAAAAAAATCAGGTTCCCGGTCCAGAAGGACGCCGATTCTCCCCATGCCGGTTTCGACATTTACATGGACATGTACCGGTTTTTTCTGTCCGGCCTTCTCTATCCACCGGATGTCTTCTATTCCAAACAGACTGATTCTTAAACCGGCGTTTATGGCCTCCGGGAGTTCGTCCGGAAACAGCCTCCCAAAAATCAGTATGGGACTGGATACCCCGCTATCCCGCAATTCCATGGCTTCTTTAAACTGTGCCACGGCAAATCTCCGAAGGCCTTCTTTCAAAAGGCGTTTGGTTACGGCAACGGCACCGTGGCCGTAGGCATCGGCTTTTACCACAGGGATGATCTCAGATGGGGTCACTCTTTCTCTGATGCCAACGGTGTTGTGAACCAGATTGTTCAGGTTAATTTCAGCGAATGTTTTTGCACTCATTGATTCACTCCTGGAATTTGGGTTCGGATTTCATTATCAGGACGGGTCAGGGTTTCAGTATCATGTTGTCGATCAGGCGAGCCTTTCCGATTTTTACGGCAAGGGCCATCAATGCAGGCCTGTCGATGGTTGCCAAGTCATCAAGGGTTTCCGGATCGCATACGGAAATGTAATCGATCTCGGTTTCCGGATGGGATCGGATCAGCGCTGCTGCCGCGTCAATTATTTCATCTGCATCCCGAAGACCATTTTCGACAAGAGTCTGTGCCTTTTTCAGTGATTTGTTTAATGACAGGGCGCTTAACCGCTGCTCTGGTGTGAGGTAGGTATTTCGCGAACTCATGGCAAGTCCGTCTGGCTCTCTGACCGTGGGAGATCCGATTATTGTGATATCGAGATTAAGATCACGCACCATTTGGCGTATAACGGTGAGTTGCTGGAAATCTTTCTGACCGAAGACGGCTACGTGGGGTTTGACAATATTAAACAATTTGGTAACAACGGTTGCAACACCTTTGAAAAATACCGGTCTGGAAATTCCACAAAGATGATTCGGCAGTTTTTCCAGCTCTACATAGGTTTGGAATCGTTCTCCATATATCTCACCGGCATTCGGAGTGAACACCGCATTTACACCTTCTTTTCGGACGAGTTCAAGGTCTCTTTCAAGATCCCGGGGATAGGCTTCCAAATCTTCACCAGGGCCGAACTGTTTCGGATTGACGAAAATGCTCACGACCAGATCTTCTCCATGTTTTTTCCCTTCACGCATCAGGCTAAGATGCCCTTCATGAAGAAATCCCATGGTGGGGACGAAAACAATGGTTATTCCCTGGCAGCGTATCCTGTCAGAACGTTCCTGCATCTCTTTGGCTGTGGTTATAATTTCGATGGTGTGCTCACCTCATGATTTTATGGAAATACATAGACTAACGTTTATTAAATGTCAAATGGAAGGAAATGGGTTTGGCATATCGACCGTTGGGGCAGTTTAACGTCTTGCCCAGGACCAGAGACTGCAACCACCGCTGCAATGGGCGACCCTGGGTATCATAAAACGCGTCATGTCGTTCACCTCCTTTTTCGGTTTCAGTGACATAAGAAAGTTTATATCGCAATATTTTTCAGCTTCCCGCCTACTGAAGGAGAAATAGAATAATATGGGTCCGCACTTGTCGGACATACGGCTTCATCAGCAACCAATTCTTTCACTTTTTTATAACGGCAAGATAAACAGGTCCAGTATTCCCAATATCTTTTACTGGCATCATTCAAACAGTCTCTGTAAAGCGGACAAAGTACATTTCTATACCCTTTGGCATAGACAGGTTTTCTGTTTTTTTTCATGAGTCAACTCCACATTTTGGGTCGATAAATTACTGGTATCAGCATACCATGAGTATAAATAATACCACAATGTGGCTATGTCAACTTTTTCCCATACTTTAACTTGCCGGATTTATCCGGAAAGTCGGTAAAACACTTTGGGTTGGGGAGGCGTGTGGATCATTTAACAAGTCAGAATCGTTAAAGATCCTGCCTTGTTAAATGAAATTGTTTATTATATGCTGGCTTTCATCTGATTATTGCCTAATTGATAATGACTTCAACAGCGTTTTCCATCGGATCTTTGAAAGGTATGATTACTTTAAGCAATCCATTCTCGTATGTTGCTTGGGCATTATTTGCCTTCACCGGGCAGCAAAAAGAACCTGTCGAAACATAATCGAATTCCGCTCTTGTTGCACGAAGATTGAAACTGTCGTCGAGCAATTTTAGACGTATATCTTCTTTCTTAACTCCGGGAATCGTTATTTCAAGATTCAGATTTTGATTATCTTCGTCAACATAAGAGCATAAGCCTGGCGCAACTCTTTTTCTTTCATCGGCCATACTGCACCTCCTATGTGTAATTTAAACTACCAAATGACGAATCATTTGGTAGTTTATCTGATTATTAAGGATAGGTAATATAAAAACCTATCTTATTTCTTACAATAATATCGATATGAAATAATACAAGGAAGGAGAGAAATGAATTATAATATAAAAAAAAACTTTAAATGAGCGCTCAAAGAGATTTTTGTCGGCACTTATTTTCTGTTGCTTCAATTAGAAGTTGCTTTAATCTTTCACTCAAAAACATGATGGACTCAATATCAAGATGCTCGGTGATGGTTTCATCAAATAAGAGCTTTATTTCGGATTCAAAACCATCGCGCTGATCTTCATCCCAAAAAAGAAGCATCACGGGCACCCTCGGGAAAGGCCTGAAAAAAAGTGCCACATCGACGGAACCGATCGTGTCGGTCACATCTGATCCGCCGATGGTCCTTGCTGCAGACAGCAGTTCATTCGTCTTTCCCTTGAATTTTTCTTTTAACGGGTTTTCGACGTGTTCAGTCATGGATTTCATTTTTGAGACCGTATTTGGAAACTCAACAAATCCTTTCCATTTCCCGGTTGGGAGGCTGCTTCCTCCCTGTGCCAAATGATTGAAAATAAAAACCTGTTCCCAGCGGGAAAGCGCTGCACCCTCTTTTTTAACAACCTTTCCGTTGCTTATGATGATGGTATCGTTGAGATACGGTGTAGATTTCCAAATTATTTTGTCTGATATTTTCTGATTATTTTGAACTGGTTAAAATTTTTCGGATTGTATTGACCGGAGCCAAGCATTTCTGCTTCGCCCCGATTGTTTTTAGAATTGGTTGAGTTGATTTTGTGCCCTCCTGTATAGTTCTTCGAACATTAAGTTACGATTTTTTATTTTCTTTAAAGCTTTAAGCAGTGAATCCAGGATCAATTCTTCGAGCTGTACGATTACCTGATCCATTTTTTGTTCGTAGACTTTTTCTTCTTCAGATGTATTCATTTTTTTCCTTTCTCGTTAAAAGACTTCAGTGGAAGCCAGTCTGACGTGTTCGGCATGAACGTTTTGTGATTGATTGTATGCGGCGGCAATCAAGGCGCCTCTGGCCAGGTGGTTGGCTTTTCTGAGCAGTCCTCCGGAGCCTTGATGTATGGCGGTGATCGCCGTATCATCAAAAAGATTGGCGTTGACTCCGGCCAGTTTCAGATGATGTTCAAGATACTGCTGCATGGTGTTTTGATCCAGACCCTCCAGGTGGCTTCGGGCGATAATTCGGGATGCCAGGGGTGCGGAGGTGCGATAGATCAGCTTGTCGACCAGGTTGGACTGACCGGCCAGGATGATGGGCAGATAAGGTTTGGAGTCAGCCTCGAACTGTGCGATGGTATGCAGTTCGGTAAAGACTTCAAGACGCAGTAATGACGCTTCATCGATGACTAGTGCTGCTTTCATTTTTTTACCGCAAACCAGTTCTTTGATTTCTTTGCGGATGGCTCTGGTCATCACCGCTTTTGAGTTACTGGCTTTAACGATACCCAGTTTCGCGCTAATTTGCCGATACAGTTCCAGGATAGAGCCCGATGAGGCCGTCACATAAAAGGTTTGATATTCGGATGGATGCAGTTGACCGGCAGCATATCGCAGCGCGGTGGACTTGCCACTGCCGATCTCACCGGTTACAAGGGCGATGCCTCCCAGGCGCAAGGCGTACTCAAAACGGTTTTTCACCCCGTTTAGGGCATCGGTTTTAAGGATTTCTTTTAAGGCAAGATCAGCTCCAAAGGGTTCTTTTTTAAAGCCAAAGAAAGCATGATAGTTTGTGTTCATGGATACCTCCTGTTTAAAGCAGTCTGCCGCCCCGGTATGTTGAGGGATCCGGGTTGAGATCTATTTGGGCATTGCGATTCTTATCCCGTTTAACCCGGCAATTAACATGCAGATTGACCGGCCGGACAATGCCATAGGATTTTTGTTGGTATTTGATCTCTACCTGTTCCGGATCTTCCGTGTGGTACAAAAGCTCCACCTGAACGCCGATCAGGGTTACCGGCGCTTCATACAACCTGCCGTTTAAGGTAATCGTTCGGTCTTTGGCAACGCGCCGCCGGACGCGTTGGCGGAAGTGATCTTTAAGATCAGCCGGTGCCACTCGAAGACACTGCATATTGGCGGTAAATCGTTCAAACGGCGTCTGGCCGGTAGCGCTGTGTTTGCGCTGATGGTAGACCTGGTTGATCCAGATATCAAAGGCTTCATTGAGTTCTGTCAGCGTGTGGCCGTTAAAGCCGCAGAGAAAACCCTGACGCACGCTGCGAAAAAACCGTTCTATTTTCCCACGCCCCTGGGGTTTATAGGGTTTTGAATGCACCAAAGCGATGCCCAAAGAAGCCGTAATATGCTCGAGGTGACGGGATCTGAAGGCGGGGCCATTGTCCACATACAACTTTCGCGGCAAGCCTCTTTTTAAAAGGGCCTGTTCCAGTGTATCCAAATATGATGACAGTCTTTCGGTCAGGTAAAATTCGCCGTGGGGCACCAGGCGGCTGTGATCATCGATGACGGCAATGAGATAGACCTTTTTCATCCTGCCGGCAACTTCTACTTTGGGGCCGTGCATCACATCGCTTTGCCACAGATCGTTAGGCAGTTCAGCTTCGAACTTGCGACGGTCTTCGGGTTGATTCGATGACGGGTGCATCAGGTTCTGCTGATGCAAAAATCGATACACTGTCGATGGGGTCAGCCGGATACCCGGAGTTGCAAGACGTCGGCGATTTATTTGATCGATAAGATAGGCGATGGTAGCTTTCGGCCGCTCTTTTCGCAATCGGATCAACGCTAAACAGGTTTCTTCATCCAGTGCCCGGCTTCGACCTTGATCCGATCGATCCGAAGGATACAAAGACTCCAGTTTTCCATTGCTGTCTTTGTAAAGGCGCATCCAGCGAAGGATTGTCGAACGGCTGATGCGCGTTTTATCAGAAAAAGGAATCTGCCACTTGCGGGCGCATTTTTCCCGGATCAGGCGCTCTTGCTCACCCGGTTCAAAACCGGATGCCGTCACCAAATCGCCGACCACTCCAAATCGAAAGGCTGCAACCTGCTTTTTTTCATCTTCTGTCATAACCATCCTCCTTTCACAGTTTTGAGGATCGCTATACGACAGGTCCGATACGAAAGCGATGACAGCCTTCGGTAGGGTGGATGAAAATAAACATCAAAAGCAGACTAAATGGAACTGCTCACCGGGACTTTGCCCATAGCTTGCAAAAGGCTAAAAGCCTCAACCAAACGGTTTGACCACGCATTCCCAAAATAGGCCGCCGTATTGCGAATCAAGCCCACCAGCCAGTACCGCTGACGGCTGCGACTGATACCCGCTAAGTATCGCCCTTTGGTCAACCGGCAGGTTAAACTGCAAAAGATGGTATCAATCGAAGCCTGAAAACGTCTAAAATAACCTTCAGGCCGTAAACGGATGACACAATGACAACCCGGACACCGATACCGGCGAAGAAACACCCCGGCAGCCAATACGTCAAAATAGGTCATAACATATCCATGACCCCATAAACCGCTTTGAGCACACTTCGGACAAATCTCAGGCCGCGGCCAATCATAATCGCGCTGCTGCTTTAAAAGCTTCTTGAAATTGACAGTCACAAAGATTATCATCTTTAACATTGTGTTGAGGATCTCTGATGATCCTCGGTTGTGGAAAGGGCGGTCAGGCCCTGACACCAAACCGCCCTTTCTCGTCAAATAAAAATGGGCCCCTGACAAAGGCCCATTTAATCTGATAACTTCGATATGACTGTCAATCTATTCTGAAAATTTACACCAATTCTATGTCCATATAATGTGACTTCCTACAATTTGATGATATATGAAAATGAATCACTTGGATGAAATGAGCCAAGACTCTAAATATAAGGCTCCGATGAAGAAACT
>ENA-OSEO01006484-OSEO01006484.1-sediment-metagenome-genome-assembly--contig:-NODE-6484-length-10478-cov-4.728103_pt1 | contig 10478 bp, 7 predicted proteins | sample MGYA00237883_ERZ534232 | MGnify/ENA metagenome assembly ERZ534232
TGGAAGCGTGAGCATGATCACACCGGCAAAGATTGCCCATAATAGAAAGCGAATCATCATTTTTATTATCTTGATTATCATAGCAAGAATTGTACCAGTTTGATTTTATAATTCTATACAAGAAAATGTTCGTATTCAAATCCCGAGCCAGGAAGTATTGAATTATTTGATTAAATACGGTGGTTCCAGTTTTCTGTTGAGTACTTATTCTTCATCAATTCCATGGTTAATTGTAATTCATCGCCAGACATTTCCATTTCGCATAATTCAATGTTGGTTTCCTCTTGAAAACCTTCAACGAACGCGTCGGCGGCATCCTGCCACGAGACGATCCTGCCGGTCGCTTCTTCCAGGGTCACAGCATGGCCTCTGATATTCTGTCTGGCTTTTTCACGCTCAGTATCTGAAGCATAAGAAAGGACTTCTGTGATCCGGGTCAGGCTGCCAAAGAGGGGAAGGGTGCCATGTTGCAGCACGCCGCCTGATTTCCTGGCTTGCGCAGATCCGATCAGCTTCTTGTGGTTCCAGGTGATCTCGTAATTGGACGGGACTTGAAAGCAAACCGGATCGGTCTTTTCCACATTTTCCGGTTTGGAATATTGAGAGTCGGCCGTAGTGGACACTCCCAAGTTTTGCAGCGTTCTTTGTAAAGCCGCAGAAACACGTTGATAACTTTCAAGCAGGGAACCAGACATCAACGGTTCGTCAAGGGCCGTTGTGATCGAATAGGTCAATTCATCAGTATGGAGAATGGCCTTTCCTCCGGTGGGACGCCGTACACAGCGCCAACCCCTGGTTTGTAGTTGGTTCAAATCGACATCTTTAATAGTTTGAGAATAACCTAAAGAGAGCGTGGGGAGATCCCACGAATAGAGTCTGAGTGTTGGAAGACTCTTTTTATTGGCGGTGTGGAAGAGCAGGGCTTCATCCACAGCCATATTCCAGTAACCGTTATTTGGAGGAGAAATGAGTAAACGCCAGGGCGAGTGATTTTGCATCGTTTTTATTCTCAAAATTATATCCCATTTGATGTAACGATTAGTAAGAAAAATATAGCGGTGGTATTAAACCAACGATTTCCTTAAATTTCCTGATCATCCTTGATTTAGTACTTGACTTTCGCAAGCAAATTCTATACAATGTAAGAGCTTACAGTAAAGTTGTTACATGAAAAGGGATTATGCCTGTTTCCAAAGCGACAATTTACCACGTAGCAAAAAAGGCCGGGGTCAGTATCGCAACCGTCTCAAGGGTATTAAATTATCCGCTTCGTGTTAAACCTGAAACCAGAACGGCAGTTATGGAAGCCATCGATTCACTTGGTTACGTACCAAAGGCTGAATCTCGAGCAAGGGCTTACATGGAGAATAGACGTATTGGCGTTTTAATCCCGTTCTTTACGGCACCTTCGTTTGTTCAACGTCTAAGGGGAATTGCAGACGTTTTAAGCAAGAACGAATACGAATTGGTTATCTATCCTATCAGTTCAAGACAGCAGGAAGAAAGCTACCTTGAAACGCTTCCGCTGCGGTCAACCCTTGACGGACTGATCATTGCCTCACAGGTTTTTGATGAAACGATCGCACAACGACTGATCAATAATCAGTTGGAAACAGTGTTGATGGAATTCTTCAATCCCAATTTTTGCACTATTGAAATTGATGACGTTGCAGGCGGATATCTGGCAACGGAATATCTGGTCAACAAAGGGTATCGGCGAATCGCTTTCATTGGCGGTCAAGATAAACCGGAATTTGGTGTTGACCCGATCAGCAAGCGCTTGATAGGTTACAAACAGGTAATCAAGAAGAATAATCTAAGCCTTCCTGAAGAATATACCTGTGAATATGCATATGATCCAACTACAACATTAAAGACCTTGGTTCAGTTCGGTTTGCCAGTGGCAATTTTTGCTGCCACAGACTTGCAAGCCATCGCTCTGATCAAAGCCGCAAGACTATTAAAACTACGGGTTCCACAAGATGTCGCCATTATTGGGTTCGACAACATCGACATGTCGGATTTCTTCGGGCTCACGACGGTGCACCAACCGTTGGATGAATCCGGAAAAATTGCGGCGAATTTACTCATCTCACGCCTTACAGAATCTTCCCAGCCAATTCAGCACATTCAATTGCCTTTGAAGATTGTTGAAAGGGAAACAGCTTAGTGTTACTATATTCTCTATAAGGAGGTGAAACGGGAAATCTGACGAATTGGGTTAACTGTAATATCTAGTTTAGTAAGAACTTTGAAAAGGAGAGAATTTAAAATGACTAAGAAGTTAGTCCCCGTATTCAGTGTTTTGATGGTTTTAGCGCTGGTACTCGCTGCCTGCGCCACACCTACTGAAGCACCTGTCGTCACTGAAGCTCCCGCAGCAGCCGAAACAGAAGCACCTATGGCAACTGAAGCAGCCGCCGAAGTACTGCCCCAGGGTCAGGAATTAACTGACGCTTATGCTGGAATGTATGATGGCACAGTTGTTACCATGTCTGGTCCTTTTGTTGACCAAGACCAGGTTATCTTCGAAGAATCAATCAAAGCCTTTGAAGAAGCTACTGGTATCGACATTCAATACGAAGGTTCAAAGGAATTCGAAGCTACCATCAACATTCGTCTCGATGGTGGAGATCGCCCTGATATTGCAGACTTCCCACAACCCGGTTTGCTGGCTGTCTCAGCCGCCAAGGGTTATGCCATCGATGCTCGTGATGTTATCGATCCCGATTGGCTTCAGGAAAACTACAGCGATGCATGGCGCAACCTTGCTATGATGCCTGGCGCCGATGGCGAAGACATGATGGCCGGTATTTGGGCTCGTGCAAACGGCAAATCCTTCGTGTTCTACCCCAAGAAAGCTTTTGACGAAGCTGGTTACGTTGTTCCTACAACCTGGGCAGAAATGATGGACCTGACCCAACAGATCGCAGATGATGGCGACACACCCTGGTGTATCGGTATCGAATCTGGCGCAGCCACTGGCTGGACCATGACCGACTGGATGGAAGACGTTATGCTCCGTGTTACCACCCCCGAGAATTATGATGCTTGGGTAAAAGGTACATTGAAATTCAATTCACCCGAAGTTAACGAAGCACTCGATTACATTGAAGCAATCTGGTTCAACGACGCTTATGTTTATGGTGGCCGCAAAGCCATCCCGACCATCAGCTTCGGCGATGCCCCTGCTCCTATGTTCGACAATCCTCCGAAATGCTGGTTCAACCGCCAGGGTAACTTCGTTACCTCCTTCTTCCCCGAAGAGGCTGTTTCTGGTGTAGATTATGACTTCTTCTACCTGCCTCCGATCAAGGAAGAGCTTGGCAAACCCGTACTTGGCGCTGGTGACATCTACGCCATGTTCAATGACCGCCCCGAAGTTCGCGCCGTCTTCCAGTACTTCTCAACCGGTGAATCCCTCAAGGTTTGGGTTGAGCAGGGTGGCGCAATCTTGACTCACAACGATGCCAGCCTTGATTGGTACGGCGATCCTGTGACCCGTGGCGTTGCCGAGACCATCCGCAATGCAACCACCTTCCGCTTCGACGGTTCAGACCTCATGCCCGCCGCTGTTGGCGCCGGCACGTTCTGGAAATACATGACTGATTATGTCAGTGGCACCGTCACTCGCGAAGAGGCCCTGGACGCAATTGATGCTTCCTGGCCGACCGAGTAATTCTTATATCTGGTATAGAATTTTCTAACCAGAAACTGTAAAATAATGAAGAGCAAGGTGTTTTCATCTTGCTCTTCAATCCCATTCTAAACAACTATCAAGGAGGTGATTATGTTGAATTCACAAAACACCGAAGAGAAAATAAATGGTGTTTTGCGATGGATTAAAACCATACCTGGACGGATCATCACATCTATAGTTATCCTGGCAGCAACCTTTTTAATCCTTCAGCAAGGTTATCTCTTTCTAAGTACAAGCCAAACTTCAAAACTGGTCCAAATTCTGGTGGCAATCGTTTGGGGTGTTGGCGGCGTTGCATTATTATTTTGGGTGGCAAACTGGATTGCTGAACAATTACCCAAAAATTGGGGGAGATTATTACAGCCCTTCATTTTCGTTGGTCCTGCAGTTTTGATCATGGGGTGGTTTCTGGCGATTCCAGTAGTCAGAACTCTCGTTGCAAGTTTCAGAAGCGCATTGGGAACAGATTGGGTTGGACTGCAAAACTACGTTTTTGCGTTTACTGACGCCAGGATGTTGGAAACTTTTCGGAACAATCTCCTCTGGCTTATATTTGGCACTTTTTTCAGTGTAGGGTTCGGATTATTAATTGCTGTACTGGCCGATCGCACACGATGGGAAGTGGTTTATAAATCGATCATCTTTACACCCATGGCAATCTCATTTGTCGGTGCCGGTGTGATTTGGAAATTCATCTACACCTATAAAGGCGAAGGTGTGGGAATTCAGGAGATTGGACTTCTGAATGCAATTGTTACAGCCTTGGGTGGAACACCACAACCCTGGTTGAGTCTAGCCCCGTGGAATAATTTATTCTTAATAGTGATTATGGTGTGGCTGCAAACGGGTTATTGCATGGTGATCATTTCATCTGCAATTAAAGGAGTACCTGCGGAATTGCTTGAAGCTGCGAGGATCGATGGCGCAACTGAGGTTCAGGCATTTTTCAACGTAACGGTACCCTATATTCAAGGTACGCTAATTACAGTCATTACGACTGTTGTAATCTTCAGCTTGAAGACGTTTGATGTTGTCAGGGTTATGACGGGTGGCAATAACGGAACAAACGTGATCGCGAATGAGTTTTATCTACAGAGCTTTACGTATAGTCACGCCGGACGCGCGGCAGCCATTGCCACGATCTTGTTGTTAGCCGTTACCCCGATTATTGTGAACAACCTGAGACAATTTAATAAGGGAAGGAAGGGATTCTAATGAGCGCACAAAGTTATAAATCCCAGAAAAGGGCTTCCTCTTTTATTGTCAATTTAATTTTGATAATCATTTGTGTCATCTGGACTGTACCAACACTGGGTGTTTTGATCACTTCCTTTAGACAAAGTGAAGACATCTTCCGCTCCGGTTGGTGGACGGTATTCCCTCATAAGGCTTCTGTGGAGAGTGGTGAGTATAAACTGGATGATTCCGTTGATGTCAATGGTCCGATCACCATCGAAGGCGTCACAGCTACGTTTGAAGAGTGGCGTCAAGGCATTACGCTGGATGATGGAAGAACCTTTCAGTGGTATGGTAATAAAAGGACTCGCAAATTAATCATTTCCGAACAGAAATGGGTTGGTTTCCCGACCAACTTAACCATTAAGAACTACATTGACGTCATTGGCGGGAAGACCATTTCCTTTAAAGACGGGGCCGGGAATACGATCACACGCCAGGGGAATAATTTGGGCGACGCATTCCTGAATTCTATGGCGGTTGCCATCCCCGGCACCATTATCCCCATCCTGATCGCGGCTTTTGCCGCCTTCGGTTTTGCCTGGTTGAACTTCCCCGGACGCAATATCCTCTTTACGATCATTGTCGCGCTTTTGGTAGTTCCGCTTCAATCAGCACTGGTGCCTATCCTTCAGGATTACGTGAGGATGGGTTTAAACGGCACCTTCCTGGGAATTTGGCTGGCGCACACAGGATTTGGTCTGCCATTGGCGACCTATCTGTTGTTCAACTATATCAGTTCTTTGTCGCGTGAGCTTCTCGAAGCGGCATATATTGACGGCGCATCCAATTTTACGGTTTTCACCAAGATGATCCTGCCGTTGTCGGTTCCTTCCCTGGCATCCTTTGCCATTTTCCAATTCCTGTGGCTTTGGAATGACTATCTGGTTGCTTTGATCTTCCTGGGTGAAAAGAACCGTGTGGTTACTTTCGCATTGGCTTCACTCGTTGGAGAAAAAGGTCAGGACTGGCATTTGATGACAGCCGGTGCCTTTGTCAGCATGATACTGCCTCTGGCAGTCTTCTTGCTGCTTCAGCGTTACTTCGTAAGAGGTTTGATGGCCGGTTCGGTCAAAGGATAGCAATTCTTGAGTTGCATTAAAGTCAGACTGGACTTCACAACCTGGTCTGACTTTTTTTAATCTTTATCCTTTTCGAGGGTTGTGTGATGAAAAATAATAACTGGTACAGGACTGCAATTTTCTACGAACTCTATGTGAGGGCCTTTTGCGACAGTAACGCAGATGGCTGGGGGGATCTGCGCGGCATGGCAGAAAAATTGGATTATCTGAAAAAATTGGGCGTGGATGCAGTTTGGCTGCTGCCGATTTCTCCATCACCACTGCGGGACGACGGCTATGATGTGAGCGACTATCAGGGGATCCATCCGATGTACGGCAATATGGATGATTTTGTCAATCTGGTAGAGCAAGCCCATCAGCGCGACCTGCGCATTTTGGTGGAGTTGGTCCCTAACCACACCTCGGATCAGCACGAGTGGTTTAAGGCATCTCACGATCCGAATCACCCCGAGTTTGAAAAATACAAGGATTATTACGTCTGGAGTGATGACGATCAAAAATATAAAGATGCAAGGATCATCTTTACCGATTCGGAAAAATCGAACTGGACCTATGATCCGGTCAGAAAAGCCTATTTTTGGCATCGATTTTTCCATCATCAACCTGATCTGAATTATGACAATCCTGTCGTACAGCAAGCCATGTTGGATGTGATCAAATTCTGGATCGACAAAGGCGTTGACGGCATCCGAGTGGATGCTCCTCCTTATCTGTTCGAGCGGGATGGCACAAGCTGTGAAAACTTACCGGAAACACATGTGTTCCTGAAAAAACTGCGTGCCTTTGTCGACCAGTACGCACCCGGAACGATGCTTCTTTCAGAAGCAAACCAATGGCCTAAAGACGTCATCCACTATTTTGGCGATGGCGATGAAATGCACATGAATTTCCATTTTCCGCTGATGCCAAGATTATTTATGGCGATCGCTAAGGAAGATCGTACACCAATTGAGGAAATCCTGGCACGTACACCGTCTCTGCCGGAACCTTGCCAATGGGCAACCTTTTTGCGCTGCCATGATGAACTGACACTTGAAATGGTCACCCCTGAAGAGCGCGAATGGATGTGGAAGACGTACGCTCCTGAAGCCCGCATGAAGTTGAATCTCGGAATTCGCAGAAGGCTGGCCCCTCTGCTTAACAATGACCTGCGGAAAATTCTGTTGATGAACTCTCTGTTATTTACCATGGGTGGCTCTCCGTTCATTTATTATGGAGACGAGATTGGCATGGGCGATAACATCTGGCTGGATGACCGCAACGGTCTGCGCACTCCCATGCAGTGGGATGACAGCCAAAATGCTGGTTTTTCCAAAACCGGTGCGGATGCGTTATATACGCCTGTAATCAGCGATGACGTATATGGATATAAAATGCTCAACGTTGCTGAACAGGATCGTGTCCCTGACTCATTATTGAACAAGGTCAGGCATATGATCTCCGTTCGAAAAGAATATCCTGTATTTGGTTTGGGTGGATTCGAATGGATGGACTCGTGCGGCAAAGAGGTCGTCGCATATATCCGAGAAGATCAGAATTGTTCCATGCTGGTGATAAATAATCTTAGCGATAAACAGCAGGAATTAAAAATCACGAAGAACTCAAACGGATATCGCAATATTTTGGACGGACGCGAATTTGGCGGAGAAGACATTTGTTTGGAACCTTATGAATATCTTTGGCTGATCAAAAATTAAACTAAATACTTTTCTGAACTAGATCAAAAACAAGAGAGGTTTCTCTTGTTTTTGTTTAAATTCTCGGGTAGTATACTTAGAATATATTCAGAAAGACAAAACAGGATCTTAAAATTCGTAACGACATATCAAATTAGAAATATTCCTGGGGTCATTATGACAAATCAAGAAACGGAAAAGACAATGGACCAAATCCATTCCTCAAGAAATACCATTGAAATTATCTTACCAGATGGCAGAGTGTATACAGGGCAGCGTGGCTCAACGCTTGAGACCCTTCTACAGATGCTGCCGGAGTGGGATAATCCCCCGATAATGGGGGCGGTTGTAAATGGTGAATTAAGAGAATTAACAAACACAATCGAACTGGATTCGCGCATTCGTTTGATCACCATGGGTGATGATGATGGAGCGCGCATCTACCGCAGGTCGATCACTTTTCTATTGGAAGCTGCTTTCGAAGAGTTATTCCCCGATGCACATATGACGTTGGATCATTCTGTGTCTGCGGGTGGATATTACTGTCAGATTACTTCAAACAATGAGTTCGCACAAAAAGAATTGGACATGCTCAAAGCACGCATGCGGGAGATCGTAAAATCTGACCTCAAATTCAATCGAGAAGAAGTGCCCTTACAGGAAGCCATTGATTATTTCCTATCAAAGAACTTGATGGATAAAGTAAGGTTGCTGAAATATCGGCAGAAGGAATATCTGGTCTTATATAGTCTGGGAGAACATCTTGATTATCACCACGGTTATATGGTTCCTTCCACAGGCTATTTAATGTGGTTTGACCTGCAACTGGTAGGTGATGGCTTTGTTCTTCGATTCCCACGGCGTAATTCTCCAAAGTCCATTGGCCCCATGCCCAGTTATCCGAAACTTCTCAGCACCTTCAGACAATACGGCAACTGGTTGCATCGTTTGGGCATCGAATCGGTCGGCGCATTGAATAATGCCATTGAAGCCGGAAATATCAGAGAGATCATCTTGGTTTCTGAAGCCCTGCATGAAATGCAGATCATGGATATTGCCCAGCATATCGCGGAGAAATCTGACGAATCAAGGATCATTTTAATTGCGGGACCTTCTTCTTCCGGGAAAACAACATTTTCAAAACGTCTTTCGGTGCAGTTATTGGCAAACGGATTTTCACCATTTCCCGTTGAAATGGACAACTATTTTGTTGATCGGGAACAAACCCCGAAAGATAATAATGGCAAATTTGATTTTGAGTCTCTGGGAGCAATGGACACAAAACTTCTGGCTCATGATCTGAAACTACTGATTGCGGGTGACGAAATCCAACTGCCCAAGTATGACTTCAAGGAAGGAAAACGCAAACCGGGCGAAGTGGTCAGGATTCGCAAAGACCAAATGATCATTCTCGAAGGCATCCATGGGTTGAATCCGAATCTCCTTCCGAGCATTGATCCGGCCTCGACCTTTAAGATCTACGCGTCATGTCTGACACAACTCAACCTCGATCGCTACAATCGTATTTCTACAACAGATACACGTTTGCTTAGGCGCATTGTTCGCGACTCACGCGAACGCGGATATTCCGCCCAACAGACTATCGGCAACTGGGAGTCTGTACAGCATGGAGAGAAGGAATATATTTTTCCATATCAGGAAAACGGCAACAAGCTGTTCAACTCGGCGCTGGTATTCGAGCTTTCTGCGTTGAAGCCTCTGGTGGAACCGCTCCTGCGCCAGGTGAATTTTGGTACCCCGGAATACGTTGAGGCGAAGCGTCTGCTGGCCTTCCTGGAATGGTTCCTGCCAATCAATACAAAATTAATCCCCGACAACTCGATCTTGCTTGAATTCGTCGGGGGATCAATTTTCAACGATTTTAAGATCTGGACATCCAGAGGTTGATCAGGAATTATCTCTTAGCCTGTTTTTGATCACTTTTCCAAGTCTGGCAATACCTTCGTTGATCATATCTGGGTGAGTGCATGAGAAGTTTAATCTCATGGTGTGCTCGCCGCCGCCGCAGGCATAGAAGTTTTCTCCCGGCACGTAAGCCACTTTTTCAACAACGGCATCCTTGAACATATCAAGTGTGTTGATCTGTTCGGGTACGTTCATCCACAGGAACAAACCTCCCTGGGGGTTTGTCCAGGTGACACCGTTAGGCATATGTTCTTCGAGAGATTCAATCATGATATTACGCCTCTCGCGATAAACGTCCTGGATCAATTTGACGTGACGGTCCAGGTAACCGTGTTGTCCGACTTCATGTGCCACGATCTGGTTGAAGGTTGAAGTGTGCAGGTCCGCGCCCTGTTTGGCGAGCACGAGTTTGTCGATAACGTCAACCGGTGCAATTACCCATGCCAGGCGGATGCCCGGAGCGAGGATCTTTGAAAAAGTGCTCAAATAGATCACGTTGCCGGTATAGGCGTGCGTTTTGTCGCGCATTTGAGAATCAAGCTGTTCAACGGCCGGAAGGTGTTCGCCTTCATAGCGAAGCTGTCCGTAGGGATCATCCTCAATAATGGGAACACCGTATTGGTCGGCCAATTTGATCAATTGTTTACGGCGTTCAAGCGTAAGCGTAACGCCGGTTGGATTCTGGAAGTTTGGAAGCACGTAAATGAACTTAGGTCCCTTACGAAGAGCTTCTTCAAGAACGCGTGTATCCATGCCCTCATCGTCAAGTTCAACGGGGATATATTCAGCTCCATAGGCATTCCAGGCCTGGATGGCGCCCAGGTATGTTGGATTTTCAACCAGGATACGGTCGCCGTG
>ENA-OSEO01006485-OSEO01006485.1-sediment-metagenome-genome-assembly--contig:-NODE-6485-length-10474-cov-3.858517_pt1 | contig 10474 bp, 6 predicted proteins | sample MGYA00237883_ERZ534232 | MGnify/ENA metagenome assembly ERZ534232
CCTATTCTTGCCGCCGAATCATCCCCCGATGGTTGACGTGAACTTATGTCAAGAAATGAACATTGCCGGGGGTCTGCGAGTTTGTTATACTCATCCCGGCCCCGTCGGATGTTCGTGTTGCATAAACCTAACATCGGTAAAGAGCTTATTGCTTGTAATACAATTACAACCTTGAATTCCTTGAATTTTATATAAGTGGAGATTTACATGGAAAAATCCGCTAATCTGTCGATCATTTCTCATGGAAAAATATTTCAGCTATTATCTAACTTATTAATAAAATGGAAGTTAATCATATCCATATTTATTGTTTTGTCATTAAGTTTAGTGTACCCCACCTTTCTTTGGGCCAGTGAGGGACAGACGGGACATACTTTACTCTCCAGCATCAGCATCAGCATCTTGGCTGCCACCTTATTGGCATATCTTGGCACTTTAATCCGGCAACCCTTGATTTTGGCGTATATTGCCGCGGGAGTAGCCATTGGCCCCCAGATCGGTTTCGCTTTGGTCCAGAATAAAAACGATATCGAAACTATTGCCGAAATCGGCTTGATTCTCCTATTATTCATGATCGGTCTGGAACTGGACCTGAAGAAGATCAAAGAATCAGGCCGGTCGATGGTAATTACCGGTGTCAGCCAATTTATCCTCTGCGCCGCTCTAGGGCTGGGGTTCTTGCTCCTTTTGGGTGTCAGCCTGTCTGGGGTCTCCCCCTTTCAATATGAAATTCTTGGTATCAAGATTATCGGCGGACCCTACGACTTACTCTACCTGGCCGCTTGTCTGGCGTTGAGCAGCACCACCATCGTGGTGAAACTTCTTTATGAGAAGTTTGAACTCGATACCCTGGCCGGCCGTTTCACCCTGGGGGTATTGATCTTTCAGGATCTCTGGGCCATCGTTATCTTGGGAGTTCAACCCAACCTGGCCAGTCCTCAGGTTTTAGTCATTCTCATGTCGTTTGTCAAAGGCATCGGTCTGGTGCTGATCAGCCTGCTCCTGAGCAAATATGTGCTTGCCGTCATGTTCAGGAGAATAGCCAAAATGCCCGAATTGGTCTTGGTGGCCTCCCTGGGGTGGTGTTTTTTGATGGCCGGTCTGGCCAGTTATCTGGGATTGTCCATGGAGATGGGGGCACTCATTGCCGGGGTGGCTGTGTCCACCTTCCCCTATAACCTGGATATAATGGGGAAGATCATCAATATCCGGGACTTCTTCATCACTCTCTTTTTTGTCGCCCTGGGCATGGTGATTCCCAATCCTCTGAATAATCCGGGCCTGCTCCTCCTGGCCGCGATCCTGGCCGTCTTCCTGGTGGCTACCCGGTTTCTCTCGGTTTTTCCCCTGCTTTATGCCATGGGTAACGGCAACCGGGTGAGTCTGCTCACCTCCATTAACCTGTCCCAACTCAGTGAATTTGCCCTGGTCATCGCCACCATTGGCATGAAGCCGGAAAACCGGCATATCGGGCAGGACATTATGACCCTCATTGTTTTTGTATTTGTCATAACTTCCATCGCTTCCAGCTATATGATCAAGTCCAGCCATGATCTGCAAAATATTTTGAGTAAGATCGTTGGAAAGCTGGGATTTCGGGCAATTCGCAGTAAATCAGAAGGAGGTCCAGCCGAGGCCCCGAAAGAAATTGCCCTTCTGGGTTTCTTCCGGGCGGCCAGCGCCTTTCTGGCCGAAATCGAAGAGGTGCAGCCAGGCCTCAAAGAAAAGCTGGTAGTAGTTGATTTTAATCCGGTGGTGTATTCCGGTCTGCAATCCCGGGACGTCAAGGCAGTGTATGGCGATATCAGTAATCTGCAGACTCTCCACCATGCCGGCATAGAAGAAGCCCGGATAGTGATTTCCACCATTACCGATGACATCCTGGTAGGGACCGACAATCTACGATTAATCGACCAGATTAGGACTCTCTGCCCACACGCCAAGGTGGTAGTGACGGCTGAAAGCTCCTCCCGGGCCCTGGAATTGTATCGGGCTGGCGCCGATTATGTCCTGCGCCCCAATCTATCTGTGGCTCGCAACTTGGTTAGGGTCATAGAAAAATTCCTCCGGGGGGAGGAGTTGATTCTCAGGGATCAGGAAATAGAAGAACTGTCCCGCCGGGAAGAGATCCTCAATTAACATTTTTCGGCGGAATATCAACGCCGCAGAACTTGCATGACACCGTATCATGCCTTTTGTCCGAAGAAATAATTTGAGCTTTCCTGCAATTGGGACAGACACGTTTTAACCCCAGGATGGCGCCAAGCACCATGGCAAAAAAGAGATTCATGACCTGGCCTCCGGATTTTTGAATAACCAGGTGGCTTTATTGATATTTTCCGGGGTTGCCATGACAATCAAAAGATCGCTAGCTAAAAGCTGCATGTCCGGCTCCGGATTGGGCAACATCTGGGAATTGCGGCGGACGGCCAGGACCGTCACCCCGTATTTCTTGCGCAACTCCATCTCAGCCAGAGATTTGCCCACCAGGGGGGCCCGCCCGCTCAGGCGAAAGGTGCTGATCTCTAAGTCATGCAGGTGCCGCATTCCATCGCGAAAAGAATCCATCTCTTTGGAAATGCCTCGCAACACCAGGTAGCCGTCGGCCCGCACCTGGGTGACAAACCTTTCGATCTCCTCTTTGGCCACCAAGTATTTCCTCAGAACCAGGGTGAAGATCTCCACCGAGGTTTCGAACTCTTCGGGCACGACATCATCCGCGCCTAATTCAAACAAGGACTGCAATTCCTGAAGATAGCGAGTGCGCACGATGATATAGACCCGGGGGTTGAGGCGGTGCGCCAGATCGACAATGCGGCGGGTGGCGGCCGGGTCGTTGATGACCACCACCATGATTCTGGCTTCTTTGATGTTGGCGTGTTCCAGGATTTCTTCCTGGGTGGCGTCGCCATAAAAAATCGGTTCGCCGCCCTCTCTTTCCCGCCGGACCGTTTCCGGATTCATTTCAATAATGACATAGGGAATCCCGCCGGTTTTGGCGGCCCGGGCCAGATTGCGCCCGTTTACCCCGAAGCCGACGATGATCAGATGGTCCCCGGGGATTGATTTATTAATTGCCGCCGACAGGTGCGCCCCCAATTTTAACCTTTGCGGCAGCGGCCAGCGCAGCATGAAATCCGCGGCCCGGGGCGCCAGTGCCATCATCAGGGGGGTGGCCACCATGGTGATGATGGTCACGTCCAGAAAGAGTTGATAATTTTCACCCGAAAATAATCCCTGACTCTGCCCCACTTTGGCGAGGATGAAGGAAAATTCCCCCACCTGGCAAAGAGCCAGCCCCACCAGCACCGCGGTACGCAGGGGGAATTTCAGGAACAAGGCGGCAGAGCCGGCCAGGAGGGCCTTGATCAGCAGCGCGCCTAAAGTGAGGAGGGTGACGATCTCCGGATGTTTGAGAAGAAAAGACACGTCCAGCAACATGCCGATGGAGATGAAAAAGAAACTGGCAAATACATCCCTAAACGGCAGAATATTGCCCAGGGCCTGGTGACTGTACTCGGTTTCGGAGACGATCAGCCCGGCCAGAAAGGCTCCCAGGGCCAGGGAGAGGCCGGCCTGGGCCGTCAGCCAGGCTACCGCGGCACAGATCAGCACAATGGACAACAGGAAAAGTTCCCGATTGCCGGTGCGCGCTACCTGGTAGAGGACCTGGGGCACCACCCACTTGGCGCCGGCAATGACCAGGGAGATGATGATCGCACCTTTGGCCAAGAGGATAAGGAAGGAGGCTCCCAGGTTTTGGGACGCTCCGGACAACAGGGGAACAAAGAGCATCATGGGCACAATGATGATGTCCTGAAAGATCAGGATGCCTAGGGCGGTGCGGCCATGGGGGGTATCGATTTCACCCCGTCCCTGGAGGAGTTTAAGGACGATGGCGGTGCTGCTCAGGGATAAGAGAAAACCCACAAATACCGCCTCCCCCAGGGGTCTGCCGAAATGCCAGGTCAGGGCCATCCCGCTCAGGCAGGTGGCGGCCACCTGAATGGGGCCGGCCACCAGGACCGATTGCCTGATCTGCAACAGGTTGGCAAAGGAGAATTCCACCCCGATGGTAAAGAGGAGCAAAATAACCCCGATTTCGGCCAGAACTTCCACTTCGTGGATAGCTTTGACCAACCCGAGAATATGAGGCCCAGCCAGTATCCCAGTGAGGATAAACCCCACCGTCACCGGCACCCGTAATTGGTGGCAGATAAACAGGACCACCAGCGAGAGGCCGAAAATAATTACCAAATCAGTGAGAATGGGAACAGGCATGGTTTATTTTATCAGACCTTTTCCGGATATTGGGTGATGAAAAGTTTTTCGGCTTCGCCAGTGCCGATGAGGATCAACTCGTCACTGGCGGCCAGGCGTTGATCGGGGTCCGGGTTAAGACGCATCTGTTCGCCGCGCTGGATGGCAATGACGGTGCAGCCGGTCTCTTCCCGGATCTTGCTCTCTATCAAGGTCTTACCAGCCAGGGAACGATGCGTCTTGACCCGAAAGATATTGAGTCCCTCGCTCACCATGAGCACCTTGTGGCTAATGAGAAGATTGAAGATGGTGTTGGCGGCCAAAGAAGCGGCGGACATCACCAGGTTGGCGCCCGCAGTATGCAGGATGCTGATGTTGCGATCCAGGGTAGCCCGGCTGATGATCTGGATATCCGGCCGCAGACGGCGGCAATAGATGGTCAGGTAAATGTTCAGGTCGTCGGTATGGGTGGTGATGAAGACCGAAGGCGCCTTTTGAATGCCGGCTCGAATCAGGGTCTGGAGATCAGCGGCGTTGCCGATAACATACTCGCCGTCTCCTGAGACGGAGTCGGGATTGCTTTCTATGATCCTAAAGAGGATGCCCCGTTCCCGGAGAGCCTCCGCCGCGGCCTGCCCCACCCGGCCGCCGCCGAGAATGATGATGGGGGTGGTCAACTCTCCCACATGTTCCATGCATCGGTCATACTTGGCCAACTGTTCCGCGGTGCCTGCCAGGACCAATACCGTGGTGGGGGTGATGACGCTGTGGGGCCGGGGCACCTCAAAGCGCCCCCTCTCCCACAAGCCCACCACGTTTATGCCCGAGGCCTGCCGGATGCCGCTGTCCAGAAGGGTTTTGCCCACCAGGGGGGTGCGCATGGCCGTGGCTTCGGCAATGAGCATTTGATCGAAATGGCCGATGACATTGGCCCGGGCGCTTATCCCCAGGGCGCGCCGGGCCAGGGCCTGTCCCAGCAATTTCATGAACTGAAATACGTGCGTGCTTCCCGCCAGCTGTAAAATGTCGATGGATTCATCCGAGTCGGCATTAGTAACGATGGGCGTCTCCGAGGTAATCTCCCGGATGGTGAAGGTGATATTGGTATTTTTCATGTCGTCATTATTGGCCACTACCATGGCGGCCTGACCCACTTGGAGACGCCGGTAGGCTTCCGGGTCATCCAGTTCTCCCACTACCACATTATATCCCTGATCGATGAGGTCCATAGCGAGCTGGATATCCGGCATCAGGATGACGTAGGGCCGGGAATATTTTTCCAGGAGTTCCACCAGACTGATGGTGATGGGATCGAAACTGGTAAATATCACATGATCACGAAAATCTTCCGGCAATTCCCGGGGCACCCGGAGCTTGGATTGTGCTTCCAGCCAGGGCGCATAAAAAAAGGTAATGAAGGTAAAAGGCAACATCACCAGAAGAAATATGATCCCCGAGAGCATTACGATGATGGAAAAGATCTTGCCCAGATCGCTGGCGAAGGTGATGTCTCCGAACCCCAAGGTGGACATCACGGTAAGGGTCCAGTAAAGGCCGGTTATCCAGGTGTACTGGCGGCCTTCATATTGCATAAGAAAATGGAAGCCAACACTAAAGGCGATTATCAAGAGGCCCAGGAGTAATATAAACTTGAGTAGTGACCGGATTTTTTTCTTGGTCTCACGGCCCTGGAGAAAAAATATCATTTGGGAGGGAAGAAATTTCATTATCACCTCGTTGAAAAAGATAGGCGTTTCCAAGTAGTTTAAAAGAAAGCAGTAACAGGTTGAATTGTCAGCCCAGGGTGCCTTCCTTTCGTTCAGTTCTGCCGATCTGGTCATTAACTTGTTGAAAGATTTCTTCCTCGGTTAGAACCAGCAGGGTGTCTCCGGTCTCTATCCTGGTTCCGCCTCCGGGCACCAGAAACTCGCCGCCCCGTGCAACCAATATGATGAGAAACCCGGCAGGCAGTTTCAACTCCACAATCCTTTTGCCGGCGGCCGGAGAGCCGGCTGGAATGAATAATTCCCGGAGACTGGTTTTCAACCCCTCGATGGGCGTATATTCAATGGGATATAAAGGCCTAACCGGCTCCGGAACGTCCACCTGGAGCCATTTCGCCGCCAAGGGGACAGAGGTGCCCTGGAAGAGGACCGAGGTTAACACCACGAAGAAAATGATATTAAAGATTAAATCGGCTTGGGGAAGCTTGGCCAAATAGGGATAGGTCGCCAGGATAATCGGCACCGCGCCGCGCAAGCCTACCCAGGAGGTGAAAGTGTTTTCCCGCCACCCCAGCCGAAATGGCAGCAAACAGAGAAAGACGCCTAACGGACGCGCGGCAAACATCAAGCAGCCGGCCAGCAGCAAGCCTATCCCGGCAATGGGAGCAAGCCTGGAAGGGAAAACCAACAGGCCCAGGGTCAGAAACATGGTAATCTGCATGAGCCAGGCCAGTCCGTCATGGAAATGCAGCAGGCTCCGTTTATGAATGAAATCCCGGTTTCCGACAATGATCCCGGCCAGGTAAACAGCCAGGAAGCCGTTGCCGCCGAGAAAATCCGCGAGGCCATAAGTAAGTAAAACCAGGGATAAGGTCAGCACAGGGTACAACCCGTCGTACCCCAAACGGAGCCGGTTGACCAGAAATACAATCCCCCTGCCCATCCCATAACCGAATGCCGCTCCCAAAACCATTTGGCGAACGAAGAAAAATAAAAGACTGGATGGGGACGTGATCTCCTGAATGATCAACTGAATGGCGACAATGGTGAGAAACACGGCCATGGGATCATTACTGCCCGACTCCAGTTCCAGGAGCTGCCGCAGCCGTCCCTTTAAGCCCAGGCCCTTGGATCGCAATATGGCGAAAACTGCGGCCGCATCCGTTGAAGAAACGATGGACCCAAGGAGTAAGCCTTCCAGGAAGGAAAAGCCGAGCAATGCCTTGGCAAAGATGCTCATAACCAGGGCGGTCAGAAAGACGCCCAGGGTGGAAAGGATTGTTCCCTGCCAAAGGACCGGCCGGATGCCATTCCAGTCGGTATAAAGACCACCTGAAAAAAGGATGAGCGTCAAGGCCACAACCCCGACAAACTGGGCCAGGGCAGGGTCGTCGAAATAGATGCCACCCGGCCCCTCCGAACCCAACAGCATCCCTAAAGCCAGAAACAACAGCAAGGCAGGTATCCCGAAACGTTCCGCCACCTTGCTGGCAAAGACACTCAACACCAGCACCAGAGCTATACCTATGAGGATGTAGTCAGGGATAGGTGCCATGCCCGTTTTCACCGAAAACTTTGAGTTTCAAAGCGATTCGCTTCTGGTGCAGCGTGGCCAGCCAATTATAAACAAAAGCCAAATTAAGAGGCGCCAAGAGGAGGCAGTTTTGAAATGACTTTTCCTGATCCTGGTCCGGCCTTAAAGCTCTAGGCCAGCCTCTTGATCTTGAAGAGTAACCTCGAGAGTAGGAAAGGATCGACTAACCATACCGCAAGCTATTTATTCTTTAACGCCTTTCCCCGGGAGGTGAAAGAAATGCCCTGTTGCCCCGCGGTGCCGATCATCACGCTTTCTATAATGGGTTCGTTCACCGGGGTTTCGGCTTGCCATTTCACCAGAAAGTTGGCCCCGGAACCGCCTTTAGTGTCTGATTCCTTGACGACGAACCGTGTGGAGGCCATGGGGTTGAGGGTTAAAGGTTTTGGTAAATAGCTGTTGATGACTTTTCCATCTGAGTCATAATAATCTGCTATTATTATTGTAATGGCATGATTTGGATCCGTATTGCGAATACTCACTATGCCGGTCAATAGATATTTTTTTTCCAGGTCGCCGTGATATACATGCGAATAAACCGGCACATAAACCAGTTGCCCTTTGGATAGCGCCACTTCGGAAGCGGCATGTCCTTCGTTCAGAGAAAGGCTCGTGATTATTATGGTGTTCAGCAAAATTATCAAGCAGAATTTTACTTTTAAGCTGTTCATGTCAATATCTCCTTAGCTATCCCGGATAATGAGGCCCTTAATCTCGCTTCCAGTCAACTTCCGGCTGAATAGTAATGGCCCTTTCAAGATAACGCTCTCTTGCCAGCCGAAGGAGCGCCGGCAGTACGCTTAATGCGGCCAACAAGACGCTCAGGCTGCCTACCGTGGACAAAAGCCCCAGGCTAAAGGTGCCCTGGTGGCCCGAAATCATTAAGCTACCGAAACCTACAGCGGTAGTCAACGCTGCCAAGAGAACCCCTTTGGCGGTTCCCGCGGGCAAGGTGATGACCCGGGCCGACTTCTCCTGTTGCCAGCGCACCAGGATAATAATACCGTACTCTATCGCTTCTCCCAGAATCAACGGTAAAAAGAGCACATTGGCTTGGTTGAAAGGGACCTCCAAAAGCCACATCAAGCTCAAGGTTAAAGAGGTCCCCACAATCAAAGGAATCAAGGCCAGAATCGTCAGCCATAAGCTTCGCAGCAGGAAGGCGACCATCAAAGTAATGCCCAATAGCGAAACTCCAGCCGCCCAGAGACAGGAATTGCGAAATGCCAAAGTAAATACATAAAGCAGCACCGGGTCCCCGATGACGTCAGGGTTGATGCTTCTCAAGTCGCGTACAAATTCCCCCAGAGGCCCAGGATTCCATATATCCCGGGAAGGGAAGATACGCGTAAGATATTGCCCCTCAGGGCTGATGAAACGCTGGCGCACTTTTTGGGGCAAATCCTCAATACCCGGCGGACTAAAGGCATGATCGATGTTAGCCTGCAAAAGCTCCCATTGGTCTTGTAGATCCGAGATGAATTTTTGCTCGAAAACTGCCAGGCGCACTGCGGCTTGAGGATTGCTTTCATGATTCAGGAGAGTGATTAGCCGCAAAAGCATGCCATCGACTTCGATCAGTTGTTCCTGGGTCGGTTTATCCTCCGGCTCCCAGTCGCTTTCCACGGCTTGTGACAGCTTGAACCGAATCCGTCCCAGGATTGAGGCGAGTTCCCGAGGGTCTGAAGGGGCTGGCGGGGCGGCGGCAAAATTTATCCGGGTCACCAAGGGCTTCAGTTCAGCCAACAGGCGTTGCTTGTCTTCCACCTGGGTGGGAAGGAAGGAAAGGATGGACTCCACATGGGAGACGCTGTCCAGTTTTTTCAAAGCTTCCGTCAGGCGCGGCAGTTCTTCTGTGCTACTCACTACCATAGCCCCATAGGAGGTAGAGTATTTAGACTCCCGGATAAGATTCTGTTCCCAGACCACCGACTCGGTCCCGGGATTCTGCAGGTGCAACGGATTTAAATCAAATGGAACGTGAAACAGGCTAATCACCCCCAGGGCCGTTACGATTAACCCCATGGCTACCATCAGACCCGGCCGCTGCCACTTAATGGAAAGAAAAGAGCGAGGTTTGTCGGCGCATTCTCCTTCAAAAGGTCCGGGTGTCCACCTTTCGGTGACAATCGCCAGAGCCGGCAGTAAAACCAGGCACGCGAAAATGTTGACCAGGATGCCCAATGTAATAATAAGCCCCAGCTCTTCCAACCCTTTAAACCCGGTAAATATCAAAGGACAAACCGAGATCACCGCAGTCAGGGCGGCGTAAAGGATACCCGGAGAGGCCTGTTTGATGGTGCAGGCCAGGTTGCTCGCGGTGCAGAACGGCAGCTGGTCCTGTTCCTCCTCCAGGCGAGAATACCAGTGGATGCCGAAGTCCACGGTGATTCCCAGCAGCAAAGGCCCGAAGACGATGGAGAGGAGGTTCAGATGCCCCACCACCAGGGCGGCGATGGGTTTCCCGGTGGCGCTGAAGATGGGCACGCCCATGGAATTGGTGCCGATATCGTGTTCCTCGCTGTCAAATGAAAACCCGGTCCGCACGATTTCCTTGAATTGTCTGTGAAGCACCCCGGGATCCGTAATGGTGTTGGGCGTCAGGGCCGGGAACGTACCTTTTAACAGTTCGGCCCGCACCTCGGGCGGAGAAAAGGCGAGGATCGCCTTAGCCCCTGCCGCCGCGTGTGCGGACAGGACATCCCCGACATTGCCCGCCAGGTTGATGCGATGGGGTCCCTTGGCAAAATATGCCAGGATGGTGTTGGTCCCGGCGAACACCTCCAGGGCGATGGTTTCATTCAGTCTGTCGCGCAACGCATCGATAAAGGGTTTGGCAATATGGACCAGATTGGATTCCAGGGACTTTTTGACCGCCGCCCCCAGGGACAGCGAC
>ENA-OSEO01006486-OSEO01006486.1-sediment-metagenome-genome-assembly--contig:-NODE-6486-length-10472-cov-3.570178_pt1 | contig 10472 bp, 8 predicted proteins | sample MGYA00237883_ERZ534232 | MGnify/ENA metagenome assembly ERZ534232
TCCCGGAGGCGTCCCTTAAGTTATGCGACGTCACCGTTTTTGAGCACGGGATGGCTGCATCGGTGTCCGAGTCCGATGGCCGCCGACTGGCCTCAGGGGTTCGGGGGACCGAAGTTGAGATCCGGCTCGATCTTGGCCTGGGCGGTGCTCAGTCGGAGCTTTTCTTCGCTGATCTGGGCCATGAATACGTCACTATCAACGCCGAATATCATACGTAGGTCTAATCATGCGCGAGATATACCGTAAGCGAGTTGAGACCCTTCTGGAGTCGTTGCCCTACATCCGGATGTTCCGCGGCACAACAATGGTGATCAAGTATGGTGGCGCGGCAATGAGTTCCGCGGATCTCAAGGACGAGTTCGCAACCGACATTGCCCTCCTCCGCTACGTGGGCATCAGACCGATCATCGTTCATGGGGGCGGCAACGAGGTCAGCAAGTACATGCGCAGGCTCGATCTTCCCGTTCGCTTCGTCGACGGGCTGAGGGTCACCGATCTTCCCACCATGGAAGTGGCCAAGATGGTACTTGTGGGCAAGGTCAATAAGGAGATAGTGGCGTTGATCAACAGCAAGGGAGCCGCTGCCGTGGGTCTCTGCGGAGATGACGGAGGCCTCCTACGGGCGAAGCCGCTCCTGAAGCGGGGGCAGGACGGCACCCTTCTCGATCTCGGCCTCGTCGGAGAGGTCACGCATGTGAACACAGCGTTGCTCGATCTCCTCGAGGCGGATTACGTTCCGGTTGTTGCCTCTGTTGGCACAGGGGACGCGGGTGAGAGCTACAACATCAACGCCGATACAGTGGCCGGGGAGTTGGCCGCCGCCCTCAAGGCCGAGAAGGTTATCTTCTTGACCGATGTGTCGGGCCTGCATGGCGATCTCGACGATGAATCGACCGTCTTGTCGGAATGCACGGTCGCCGACGTGAGTGATCTGATGGATAGTGGGAAGGTGTCCAAAGGGATGATACCGAAGCTGGAGGCCGTTATCACGAGTCTGCGCGCCGGTGTCGGGGCGGCCCACATCATTGATGGCCGCATCGCGCACTCCGTGCTGCTCGAGATAATGACCGACGACGCGGGTCTGGGGACCAAGGTGGTCCTCGACAAGACTCCTGAGGTGGGGTAGAGGGGCATAATGAAGCCAAGGCATTTTCTGGTTGTCACCGACCTGGCAGCACCCGAGTTCAACGACCTTATCGCCAGAGCGGCAGCGATGAAGCGCGCGCCGCTTTCCACCATCTTGAGCGGCAAGACGGTGGCTCTCCTTTTCGGCAAGCCCTCCACCCGGACCCGCGTGTCTTTCAGCGTGGGCGTCTACCAGATGGGAGGCATGCCACTCTACTTGTCCGAGCACGAGTTGCAGATTCGGACCTCCGAGTCCGTAGAGGACACAGCACGCGTACTGTCACGTTTCGTGGATGCTATTGTCATTCGAACATTCGCTCAAAAAGACGTGGAGGACCTAGCAGTAGCGGCGTCGGTGCCGGTGATCAATGCGCTGACCGACGAGGCACATCCCTGCCAGGCATTGGCCGACCTCCTGACTTTCGAAGAGCATTTCTCTGATGCCAGAGGCCGGAAGATTGTCTACCTCGGGGACGGCAACAATGTGGCGGCCTCGCTCGGAGAGGCATGTGCGCTCTCCGGCCTAGATTTCTGCCTTTGCGCGCCCGAGGGCTGCGATCTTCCCGCTCGGCAGATGGATTTGCTGCGGGATCTGGCGCTGAGCCACGGAACCACGTTTCTGCTGGAGCGCGACCCCGAGGATGCGGTGGTGGGCGCTTCCGCCCTCTATACAGACGTCTGGATAAGCATGGGCCAGGCTGACGATCACGCCAAACGAGAATTGCTCAAGCCGTACCAGGTGAACGCGTCGCTCCTCTCTCTTGCTCTACCAGACGCGATCGTGATGCATTGCCTGCCGGCGCACAGGGGCGAGGAGATAACTGACGAAGTCATGGACGGCCCACAGTCCGTCGTATTCGATCAAGCCGAGAACCGGTTACATGCGCAGAAAGCGCTGATGGCGCTCCTTCTTCAAGGCTGACTTTTGAACAAGCGTCAGCGACAGCAACTCATCCGGCGGATCCTCAAGGATCGGGTGATTGGCAGCCAGCAACGGCTGGTCGAGGAGCTTGCGGCTGCCGGCTGCGACGTCACTCAAGCGACAGTAAGCCGCGACTTGCGCGAAATCGGTCTGCAGAAAGGCCGCGACCACCAGGGTTCTATACACTACGATTTTTCTCCGGCAGGCCAGGAGCGTCCCGACCCCGCCATCGCGTGCGGAAGAATGTTGCGCGACTTCGGGCGGGGCATTGTCCCAGCACAGAACTTGCTCGTGCTACGCTGCGACCCGGGGACGGCGCCTGGCCTGGGCCGCGTCGTTGACGAATTGGGCCACGAGTTGATTCTTGGCTGCGTTGCTGGAGATGACACCGTAATCATCGTGACCAGAGATATAGCGGCGGCAGAAGTCGTCAGCGACTATCTGAGAGAACTAGGAGGGTGAGCTTGATGACGAGGGAAAAATGCATCCTGGCATATTCGGGTGGGTTGGATACGTCTGCTCTGATCCCATATATCCAAGAGAAGTATGGCTACGACATCGTCGCGGTCCTCATTGACGTCGGACATATGAAGGACGTTGAGATTGCTCGCGAGCGCGCGCTCACCGCGGGGGCCATAGAATCCGTAGTAATAGACGCCCAGGAGGAATTCCTGCTCGACTTCGCCTTCCCCGCGCTCAAGGCCAATGCGCTTTATGAAGATAAGTACCCACTCCACTCGGCCCTTTCGCGCCCACTCATATCCAAGAAGATGGTCGAGATCGCTCATAAGCACGGAGCCAAAGTCGTGGCTCATGGTTGTACGGCCAAGGGGAATGACCAGGTCCGCATGGATGTCTCAATACGGTGCCTCGATCCGTCGATTACCGTTCTGGGACCGGCGCGCGAATGGAATATGACCAGGCCGGAACTGCTTGACTACCTCGCCGCCCGCGGCATCGACCTGCCTTTGACCAAAAAGAATCCTTACTCGATTGACGAGAACCTCTGGGGCCGGGCCATAGAATGCGGAGAACTCGAGGACCCGTGGCAGCCGGCGCCGGCGGACGCCTTCATTTTCACCGTCAACCCGACCGACGCGCCGGACAGGCCGGAGGAAGTGGTTGTGGGCTTCGAGGCGGGTCTGCCCGTGTCGCTGAATGGGACCCCGATGAGGCCCATCGAGCTGGTGGAGGCGCTGGACACCATTGGCGGCTCCAACGGCTTTGGTCGCATCGACATGGTTGAAAATAGACTGGTCGGAATCAAAAGCCGGGAGACCTACGAAGTTGCCGGATCGCTTTCACTGATCCTCGCCCACCGCGAGATGGAAGACCTCACCCTGACGCGCGAGCTGCAGCACTTCAAGCGCCTGATCGACCAGCGGCTTGCAGATCTGATTTACGACGGACTCTGGTTCAGCCCCTTGGCGGAGGCGCTTAGGGCCTTTGTCGACGAGAGCCAGAAGCACGTGACCGGCGAGGTCAAATTGCGCTACTACAAGGGATCCTGCAGTCCGATCGGTCGGCGGTCACCCAACTCGCTATACGTCAGCAATCTGGCGACCTATGGTGAAGGCGATACCTTCAGCCACGAGTCGGCTGTGGGGTTCATCAAGCTCTGGGGTCTGCCTGTTGAGGTCTGGGCGCGTAGCCGCCAAGGACTGCTTTGAGCGGCAGTCCTTCCGACCGCGGTACCGAGAAACCGTGGGGCGGGCGCTTCACGGTTGCTCAAGCGCCGCTCTTCGAGCGGCTGAACGCGTCGATCCCGTTCGATCACGTGCTCGCTCCCTACGACGTGGCGGGCTCGCGGGCACACGTGAGAATGCTGGCATCAATTGGCGTACTGACTTCTGACGAGAAAGATACGCTGCTTGAGGGACTCGAGCGTATCACCGAGGAAGTCGCCGCGGGCGTTTTCGCGTGGAGTTTGACCGATGAGGACATACACATGGCTGTCGAGCGTAGATTGACCGAGATCGTTGGCTCCGTTGGTGGCAAGATGCACACGGGGCGGAGCCGCAACGACCAGGTAGCCCTCGATCTGCACCTGTATCTAAGGGATGCCGTCGCCGGTCACCAGCACCGCGTCCTCGATCTCATGAAGGCGCTGCTTGTGCAGGCCCAGCAGGGCTTGGCCGTCATCATGCCCGGCTACACCCATCTGCAGCGGGCGCAACCCGTTCTTCTTGCTCACCACCTTCTTGCCTACTTCTTCATGCTGCAACGAGACTGGCTGCGATTTGAGTCCTGGAGTGCCACGTCGTGGATGCCGCTTGGCAGCGGAGCCCTCGCTGGAGTCAACTATCCGCTCGACCGAGAGGCGGTCGCCTCAGAGCTTGGTTTTGAGCACGTAGCTCCCAATGCGATGGATGCTGTCGCGGCACGCGACTCGGCCTTCACGTACTTATCCGTGGCCACCGGCTGCGCTCTCGTTCTTTCCCGTCTGGCAGAGGAGGTGGTGCTGTGGTCCAACCAGGAATTCGGTTTTGCCGCCCTTCCTGAGGAGTGGACATCCGGCTCCAGCATCATGCCGCAAAAGCGCAATCCCGACGGAGCGGAGCTCGTCAGGGCCAAGTCGGCGGGTTTTCTGGGACGGCTGCAGTCTCTGGGCGCGCTGCTGAAGGGTCTGCCCCTCGCCTATAACAAGGATCTCCAGGAGGACAAGCTCTACGTCTTCCAGTCGCGCGAGGAACTTGATCTCTGTCTGGGAGCCATGACGCAAATGGTCACCGGCCTCGAGTTCAACGCCGAGCGCATGCGGACCGCCGCGGAAGGGAGTTACGCCCAGGCTGCCGATGTTGCCGACTATTTGGTCTCAAAGGGGCTGCCTTTCCGGGAGGCTCATCGCGTGACCGGTCGCCTCGTAGCTGTGCTCTCAGAGAGAGGAACGCCCATGTCCGAAGCCGCGCTGACTGAGTTGCGGGAGTTGAGTCCATTGTTCGACTCCGATTACTACGAGACTGTCTCATTGGAGCGCGTCGTTGAAAGCAAGGTGTCGCCTGGAGGAACCGCAACCGGGCGCGTGACCGAGCAGTTGTCGCACGCTCGCCAGGTTCTGGACGATCTGGGTGCTCGAGTATAGGGCCAAGGCCGAGCCGACGCCCGCGCGCTGACCTATGTCGAGTCTCGCTGCCGTCCCCGACAGGGAGCACCTTCCTCCTGGAAGGATGCTTGCCCCAGCGTTTTTTCGGCGGCCCTCTGAGGAAGTGGCCCCAGAGCTCATCGGCAAGATCTTGTGGAGGCGTGGCGTGGGGGGAGGCCGTCTCACCGAGGTCGAGGCCTATCTTCTCGAGTCGGATCCCGCGTGTCACGCGGCCCGCGGCCGGACGAGGCGTAACACGTCCATGTTCGCGTCACCAGGCACCATCTATGTGTATCTGAGTTATGGTATCCATGTGCTGCTCAACCTTGTCTGCGAAGATGAGGGAGTTGGGTCGGCCGTCCTTATCAGGTCCTTTGAGCCCATGGGAGATGATTCGGGTTTAGCGCGGAACCGAGCTCGGAGAGGCTCTTCCCTCGGAGGCCTCGCGAGAGAGGTCGCGCCTCCCCCGGCGCTGACGAGGCGTCGGACGGGTGGCGACGTCTGGCTTTCTTGTGGACCCGGAAGGGTGGGACAGGCCCTGGGCCTGGACCTCGGTTTCGACGGTTTGCCCCTCGGGGAGACGTCAGGTCTCTACGTGATTGAAGACGGCTGGAGGGGTGCGGTCGGCCGGTCCACTCGAATCGGTATTTCGAAGGGAAGCGATTTACCGCTCAGGTATTACATGGTTGGCAGCGCGTGTGTCGGCGGTGAGCCCAGGCAAAGCGGAGGTAAGAAGTGAGACTCCAGGATATCTATGAAACCGCTTTCCGGGCCGGCATCGCCGCGGACCCTCGGGGAGAGGACGGCGTCAGACGCGTCCTCGAGCGGGCCAAAAAAGACTACCAAGCAATGCCGGACAAGAATCGCTGGGAGTTCGATCGGGAGCGCCTCGTCAATCCTTACTCAGACACCCGCATTCTGGCGGGCGACATCGAAGCAGAGATCAGCAGCATGATGGTCGGCATTGATCTGGAAGTGGGTGAAGTGCTTCTCGCGCACGCGCTGCGCGCAGGTGGCCGTTCGGTAGACTTGTTGCTGGCGCATCATCCCGAGGGTCGGGCACTTGCACGACTCGAGGAGGTAATGGGAGTGCAGGCCGACGTCTGGCGGGGTTTCGGCGTGTCGGTGGCATACGGCGACGCTGTCATGACCGACCGCCAAGCGGAGATCATGCGTGCTCTTCACCCTCGTAACAACGAACGAGTCATCGCCGCCGCGCACCTGCTCAATATCCCCTACATGTGCTGCCACACCCCCGCCGACAACAACGTCAATGCCTTCCTTCAAGAACGTTGTGACGGCATGGGTCGCGACGCGACTGTCGATGAGTTGCTCGACATGCTCAAGGCGATCCCCGAGTACCATGAGGCAGTGCTCCAGGGAACCGGACCCGTGATATTCGAGGGCAACGAGCGCCGCCGGACCGGAAAGATTATGGTTGACATGACCGGGGGAACGTCGGGCCCGGTCGAGTCGATAGCGAAGCTGGCGGCAGCGGGTGTCGGCACCATCGTGGGGATGCACATGGGCGAGGAGCATCGCAAGAAGGCCAAGGAGGAGCGCATGACTGTGGTGATCGCGGGGCACGTCTCGTCCGACTCTCTCGGGATGAACCTCATTCTCGATCACTACGAAAGACGGGGTGTGGACATCCTCTCCTGCTCGGGATTCACAAGGGTCAGTCGCGCCTAGAGGCGCATCCCTGCCGCGCGCCCTCAGCTCTTTACTCCGGAGTCGGCTCCGGGCCGGAGCCGACATCGAGCAGTACTGTCGTTCCCGACGCGACACGCTCCCCCGCGACGATGCTCTGGGACAACACCACCCCCGCCTGCGATGCGTCGGCTATCGTCGTATCAACGAATTTCAACCCGAGATCCACGATGATCTCGTGGGCCGCGGAGATGTCGAGGCCCACGAGTTGAGGCATATCCACTCCCATATCGGGCACTGAGACAACCAGCGTGACGGTGTCACCTTGGGCGATCTCGGTGCCGGGAAGCGGGTCCTGAGAAAGGACGGTTTCCGGGGCATCCCAAGAGAGGGTGCCTGCTTCAGTGACCACGACAAGCCCTGCCGCCTCCAGCAGGTGCCTCGCCTCATGAGCTCCAAGGCCCATCACGTCGGCAACCACGATCGGTGCCTTGTGTATCTGACAGATCTCGGTTGGACGCCGGTCAACGGCGACCAAGATCTCTCTCGCGTGAGGACAGAATTCATTGGCCTCCAAGCCCGACTCTGAACACACCGCGACCCTCACCCACTCATCGCGAGGCGGTTCCGCAAAATCCGTCGCCGGCGCGCCATTGAGCGCCTGCCGCATAAAAGACGACCATATCTCGGCCGGTAGTGAACCGCCGGTCACCCTTATGCCATGGACGTTCGTCATTGGCTTCTGCTCGTTCGGATATCCAACCCAGACGGCCGCGACGAGATCCGGTGTATATCCCACGAACCAAGCGTCGCGATAGTTCTGAGTAGTGCCGGTTTTTCCGGCCGCCGGGCGGTCGATGTCCGCCGCCGTTCCGGTGCCTGAGTCGATCACCGACTGTAGGCACGAGGTCGTTACCGCCGCCACTCCCTCTTCTATGACGCGTGTCCGGAGAGCGTGGCTCTCTTCCAGCAGATTTCCGTCTGAATCGGTCACCCGGAGGATGACGAGCGGGCCAGACGGTTCATCGGACCCGCCGGCGGGGGCGGCAACGACGCGCTCACCTCCCGTGGCCAGGGTCGTGTAGGCCATGGCCATCTCGAGGGGGGAAACCCCTGTCGCGAGCCCTCCCAGAGCGATGGCCGGGGTGGGAGGATCTCCGAGGGGACTCTCGATCCCCATGTCCCGCGCCTTCTCAGCGACCGCCTGAGCCCCCAAATCCATGACCAGGCGTGCGTAAACGCCGTTCGAGGAGACCGACATGGCTTCCGCCAGCGTCAGGGTACCCTTGTCGGTCGAGGAGACTTCCCACGGACCGCCAGGCAATTGCACGGTCAGTGGCCCGGAATCGTACATGACGTCTGGACCGATGCCCTGTTCGAGTGCCGTCACGAGAAGAAATGGTTTGAAGGCAGAACCGGGTTGGCGCCTGCCCTGTGTCGCCAGATTGAACTGGAGCTCATCGAAGTCCGATCCGCCGACCATGGCGACGAGACGCCCTGTGTGAGGATCGATCGCGACCAGCGCCGCGGAGGGATCTCCCGGTTGGTCGAGCACGTCGGCTATGGCTTCCTCGGCCCACTGCTGGAGTTTCATGTTCACCGAGATGTAGACACGCAGGCCCCCCTCCAAGACCGTGGAAGACCCATAGCGGGCCACCAACTGCTCTCGCACCATCTCGATCCAGTATGGAACGCTCGCCTCCTTGATGGTGTCCCGCGGCACCACGTCGAGTGGTTCGGATAGCGCCTTGCGCAACTCCGCGTTGCTGATGTATTCCTGCTGGTACATCTTGTTGAGTACGAGGTCTCTTCGCCTAAGGGCGGTCTCCGGATCGCGCGTCGGCGAATGGGCGGACGGAGCGTTCACCACACCGGCCAGCACCGCGGCCTGCGAGACCGAGAGGTGTGAGGCCGTGACCCCGAAGTAAGTCTGGGCTGCCGCCTCGATTCCGTACGCACCCTGCCCAAAGTAGATCACATTGAGATACTCGTTGAGGATCTTCTCCTTCGACCACTTCTTCTCCAGTTGATAGGCAAGCGCGGCTTCGCGGAGTTTTCGGTCAAGGGTCTGTTCGTCGGTGACAAATGCGTTTTTGACCAGTTGCTGGGTGATTGTCGAGCCCCCCTGAACGATCTCCCCGTGGCGCAGATTCGCCCAAGTGGCCCGAAGAATCGCGAGAAAATCAACTCCCGGATGGCTGTAGAACCGCTCGTCCTCGATTGCCACCACCGCATCGCGCATTATCTGGGGTATCTGGTCGCCTTCGAGAGTCTCGCGATTCTCCAGTCCGTGAAGTTCGGCCAACAGAACGGGAGTGGCCGAACCGTCGAAGATCTTTGTCGTCTCGGAGGCGGTCAGACGATCCTCTATCGCGACTGAAGGGAGGCTACTCGCGACGGCGACGTAGAAACCGGCGACTATGGCTAAGGCGGCCACAACCGCGAACAGAAAGACTATGGCGAGGCCCTTCGCAAACCGCCGGCCTCGACCGGGGCGCGTCTTGTTTGCTGCGACAGAGTCTCTAGCCATAATCTGAGGGGATGTTACACCACCTCAATGGACGCCATGGTATGCTCCCGACCGGGAGGTGGGCCATGGATCTCGACAGCAGCGGCAGGAGCGTACCGACGGAAGTGCGAGAGGACTACGAGGAGCTTCTCCTTGGGAGCGTCGACGTTCTCCCGCAGGACGACCTGCTCCGACAGCTTGCAGCGGCGAAGGCCGAGGGAAGGGCCTTGCGGGTCAAGCTCGGTGTAGACCCAACGGCGCCCGATATCCATCTCGGTCACACGGTGGTATTGCGCAAGCTCGCGCAGTTTCAGGCACTCGGGCACAACGCGGTGCTCATAATCGGCGATTATACGGCCAAAGTCGGTGATCCCTCGGGCAGGTCCAAGCTGCGGCCTCGTCTATCCGAAGAAGAGATCAACGAGAACGCCATGACGTACATCGAGCAGGCCGGCAAAGTTCTCGACATGAACGCCGTGGAACTCCTCCACAACAGTGATTGGCTCAGCCCGCTGAGGATGGATGAGGTGCTCAAGCTCACAGCAACGGTCACGGTTGCCCGGATGCTCGAGCGAGACGATTTCTCCCGGCGTTACCTTTCGAATGAGCCCATCTCTATGCTGGAGTTCATGTATCCACTGCTGCAGGGATACGACAGTGTCGCGGTCCGCGCCGACATCGAGTTGGGCGGCACGGATCAGAAGTTCAACCTCCTGATGGGCCGAACGATCATGGACGCATACGGGATTGCCCCTCAGAGTATTCTGACCGTCCCCCTGCTCGTGGGCACTGATGGCGAACAGAAGATGTCCAAATCGTATGGCAACTACATTGGCGTCAATGATCCTCCGAACGACATGTTCGGCAAGGTTATGTCTATCCCCGACGAACTCATGGTGGTGTACTGGAGCCTGCTGACAGGCGTGAGTAAGAGCCAAGTCGAACAAGTCGAACGCGGTCTTCGCGAAGGCACGTATCATCCGGCCGCGGCCAAGCGCGACCTCGCCGAAAAGCTCGTTTCCCTGTATCACTCTCCATCGGCTGCGGATGAAGCCCGAGTTCACTTCGACCGAGTGTTCAGGGAGAAGGATCGTCCCGAGGTGATCCCTGAGGTGAGCATTCCCGATAGCGCGGTACGAGACGGCAAGGTCTGGCTCCCGCGCCTCTTGACGGCCGCTGGGCTC
>ENA-OSEO01006487-OSEO01006487.1-sediment-metagenome-genome-assembly--contig:-NODE-6487-length-10471-cov-3.653165_pt1 | contig 10471 bp, 7 predicted proteins | sample MGYA00237883_ERZ534232 | MGnify/ENA metagenome assembly ERZ534232
CTGCTTAGGCTTATCCTGCGTCTGCCAAGGACACCCATCAAACCACCACCTCTTCCGGCACGTTGCTGCGCTGTCGCGCTTCTCTTGCGAGGGATGGCCTCGACGCCTGACGATGTAACCTTTCAGGGGCTTGAATCGGAGTTGCCGTCTCTGGATGTGGAAATAACGCGATTCAGCTACAAGGGGCCGCAGTCTCCGGGGTATATGCCTATTGACACCATAGCAGACATGACGCGGCTCGCCGGGTCTCTCGATCAATACGTCCGTGCGGCAAAAGATGACGTCCCATTGTACATCCTCGGCCACAGCATGGGCGGACTGGTGATAGCAAACTGGATTTGTCGTTCCGACGCGCCGCCCGACCACGCGCAGCTACTTGAGAAGGTAAGTAGCGTCTTCTTGTTTGCGGCGCCCCTGTTCCCTCCGTCGCCGACCATTCCCATTCCCGAAGACCTGGGCCCGGACTCCGCAGGACTTGAATATTCATTGGCACCGTACGCCTATGACGTCACGAGCATTCTGCAGAAGATGCCACGGATCGTCGTCCTCCTATGCGAGCCTGGGAAAGATCCAATTGCCCCTGTGGAGTATGCGTCGCTCAAGGGCAAAGACGGCGAAGAACCCCTGTTGGAGCTGCAGATTCCTCGTGCGAACCATATCAAGATATGCAACCATCCGAAGGCGGTTGAGGCGGTGCTAGGCTTCATCAAACAGGACAAAGCAGGCCGATTTGCGCGCCAAGCCGGATCCGAGCCCCCAACTGCCTGAACTGAACGCCTTGCCGCAAGTCTCTATCGAGTCCAAGTTGGCGTCTTGTTAGGTGGTGCAATCTCTCGTGTGCCAACTTTCAGTTCGGCATTGGTTAGGGTCTCAATGGACAGGATCTAGGCGTAACGGCACAGGCGTACTGGTCAGAAGATCTTCGCGTTCGGACAGCTTGCGCACAGATTCCAGACTGAAATGCCGCCGCCCGACCAGCCATTTGTTACTAGCCTTCAGGAGGATGGCTCCGGGCAAGCGCTTCAGCGCCGCCACATCGACAAAGATGCCGATTGCTTTCAGGAGCCGATGGAGCTCCTTGTTTGGGGTTCCAGTAGGTTGGTTGAATGGATGCGCGTCCAGTATTTCGTTGGGAGATCGGCCTAGCATTATGACTTGTCGCTATGCACTCACTAGGAACACCAGCTGGTGCTGAAGCTACGTAGACGCTGATGCCTTCTGGCGTTTGTTTGGGTCATTACTCAGCGTTGAGGAAATTCCAGTGGCAGCAAATATCACCATATACTGTCTCGAAAACCTAACCGACTATTCCGAGTTCGAACGGCTCTGCAGCGACTTGATGTCAAGGGAAGGCTACTCGTCAATTGAGCCTCTAGGTGGCTTCAGTGACAAGGGGCGCGACGCCATCCATGTCAGCAAGTCAGGACGGACAACGATCTTCGCGTATAGCGTGCGCGAGGACTGGAGAGCGAAACTTGCGGAAGATGCATCGAAGATTCAGAGACATGGACATACATGTGACGAGCTGGTTTTCATTACGACGGGCCGATTCACAGCGTCGGAGAGGGACGAGGCGTCCACCTCAATCCGTCAGGGGTTTGGCTGGGCTCTAGGGCTCATTGGACTTGAGAAGCTTCGAATTCTCCTTGAAGTCGAGCACCCAGATATCAGAATCAACCATCCACAGATCTTCCCTCCGCAACTCCTGGCATATCGGAGTGCGTCAGCTCATATCACTGAACCTGACTACCTCTTTATCAGCAGCGCTCAACAAGATGCACCATTAGCCGATTGGTTGACTCGTAAGCTAACGGCGGAAGGCTATCAGGTCTGGTGCGACCGGTTCAAGTTGCTTGGCGGCGAGAGGTACCCCGAAGATGTTGATGACGCAATAAGGAATCGCGCCATTCGAGTTCTGGCTCTTTATTCTGGAGCATCCCTCAATGACCCAGAGGTCATGCGCCAACGTGCACTTGCGCTCGGCATTGCAGCAGAGCGCCGACATGAATTTCTCATCCCCCTGGAGGTAGATGGAACACCAAAGCAATTGGATCGTGTAACCAGATCGTTGGTATTCATCCCGTTCAATCAAGGTTGGGCCGATGGCTTTGCCCAATTGCTGAAGAAACTCGAGTCCATTGGATGCCCGAAACCGCTGTTCACAGGGAAGACGGTCGCATTAGAGTCTTTCCTAGAGAGCGATGTGCTCTCTGAACAGACCGAGACGTTGTTGTCAAATTGCCTGCGAATCGAGAGAATCCCTTTGCTGATTCAGCAGTTCGAAACCGAGAATAGCATCCCTCCGGAACGTCTACAAGACCTGGGTTTGGAATGGGTCTTCCGCGAAATCCGTCCGAACGTGTTTCTGAGCTTCCATCACCCACCCCAACTCGTCGTGGATCAATACCAGCTGATTCGAACAGAGGAGGCTTCATGGGCAACTCAGTGTAGGATTGGGGGCATCTGGTCGCGGAATTTGGTCTCGGAACTCATTCGCAAGGCCCTGATGGTTGTGTGTCACAAAAGGGGGCTGGAGTATTGCCCGGTTACACACCTTTACTACTTCCCGTCTGGCCTTGTCGCCGGAGATCGTCTCAAGTACAAACGTCCCGACGGTTCGAAGACCTACGTCAACGCTGTCGGACACAGGAAGTACTGGCGACCATCTGGTTCCGAAGAATATCGGTACTACCTCGCACCGGTCTTCACTGTCGCTCAGAACCTTTTCGACGATTTCGTCGTTCTTGTGCGCATTAAGATCCGGTTGTCAGATACTGCCGGCGAATCGTTGCCACCCCTGAAGGTTAACTCGCGTCGGAAGCACTTGTGCAAGGACTGGTGGAATAACGACTGGTTGGGCCGTATGCTTGCAGTATGTCAGTACTTGGCGAGCGATGGCAGCATGAGAATTGGCGATAGGGCTGAAGAACAGATTATCATAGACGCGAGTCCGGTCGACGTCGAGGCTCCTAGAGGCATTGATGAGGGTGCCTTGGCCCAGGTTTCGTATGAGCGGTCACAACTGATGCTGGACGACGACAGGGGCTTGGATGAAGAATCTATTGAGGTAGGGCAATGACCGGGTCGCTTATTGTCTTCGGCGAACCAGACTTGGAGTTCCGCTATGGACAGCGGGTTCGGGATCCCCATGACGGTCTGACCTTGTTCGGTCCGTTCGATGCCGACCTGTCCTCTCGCCCCGGGTCGTTGACTCACATCCTACTTGGAACCGACCAGGGGCTTGCCAAGTTCAATGCATGGTCAGTTCTCATGAACCAGCCAGCGGTGGCTGGTCCCGATGGGAACCAACGGCTTTGGCCGACATTCCCGGGATTCGAAGCAGCCTTCTGTTGCAGATGGTCAGAGCAACCCGTTTGGTCGATCTCCATCAATCGAGACGCACTCATTGAAGCGTCATGCTACCGCGATCCACATGAGCGGGCCTTGAAGGTTGTAGATCAGTATCTCGAAGGCTTGCAGGTAGCCAGTAACCTTGACGAGAAAATTGGTGTGGCCATTTGCGTCGTGCCAGAGGAGGTTTGGCTGAACTGCCGTCCTCAATCCCGCGTGGCGAATCCCCGTGGACCCGCTCTGTCGAAGAAGACCATCAAGATGAGACAGTCTGGTCAGTTGAGTCTTCTTGACCCATTTGATCCTAAGCAGTACCAACTCTCGCCCGACTTCAGACGACAGCTCAAGGCTCGTTCGATGGAATACGGCGTGCCAATCCAGATTGTCCGCGAAACCGCTCTACGACCCGACAATATGAATCCGATGGGACAACGAAAGCTTACCCCTCTCTCGGACCGCATGTGGAACATTGGCACAACGCTCTACTACAAATGCGGCGGCAAACCTTGGCGGCTGGTCACAGCACGGGAAGGGGTCTGTTACGTTGGGATCGCGTTTCGTCGAGCAGACACTTCAACTGACGGAAAGACTGCGTGTTGTGCTGCGCAGATGTTCTTGAACACGGGCGATGGTATCGTCTTCCTAGGACAATACGGTCCGTGGTATTCGCCCCAAACCAAGGAATTTCACCTGAACGAATCGGCTGCATACGATCTCCTCCGAGGCATACTGAAAACCTACAAAGAACTCGGCGGAAAGGACCTGACGGAGGTCTTCCTGCACTCACGTTCCACAATTGCGGATGAGGAATTTGAAGGTTATCAGAGGGCTTGTCCCGACAGCGTGAAACTCGTGGGAGTGAGGGTTCGTCTGGATAGGTCCGGTCCACGGCTTTTCCGGACGGGCAACATGCCAGTTCTTCGTGGTACTTTCTGGCGACTCAGTGACCGAACTGGATTCCTATGGGCAAGCGGCTTCAAACCCCGCCTTGCCACGTATGATGGATGGGAGGTACCTCTGCCGTTGCGTATCGACGTTCAGCATGGATTCGCCCCCATTGAGCGGGTTGCGCAAGACATCTTCGGCTTGACCAAACTGAACTACAATGCTTGCCGGCTGGGAGACTCCGAGCCAGTCACTGTTAGATTCTCCGATGCCGTTGGAGAAATCCTTGTCTCAAACCCGGCAGTGACACAACGCAGACACCTCTTCAAGTTCTACATTTGACGCGTCGGATTCTGGTCAGGCAATTGCCTCTGGGAGCCACAGTTGTTGTCGATCTCGTCAAGCACAGCATTTGGGAGGGTGCATCCCAAGATTTAGGCGACTTTGGGACGATCCATCAACTTGGGCCAGACAGTATCCCAGCGCTCACTGAGAATGGTACTGCGCAAAGCGAGCATGACTTGTGCTCCCGGGCGACTCCAGGTCATGCCCGCTTGTTTCATGCGCGCCTGGACCACGACTTTGCAGGCTGATTCCACCACCCCACTGCCCACCGGGCAGCCTGCTTGCCGGAACTGCTGATAGCGCATGCGGTGCCGATGGTGGAAGAAATAGCCGACGGCTTGCCGCAACTCGTCTGGCAACGGCTGACCATGCGGATACCGCTGGCGAATGTAGTGAAACAGCGGCCGTAACTGCCCTGCCCATAACCAGCCTTGCTGTTTGCCCACCCAGGCATGGCCGACTTCGTTTCCGTCGCCAAACAGCACCTGTGCGATCAACCACAACTTCTGTACCGCATGTCACCAATCCAGCACCTCAATACACGGGGTGTAGCACATCGCCACAATCCCCCAAATCCAGGCGGCCCCATCGTTCACCGCCACAATCTGCTGCGCTTTTTCCAAACCGCGCTGCGTCGCTTCTGCCCACTGCTGTTGCGCAAACACCGCCGCTTCCCACAGCCCGGCCCGATAGCTGTGCTGGCTCAGCCGGCTCACCGACTCCCCCACCGCACACGCCACCACCTCGGCCGCCCGCTCCACTGCCGAAATAGCGACCATCTTGACTTCTTTCCAGCCCTCCCCACGGATGTGCAGCATCACCCCATCCAGCGACACGGCCATCATTGCGCTGTCCGGTTCCACCAACGCACGCCAGGCCGCCCCCTCTTCCACCGCCGCCGGTAATGTGACCGTCGCGGCTGCTTCAGCCGCCTGCAGCTCCACCAGCCGCCCCCCGTACTGCTGCGCCAAGCGGTGTAGACTACTGCCACTTAGCGGCACACAGGTCAACTGCTCAAAGAGCTGTGCCGCTTTCCCATACGGGAGATGCGCCGCGACGATCAAGCTGTTGTGGATCGTCTGCGGCGTCCAGCTATGCGCACTCACCTGCAACTGCTCATCGAGGGGGAAAAAACGTCTCCCCGCAGACCGGACAGACGTAATAAGCACGCTGCAAGGTGATCTCACCTTCTAAGTGCTCCTTGCTACAGGTCGCTTCCCCTTTGTACTTCATGCGCTCCCCACACCGCGGACATAACTTGCCGTCCACCGTTACGCCATTCCCCTCGTGGCAGGCCAACTGCGCGATCACGGCGCCCATCACGCGCCGTCGCCGCGGCGTCACTTGCGCCGCGATCTCGTCTAAACTCGCGTCAGGATGCAGCGCACGCCAAGCCGACAACTCCGCATACATCGCCTCAAACAAACCCACCAACTCCTCGCGGCACTCTCTCTGCGACACGGTCGTCTTCATCACGCTCACCTCTCAGTGCATGTAGTAGTGAGCCATATTTTACTTACTGTTTACCTTTTCCCAAAATCTGGGATGCACCGTGAAGGGAGAGGATACGTCCCATTTCTTCGAGAGCACGGCAAGCAGTGGGCAGGTCGCGTTTTCTGCGTGATCTACCAGGCTCACTCGGATATCTCTTCGTGTCGGCCGAGACTGTGCCAATCTTCGCACAGGCTATGCGAGGGTCTGGTGGCCTGTTCCCATGAGTCCCCTCGCAAGCGGAACGCGTCCAAGATTGGCACAGTCTGGTACAGCGGGCGGATGCTCCAGCACATTGGTCGCTTCAAAGGTGTTGCACTTGTCGCCAAAATTTCTGAGTACACTCCTGAACGGAGAGGGTACGTCCGAGACGCATCCTGGCAACCAGCGACCTTGTATCGCCGGTGTCTGTTGTGGTAGAATCCCTGGCTGTGGGTAGGTGTGTTTGGGCAGGTTCGAGCCGTTCCGTAGCCAGCCCGGTCATGCTTCCGCCTGGAGATAGGTGCGGTGTTTCTCCGACGATGAGTGCCCGATCAGGTACGGTGGGAAAGGACACAGTTGGTGGATGCTCAGATGCATGCGTGCAAGCCTGGATATACGGGCTATCTGCTCGGGCTGATACTGATCGCACATGCGGTTTTGGGTGGGGTCTATAGTGTGACGGTACCGTTGTGGGAAGGCTACGATGAATGGGCGCACTTTCGCTACGTGCAATATGTCACTGCGCGGCGCGCGCTGCCTCCACCGGGTCTGGAGATCGTGACCGAGCCGGGTATGCCGGACGAGCTGTTTCAGCCGCCGCTCTATTATCTGCTGGGTGCGCTGGTGACGAGCGCGCTGGGTACGGACGACGGGTTGCCGATTGCGGTGAATCCCCACGCGTTCAGTGGGACCGGAGCGGGCGGAGTCAACGTGGCGGTACACGATCCGCGAGTGGAGGGGTTTCCCTACCGGGGTACCGTGCTGGCCGTTCACGCACTCCGGCTGGTGTCCGTTTTGATTGGAACCCTGGCCGTGTGGGCGACTTATCTGATCGGGCGGACCGTATTTGCGGAGCGGCGGGAGCTGGCGCTTGCGGGAGCAGCGTTTAGTGCGTTTGTGCCGCAATTCCTGTTCATGGGCAGCATCGTCAACAACGACATCCTGGCTGCAGGGGTGTCGGCGTTCGTGCTGTTGTTCTCCGTCCGGCTTATCTCGTCGAAGGGCTGCGCGTCCGATGCGTTGCTTCTGCTGGGATGTCTCGGTGCAGGCATCGTCACTAAGCATACCGTGATTGCCACGCTGCCGGTCGCGCTGGTGGCCTTGGTGATTGCGGGCAGACGACGCGCCGGGGTGCGCGGTGCGCTTCCTGTTCTGTTGAGCATTGCAGGTGGATGTGTGGCCTTTTTGGGGTGTGCCTGGTTGGTATTGCGCGCGGTGCCGGATGGGTCGTGGGGCGCGGGCTATCTGGCGCCAGTGCGCGATCATCTGCAGGCGATAGGTGCGAGCCTGGCACAGATGGACCGGCTACCGTGGCACTTGCCTCTGGACGCTTGGCGATATGGGTTTCAGACGTTCTGGGCATCGTTCGGTTGGGGCAATGTGGCAGTGCCGGAATGGGTCTACTGGACGTTCGGTGTCTTGTGCCTGCTTGCCGCGGCGGGAGTGCTCCGTTTCTTGCTGCTCCGTACCACCCCCAGACAAACGCAGCGGCTGGTGGGTGTGCTTGTACTGCAAACGGTCACGACAGTCCTGGTGGTAGCCTATCGCGAAGCACTGCTGGAGCGCGTTTTGCTGAAGGGGCGCTATCTGCTGGTCGCACTGCCGGCGATTAGCCTGCTGATTGTGCTCGGTTTGAGCGAACTGGCGCCGCTGAAATGGCGTTCTGTGGTGCTCTGGGTGTTGTGCGTTGCGATGTTCGCGTTCGCGTTGGTGATACCGTTCGCGTATATCATGCCGGTGTATGCACGTCCTCCGGCGTTGACTGCTGCGGAGATCGCGGGCATGCAGTATTCGTTGTACGAGGCCGTGGGTGACGTAGCGGAGATCCTCGGGTACGATGTCGGGACGGGACGCGTGAGGGCTGGAGAGGCGATTGCCGTGACGCTGTTCTGGCGCGCGTTGCGTGAGGTGGAACGGAACGAGACAGTGGGAGTCAGCATTACCGGCGTCGATTATGCGACTTATGGTGAGACACATACGTATCCGGGACGGGGGAATTTCGCGACGACGCTATGGCGGCCAGGAGATACGTTCCGTGAGACCTATTGGGTTCCCGTGTCACCGGACGCACCGGCACCCTGTCTGGGTCGGATTCGCGTGGCGCTGTTCGCATGGCGCGGGGAGGATGGCGAAGGTTCTGCGGGCGAGACGGTCGGAAGTATCGTTTTCGGGGATATCGGAATCCGCCCGAAATCCAGGACAAAGCCGGACATTCCCGGGCGGACCGATACCAGGTTTGGCGATGTAGCGATGTTGCTCGGCTGGGAGCTGGAACGTGGCGCCGGCCCGGACACGAAAGACCTCCTGACGCTGTACTGGCAGGCTTCTGCGCGGGTGGATGTCGATTACACGGTCTTCGTGCATGTACTCGATGGCAGCGGGCGGCAGGTGGCGGGGTGGGACGGTCCGCCGCGCCGTGGCTTGTACCCGACAACGGCGTGGGAACCTGGCGAGGTCGTGGTGGATGAACGCGTGCTCGAGTGGCCTTCCACAGGCGCGGAGGGCTTCGGTTTGGGCGTGGGACTCTATCGTACTGATACGATGGGGCGTGTGCCGGCGTTCGACCGGGACGGGATGCGCCTCAGTGATGACGTGGTGTATTTGGAAGTGAGCTGACCTGCTCTTTCACTGTGGTGAACCGCGAAGACGATTTGGACCTGCGGGTGCGGCTGTGGCGCGTCCGGAAATTTTGGGGCTGGCGAGCAATGGGTAGATCGTGTTTTCGGCGTGATCTGCCAGGTTCACACGACTGACTCCGTGGCGGTCAAGACTGGGCCAATCTTGGACGCGTTCCGTTTGCGCGGAGACCTGCGGGAACGAGCCACCAGACCCCCGCATGGCCTGTGCGGAGATTGGCCCAGTCTTGGGCGTGAAGTCTGACTGGACCAATCTCCGACGCTACCGTCGTTGTCCCGCGAATGCTGTGTCTGGACGGACCGTGTGCTGGTCTGCAGCGCGGTAGATTGGCACAGTCTGCTCCAGTGGACGTGCTCTCTAGCGCAGTGGTCGTGTCAGAGGCGCTGCACTTGTCGCCAAAAATCCTTGCTACACCCGTGCGGCTGTGGCGCGTTGCACTCACGCACCGAGTGGAATATAATAGCAGGCCAGCGGAAGGAGGAGGAGACTCATGGGGGACAACACGTTGCTGTATCTATCACGGGCGGACGTGGTCGCGACGGGCGTGACGATGACGGAAGTGATCGAGCTGGTGAAGGAGGGCTTTCGCGAGAAGGGCGCTGGACGGGTGGAGATGCCACCGAAACCGGGTATCCATCCCGGAGCGAAGGACAATTTTATCCATGCGATGCCGGCATACATTCCGGCGATGGGTGCGGCGGGGATGAAGTGGGTGAGCGGTTATCCGGGCAACCAGCAGCGCGGACTGCCGTATATCAGCGGGCTGCTGATTCTGAACGACCCGAAGACGGGATTGCCGGTGGCGGTGATGGACTGCGTGTGGATCACCGCGATGCGTACGGGTGCGGCGACGGCGGTCGCAGCGCAGTGTCTGGCGCGCCCAGAGTCGGCGGTTCTCGGTGTGTTGGGTTGTGGCGTGCAGGGACGCTCCAATACGGCGGCGCTACAGGCGTGCTTTCCGCTGGAAAGGGTGATGGTCTACGATGTCGATCCGGCGACGGCACGGCTGTTCGCGGAGTGGGGTAGCGCAGAGCTCGGTCTGGAAGTCGTGCCGGTGGATATGCCGCAACGCGCGGTAACGGGCTGCGATCTGATCGTAACGGCTGGGCCGATTCTGAAAGTGCCGCATCAGACGATCCAGCCGGGCTGGATGGATGCTGGTGCGTTTGCCTCGATGGTGGATTATGATACGTACTGGCACCGTGCCGCGCTGAAGGAAGCCGACAAGTTCTGCACTGACGACGTGCCACAACTCCGTCACTATGCATCACTCGGGTATTTTCAGGATATCCCGGAGATATACGCCGACCTGGGTGAGCTGGTCAGTGGGACGAAGCCCGGGCGCGAGACCGCAGAGGAACGGACGATTGCATGCAATCTGGGGCTGGCGCTGGGCGACATGGCCGTCGCGCCAACAGTCTATCGGCGTGCAGTGGAGAAGGGGATCGGCGTCACGTTGTCGTTGTGAGCGCAATGAGCTGAGGTGGCGTCCGTCACGTCAGGGTTGCAGTTCGATCTCGGTGAGTGAGACGGTGCTGCCGAGAGGTTCCAGAGTGGGCAA
>ENA-OSEO01006489-OSEO01006489.1-sediment-metagenome-genome-assembly--contig:-NODE-6489-length-10469-cov-25.219400_pt1 | contig 10469 bp, 11 predicted proteins | sample MGYA00237883_ERZ534232 | MGnify/ENA metagenome assembly ERZ534232
ACCGAACTGGAAATGCTCGAATATCGGGATGGGGTGATGTTCATCAAAAACTGGGGGAAATACCAGAGTGCAGACAAGCTAGAGGCTCGGCGGGAAACGGACAGGCTCCGGCAGCAGAAGCACCGGGCCAATGAGAAAAGTGAAAACAAGGCCCTCCCGTCTCCTGATCAAGTGTCACGTGACAGTCACGCCGATATGTCACGTGACGTCACGCCGGAGAACAGACAACAGAACAGAGTAGAAAAGAATAAATTAAAAACAACAACAACAGAAAATATCCGTCTGTTGTTGTCCGCTACTCCTCTGGAAAAGATCTCGGACCGGGAGATGGAGGAGCTGGAGCAACGACATGGCCCTGAGCGGCTCGAGGAAGCAGCCGATATTGCCGCCGAGACCTGGAAAAAGACGCGGATCGAAATGCATAACCCCGGCGGCTATCTCCAGTCCCTGTGTACCTCCCTGGTGGTGCCGGAATGGTATGTGCCCCATTGCGAACGAAACAGGTCACCCCCCTCGAAAAAAGAGGTTGAAGCAGAAAAGACTGATGCCGACCTGGAAGAAGCCGAGACCGCGGCCGTGGATGCCTTATGGGCATCACTGCCAGAGGAGAAGCAGGAGGAGTACCTGGCCAGGGTCAGCGCCGATCAACCGCAAGGGATTAACTACAGCCCGCTCACATCGCTGGTGCTGGCAAAAGGGCTTGCCTGGGATGACTCACACTCCGGCGGCGATGGATAGTGTGCTGCACATCCATTATCGATGGCTGCGCAGGAAAGACGGAAATCCGTGCGGAATAAACCACACGGATTTGAGGACCGCTGCGCGGTGCGGAAATTATGGACGCATTGTCGCAGGCATGAGCAATGCGCTGTGCGGCAACAGCAGCTACCAGGTATACCAGATGCCGCCGCAATTTCCGCGCTGTGTCAGCCTCTGCCGACACAGCGCGGAAAGAACAACATCAGCTGCTTTGCCGCGTTTCACGCGACAAAGCGAGGAGGACAGACATATGAGACAAGATAAGGAGACAATTGATGCGCAAAAGGAAGTTAAACGTATCCGCACTCTCAGGATTAGAGCACAAAGCGAGGAGGACAGACATATGAGACAAGATAAGGAGACATTTGATGCACAAAAGGAAGTTAAACGAATCCGCGCTCTCAGGATTAGAGCACGACGGCAACGTTACCGCAAGAGCCGCCTTGAAAGGTACCGGGCCGAGCTGGCGGCCATGAGAAAAGCCGGCGCTTCCTGTGGCGATCTTGCCATCTGGCTACGGGTCACCCATCGCTGCAAAATCAACCGTAGTTCCGTCGACCGGTACCTGAAAAAGCTGCCGGAGATGAACAGTGAAACGGTGAAAACGGACCAGCATACACCCCGGACAGAATAATAAATATGCCGCGTTTTCGATCAGCCAAATCACAGGCCGAACATGCTGTTTCCAATAAAATTGCACTCGGCCAGGGGCGTCATGACAACCCGGACGATGGCCGGATCCACAGCCTCGGTACCGCCCGGGGATATGAACAGGCGCTCAAGGGTTTTGCCGAATATATCCGGGACCATCGTCTGGGGGATCTGGGCAGTGCAACTGTCAAGGAGGCAGAGCAGTATCTGGCCGATCGTGCCGGGATAGTGGCGCAGAAGACCCTTGATCTCGACCGGCAGGCGATCCAGATGCATTTGGGCATCCAACTCGAAGTTGTAAAAAGCGAGCTGGAGACCCGCCTTGCCACGCGAAGCTATACCGCGGATCAGGTCGAACGGATAGCCTCTGCCCAGACCGAACGGAACAGCCTGGCAACTTGGATTGCTTATGATGCAGGTTTACGAGCTCATGAGTTGCTGACTCTACGGCCGGCTGAAGAGCGGCAGGCCTCCACCCACAGGCAGTGGAGTGCAGACCGTTTTACCGGCCGCGTTGGTGAGCGCTACACGGTGGAAGGAAAAGGTGGCCTGGTGCGCGAGGTTATGATCTCGAAACAGTTGGCGGGTCGTCTGGAGGAACGCCGCCTTGCAGATCCAAAACAGGTTATCGACCGAGGCGTGAACTACTCTCAGCATTACGATATTGGCGGCGGCCGGGCATGGAGTCAGAGCTTTTCCGCTGCCAGCAAAAGGGAGCTTGGCTTTTCCAACGGAGGCCACGGCCTGCGGCACAGCTATGTCCAGGAGCGCATGGAAGAATTGCAAAGCCGCGGCATGCAATATGAAGAGGCAAAAGGAACGGTTGCCCAGGAGGTGGGTCATTTTGCAAAAGACACCACAGAGGCATATCTCCGATGAGGGCAGTGAGAATAATTGTCGGCGTAGGGATAATCACAGGTTTAATCTGGCTGAACTGGTGGGTAGTGCCCACTTTGGGTATCTTTACCATGACGTTGCATGATCCTCCACTTCCCGAAAATGGATATGCAATTGTTCAATTCAGTGATGGAAAAGGCACAGAAGCATGTGTTCTCACCATGCTGAAATCAGGATGGTCGATAATCGGGGAAATTTGGCCTTTTGCACTCGCCAGCCTGTTATCGGGGCTGGCGATCGGCTATCCCCTGGGAGAGCTGGCCAGACGAAAATTTGCGATCGATAAAGCATCCGAGGAGGCCATCACCTTGAGCGAAGAGGTATTACAAGAAGCTCATCAAAGAGAGCTCTATGCAGAAAACACCTTGAATAAAGCGCGAGATATCTATGAAAAAACGATAAATATGAAGGCGGAGCTCTCCCTTAAGGAGCAAGAAGTTTATATAATGAAAGTAGATGCCGATATTAAGTTGGAAGCTGCTCAGTTATTCAGGCAGAGGGCGGATGCCACGCAAGAGGAACTGAATAAGGCCAAAGCGAAGATCCGGAGACTGGAAAAAAAGAAAATAACCTGACGTGGAAAATCAATGGCTGAGGAAGAATAGAAAATTCTACCACTTACAAAATACGTATATTTACGATGAAGGTCAACTTTTCAAATTTCTTTTCAAATTGAGATTGCCCAAACAAACCTCCTCTTGTTTTTTGAGGACTATCGAATCCTAATATTGTGAGAAAAGCCTCAACGGCAATGAGAATGTTATCAGGATTTCTGGATATCATGCCAAATCGAGTGGTATCCGGTTAGAAACAACTTGATAACTTGAAACCAATTGTCAGATATTTCTATTCGGAGTAGTTATCAGGAAACTGGATAATAACTTGTTAGCGGGAAAAAGCATTGAACATATTCATTGATGAGTCCGGGTCGTTCGTGAATGCCCCAAAACGCGATTCATGGAACTCCATCGCCGCCTACATGAGCCCAGAGACCGACAGGAGGTGCCTTCGGGAGGTTGTTAGAAACCTAAAGCGAAGGGCTGCGGCGGAGGCTGGCGAAGAAATTAAGTTAAGGGACGTCAAAGAAGAAGTGTACTTTGAATTTCTTAAAGGACTTGGTGCTCTTGAAGGAGTGCTGTACGTAGTTGCAACAGACGCAGGACTGAATCAACCGGCAATTATAATTGAACATCAAAAAATTCAGGCGGATAAGATAGTGGAGCACAAGGATAAAATGCTCCACCAAACTGCTCGGGAAGGTTTGCAGGCTTTTTCCGCACGAGTAGCAACCATCGCACCTCAGCTTTATGTACAGCTACAGTGCCAAGTAGACCTGATAGCCAGCATTATATTAAACGGGATTCTTTACTTTGTACAAAGAACCCCGATGTATTTAGGCCGATTCCGGTGGCGAATAGACCAAAAGAATTCAGCGCAAACTGAATACGAAAAAGCATTTGTTACTATTACACCAGCTCTCTTGCAAACGGTTTCTCTTTCTGAGCCGATGCCAATGCTCACTGGAGCCGATTATTCAGCATTCAGTCGCTTTGACTACTCTGAAGAAAGCCGCCCAAGGTATTTGCGGGAAGTATACGGTTTGGACGTGGACGAAGAAAAAAAGATTACGAATATTGGCTTACTTATGCAGGAGGATTTTGCGTTTGTTGATTCGAAGCAAAGCCTAGGTGTCCAAGTCGCAGATTTACTTGCATCTGGAATTCGGCGGTGTCTAAGGCATGGATTTTCGAACAACGAACTTGCGGCCCACCTACTCGGTCGCTTGATGGTGCAAGGATATCGGGGGCATCTACCTATCCAATTGCGAGGATTTTCGAAATCAGAAGAACCAGTGACAAAGGAATTGGCGCGACTTTTGAGAATTATGGAGCAAAATTGTCGAGCGATGCTAATCCGCTAACGGGTCAACCTGACCGCCGGGAGCAGCGTTGCGCTAGTCCCGGCAAGTTCAGTGACGGCGGCAGGTTACCCTTGGCGTTGAGCCTGTAGGAAAAGTCAAAATGCCTGTTGTAATGCTCAACTTTATTGATCTAATCGCGAGGGGACTGGAATATTAAATCTACAAACCGCTTAACTTCATTAGTTTCGAAACTATTTGCCTGATATTGCAACAATTTGTTGAATGAAAACGTTATCGCAGGACATACACGGAATTTTCGTAATTAACTGGAATTATTGAATTTGCAGGAATGCTGTTTTGCTAGCCAGAGACGAAAAACGCCGGCAACTTTTACATTGGCGGACTTTTTCTACAGACACGTTATACCAAAAGGAGAAATAGTTATGGACCACTATATACTGATCATTCTTCTGATGGTTGGAGCTGGGTTGCTCGGTGGAACAACTAATTACTTTAGAATCGAGCAAGTAAAAAAGGGTTGGTTTTCATTCTTAAAGAATATTTTATTAGGAGTTTGTGCCTCTATCTTAATACCGCTGTTTTTAAATATGATATCAAGCGACTTATTCAAAGAAAGCGAGTCTGATACTTCAAAGCTATTTATCTTGTTCGGTTTTTTTCTTATAGCGTCCCTTTCCTCAAAAGTATTCATTGAGACACTTTCACAGCGTCTAATAAAGGATGTTGAAGATACAAAAGAAAAGGTGAAAGCGGTCAGTAAGGCTGCAGGACCCATTATTGCTAAAGAAACAGAACCTGAAGAGACGGAAGAGGAAGCCCCACTTTTTAAGGTTCGCGGTTTCAGATTTGACGATAATATAAGAAAGGTCCTAAAGGCTCTTGATGGTAAATACACTTGGAGGACTCCGAGGGGCATTGCAAGAGAAATAGAGATGACAAAAGAAGACGTTTTGAATTCATTGTATTGGCTATCATCAAATGGATTCGCGGAAAATAACGAAAAAGGGCGATGGGCTCTAACTTTAGAGGGCCGTTCAGTTTACCGCCGTGATGTATTGAAAACAGAAACATTACAACAGGAATAAAAGTGATCTAACCTGCCTAATCCAGCGGAGCCAAAAGGCCGGCCCGCTGATTAGGTCGATGCCCCAAATAAAAAAATACACTTGACACTACGCTTGCACTTGTGATATTTTCTGAGTTATAGAAAACAAAACTTAACTCAGGAGGTAATAGCATGGGCACATTAACTGAGCTTCAAAACGAGAAAAACAAAATATTATCAGTGATTTCCAAAGCTGCTGGCGAGGGAAAAACCGACACAGTCTTATCGGAAAGTGAAAAATTAGAAAAAATTGAAAATCTTATTTCTCGCCATAAACAAATTACTTCAGAACTTGAAGGCCTGAGAAGTGGCACTCCACAAACTATACAACCCAAAAAACGGCGTATTGTGGCCACCCCTGTTAGCGAATCAAGATCGGCACAGATGGTTTCCTCAAGAGAGCTTGGAGAACAAATTCGCAGTGAGTTCTTAAGAAAACGTGAGGCAGAAGGCATTCACCTCCAGTTGATTAAAGGAAAAACAATATTTCGCACCAGGTCAGGAAAACGGGTCGGTCTTGCTGTCGCTACGGAAAGGCAGCCAAATCGTTGGTTTCTTGGTTTACCAGCTGGTGGCTTTGACCACGCCGTACTTTTATGCCAACGCGAAAACGGTGAAGTTATAGACATTCCTCTCCCTGAGAAATTCTTCGAGAAATTCGGCAGAGAAATGAGCGAGTCTAAGGGGCAACTTAAGTTTAATGTGGTCAATCGAGGCAGCGGGTTGCTTGTGCAGGTTCCAGGCACTGACGGAATAAACGGGAAGTCATTCACAAGTGACTACTCTTTTCTTTCATAGTTTGTTCAAGAAAAAGGAACTTGGCTTATAAGTGTGTTGTTTAATAATGAATGATATCCAGTTAGGTTTCAATCTATGTAGCTGAAATTACGTTAGCAATATTTTTCTACTTTTTGTAGATATCGAGAAACTAGATAATAACTTGGGCTCTTACCGTGAATAATGGAACTAAGCACGACATATTAGGCCAGGAATTCCTTTCCGATCTGAGTAACTGCACATACTATTTTCCATGCTCCAGCTTGGAAAATAGAGTCAAAGCATTACACTGCGGGGAAGCTATAGTGGCGTTCTGTCTGAAGGAACTCGATAGTGGTGTCGATGTATACATCACAATTCCTGACAAATACCAATGCATTCACTACAAGAATGGAACAGTCACTTCAACGATTACTTCGGATAACGCACATCTCACTTATCATGGTAGCCCAAAGCGCAAGAAAGTAACTGGTGAAATACATATTTCATCATCACCAGGGAATCCCCTAAAAGATAGAAGCGGCTATACTGCTGCACCCACAGCCTCATCGAGCAATATAGAATTACATCCGTTGCCTATTTGTCGGATAGAGCTTTCTGAAAGCCCTGGGCGTATTCATCCTCACTCGCAGGTGGAAAATTTTTTTGAAACCAGGCTGCCTAATGCTTTTTTCAATACAATTGAAGTTCACCTTGCCAAGAAAGGCTATGCAAACAAGATCGCTTCAGCATCAACTTGTATTTCTCCGCATTGGGCCTCGATTTTCATACACACAAGTATGCATGCATTTTTCCTACAACGTATTGAGAGACGACCAGGGCTTTACCCAATGGTACTATGTCTTCAGACAGCACAATTTGAAGTGATAATTATGGCCACACATGAATTTAAGAACTCAGCCTATGACAGCAATGCAATAAAGTATTTTTATACAAAAGATTACTTTCGTGAGCTTGGTTCTAGACGCGTCATTGAACGGGATGGTGGTTTTTTTACAGACCAATCCCTTGGGAATGATAATCCTGAGAAAGGCAAGTATCTGTCGGAGTATCTTTGAAATACGAGCCTAACAATCACAAGCAGTTTGACGGCTCCTTCGGAGCCGCAGCTATTGAAGGGCGTTGTGCATGATAATTACAATCTCAACGTGCTAAAAATTTTAAGAAGATTAGATCATGAAAGAAAATACCATCAAACCGACCAAGTATGGCAAGATATTTGAATCTATCAAGCCTTATAGGAAGCCTGATAGTATGATTCTTGATCTTGCAATAACTTATATACAAGTTTCAAGAATGATATATGATTCAAAAATAGAAGATTGGAGATCTCCCTTCATTGTTAATGCAACTTTTGCAATAGAACTTTATCTCAAAAGCATGCAGAAAGGCATTAAAACTTATGGTCCACCGTTTGAAGTTTCTTTTGGAACTGAGCAGAAGCATTCTGGGAGAACGCAAATGATGGTGCATGCCAAAACGGAAATATCATACAAAGGCGATGGCCACAACCTTTTAGTCTTATTTTCACAGATTTCAGAAAGAAATCGAGATTATATATTGCATATTTTTTCACAACCAGGCCATGATATTGATTTTGAAAATTTCCTTAAAGAGCATAATAAAGCTTTTATAGTTTGGAGATATTGCTATGAAGGAAAAACTGAAACCTTTTCAGCCAAGAAAGTATTGAAGGTTCTAAAAATAATTGAAGGCTACAGAATGAGCTTGAGTGGTCTTGACCTAGAAATTCCTCACTATGAAGTGTAAAAATATTAGCAATTCGCGCAACGAACGGCTGCACACGGACCCGCAAAGAACGTGGGACCGGTGATCCGGAACGAGCCAGTATCAACCACTATAAAATAATAATAATTCTCAACTCGATCTTATCTGCGAGTATGCGTACCATGCCCATAATTTCTCTATCAGATAAAAAAATCTCGACAAGAGCAGAAAAAATAGTCAAAATATGTCACCCTCACAGAAAATAGTATATAAGAAGCGTACCGTGACGCTTAGTCGTTTATGACACACGGATCGGCGAGCAGAGCCGGCCTAATGGCAAATCTGCTTTCTATCCTGTCCGGTGCGGAGGTGCCGGAGGATAGCAGCGGTGAACAGTCCCACGCTGAAAAATGGGGGCGAATCGGGAAGGTGACTTCCCGCGGTGGTTTTTTTCTGACCATCGGCCTCAGCGGTGAAAACCGACTGTTTGGGCAATCTAACGCGACGCGACATCATAATTGTCTCATTTCATTGTCACTTACTTCCAAAAAAGATTATCTGTCAGATTAAATCTGAACTACTACATTTTATCCATGTCATTCATATTCATAGATATTCAAATAACTTTCAAAACGCTGGTCTAGCTTCAGTGACTCATTAACAAACCAGTCGACCAATTCGTCAGCTTTTTTTTGCTCACCCTGTTTCACAAATTTTCTTAATTGAGCTGCATTACTTAAAATTTGATCTAAATAGTCTGCGATATCCTTATAGAATAGAAAATTATTTCCTTTTATAGACTCTAAATAGGTCGCCCTATCTTCAAGAGTAAGATCTGCTTTGTCAACGATCGCGTTTATAAACAATTTAACACCTTCATAAACCCTTGATCGTTTATCAAACAATTGGTTTTTCAATGTAAATTTATAGATCCTATATTGAAGAAATGCAAAGACAGCAATAACTATTGTTGATATCGAACTAAAAATCCCTGCTATTTCATTTGCTGACATCGCACTATCAGGTGTATTTAATTCAAACGAAAGTAATATGATGACAGCCACAACTGCCCCAATAATAAAGATAAGAGCGGTTGCAAATCCTCTCTCAAAACAGCTTTTATCACAGGAATTCTTCATTCAAGTTCCATAAATCAATGCTTTAGATTGCTTTTCAATGAGCATTTTTTGCGATCTACTGCAAACTCCTTGTTATGTTTCAAATGGTTTGAACTCCGATTCATGATCATATAAACCCATAATTTCAGTGATTGCCTTAAAGGTGTGAGTCATGATTTTTTTTGCAACCTTTTTACTTTTGAACTCACCACAATGGGCCACAGAGTTTCTTTCTTTATTAACTTTGGAGATATCGCTACCCCAAAGTTGCTTCAGTTTATCATGCTGTTCCCATTCTTCCATGATAGGGAGGTAGATATTTTGGTACTTATTTGATATTCCGTTCGCTTTTAAAAGCAATTTGTTGACGAAGGGCAGTGGAAGACTGCGGTCAGTAACCAATTCTTGTCGAATTGCAAAATTAACAGCAAGTTCAAGACAAGTACCGCAACGAAGAACTGTAACTGACCATTCTCCTCGAGAATATAGACCACACGCTTTTTTCCAGTTTCGTCGTACCTTTTCATCATCTGATGCCTTGGAATACGGTGTCCTTTTAGACTTCGGCTTTTTCTTCAGTTTTGGATTGCTCACTCACACCTCCTTTTAAGCGAGAACATCTGTAGCTTGCCCGCAAAATGATCTTGTTGGGCCATTTTTTCTTAAAAGCCTCTTTGATCCTTTAAATGAAGCGTTTAAGGAAAAAACATAGCCTGTTTTTTAATGCCTTTATTATGCAAAATCAATTATTTGGATTCGCTCGACCCCGCTTCTGAGCTCTTTTCCTGGGGTTCGGCAAAATTCCAGAATTTCCCGGACTCGCTCATCTTACATGGTGGCTTGCACGGTAGCTTGCATGGTGGCTTGCACGGTAGCTTGCATGGTAGCTTGCATGGTAGCTTGCATGGTAACCTGGCACGTTATGAATTCTCAATAGTAAATTCAATTTAATATCCGGACAAATTGATATCTGAATGAAGTATTTGGATACTAATCCGTAATGATGAGTTCTTCTGCTAAACTCAACATAATCTCGAAAAATTTTTCATTTATTTCAGAAGTTTACATGATTATTTTTATAATTCTTCATCTTGAATTCCTCTAATCTCCATCTAAAGTGCATACCTTTTTTCACCGCGTCGACAGATAGAAACATTGTCGCATTATCTCTCATAGCTCTCAATAAAATTATCCTCCTGAATACTCACTAAAGACCAGTTCCTTACCTATTTAATGGGCACATTACCCATTCTGTCTTTACCGGATTTCTTTAATCCCAGAAGATTGATGAAACAAAACAAGTATGGAATTCTTTCGCATGTTAACTCGGTCTTCTCATTCATAAGCATAAAATATTGCATAATAAGTGAAATAATTATAAAAAATTATAGTCAGCTACGCATAATGATAGTGCGAAGGCAAAGTGAAACCTGCAGCGACAGACAAGCATTCCCAAACGGTGCTCCTTAATTTGCAGCGAAGAGGTTTCACGGCACCAACGCTCATAAAACTTCTATGAGGAGCAGGTAAGAAGTTAATCCTGTTCCTCTTT
>ENA-OSEO01006490-OSEO01006490.1-sediment-metagenome-genome-assembly--contig:-NODE-6490-length-10468-cov-3.542874_pt1 | contig 10468 bp, 8 predicted proteins | sample MGYA00237883_ERZ534232 | MGnify/ENA metagenome assembly ERZ534232
CGCCATTCTTCCTGAAGGGCCTCAGTGTCATGCCAGGCCAGCCAATCCTGGTGGTCCAGAAGGACAAAATGGCTGTAAAACCCGGGATGGGCTTGCAAAAATGTGGTGACCGTAGACGTATGCACCTTGATCCGGTCTAGATTTTGCCGGAGCAGAGCGAAGTTCCGGGGATGCAGATAGGCAGGGCAGCAATCCGCGGTATAGGAGCCGGTGAGGTAGACCCGCCAGAAGTAATTGTCCCGGATGGGCACCGTGGTGAAAACCCTTCGCAGCTTGTCCCGGACGTAGCGCTCGAACCCGCCGGGATATTGATGTTCGATGAGACGGAACTGGGGGGCGGGGACGCCGATAAAGGCCAGGGTGCTAGGCTGGCGGAGCAGCCAGGCAATGCCCCGGCTGAACAGGTGCGGCTCCAGCAGATTATAGCAGCGCTCCTGCTCCGCCAGGGACCCGGCCTCCAGCAGGGCCAGGGCCGGCCTCTTTTTGCCGTTTAGCAGCAGACGGTGAAAGACCCAGGCAAAATCGCCGGCCGCGGCCCTCCAGTAAAAGGAGCGCCGCACTCCCTGGGGGTTGAAATAGCCGATTTTTTTATCCCAAAATCCTTGGGCCCAAAGCGGCAAGAAGGGCCGGAGGGCGGCATAGATGTCCCGGTACTCCGGGTCCCCGCCTTGACCGAAGAAGGCGAACAGGGCCTGGTGGTCTCCGGCTTGGAGCAAGGCCGTTTTTAGGGCAAGAATGGCGTTCTGCCGGAAATTGACGTCCACCGCCTGGATGGCCGCCGGGCTGTCCAAAAGGTAATCCAGCACGTTGCAGCCGGCGCTGGTGATGGCCACCACCGTGCTGTCCGGAGTAAGCCGGAGAAGTTCCCGGTCGATGCGGGGATCTTCCCAGCAGGTATTGTAGATCAGACGGTTTCCATGGATGAGCCCAAAAAAGCTGTCTTGCAGCCGGCTAAGCATCACAGGCCAACTCCCGAAAAATGATTGCACCATTGTGCCAGGGGATTGTTCAGGAGGTATTAGGTTTTCGTAAAAAATCAGCAAACTTTAATCCTTTTTGGGGGGACATAGGAGCTGTTTATGCTGGATAAGACCTATTTTTCAGGAATTAACAGTATGTCATAGGGGGGAGAGGAATAATAATACCTATCCCATTACTATTAGTGATAAAAAAGGCATGTATCAGATATTTTTAAATGTTAAGCTCCGGCAAAATTTTTGTTAAGAGTTTGTTAATCTTATCAAGGCATTAGTTTATCAGCATATTTACGGCCTCGCAGGTTGGGAAAAACCCTTCACAAAGTTTCTAACATATGGCAGAATAGTGCTGAATTTATCTATGGTAGGGAGGATAAATAACCAATTGTTATTGTAATGGAAATAGCGCACTTATGTTGTTAACCAAACCATATCCAAATAAGAAAGGTGAGAAATGAAAAAAACCTATATTTTGGATACCAATGTGCTCTTGCATGACCCGGAATCTTTATTTTCTTTCGAAGACAATGCCATTGTTTTACCGCTTTCCGTCATCGAGGAATTGGATCGCATCAAAAAAAGAGGAGACGATATCGGCAGGAATGCCCGGGATGCCTCCAGGAAGCTGGATGATCTGAGATTGCTCGGCCGTTTATCTGAGGGAGTGGAACTTCCCCGGGGCGGGTCCATTAGAATTGAGTTGAATGGCAACAAGACCTACGATCTTTTAAGTGGGGTCGATTTAAATACTATTGATAATAGAATCCTGGCCCTGGCCTATTTTCTCACCAACAATGACCATGGCCCGGTGGTGCTGGTTACCAAAGATCTCAACTTGAGAATAAAAGCTGACGTTTTAGGGATTGCCACTGAAGATTTTTATAGTGATAAGGTCGATTACGCCAAATTATACAAGGGAGTGGCCGAATTATATTTTTCCGAAGAAGAAATAAACCGTTTTTATCAAGACGGGTTCCTTGATTTACAGTCAAATAATCTTTATCCTCACCAGTTTTGTGTTCTCAAGGTCCAGGGCAACCCCTCCCTGTCAGCTTTAGCCAGATACCGTAACCACCGGCTGCACAAACTATTCTACGAGGGCAGGACCGTTTATGGCATAAAGTCATTGAATAAGGAGCAGAAATTTGCCTTGGATCTCCTTCTGGACGACCACCTCAAAGTGGTCACCCTGGTGGGCAAAGCCGGGACCGGCAAGACCATTCTGGCCCTGGCCGCGGGCCTGGAAAAGATTTACGAGGAAAACGGTAAATACAACCGGATGCTGATTACCAGGCCCATTGTGCCTTTGGGCAACGACCTGGGGTATCTGCCCGGGGATAAAGAAGACAAAATCAGGCCGTGGATGCAGCCCATTTATGACAACCTGGAGTATTTATGCAACGACCATCTGCACCACAACGGCGGCACCGATTATCTTCTCAATAACGGCAGAATCGAGTTGGAGGCCTTAACTTATATCCGGGGCAGAAGCATCCCCCGGCAGTTTATTATTTGCGACGAAAGCCAGAATCTCACCCCCCATGTGATCAAAACCCTCCTCACCCGGGTGGGCAAGGGCAGTAAGATTGTCTTCACCGGCGATCCGGAACAGATCGACCATCCCTACCTCGATGCCTCTTCCAACGGTTTGAGCTACTTAGTGGAAAGAATCAAAGAAGAAGATATTGCCGGCCACATAACCCTGGTCAAGGGGGAGCGATCGGACGTCGCCGAATTGGGGGCCAAGCTATTATGAGACGGACCCCGGAGGCGCGGTCAACGCCGCGGGGTTACCACCACTTCCGGCTGCGTTCGTGATAGTAGCTGATAATATCCCGTTTGGCGATCATGCTGATAATTTCATCCGGAGCTTCTTCCCGGACCACCGGCAATTCATTGACATTGATCAAGGCCATCTTATCCAGGGCATCCTGGAGCGATTCGTCCCAAAAAGCCCGGACCACGGTATGAGTGGCCACGTCTTTGGCGATGATCAATTGGGCCAGGGTGTCTTCAAAGAGGACCTCCCGGATATCGTTGATGGAGAGGATGCCGGTCATCTTGCCTTGGGCGTTGACCACGGGGAAATAGGATTCCGGGGAATCGGTAACCATCTTAATGAGTTCTCCGAAAGGCAGGTCTTCCGGAATGGAGACTACTTTCCTGGGCAGGATGGCCTCCTTCACTTGCGCCCTCTCCAGCAGCCCCCGGGCAAACTCTCCCAAGTGGGCGGGGGACGCCAGGCGGGTGACCAGTTGTTTCTCATAAAGACTGGTCTTGCCCAAAATCAGGTAGGAAATGGCGGAGACCAGCATCAGTGGCACCAGCAGGGTGTAGCTGGCGCACATCTCGCAAGCCATAATGATGGAGGCCACCGGCACCTTGGCCACCCCGGCGAAAAACCCGCCGATGCCCACCAGCACAAAGGATTTGGGGTTGATAACCCAGGTGGGAGCCAGGCTATGCCCCAGAAAGCCGAAGGCCCCGCCCAGCATGGCGCCGATGAATACCGAGGGTCCGAAGACGCCGCCGCTGCCGCCGGAGCTGATGGTGCAAGTGGTGGCCAGGATTTTCAAAAAGGCCAGCAGCAGCATGATTTTCCAAAGAATCTTCCCCTCCATGGCCACCTGAATCCAGCCGTAACCGCCATCCAGAACGGGGGGTCCCAGTAAGGCGATGGCGCCCAGCATCAGACCCCCCAAGGCAGGCTTGAGGATTCTCGGGATTTTCAAGGGGTGGAAAAACCGGTCCCGGGCGCCGTAAAATACCTTGATATACACATATCCCACCAAGGCGCAGATGCCGCCGAAGAGGATATAAGCCAAAAGCTCCCTGGGTTCAAAATTGACCTTCCCGGGGAAAAAGAGGGTCGCCCGCCCGGAGTATTGGTCAAAGACCGAGGAAGCGACGATGGAGGCCACAATGCAGGGCATGATGGCCTCAAATTCAAACTCGGTCTCCCGGTACAGGACCTCGGGGGCGAAGAGGGCCGCGCCTAAAGGCGCATGGAAGATGGCGCCGATCCCGCCGGCGGCGCCGGCCAGCACCAGGATGCGCCGGTCCCGGGCGCTGAGGCGCATCATGGTGGCCAGGATCGACCCCAAACCTGCGCCGATCTGGGCGATGGGACCTTCTTTACCCGCGGAACCGCCGGTGCCGATGGTGAGGGCCGAGGCCAGGACTTTGATGGGCGGCACCCGTTTGCGAATGAGACCGCCGGCATGGTGAAAGGCTTCGATCATGGCATCGGTGCCGTGACCCTCCGCCTCGGGGGCCCAAATAAAGACCAGGAGGCCGGCGGCCAAGCCGCCCAGGGCGGGGAGGAGCAGGAAGAGCCAGGTGCGGGTCTGGGCCTGACTGGCGATCAATAACGGTTCCGACCCTTTTATGGGTTCCAGATAGCCGGTGGGAAGATTAAGGAAGAAGTGCAGGGTATTTTTCAGAAGCTCTTCGAAAAAGATGGCCCCCAAACCAGCCATGATGCCCACGACGATGCTGAGCAGGGGCCAGCGGACGTGACTCGACCAGCCATAGCGCTCGTCCTCCGCGGGGGCAAAAAAGGCCGAGACGCCTTTTTTCACGGAGGAAAACCATTTCAGATAACCCATGCCCGGACTCCAGCTTCGGAGGAGAGGCTAAACTCCACTACCTCATCTTCTTAAAGCTCTACGCTGACCATAGGAAGCACGATAGCACAATTACGGGTGGCAAGTCCATTGCAGCGGAATTTTGACCCACCGCCACCTGACCCTCGGGGAGCTCCCGGGGCGGGTATACCGCCCGTACCCGGCACCTACGCATCTTGATTTTGTTGCTCAAGATGGTTTAAAAATAGAAGCAATGCCAAGATTAAGACTCTGTTTAAGTTAACACTTTAATATAAAGATTATCGGCTTTAGACCCCTGGGATCAAGTCTGGGGGAGAAACCGGGGAGGTAAAGATGGGGGCCTTAAAAATTAAAAAAGCAATCTGGATAATGGCGGGCGTCTTGGTGCTGATGCCGTTCTTCCCGGTTTACGGGGCCCAGAAGACGGCCCAGGATTACCTTACCCGGGGAAAAGAATTGTTAAAGGCCAAAAAACTTGACCAGGCCATCGCCGCTTTCACCAAAGCCGTTAAAGCCGATCCCCGATCCGCTCAGGCTTATAATAATCGAGGCGTCGCTTACTGTCAGAAAGGAGAGCTTAAAAAAGCCGTGGCCGACTTCAACCGGGCCATCAAGCTAGACCCCAAATATGGAAAGGCTTATAATAATCGCGGCGTCACTTTATGGTATCAAGGGAAAAGGGAGCTTGCCGAAAAAGACCTTAAGAAAGCGGAAAGCTTCGGGATCAAGATCAACAGAAAGGCGTTGGAGTCCCTGTCTACCCCACCTTGAGGAGCCGCGGCCCCTAATAATATTGAATTTCCTTGACCTGCCGGAGGCTTAGAGCATAAATAAGGGCTAAAAAACCCCTGACACATCCATTCATGACCAGCAATAGAACCCTTAAAAATCTGCTCGCTCTTCCCCTTTTCTTCCTCACCGGCGTGATTCCCTTCCTGGTGGGCACGTTCCTGGCAGGGGTGGCCGGTTTTCCGGTGCATTGGGGGGTCTTTCTCGCCGGGGTCCTGGCCCTGGCCGCCCTCATCCTGGCGGCCGGGGGCAGCCGCCTGGCTTTTGCCCCCGCGGAGGGCCGCTGGCCCGGCCAGGGGCTGCTCTCCTCGAAAGATGCCCAGATCCTGGCCTATGCCGGAGTGGGCCTGGCCACGGCGCTGGGATTGATTCTGCGATTCTGGGCCGGCACCGGCATCTGGACCATCCCTTTAGGGGGATACGGCATCTTGTGCAGTTATTTCTATTTCGCGCCCCCCTTTAAATGGTACCAACGAGGCTTGGGAGAGTTCTTGAGCGGCCTTAGTTTCGGTTTGCTGCCGGTGGCCGCGGGGTTATATCTGCAAACCGGACATCTGCTCACCGAGGTCCTGCTCTATGGCCTCCCCCTGTCCTGCACCGGCTTCAACCTTCTCTTGATCCATGGTTTTCCCCACCTGGAGGAAGAAGCCCCTGCACCCCGCCATGGCCTGGCGGCCAGGGTGGGACCGGTGGCCGGGGCCCTCATCTTCACCCTGATGAATATCCTGACCATTGTCGGTCTGGTCGTGGCTCTCTTGTTTCCCGCCAATCCCCTGCCCTTCCGGGTCGGGTTTATCTTGCTGATTGTTCTGGCCGTGATTAACCAGGAACTTATTAAAAGGAAGGATTATCTCCGGGAAGCCGGTATTGACCGCCTCTGCCGCCTTACCCTGGCCCAGCATCTGGCCATGGGCCTGGTATTTGTCATCTCTTTGTGGCATAGGTGGTAATAAAAGTGTATGCTTATCAGTAGGATACCCTGTTAGGGACAAAGGCGGCGAAAAAAGCGGCGCCCACCATTTTTTTCAGGATAATTTTACATGCACCATAAAGACCGGCGCACCCGGAGCAAGTGGCAGAAGGCGGTGGCCTTGGCCCTGCTGCTTGCCCTGGCGCCGGCCTGCATGGTGAGCCCGGCCCAGATTTACATCCCGTTGGCCTATGCCTTCACCGGCCTGTGCATCGCCCTCCTCATCTCCCCCACTCCCACCGCGGCGGTGGTGGGGCTGGTGGGCGGGGGGCTCATCGGTGCCGCGGTCTATAACAACTCCCTTAAGGGCCAGTTGGTGGAACCTCGAAGGCCGGCGCCGGGAAAATAACCTGCATTCATGACACCTAAAGGGACACAGGGTCCCCGAGGCCCTAAAGACGGAGAAACAGTATCGGCCACCATCCTGGGGGCCTTGAAGGAATCCCCCGCCCCCCTCTCCGGGGAGGCCCTGGCCGGTATCCTGGGACTTAGCCGGGCCGCGGTCTGGAAACGCATCAATCGCCTGAAAGCCCTGGGCTATGACATCGAAGGCTCCCCTCGTAGGGGCTACCGGCTTTTGGGAGTCCCGGACAAACTCCTGCCCGCCGAAATCCTCCAGGGGCTCAACACCAGGTACCTGAAGGGCCCCATCCATCATTTCGACAGCCTGCCCTCCACCAATGATCTGGCCAAGGAGTTGGGGAGCCAGGATGCCCCGGAAGGCTCCCTGGTGGTGGCGGAATCCCAGACTAAGGGGCGGGGCCGGTTGGGCCGGGAGTGGGATTCTCCCCCCGGCACCGGTCTCTATGTCTCCCTGCTGCTGCGGCCGCCCCTGCCCCCCACGGAGATGCCCCAGATCACCCTCACCACCGCGGTGGCGGTGGTCCGGGCCTTGAAAAGGGCCGCGGGGGTGGCCCCGGGCATCAAATGGCCCAACGATCTTTTGCTGGATGGTAAAAAGTTGGGGGGTATCCTCACGGAAATGGAGACGGAAAGCGGGCAGATCCGCCATCTGGTGGTGGGCCTGGGCCTGAACGTCAACAATCGGGAGTTCCCGCCGCCGCTTAACCGCACCGCCACTTCCCTGGTCCTGGCTACGGGGTCATCCTTTTGTCGCCGGGACATTCTCCGGGCTTGGCTGGAGGAATTCGAGGCCCTCTATGACTTCTTTCTCAACCAGGATTTTGGGGTGATTCTCGATGAATGGCGGGAATATAATGTGACTCTGGGACAGACGGTCACCGTGCGGCAGGGGCCCCGGGAAATTTCCGGTCTGGCTTTGGAAGTCGCGACTGATGGCGCTTTGCTGCTCCGGCAAAGGACGGGAGAGGTCGTACGGGTGACCTCCGGGGAGATTGTCCCCGGCCCCTGAAGGACTCCAGAGGCCGGAGAATATCGTAGGCCTTATTTCTTCTTTTTGCTTTTAAGTTCGTTGATTTCGGTTTTTAGGGTCTCTACTTCCGCCTTATATTTTTCCACCTCGGCCTCGGACACCTTGGGAGGTTCAAAGGCAGGGGCCTCTTCCTTCTTGAGAATCTTGTCCTTGGCCTCTTCGAATCCCAGATAAACTGCTAACGCGCCGCCCAAAAGAAGCAACAAGGGGATTGCTCCGGCCAGCAAGCTGAGAAAATCCCGCCACCATAAACCCAGGCCGATTAATCCTAGGGCTACCGCCACTAGTCCGCCAATCAAAGCCGTCATGCCCAACCTCCTTGGAAAAATTATCCAGCTACTCGCCGGGTCGGAATCAAACCGGACCTCACAAATTGTGTTTTCTAACACATATGCCCCAATTAATCAAGGAGATAAATTAGGACCGGGCACTCCAAGAGATTTTCTCAATAAAATGCAAAAGTTAACCCTCATGGAGCCTTGACAAAATCTATTTTGGTTTTATAATCCACTAGAATACTTACAGCGAGCAGGAGATATGGCTGAAGATTACTATAAGGTCTTGGGAGTTAAGCGGGAGGCCTCTGCGGACGAGATCAAGAAGGCCTACCGCAAACTGGCCCAGAAGTACCATCCCGACAAAGTCAAGGGAGACAAGCGTCAGGCTGAAGAGCAGTTCAAGAAGATCAGCGAAGCCTACGCGGTCCTGAGTAATGCGGAAAAACGCAAGGCCTACGATGAGGTCGGCTCCCAGGTCTTCCATAGCCAATACAGCCAGGAAGACATCTTCAAGGGTTTCGACTTCAGCGAAATCTTCGACGTCGGCATCTCGGATAACATCTTCAGCCGCCTCTTCGGCGGGCTGGGCGGCCGTTCCCGGGGGGGGGGCCGCACCCGGGTTTTCCGCTACGGTGGCCCCGGCGAAGATTATCAGGCCCAGGCCCGGCGCTTGAAGGGCGAAGACCTGCAGGTGGAAATGCCCATCACCCTCCATGAGATGGCCTTTGGCACGGAAAAACTGGTGAGCTTCACCAGCAACGGCCAGACTGTGAAGGTGACAGTGAAGATCCCCGCCGGCGCTCTGCCGGGGAAAAGACTGCGCATCGCCGGCAAAGGGCGGCCCGGCCCCATGGGCGGCCCCCCCGGGGACCTTTTCATCAAGCTCAAGGAACAGGAACATCCGGTCTTCAAACGGGACGGGAACGATCTCTTCGTGGACCGCCATATCCGCTTCACCGAGGCTACTCTGGGCACCAAGGTGACCGCCCCCACCCTGGACGGCAAGACCATGAGCCTGAAGGTGCCCCCCGGCACCCAGAGCCACACCAAGATGCGCTTAAAAAACTACGGTATTCCGCACACCAACGGTAAGACCAGAGGGGACCAATACGTGCGCATCATCGTGGACACCCCCACCAACCTGACCAAAAAACAAAAATCTCTCTTAGAAGAACTGACTAAAGAGGGGCTGTAGTAAAGGTCAGGGGTCAGGGGTCAGGCAAGAGCTTTTTTTTCTGATCCCTGCCCCCTGGTCCCTGGTCCCTGTTTTTTTGCGGAGGCAACCATGTCTGTGGAATTAACGCCGGGAGTCTATTGGGTAGGGGTCATCGATTGGAACCTCCGGGACTTCCACGGCTATCTCACCGAAGCGGGCTCCACTTATAACGCCTATCTGATCATCGACGACAAGATCACCCTCATCGACACGGTGAAGAAAGAATTGCTACCGGAGATGCTCTGCCGGGTGGCGGAGATCGTGGACCCGGAAAAGATCGATTACATCGTCTCCAACCACGTGGAGATGGACCATTCCGGGGGGTTGCCGGAGACCGTGGCCCGGGTCAAACCCGAAAAGATTTTCTGCTCGCCCCAGGGCAAGGCGGGCTTAAGCCGCCATTTCAAACAAGACTGGCCCTTTGTGGAAGTGAAAACCGGGGACGAACTCTCCCTGGGGCGGCGCACCCTCGCCTTTCTGGAAACCCCCATGCTCCACTGGCCGGACTCCATGATGACCTATCTCAAAGAAGAGGAACTCCTCTTTTCCAGCGACGCCTTCGGGGCCCACCTGGCCTCCAGCGAGCACTTCGACGACCAACTGCCCGACTGCCCCTGCGATTACGGCCGCCAGCTCAAGAAATACTACGCCAACATCCTCATGCCCTTCGGCGGCCTCATCACCAGCCTCTTCGCCAAGATTGCCCAACTCGGCCTCACCTTCAAGATCATCGCCCCGGACCACGGCCTCATCTATCGTAAGAACCCCGCCTGGGTGCTCGAGGCCTACCAGCGCTGGGCCTCAGGCGCCACGGAGCCCAAGGGCCTGGTCATCTACGACACCATGTGGCACAGCACCGAAACAATGGCCGAAGCCATTGTCGAAGCGCTTGGCCAAGAAGGGGTCGATGCAAAGCCCATGCACCTGCGGAACTGGCACCGGAGCGATGTGGTGACGGAATGCCTCGATGCAGGGGCCGTTCTTATCGGCTCGCCCACCTTGAACAACGGTCTTTTCCCAACGGTGAGCGACCTTTTGACCTATCTTAAGGGCCTGAAGCCCATCAACAAGGTGGCGGCGGCTTTTGGTTCCTATGGGTGGAGCGGAGAGGCGGTCAAACTCATCACCAAAGAACTCGAGGAGATGAAATTCAAGGTGATCGACCCCGGGCTAAGGGTCCAGTACGTGCCCGACGGAGAGGGACTCCAGGCGTGCCGGGACCTCGCCAAGAAGATCG
>ENA-OSEO01006491-OSEO01006491.1-sediment-metagenome-genome-assembly--contig:-NODE-6491-length-10467-cov-3.251588_pt1 | contig 10467 bp, 9 predicted proteins | sample MGYA00237883_ERZ534232 | MGnify/ENA metagenome assembly ERZ534232
CCACCCCGGCCCTCCCCCCTCGAAGGGGGAGGGGGAAAAGCAGTCAAGACTTTATGTGGATCATGATTAGATATTCACCTGTCAGCAACATGAAATTGCTTTAATGTGGGGAGTTTTTGGGGTTCATATTTTGTAGGGTATTCCTCAGACCCATTACTAAAGGCTGTGCTGTAAAATATATCAGGCGGGCACGGAGGCCCGCCCCACCATGCAAAAAACCGGAAACCGGAAACTGAAAACCGCTTCTGATGATTCCTTTCTATAAAACCATCAGCACCCTGGCCGGCCTCCTGGGCTGGCCTTATTTCTATTGGCACCTGAAACGCCGGGGCTTAGGCGAGAGTTTTCTGCCCCGCCTGGGGGTGGCACTGCCCCCCCCTCCCCCGCCGGGCCACCCCCGCATCTGGCTCCACGGCGTTTCCGTGGGCGAAATCCTGGCGGCCGCGCCCTTGGTCCAGGAATTAAAGAGGATTCTGCCCCAGGCGGCGATCATCATCACCACCGGCACGGAGACCGGCCAGGCCGTGGCCCGGGAAAATTATGCCCCCTTAGGCGCACAGGTCTGCTACTTCCCCCTGGATATTCCCTGGGCCGTGTCCCGCTATCTGCGGCATCTTCAACCCCAGGTCTTTGTCTCCCTGGAATCGGAGATTTGGCCCAACTTCCTGACCCAGGCCCATCAAGCGGGGGTGCGGCTGGCCCTGGTCAATGGCCGCCTGTCCGACAAATCATTCAGAAGGTTTATTAAATATAGGCGGTATCTTATTGATATATTAAATTATATTGAACTATATGCTGCGGGTTCTCCCCAGGACTATGAACGCTATCAAGCCCTGGGACTGGACCCCGGCAAGATCCATCTCACCGGGAATCTCAAAATCGACCGCCTGCTGATGGCCCGGGAACCGGCAAGAGTGGCGGAATTACGCCGGATTTTGCAACTTGACGGGGAAACCTCGCAGCCTGCCCCCGTCTTCCTGGCCGCGTCCACCCACCCTGGAGAAGAGGACGTGGTCCTGGAGGCTTATCAGGGGTTACGGGTCCCCTACCCTGCTCTCCTGCTGCTCCTGGCCCCCCGCCATCCGGAACGGGCCCCGGAGTTGGTCCGTCTGCTGCAAGCCTTCGCTTTGCCCTGCCATTTTTTCAGCCGCCTGAAAGAAGGCCGGGAAACCAGAGTGCACCCGGCGGTCATCATCGACACCATCGGCGACCTGTTTTCCCTCTACGGCCTGGCGGACGCGGCCCTGGTGGGCGGCAGCCTGGTGCCCCACGGCGGCCAGAATATCCTGGAGCCCGCGGCCTGGGGCCTGGCCCCCCTCTACGGCCCGCACCTGGAAAATTTCCGCTGGGCCGAAGCCATCCTCAAGGAAGCCCGGGCCGGGACTATGATCCGGGACGTTTCGTCCTTGACCGCGGCGCTCCGCCGCCATCTGGAGCACCCGGAAGAAGGCCGGGCCGCAGGGGAAAGGGCCCAAAACGCGCTCCGCCTGCACCAGGGCGCGGCCCGCCGCCAGGCGAAATTGATTATGGAGTTAGCAGTAAGCAGTGTGCGGTGAGCAGTTCTACCTGAACTGAGGGCCAGCGGTAAACTGAGAAAAGCTCTCCCCCCTCACCCCGGCCTTCTCCCCCCGCTGGGGGGCTTATCATTACCCACAAATGAAGGGATGGAATAAATCGGACATTAGAGCAATTTCATGTTGCTGACAGGTGAATATCTAATCATGATCCACGTAAAGTCTTGACAGTTTTTCCCCCTCCCCCGGCGAGGGGGGAGGGCCGGGGTAGGGGTGGCGTCTTTTGTCCCCTTCGCCCCTTACCATCAGGACGGACATTTACTTTACGCCCCCCTCAGCCTACCCTTTCCCCCGAGGGGAGAGGAAATAATTTCGTAATATCCACAAGATAAAAACTTGGGGGTAATGATAAGATTTTGAGGAGGGAAGGGCGGGACCCGGTGGTGGGACGGAAGCTGAAGGATGGTCATCGGGGCGGGAGCCAGGGTTGCCCCCTGGCCCCCGCCCGCCAAGTCATTTCTTCTTTAACTGGTCCGCCACCGACTGGATGGCCGCCTGCACCCTTGCCGGGTCCCCCAGGTAGTAATGTTTCAGGGGTTTCAGGTCCTTATCCAGCTCATAAACCAAAGGGATGCCCGTGGGGATGTTCAGGGAGACGATCTCTGCGTCCGAGACATTATCCAAGTACTTCACCAAGGCCCGGAGGCTGTTGCCGTGGGCGGCGATGATCACCTTCTGGCCGGATTTGACCGCCGGGGCCAGGGTCTCGTGCCAATACGGCAGGAAGCGGGCCACCACGTCTTTCAGGCACTCCGTCAAAGGCAGCTCATCCTTGGGGACCTGGGCGTAGCGGGGGTCTTTCCCGGGATAGTAGGGACTGTCCGGTGTCAGGGGCGGAGGGGGCACATCGTAGCTCCGCCGCCAGATCTTCACCTGCTCCATGCCGTGCTTCTCCACGGTCTCCGTCTTGTTGAGGCTCTGGAGCCCGCCGTAGTGGCGCTCGTTCAAACGCCAGTTATGGTGGATCGGGATCCACATCAGGTCCATCTCTTCCAGGGCCAGCCACAGGGTCTTGATGGCTCGTTTGAGAACGCTGGTATAGGCCACGTCAAAGACAAAACCTTCCCGGGCCAACACCCGCCCAGCTTCCTTGGCCTCCTCGGTGCCCTTCTCCGAGAGCCCTACGTCAATCCAGCCGGTGAAGCGGTTTTCCTTGTTCCACACGCTTTCTCCATGCCGCAGCAACACGAGCTTATACATTAGGCGGTCTCCTTCCCCCGAATTCCCTTATTTTTTAAACCGGAAGGGGGTTGGCCTGCAACCTCATATCCCCAGATAGTTTTAATTTTTCTTTTTAATTATAACCTGCCGAAATGAAAGCCTCTGGTGGCCGGCCTTTACCTTTCTTGGGCCTCCTGGTAACTACCTTCTTCAGACCGGCAATTTTTTTTTAAGAGATTTTTAGTTTAGATTTCAATGGATAGCCATTTTTGCCCCTTTTTCTGCTGTCACCCTATGAAAATTGGCGGAAACAGCAGGAAACGGCAGATCGGCTGAAGCCCCGGCATATCCCCCCCGCTTGGCCTGGAGCCGGGAGAATACTAATTTATCTAGCTGTTATTATTAGTTTATTATTATATCCACCTAATTTCTGCCAACGCCGCCCCTGGAGGGCTTCAGGGACATCCCGGCTCAGAACCGGGGTAATTTCATTTTGGCTTCACCTCCTTTGACCGGGGCTGGGGGTAAGATTTATATTTCTGGTCCAGAATGCGCGTCCTGCCCTACCCGCCTGAACTTTTCCGCGGGGAATCAGTCTCTGTAACCTAATATCCAACACCTTCCCTCTGGGGCGAGGCAAAGACCTGCATCTTTTTAGAGAAATTTGAGGGCTAACATAAAAAGGTATCTTTCCATCTAAACCCCAGGCGGCTAAAACCAGGGTCTACTCCTCGGGTTAGTGGTACACCCTCATCCTTTTCCCGAGGATAGGACTGAATTTTGGCCCAGCCGGGCTTAACTTAATCTATAATGTCAGTTTTTGCGGCCAAGGACGGTAAAAACCGACGGAGGCATAGCGTGGCGCCGGAGCGTTCCTTAAGGCCCCATAATTCCGACCCCGCGAGGCAAGTGGCGCGCGGCGGACAAATGACCCGGATTGCTGCTTCCCCCGAGCCCAAAGAGCATATTCTCATCGTGGACGATGAGAAGATGATTGTGAAGATCGGACAGGAAATGCTGGAATATCTGGGTTATCAGGTAACCGGCCACACCAGCAGCATGGCTGCTCTGGAATCGGTGCGGCGGCAGCCCGAAATCTACGATCTCGTCATCACCGATTTTACCATGCCCCAGATGAACGGCGTGGAGTTGGCCCGGGAATTGAACCGCCTGAGTCCGGGTACGCCCATCATCCTCTATTCCGCCAAGAGTAAGGTGGTGTCCCCGGAGAACGCCAGGGAGTTGGGCATTCAAGACTATCTGACGAAACCGGTCACAGCCGTGGAATTGCACCAGGCCATCCGCCGGGTGCTGGATACCAAATTGGGGGAGAGAAGGTCTAATCCCGAATAACCGCAGGGGTTGGGCTTTTCCTAGCCAGTAGGCAAAATTGTTGTAAAGGTACTTTTTTAGATTAATGGTTTTGCCGAAGGTACCGATGTATATAACAGTTTCATGACCCCTCCATGTAAGGCCTGGGTTTTTGTGGGAGCCTGGGCCTTTTTTTTGCCAAGTTGAAGGCAGGGCCGGAAGAAATTTATGGCGCCCGGCTCCCCCGCCCTGTATTAGAGGTGGATTAAACCGCACTCCTCCTTTGCCAATGTCAGCTAGGTCCCTACTGCGATAACAGGCGGTGGAGGTCCTGGAGGCCCTCCCGGGCCAGACGCAGGACTTTTTCCAGGTTCCGGGGGAGGGGTAAGGCTGGAGGCGGCAAGGGTTCCGGCAGGGAAGTTAGGGAGGCGGCCTGGGGATCCAGATCTGCCTGCAGGGTCATCAGCTCCTGGAGAACCTGGTAATAGGTGGTCGCCAGACGCCTGGCAGAATCTTTTGTAGTTCTTTCCAAGGAAAGAATTAGTTGTCGCGCGCCGGTAGCCGCAGAGGTTTGGTGCTCTATCCAGGCGGCCTCGTCTTCGGCCTTCTGTTCCAGAACCCGGGTTAGAGGCAGCTCTGCAAGCTTGGTCTTTTTTCCGGCAAACTGTTTCTTTTTCGCCATATCTCCAGAAACTCTGCGGTCATTTGAAAGTAATCCTGGGCCCCGGAGCTCTTGGGATCATAGTCGAAAATCGATTTTTGGGCGATCTGCGCCTGGTTCAGGGCCTCGTTCTTCATGATGGGGGTGGCAAAGGTCTTGTCCCGGTAGGGTTTGAGCTGTTCCATGATGTATTCGTTGGTGACCCGGTTGCGCTTATCGAACATGGTGAGGAGGATGCGGAAATGATCCCCCTGGAACAGCTCTTCCAGCCCCAGATTTTTGACGGTCTCGATGGTGGTCAGCAGGTCCGCCAGGCCGTCCAGGGAGTAGCGGGAGATTTGACAGGGAATGATGATGAAGTCGCAGGCGAACAGGGAGTTGGTGGTGAGGACCCCCAGGGATGGGGGGCAGTCGATGATCACAAATTCAAAGTCCACCCCCTTCAAGGCGTGGGCCAGGATGGCCTCCCGGAAGACCCGGGAGTAGACCTGTTCCGCGGCCGTGGCCAGGTGGATGGTAGCCGGAGCCACAAACAGCTTGGGAATATAAGTGGGGACCACCACGTCATCGATGCTTTTTTTGGGAACGGTGAAGACTTCGGACATGGTTTCCCGGAAGGAATCCGGTTCCAAACCTATGCCGATGGTGGTGTGGCCCTGGGGGTCCAGGTCCACCATCAGGGTGCGGTGGCCTTGGAAGGCCAGGGCCGCGCCAAAATTAATGGAAGTGGTAGTCTTGCCGGTGCCTCCCTTCTGGTTGAGGACGGCTATGATAAATGCCATAAGACAACCTTTGTTCCCGGTGACGGCTCTCCCGTCAAACTTCAGTATTTTTTTTCAAATGGTAAAGGATGGGGGGCTTCCAGTCAAGGAATATTCTGGTGGGCGGCGGCGCCTGTCCACCTGGTCGCTAAAAAGTGCAGGTGGCACGATATCTGCATAATAAAATGAAATTTCCGGATATTTTCAAGGGGGATATGATGGGAGAAAAACGTCGCCATAACCGCTTGGTGCTGTCGCTGCCGGTGCGTTTTCATGATGTGGCCGCCGCTCTGGGGGAGGAGTCCGGGGGCCTGGGCGTCCTCAAGAATATCAGCCTGGGCGGCCTTTATTTCGAATGTCCGCCGCCGGTGGAACTCAGGCAGGGCCAGATTTTGCAGTTCGATATTGCCGCGTCCCTCCCGGCCCTGGATATTTTGGGCACTTCCCACCTAACCGTCAGAGGGGAAGTGCTGCGCCTGGAACACCTCCTGGGGGCCGACCGGGCCTGCGGCGTAGCCGTTCGCTTTCTGGAGGAACTAAGTTTTTCTTCCCCTTGACCTTAAGCACCTCCCCACCTAGCCGCTTTTTGTTCAGTAATCTGAACTGCAATTTCCCAGGAATGTTCTCTTTTTTCTATATTTACAAAAATATCAATAAATTATAAATTAAGAGGACTGACCGGAAATTTGACACCTACTTTAAGATTTTTAAACAGAGTGTAAACATGCCCCTGAATAGCCCCCTGGCCGGCGTCCGGGTGGCGGTAGCCTTGAGCGGCGGTATGGACAGCGCCGTAGCCGCGGCCCTGCTCCGGGAGCAGGGTCCGGGAGTGGTGGGCCTGCATCTGCGCCTGGCCGCCGGGGGGCCGTCTCCGGAGCATCTCGAAGCCCTGGCCCGGGGACTGGGGATTCCCTGGCTGGAGCTGGACCTCCGGGAGGAATTTTCCCGTCTGGTGCTGGCCTATTTTGCCTCGGAGTATTCCCGGGGCCGTACTCCCAACCCTTGCGTCCGCTGCAACGCGGCCGTTAAGTTCGGCCGTCTCCGGCATCTGCTGCAGGAGGCCGGAGTCCCCTATCTGGCCACCGGCCATTACGCCCGGTTGCTACCCGGCCCTGACGGCATTCTAGATCTGCGCCGGGGCCGGGATCGCACCAAGGATCAGTCCTATTTTCTCCAGCGCCTGGACCGGAAACTTCTCCCCCGGATCATTTTTCCCTTGGGGGAGATGACCAAAGCAGAAGTGCGCCGACGCTATCTGGAACTGCGCTTGCCCCTGGCGGATAATTACCGGGAGAGCCAGGAGCTTTGCTTTATTCCCGAGGGTTCTTATCAGGATTTTCTCCTGAAACTTAAGGGCAGCCTGGGGGAACCCGGGGACCTGGTGGATGCCCAAGGCCGGGTCCTGGGCCGGCACCGGGGCCTGGAGTATTATACCGTGGGCCAGCGCCGGGGTCTAGGGGTGCCCGCGGGGGAACCCTATTACGTGGTGGAGATCAGGCCGGAGGCCAACCAGGTGGTCCTGGGTTATAAAAATGAGCTTTTTTCTGCCGGTCTCCGGGCCACCGGAGTAAATTGGCTCATTGACCCTCCGGCGGTGGAACTCACCGCCCGGGCGGTGATCCGCTACCGCCATCCCGGGGTGATGGCCCGCATTTTTCCGGAAAATTCAGGAGAGGTGCGGGTTTTCTTCGAGATGCCCCAAGCCGCGGTAGCCCCGGGCCAGGCCGTGGCCTTCTACCAGGAAGACCGCCTCCTGGGCGGCGGCTGGATCGAGGATAGATTATCGTAGGGTGGGGGTCCCCGCCCGCCAAATTATATCTAAGATGGCAACGGAAAACCGAAAACCGAAAACCGAAAACCGTCTCTTCCGCATCCTGACCTTCGGCTGCAAGGTGAACCAGTGCGACACCGTAGGCCTGAGCCAGGAACTCATCGCCCAGGGGTGGCAGGCGGCTCCCGAGGGAACCCCGCCGGACCTGATCCTGGTTAATACCTGCACCGTCACCGCCCGGGCCGACCAGCAGGCCCGCCAGGCCATCCGCCGCCTGGCCCGGGAGTATCCTGGGACCCCCCTTTGGATAACCGGTTGCTATGCCCAGCGGGACCCGGAGGAACTGGCCGCGCTCCCCGGAGTACAGGCGGTCCTGGGAAACCGGGAGAAGGCCCGGCTGGCGGTTTGGCTGGCGGCATTTCCCCAAAAGGCTCCCCGGATAGAGGTGGGTCCTTTTGCCCTTACAGAAAACTTCCAGGCCCTGCCCGCGCCCCTGCTCCCCGGCCACACCCGGCCCCGCCTGAAAATCCAGGACGGCTGCGAGCATCACTGCACCTATTGCATCGTCCCCCAGGTGCGGGGCCCCCGGCGCAGCCTGCCCCTTGAGGAAGTGGCCGGGGCCCTGGAAAAGCTGGCGGCTGCAAGCTACCAGGAAGTGGTGCTCACCGGGGTCAACCTGGGGCAATACGGCGGAGACTTGAACCCTTCTACAGACCTTGCCGCGTTGTTGCGGTTCCTCAGCTCCCGGCCTCGCCCTCCCCGGCTCCGCCTCAGTTCTTTGGAGCCCCAGGAGGTCACCCCGGCTCTGCTTCAGGAGTTGGCCGGATTTCCCGGTTTCTGCCCCCATTTCCATCTCCCCCTCCAGAGCGGCGCAGCCCCGGTGCTCAAAGCCATGGGCCGGGATTATACCCCGGAGGCATTCCGGGATATAATCCAGGAGATCAAGCGGCTCTTCCCGGACGCGGGCTTAGGAATGGACGTCCTGGTGGGTTTCCCAGGGGAGACCGAAGCCGACTTTGAAGCCACCCGCTCCCTGGTGGCCTCCCTGCCGGTGACCTATCTCCACGTCTTTCCCTTCTCTCCCCGGCCCGGCACCCCCGCGGCGGAGATGCGCCGGGTACCGCACCAGGAAGTGCAGACCCGGGCGAAAAACATGCGAGAACTGGGACAGAGGAAAAAAAGGCAATTCCTGGAGGCCCAACTGGGCAAAACCGGGGAAGTCCTGGTGGAAGGCCCGGCTGCCCGGGCCGGGATGCTCAAGGGCCTGAGCGCCAACTACCTGCGGGTGCTGCTTCCCGGCCCTTTAGATTGGCAAAACCGCATAATAAAGGTACGATTCCGGGAAATCCAGGGCGAGGCCTTGGTGGGGGAGGTCCAGTAATGAGGGGCGCGCAATCTAAGTTGCCGCTGCCGGAGCTGCGGCAGCAAGTGCGTTCCCAAGCAGGAGCTTGGGAACGAGGTTTAATATCAAAACCCGTTCAAACAGGTAATTTGGTAGCCGCCGGCTCTAGCCTGCGCTTCCCATAGGCTGGATGCCTATGTTACTTGTTTGATGGCAACTTGGTGTAAGACCAACTGCACCCTAAAATTAAAAGGGCGGCTCCCGGCCGCCCGATATTTTTCTTTTTAAGCTGAAAGCTGATAGCTAATAGCTGACAGCTTCCTACGCCGGCAGCCCTTCCCACAGGGGTGCGGGGGCCCAGCGGGGCCGGTTGCGCCGTTCCCGGGCGGAGGGTATCCAGATGCGCCAGGCGTCGTCCTGGGTCATCAGGTGCTCCATGAATTTCAGGTGCAGGGCGTGGCTCCCCCGGCCCACTTCCAGGCGGCCTACCAGGGGCATGCCCAGCAGGGCCAGGTCGCCCACCGCGTCCAGGATCTTGTGGCGCACGCATTCTTCGGGAAACCGTAGGCCCCCGGGATTCAACACGTCAGTGTCGTCCAGGACCACGGCGTTGTCCAGGGAGCCCCCCAAGGCCAGGCCGTTGGCCTTCAGATACTCCACCTCTTTCAAGAAGCCGAAGGTCCGGGCCGGGGCAATCTCCCGGCGGAACCCCCCCGGTTTCACCGCCATGGAGTAACGCTGGCGGCGGATCAGAGGATGGGGAAAATCGATGGTGTAGCTGATCCGGGGATCGCCGGGGAAGACCCGCATCCATTGGTCCCCTTCCCGCAATTCCACGGGCCGCTTGACCAGGACGTGGGCCCGGGGCCAGGGCAGGGAACGCAGGCCCGTCTCCATCAGGAGCCGGGTAAAAGGAGCGGCGCTGCCGTCCATGATAGGCAGTTCGGGTCCTTGCACCTGGATGAGGGCATTGTCCACCCCCAGCCCCCACAGGGCCGCCAGGAGGTGTTCCACGGTGGACAGGGTGCAGCCGTTCTCCCCCAGGGTGGTGGCCCGGGTGCAATCCGTCACCCGGGAGTAATGGGCCCGAATCTGGGGGCGGCCCGGCAGGTCGGCCCGGACGAACCGCAGGCCCTGATTGGCCTGGGCCGGGTAAATGGCCACGGCCACTGCCTGGCCTCCATGGAGGCCGATGCCGGAAAAACTTAAGGGATGTGCCAGAGTCTTTTGCCAAAACATATTGCCTGGGAAGGTGCAATCCCTATACCAGGGCTCCGGTTATTTTGCGCGGTAGCGCTCTTGGAGGTTAATGGCCTGATAAATCGACATAATATCAAGAAGAGTTCCTTCCTCCCCAAAACCGTCGTCCCCTGGAATTTGTGGTAAAAAAACCACAGATCGCCTCAACCAGTGGCGAAAAACCCACGGCCTAGAATGACCGTTTTCCGTTTTTCGTTTTTCGTTTTTCGTGAAAAAGATTTAAACGTAAGGGCGAATACAAGGTTCGCCCTTACAGAAATATATTTAATTATTTGCGTAAGTTACATAAATAGAAATTTCTTTTGAGGGAAAACGAAAAACCAAAAATGGGATTATCTTTCACTCCCTCTCCTCCGGCGGAAATTCCAGGCGGGACCACCACTTAGGCTCGATATCCGGGAAGACATCGTCCCGCTCCCGGCATAATTCCAGAAAATTCCAGTCCTCGGGGGGCAGATCGCGGTCCGCCGCGTACTGCCGGGCCATACCCGCCAGCCGCTGAAAATCCTCGTGGTGCATCACCAGCCGCAGTTCCGCATAATCCCGGGCGGAAAAGGTGCTGATGAGGAACTGCCAGTCCGAGGCCTCCAGGAGAAATAGGCTGCGGCCGCACTGTTTCAGGAGAT
>ENA-OSEO01006492-OSEO01006492.1-sediment-metagenome-genome-assembly--contig:-NODE-6492-length-10466-cov-3.340938_pt1 | contig 10466 bp, 8 predicted proteins | sample MGYA00237883_ERZ534232 | MGnify/ENA metagenome assembly ERZ534232
TACGAGGCGCTCGCCTACTACCGGGGGCTTCTGCAGAAGATGCTCGACGCGTTCCTTCACGACAAGTCGGTCGAGATGCGCACGCGCGGCGTCGGCCGCCTGACGTACGACGACGCCGTCGCGCTCTGCGCCGCCGGTCCCGTCGCTCGGGCCGCCGGCGTCCCGAAGGACGTGCGCCAGGATATGCCGTACCTGGCGTACGGCGATGCCGCTGTTCGAGCGATCACGCCGCGAGATCACGGCCTGGAGCCGATCGGCGACGTCTACGACAACATCGTCGTCCGCCTCCACGAGGTGGCGCAGTCGATCGAGATCATCGAGTTCTGCCTGGAGAACCTCCCCGACGGCCCTCTGATGTCGATCCCGAAGATCCCGGCGCTGTTGGCGGCGCTGAAGAAGGCGTCCGGGGAGGGGATCGGCCGGCACGAGGCGCCGCGCGGGGAGGTCTTCCACTACATCCGGCTCGAGGAGGGAACGGAAGCCCCGGTCGTCTGGAAGGTGAAGGCCCCGACGTACTCGAACTTGATGTCGTGGGTCCCCAAGTTCATGGGCGAGGAGATCGCCGACATCCCGATCATCGCCGCGTCGATCGACCCCTGCATGTGCTGCATGGATCGCGTCCACTTCGTCGATGCGGAGACCGGCGATCCCAGCGCGCGGACGAAGGAAGAGCTCGTCGCTCTCTCCCGCGAGAAGACAAGGAGGATCCGCCGATGACCGCTACGTTCGGGAACGCCGTCTGGCAGGGACTCGTGATTCTGTTCGGCGCGACCATCCTCGGCATGTTCTACAAGGGGCTCGACCGGAAGCTCGCTGCACAGATGCAGGGACGGATCGGACCGCCGATTCGACAGCCGTGGTTCGACGTCATCAAGCTGATGGCGAAGGAGAACGTCGTCCCCGATCACGCTGTCGGCTGGCTCTACCACGCGATGCCGATCGTCTCGCTCGTCGCCGCGGCGACGCTCCTCTTCTATGTCCCCCTCGGCGGCTTCGCGCCGCTTCTCGCCGGATACGGAGATCTCATCCTCGTCCTCTATCTCCTCGCCGTCCCGTCGATCGCGATGATGCTCGGCGGGTTCGCCGCCGGTTCGCCGTACGCGTCTGTCGGGGCGCAGCGCGAGATGGTGCTCATGATGAGCTACGAGTTCCCGCTCGCCGTGACGCTGGTGACGCTCGCGTGGCGGCTGTCCGACCTCCTCCCAGGGGGAGCGACGTTCTCGCTCGGGGTGCTCGCCGCCCATCCGCTCTGGGGTCTCGTCGGCCCGCTCGGCGTCATCGGGCTCCTTCTCCTCCTCGGCGCCCTACTCGTCGTCACCCCGGCGGAGCTCTCCAAGATTCCGTTCGATATTCCCGAGGCCGAGACAGAGATCGCGGGCGGGCTCCTCGCTGAGTACTCGGGCCGCAACCTGGCGATGTTCTACATCGCCGACGCGATCAAGATGGTCGTCATGGCGTCTCTCATCGTCGCCCTCTTCTTTCCGTACGGCTTGGCCGCTCCGCTCTCCCTCTCGGGCGTCTGGGCGGGCCTTGCCGACGTCCTCTTCTTTCTCGTCAAGGTGTTCGCCGTCATCTTCCTCGCCGTCATCGTGGTCCGCGTCGGGTTCGCCCGGTTGAAGATCGCCCAGGCGATGCGCTTCTTCTGGCTGCCGGTCACCGGGGCCGCCCTGCTCGGCACAGTGCTCTTGTCGCTCGACCGGTTCATCTAGGAGGTCCGCTTGATCATCGGCACGTTGATGAGACAGCTGTTCAGCCGTCCGGCGACGAATCCATTCCCGGTGAAGTACATGCCGCGGTCCGTCACCGCTCTCCTCCGCGCGGTGGGCGCGGGGCGCGCGTCGATCCACCCCCCCGTCCCGGTTCCCGCGGATCTCCGCGGGAAGATCGCGTATGACCGGGAGAAGTGCATCGGTTGCGGGCTGTGCGTCCGCGTCTGTCCGGCGAGCGTGATCCAGCTCCTCCCCGAGGTCAAGAAGATCCGCATGTACGTCGCGCGGTGCACGTTTTGCGCGCAGTGTGTCGACGCATGCCCGGTGGACGCGCTGTCGACCACGCCGGAGTTCCTCCTCGCCGATACGGATCGCTTCTCGAAGAACCTGATCGTCGACTAACCGGCCCCGTCGGGCGGGCCGTCGGAGCGGTGGTACGGCGTCGCCGGGCAGCGCGCGCATGCGTCGAACCGCTCGCATTCTCGGCAATCCGATCCGCACGGGGCCGTCTTGCCGATCGCGCCGGGGATCCGCGGCACGAATCTCTCCGCCTCCGGATACGCGGGGCGCTCCGTCCGATAGACGGCCGCCCGTGCCAACCCCAGGGTCAGCTGCGGCTGCTCCGCGACGAACTCGATCCACCAGCGCTGCGTCTCGGGAAGGTAGTAGACGCCGACGAGCGTCTCGCCGAACGCCGCGAGGAACTGGACGTACGGGCAGTCTCGATAGCGGGCCGCGATCCGCGCGGCCCGCTGGGGATCGGTGGCGTCCCCGATCAACAGGTAGCTGGCAGTCCCTTTCGTCTCCAACGGATCGTCTCCCGCGAGCTAGATCAGCTCGGCAAACGAGCGCTTCCCCACCTGCACCAGGACCGGCGGCCGAAACGGCAGATCGACATCAAGCGCCTCGATGCGCGCCTCGTTGACTCGCACGCCGCCCTGCTCGATCAGCCGTCGCGCCTCGGCGCGGCTCACCACCAGGCCCGATGCCTCGAGCAGATCCACGATCCATACGGTCCCGTCCGGCTTGACGAATCGGCGATCGAGCTGGACCTCCGGCACATCCGTCGGCCGCTCGTGATGGATGTGGATCCGGTCGAACTCGTCTCGGGCCCGCACCGCGGCTTCCGGACCGTGGTACGCCGTCGCGAGCTCCATCGCGAGCTGTCGCTTCGCGTCCCGGGGCGCCGATGCGATCATCGGTCGCACCTCGTCGAGATCGACGTCGGTCAGGAAGCAGTAGTACGATTCGATCAGGTGATCCGGGATCGAGAGGATCTTCCCGAACATCTCTTCCGCCGGCTCGCCGATCCCGACGTAGTTCCCGGTCGTCTGGCTCATTGCGCGCTCTCCGTCGATCCCAATCAAGAGCGGCACCGTCATCACCACCTGCGGCGGCTGCCCGTACTCCCGCTGGATCTCCCGCCCGACCAGCAGATTGAACAGCTGATCCGCCCCCCCCAGCTCGACGTCCGCGCGGATCGCCACCGAGTCGTACGCTTGCGCGAGCGGGTAGAGGAACTCGAGGACGCTGATTGACTGACCGGCGGCGTATCGCCGGGCGAAGTCGTCCCGCTCCAGCATCCGGGCCACGGTGTACTTGGAAGTAAGGACGATCACGTCAGCGAACGACATCGCACCGAGCCACTCCGAGTTGTACCGAATCTCGGTCCGCTCGGGGTCGAGGATCTTGTAGGCCTGCTCGGTGTAGGTCGCCATGTTCCGGCGGATCTCCTCCTCGGTCATCAAGGCGCGTGTCGAGGCGCGGCCCGACGGATCCCCGATCCGCCGCGTGAAGTCACCGACAACGAGAACCCCCGTGTGGCCGAGGTCCTGGAACTGGCGCATCTTGCGCAACGGGACGGAGTGCCCGAGCGTCAAGTGGGGCGCCGACGGGTCGATCCCGAGCTTCACCCGCAACGGGACGCCCGTCCGCTCCGCTCGCTCGAGCTTCTCCACGAGCTCCTCGCGCGGGACCAACGTCTCGATCCCCCGCTCCAACCGCTCCCGCGCTTCCCCGATCCGCTCTCCCATCCTCGCCTCGCCCGTCCCTTCCTCCTCCGCCTCACACACGGACGACCGACACGATTCGATCGTCGGGGTCGAGGTGGATCAGCCGAACACCGCGGGCATACCGCCCGTACGTGTTGATGTCGCCGGCGATGATCCGGATCATCTTCTGTTCGGTGGTGATGATGATCTCGTCGCTGTCCGTGACGATGCTCAGTGCGACCAGCGGACCGGAGTCGCGATCGAGTTTGATCCCCTGGACGCCCTTCCCCCCCCGCCCTTGGAGCGGGAAATCGACCAACGCAACCCGCTTCCCATACCCTCGCTCCGTGACCATCAATAGCTGCTTGTCCATGGTGATGTCGCGATCCAGGGAGACCATCCCCATCACGTGATCCCCCTCTTCGAGGCGGATCCCGATCACGCCTCGGGACGGCCGGCGCGTGAGGCGGACATCTTCCTCCCGGAAGCGGATCGTCTTCCCGTGCACGGTCGCCAGGACGATGTCGCCGCCTCCCTCGGTCGTGATGACATCGACGAGCCGATCATCCTCATCGGCGTTCAGAGCGATGATTCCGTTCGTGTGCGCGTTCGAGTAGTCGGGGAGCTTGTTCTTGTTGACGATCCCGTTCGCGGTCGCCATCACACAGAGCCATTCGTCGACGGCGCTGAAGTCAGAGACAGGGACGACCGCTCGCACGACCTCCTCCTGCTCCAGCGCGACCAGGGTGCGGAGGTTCTTCCCGGCCGCGTCCCGCTGCATCGACGGGAGCCGATACCCCTGCGTCCGGTAGACCTTCCGCTGATCGGTAAAGACGAGAAGATCATCGCGGGCGTTCACGAGGCTCGTGCAACAGACGAAATCGTCGTCCTTCGTCCGCTGGCCGATGACGCCCTTCCCGCCGCGCCCCTGGCTTCGGAAGTCGTGCGCCCGCGGGGCGTTGACGTATCCCCGCTGCGTGACCGTGATCATCAGGTCGTAGTCGGGGATCAGCTCGGCGAAATCGACGTTCCCGTCCTCGTCGGCGATCACCGTCCGCCGCGCGTCAGCGTACCGCTCGCCGATCTCGCGGAGCTCCCGCTTGATCGTCTCGTCGAGAACGACGTCACTGCCGAGGATCCGCTCGTACTCGCGGATCTCACGGAGCTTCTCCGCGTGCTCGGCATCGATCTTCTCCCCCTCGAGCGAAGTCAACTGCGAGAGGCGCATCTTCAGGATCGCGTCCGTCTGCTCATCGGAGAGGGCCAGCTCCTCCTGGAGCCCCCGCGCCGCCGCCTCGGTGTCCTTCGACCCCCGGATGATCTCGATCACCCGTTCGATGCTCCCGAGCGCGATCCGATACCCCTCGAGGATGTGGGCCCGTTTCTTCGCGACGTCGTGCCGGTGCTCCGTCCGGCGGCGGACGACCTGTCGGCGGAAGTCGATGAAGCAGTTGAGGATCTCCTTGAGCGAGAGCGTCCGCGGGTTTCCGTCGATGATGACGAGGAAGACGGCGGCGAACGTCCGCTCGAGCGGGGTGTACTTGTACAGCTGGTTGAGGACGACGTTCGGATTCGCGGAGCGCTTCATCTCGACGACGATGCGGAGGCCTTCACGATCCGACTCGTCGCGCAGATCGGAGATCCCGTCGATCTCGCCGTCGTGGACCTTCCGGGCGATCGCCTCGACGATCGCCGCCTTCCGCACCTGATAGGGGATCTCGTGGATGATGATCCGGTCGTCCTCGATCGTCGCCTTCCCCCGGACCGTCACCTTCCCCTGGCCCGTCCGGTACATCTCATCGATCCCGGACCGCCCCATGATCACGCCCCCGGTCGGGAAATCGGGACCGGGGATATGCGCCATCAGCTCCTTGACCGAGATCGCGGGATCATCCATCAGTGCCACGACGCCGTCGATCAGCTCTCCCAGATGGTGCGGCGGGATCTGCGTCGTCATCCCGACGGAGATCCCCCATGCCCCGTTCATCAGGAGGTTCGGGACCTTCGCGGGAAGGACGACCGGCTCGTCGAGGGAGTCGTCGAAGTTCTTCATCCAGTCGACGGTCTTCTCTCCGAGCTCGGCGAGGAACTCCATCGCGACCGGCGCGAGCCGGGCCTCGGTGTAGCGCATGTGCGCCGGGCCGTCCCCGTCGATCGAACCGAAATTCCCCTGTCCATCAATGAGCGGGTATCGATAGGAGAACGGCTGCCCCATGTTCACCATCGTGTCGTAGATGGCGGCATCCCCGTGCGGGTGGAACTTCCCCATCACCTCGCCGACGATCCGGGCGCACTTCATGTGCGGCTTGTTCGGGGTGAACGCGAGTTCGTGGAGCCCGAAGAGAATCCGCCGCTGGACCGGCTTTAGGCCGTCGCGCACGTCGGGGATCGCCCGGCCCCGGATGACGCTCATCGCGTAGTTGATGTAGGACTGCTCCATCTCCTCTTCGATGAACGTCCGCTCAATCCGCTCCATCCGTCCCCCTTCCCCGCTGACAGCGGTATGCTAGCGTACCGAACCCCCTGTTGGGGGGCAAGGTTCGCCGCTTTCTTTCTGCCTGAACGGTCTAACGGAATCGGCGCCCGCGAGGGGCGCCGATTCTCCGGCCGTCGCGCAGCCCATCTCAGACGATCGAGAACGGATCGACCGCGTCGCGAAGGGCATCCCCCATGAAGTTGAACGCAAGAACCGAGATCACGATGAAGATGCCGGGGATCAAGATCCACGGGTGCTGCTCGATCGCTCCGACATTCGTCGCCGCGTTCAGCAGCTGTCCCCAGCTCGTCATCGGCTCCTGGATCCCGTACCCGAGGAAGCTGAGCGTCGCCTCGGTGAGCATCATCCCCGGGATCGTCAGCGTCGCGTTGACGACGAGGTAGCTCGTCACATTCGGGACGATGTGCCGGAGTGTGACCCGCACGTCGTTCGCCCCCGCCGCTCGCGCTGCGGTGACGAAATCCATCTCGCGGATCGCCAGGACCTGCCCGCGGATTACACGTGCCATCCCCCCCCAGCTCACCATCGCCAAAGCGACGATGATCCCGAGGAAGACCGTCCCCGCGGATAGGCCGAACCCACGGAGCGCCGCCCCCATCGCCATCAGGATCGGAAGCCCGGGGATCGCGAGCATCACTTCGCAGAGCCGTTGGATGAACATGTCGACGCCCCCGCCGTAGTACCCCGAGAGGCCGCCGAGGAGGATCCCGATCGGGAATGAGATCAGGATGACGAGCGGGCCAACCGCGAGCGAGATCCAACTCCCGACGAGGCAGCGCGTGAACAGGTCCCGCCCGAGGCGGTCCGTCCCGATCAAGAAGATGTTCGCCTCGGTCCCGTCGTCGGAGAACGCCCCGAACAGGTGGACGTTCGTCGGGATGATCCCGAACAGCCGGTAGTCGCTCCCGCGGACGAAGAATCGGATGTAGTACTTCTTCGACGTGTCCTCGCGGTAGGCGACCTGATAGGTTTCCCGGTCGATCGTCCGCGCGGTCTTGTAGACGAACGGCCGGGAGAGGCTCCCGTTCTCATCGCGGAAGTGAACGATCGACGGAGGGGCGAACGGGTACTGCCGGAACTGCTTCGAGTAGTGATAGGGAGCGAGGAACTCCGCAAAGACCGCGAGGAAGATGAACAGCAAGATCATCACGGTCCCGATGTTCCCGATCCGGTGCCGCCGGAACGCGCGCCAAATCATCTCCCCCTGGGAGCGGCTGACGTACTCCGTCTCTCCGCCGAGTACCGGCCGGTTTCTCTTTCGCCTCTTGAGCCAAGCCATCTGGTATCAGTCTTCTCCTTTGACGTTCGGGGATCCCCCGCCTAGTCGTATCGAATCCGCGGGTCGACCCACGCGAGGAGGAAGTCGGCGAGCAGGTTCCCGATCAACAGGAACAGGCTGAAGAAGAGGAGCGACCCCATTACCACCGGCTCATCCTGCTGCTGCAGGGCGCTGAAATACGCCCTGCCGACAGTCGGTAGGTTCAGGACGATCGCCACCACGATCGAGCCGCTCACCAGGTTCGGAAGCGTCAGTCCGAGAACGGTGACGAGCGGGTTGATCGCGTTTCGCACCGCGTGCTTGTAGACGACGACGCGCTCCGCCAGTCCCTTCGACCGGGCGGTCTGAACGTACGGCTGGGAGAGCGTATCGAGCAAGCTCCCCCGCATCAACCGGATCAGCCCGGCCATCCCCGACGTCCCGATCACCAGCCACGCCGGCCACAAGTGCCAGATCAGATTCACGAACTTCGCCCAGCTCATCGGGGCGTTCAGAAACCGACTGTCGTAGAGCCCGCCGACTCCGAGGCCCCGCCCGCCGACGTGAAAGACGACAACGAGGAGCCAGAGGAGGACGAGCGCGAGGAAGAAGTTGGGGATCGACAAGCCGAGGAAGCCGAAGAACGTCAACGCATGATCGCTCGGCTTGTATTGGTGCGTCGCCGAGTAGATCCCGAGCGGGATCGCGAAGATCCACGTCAAAATCAGCGTCGACAGCGCCAGCACGATCGTCCAGAACAGGCGCCCTCCCTCGAACAGGTTCCGAAAAACCGGCTGTTTCGTCGCGAACGAGAACCCGAAGTCCCCGTGGACGATGATATTCTTCAGCCAGAGGGCGTATTGGATGATGAACGGTTTGTCGAGGCCGTACCGCTCGATCTGCCGTTGTAACGTCTCCTGGGTGATCTGCGGGTTCAGCCTCGCCGCGGTCAGGTAATCCCCGGGCATGATCTTGATCAGCGTGAACGAGAGCAGCGAGACGATCAGCAGAAGCGGGATCATGTAGAGCGTCCGCCGGATGATGTATGTAATCATTCGCCGCGACCTTCCTGATATGGAAGAGGGGGCGGCAGCATCGACTGCCGCCCCCGTTTCGTCCGGTGACTAGATCCGCTTGTCGAAGCAGAGCTCCGTCAGCAGTCCGTTGTTGCCGCCCGGGGTCGACGTCGGGCTCGCGGCGCCCGCGTTCCCAACGTAGTCGTAGTACGCGTACTGGAACGTCTGATTCACCAGGTAGATGTACCCGAGCTGCTTCGCCAGCAGCTGCTGGTACTCGACGTAGTACTCGAACGCTTCATCGAGGTTGAACGTGCTCGCCCCGAGGTCGAGGAGCTCGTCGATCCGCCGGTCGATCTCGTCGGGGTCGTCGCACGCCGAGTAGCGGTATGCGTGGAGCGAACCGCACGAGTGATAGACGTTCTTCCCGCTGTTCGGCTCGTCCCCGCCCGTCAGACCGAGCTGGATGATGTCCCCGGTCGACGAGAAGAGCTTGTCGACGAGCGTGTTGAAGTCGATGACCTGGAAGGTCGCGTTCAGCCCGACCGCCCGGAAGTCATCCTGGAGGATCAGGCAGTACCCCGACCGGATCGTGTTGTCGTTCGTGTTGATCTCGATCGTCAACGGAGCGCCGCTCGGGAGATCCCGCCAGCCGTCTCCGTCCTTGTCGACGACGCCGAGGCTATCGAGAATCCCCGCCGCCTTCGCCGGATCGTACTCGAAGATGATCGCGTTGTTCTCCGTCACCGGACCGCCGTAGTAGTCGCGGCCCGCGTAGAACGGGGACCCCATGCTGAGCGGGCTCCACTGCGGAGCGCCGAGGCCGTTCAGCACGTTCTGGATCATCGTCTCCTTGTCGATCAGGTGCGCCAACGCCTCGCGGAACTTCACGTTCCGGTAGAGCTCGCGCTTCTCGTTCTGCGTCCCGTCAGCGAGGCCGATGTCCTGGTTCGGCATGAACCACGTCGTCCCGTAGAGCGGGAGATCAGAGACGAGGACCGTGTAGCCCTTCGCGCCGGCTTCCGGCATCAGGACCGGGAGGTCCTCCGGCCGGATCGCCAAGACGTCGATCTCCTTGTTCCGGAACTTCAGGAGCGACACGTCCTGGTTCGCGACGACCAGGCAGACGATCTCGTCGTAGTAGGGAAGCTGCGTCCCCGCCGGATCGTACGCATAGTAGTAGGGGTTCCGCGTCATCGTCACGCTCACGTCCGGCTTGTAGTCGGTGACGACCCACGGCCCGTTCCCGACGAGCTCGGAGACCGGCGTGTCGAGCGTCCAGGTCTCATTGAACGTCCCCGCCGGGACGTCGGGGTTCAGCTTGTGGACGTACTGCGCCAGCTTGTGCTTCGGCTGGACCGGAACGCCGATCGAGTTCAGAATCGGCCGGTAGACGACCGAGAGCTTCACCTCGATCGTGTAATCGTCGACCTTCGTCATCACCGGGAACGTCCCGTCGGGGAGCCGCTGCCCGTCGTAGGAGTTGCAGTCGACATCCGTGTTCAGCACGACGTCGTTGTAGCTGAACAGAACGTCGTCCGCGGTGATCGGCGTCCCGTCCGACCACTTGATCCCGCGGCGGAGGTGGAACGTCAGCGTCAGCCCGTCCTCCGAGACGTCCCAGCTCTTCGCCAGGTCGGGGACGATCGCGCCCGTGATGTGGTCGAGGTTCACCAACCCGAGGTTCATCCGGCTCGTGTACCACGTCGTGCTCGTCTCGTGGGCGGTGTTCGCGTTCCAGCCCTTCGGGTTCGAGATCTGCGAGATGTAGATCGTCCCGCCTTGCTTTCCGAGTTCGAGGTCCGCATACGGGGTTCCGGCCTGCCCGATCGGCAGGATCCGGGCGTCTTCCGGCATGACATCATACCCCTGCGCCAGGACGAGCGCGGGGGCGGCGATTGCGAGCAAGCCTGCTAGAAGCAGCGCCAGTTTCTTCATTCGGTTCCCTCCTTATGACCGTTCGCCGGGCTAGCGACCGAACAGGTACGCTAGGTA
>ENA-OSEO01006493-OSEO01006493.1-sediment-metagenome-genome-assembly--contig:-NODE-6493-length-10460-cov-3.371665_pt1 | contig 10460 bp, 20 predicted proteins | sample MGYA00237883_ERZ534232 | MGnify/ENA metagenome assembly ERZ534232
GGACTTAGCACCGACGCTCGCCTTGTCCAGCTTCACGCTCAGCGCGCGGCCCTGCTCGCCGCCGCCCAGGAGGTTTATGAAATCAAAGGCCCCCTTGATAAGCCCGGCCTCGGCCAGGGCCTTAAGGTCCACCACGCTGCCCGCCGCAAAGCGGTTCAAATCGCGCAGGTTCACCTCGGCCACCCGGGCCCGGAACATGTTGGTGAAACCGCGTTTGGGCAAACGCCTTTGCAAAGGCATCTGGCCGCCTTCGAAGCCGACCCGCACCCCTCCGCCGCTGCGCGCGTTCTGGCCTTTGTGGCCTTTGCCCGAGGTGCCGCCCCGGCCGCTTCCCTGGCCCCGGCCGATACGCCTTCTGTTTTTCCGGGAACCCGCAGGGGGTTTTAGCTCATTAAGCTTCATGGACTTACCCGTCTCCTAATCGGAAAGCACCTTAACCAGATGCTGGACTTTGGCGATCATGCCCCTTATGGCGGGGGTATCGTTCACGCTCACCACCTTATGCATTCGGGTGAGGCCGAGCCCCCGCAGGGTGTCTTTGCAGCGCTGGGGATGCCCTATGCCGCTTTTCACCAGTTGGATGCGAATCTTATCTGCCATGGAACTTCCTCAATCGTCAGAGGGCGCCTAGGCCTTCAGCTCCGACACACTGATTTGGCGTTTTTTGGCCACGTCTTCGGCGCTTTGCAACTCGCGCAGACCGGCCAAGGTGGCCTTTACCACATTGTGGGCGTTGTGCGAACCTAGGCACTTGGTGAGGATGTCCTTCACCCCGGCAGCCTCCAAGACCGCGCGCACCGCGCCGCCGGCGATCACCCCCGTGCCGGGATGGGCGGGCTTTAGCAAGACCCGGCCGGAATTGAATTTGCCCACCACCTGATGGGGAATGGTGCCCCCCACCAAGGGAATCAGCTTCATGTCCCGCTTGGCCTTTTCCACGCCCTTACGGATGGCCTCAGGCACCTCGTTGGCCTTGCCCAGCCCGGTGCCCACGCGGCCGCTGCCGTCGCCAACCACCACCACAGCCGAAAAACTGAAGCGGCGTCCGCCTTTGACCACCTTGGCCACCCGGTTGATGTGCACTACCTTGTCGATTAGCTGAAGCTCGTCCTCAGCGCCTTCTCTTCTTGCTCTACTGCGGTCCAGCATACGGCTTAGAACTCCAGGCCGGCCTCGCGGGCGGCCTCGGCTAGGGCCTTAACCCGGCCGTGGTACAAAAATCCGTTGCGGTCGAAAACCACGCTTTTTATGCCCGCGGCCAGGGTGGCTTGGGCGATTGCTTGGCCCACCCTCTTGGCTGCGGCCACATTGCCCTTGTGTCCCTTCTCGCTGCGGATGGCCGGCAAAAGACTGCTGGCCGCAACCAGGGTGATTCCCCTCTCGTCGTCTATCACCTGGGCATACATGTGGTTAAGCGACCGATACACAGTCAGTCTGGGGCGTTGGGTGGTGCCCCGCACCTTGAAACGCATCTTCGCCTTACGTTTGGCCCAAGCCACTTTTTTGGGATTGGTCTTACCCATATAATAAAACCTCTTTCCGCCGCCTATTTCACGCCAGCCTTGCCCACCTTGCGCAGTATCACCTCTTCGGCGTACTTAATGCCCTTGCCCTTGTAAGGCTCAGGCGGCCGGAAGGCCCGGATGGTGGCGGCGGTCTGACCCAAGACCTCTTTGTCTATACCTCTTAAGGTTATGATCGTATTTTTCTCGACCTGCGCCTCGATACCCTTGGGCAACTCGAACACCACCGGGTGGCTGAAGCCCAGGGCCAACTTCAAGGAAGAGCCCTTGCCCTCGGCCCGGTAGCCCACCCCGTTTATCTCCAGGGTGCGGGTGAATCCCTTGCTCACCCCAGTCACCAGGTTATTGAGCAAGCTGCGGCTTAAGCCCCAAAGAGCTCTCGCCTTCTGGCTTTCCTCCCGGGGGCGCACCTTCAGCTTGTCGTTCTCGCGCACGATCTCCACCAGCGGATGAAACTCCCTGGTCAAGACGCCCTTGGGGCCCTTGAGTTCCACCCGGCTGCCCTCTATCTTGACCTGCACGCCTTCGGGCAAGCTAACCGGCAGTTTTCCTATTCGGCTCATTTCTTTTACGCTCCCGCCCGCCTACCACACGGTGCACAGAATCTCGCCCCCCACCTTCTTTTGGCGCGCCTCGTTTTCGCTCATCACGCCAAGGGGGGTGGATAATATGTTGATGCCCAGCCCGCTCATGACCGCTGGAATTTTGTCGTAGGACACATACACCCTGCGGCTGGGCTTGCTCACGCGCTTGAGGCCGGTAATCACGGCGCCCTTGGGCCCGTACTTGAGGCTTATGCGCAAAATGCCCTGCTTGCCGTCAGGCTGTTCCTCGTAGCCGTTTATGTAGCCTTCCTTCTTCAACGCCTCGGCCACCGCGCGCTTTATGCGGGAGGAAGGCATCTCCAGATCTTCGTGCCGGGCCAAAACCGCGTTGCGCACACGGGTCAGCATGTCGGCGATGGGATCAGACAAAGACATCTTTTCCTACTCCTACCAACTAGACTTGATCACGCCGGGTATCTCCCCGCGCAGGGCCAAGGAGCGGAAGCATATGCGGCAAATGCCGAACTTGCGTATAAAGGCCCGCGGCCGCCCGCATACGGGGCAACGGTTGTAGGTGCGCACCTTGAATTTCGGGGTGCGCTTGGCCTTGTTTATTAAACTCGTTTTGGCCAACTTGTCGCCTCCAGTTGCCTATCTAGATCTAAAAGGCATGCCCAAAAGCCTGAGCAAGGCGCGCCCCTCATCATCCGTGGGGGCTGTGGTCACCATGGTTACGTTCATTCCCTTGATCTTGTCGATCTTGTCGTACTCAATCTCCGGGAAAATTATGTGCTCCTTAATGCCCAGGGAGTAATTTCCCCGCCCATCAAAGGATTTTGCGCTGACCCCCCTGAAGTCGCGCACCCGGGGCAGGGCGATGTGCATCAGCTTGTCCAGGAAATACCACATGGCGTCGCTCCGCAGGGTGACCGAGGCGCCGATGGGCATTCCCTCGCGCAGCTTAAAGGCCGCGATGGACCGCTTGGCTTTGTTTATAACCGCCTTCTGCCCCGCGATCAAGGTCAGCTCCTGGGCCGCATTCTCCAGAACTTTAATGTTTTGGATGGCCTCGCCCACTCCCATGTTAAGCACGGTCTTGACCAAACGGGGCACCTGGTTGATGTTGCGGTAGGAAAACTCCTCCATCAACTGCGGCACGCATTTTTCGTAGTAATGATCCTTCAGCCTGGGCATCTTTTATTTACCTTGTCTGCTTGGTTGAAGCCGGCGCTTTTGGCCGCCCGGCTCGTCCCCAGAGAAAAACATCCGTCCTAGCTATCCAATTGCTCGCCGCACTTCTTGCAGATGCGCACCGTGCGGCCGTCTTCCAACCTCTTGCGCGTTGCCCGCACCGGCTCGCTGCACTTTCCGCAAAGCAGCCTTAGGTTGCTGATGGGCACCGAGGCCTCTTTCTCCACAATGCCGCCCGAACCGGTCTTGGTGCTGCCGCCACGGGTGTGGCGCTTGACCATGTTAACCTTCTCCACCAGGGCGCGCCCCTTTTCGGGAACGACCTTGAGCACCTTGCCCACCTTGCCCTTGTCGCGGCCCGTTATGACCAAGACGCGGTCTTCTTTTTTTATATTTAGTTTAGGCTTCATGGCCTGCACCTTTCGCTTATCTACAAAACCTCGGGCGCCAGGGAAACTATCTTCATGAAGTTCTTGGCTCTCAGCTCGCGGGCCACCGGACCGAATATGCGGGTGCCGATGGGCTCCCGGGTGCCGGTTATCAACACGGCCGAGTTGTCGTCGAACTTTATGAATGTGCCGTCCGGACGTGGCACCTCTTTTTTGGTGCGCACCACCACCGCCTTAAGCACATCCCCTTTTTTAACCTTGGCGTTGGGCAGGGCCTCCTTGACCGAGACCACGATGATGTCGCCCAAACTGGCGTACCGCCGTTTACTGCCGCCCAAAACCTTTATGCAGTACAATCTCTTGGCACCCGAGTTGTCCGCGGCCACGAGATTGGTCTGTGGCTGGATCATGGCTGCTGCTCCTTAAAACGGGCCCTGAATCTAGGCCACCCGCTCCACAATCTTGCTTACCCGCCAGCGTTTGCGGCGGCTCAATGGCCGGCTCTGTCTGATCAGAACCTTATCCCCGATCCGGCACTCGTTTGCTTCGTCGTGGGCGGAAAACTTCTTGCGCCGCCGCACGAATTTCTTGTAAACGGCGTGCTGCACCAGGCGTTCCACCAGCACCACCACCGTTTTGTCCATCTTGTCGCTCACCACCACGCCGGTAAGCACCTTGGCATTTCCCCGTCTTTTTTCAAGCATTTGCTCTCTACCCGACTTAAAAGAGTCCCTTGAGGGTTCCCTAGGCCGCGGCCGACTCCTTTTCCTTAAGTACCGTCAATACGCGGGCGATGTCTTTTTTAGTTTGCGGAAGCCGCATGGGATTCTCAAGCTGTCCGGTGGAATGCTGGAAGTTGAGATTGAAAAGCTCATCTTTCAGATGGGCCAGACGCTCCTTAAGCTCCTCCACCGAAAGTTCCCTGAACTCGGACATTTTCATGATCCACGGCTCCTTAAATATCTGCCAAAACCCCTTGTCAGACTATCTAGCGGGGTTAATCTCTTTCCACTATGCGGGTGGCGAAGGGCAATTTGTTGCCCGCCAAGCGCAGGGCCTCCTTGGCCACTGAACTGTCCACGCCCTCGATCTCGTACAACATGCGGCCCCGCCGCACCACGGCCACCCATCCCTCCGGGGCGCCCTTGCCTTTGCCCATGCGGGTCTCGGCCGGTTTTTTGCTGACGGACTTGTCCGGAAAAATCCGGATGAAAACCTTCCCGCCGCGCTTTATGTGACGGGTGATGGCGATACGGGCGGCCTCTATCTGATGGTTGGACATCCAGCCGTGGCCCACCGCTTGTAGGCCGTAGCTGCCGAAGGCAAGGGTGTTACCCACAGTGCATACGCCGCGCATGCGGCCCTTTTGCATCTTGCGATGTTTTACTCTTTTTGGTGCTAACATGGTCTTATACCGCCCATCTTAAAGCCGCCCCTCTAAAAGCCCGCGCGTTGCCTGCTCCCGACTCCGCAGCCCAAGGGGCTTGCCCTTTTCGCTCCCATGGCCGGGCCCCGCCAAGCGTAAGAGGCCCTGGCCCTGCTCCTGCCTCAGGTCGTGGCCTGCCGCTGCTGTGCGTCGTCCAAGACCTCGCCGTTAAAGATGTGCACCTGCACGCCGATCAACCCGTAGGTTGTCTTGGCCTCGGCAAATCCGTAGGAAATGTCGGCCCGCAGGGTGTGCAGGGGCACGCGGCCCTCGCGATACCATTCGCGCCGCGCCATCTCGGCCCCGCCCAAACGGCCCGCGCATTGAATGCGGATGCCCTGGGCCCCGAATTTTATAGCGCTGGTCACCGCCCGCTTCATGGCACGGCGGAAGGCTACCCGGCGGATCAACTGGCCCACCACGTTTTCCGCCACCAACTGGGCGTCTATCTCCGGCTTTCTCACCTCGAAGATATCCACCATGACATCGCGGTGGATTTTTTTCTCCAGTTCTTTTTTAACCGTCTCGATCTCGGCGCCCTTCTTGCCGATGACTATGCCGGGGCGGGCCGTGTGAATGCGTATCTTGACCCGGCTGGCCGCGCGCTCAATCTCCACCCGGCTGATGCCGGCATGGCCCAGCTTTTCTTTGACGAACGCCCGGATCCGCTTATCCTCCAAAACCAAGGCGCCGTAGCCTTTTTTGGCGAACCAGCGCGAATCCCAGGTACGGATGATACCCAGCCTTAAGCCTACGGGGTGAACCTTCTGTCCCAAAGTATCAATCTCCTTAGTCTAACGTTCGTCCACCACCACGGTGATGTGACTGGTGCGCTTGCGGATCCCATAGGCGCGGCCCATGGCCCGTGCCCGCCATCTCTTTAAGGTGGGGCCGCCGTCCACAAAGGCCTGCTTGACGTACAAGGAATCCACGTCAACTCCGGGGCGCTGGGACGCATTGGCCACGGCCGAGTTCACCACCTTGCTGAAAAGCCGTGCGGACTTTTTCGGGGTAAACTGAAGCTTGTTAAGCGCATCGCCCACCTTGAGCCCCCGGATGGCGTCAGCCATCAGACGGGCCTTTTGGGGTGAAATGCGCAGGAATTTAGCTTTGGCAACCGCTTCCATGCCACCCTCTATTTCTTGCCCTTGACCTTGCCCTTCTTATCGCCGGAATGGCCATAGAAGGTACGGGTAGGGGAAAATTCGCCGAGCTTATGGCCCACCATGTTCTCCGTGACGAATACCGGCACGAATTTCCGGCCGTTGTGCACGGCGAAGGTGAGCCCCACAAAATCGGGCATTATGGTGGAGCGCCGGCTCCAGGTCTTGATTACCTTGCGGGACCCGCTGGCCTGGGCCTCCCCCACCTTTTTGGCCAGGGGCTCATCCACAAAGGGTCCTTTGCGCAGACTACGGGGCATCTCTTATTGCTCCTACTTCTGGTAACGCCGCCGTACAATCAGGCGATCAGAGGGCTTCTTCCGGCGGGTGCGATAGCCCTTGGTGGGCATGCCCCAGGGGCTCACCGGATGGCGGCCGCCGCTGGACTTGCCCTCGCCTCCGCCCAAGGGGTGGTCGACCGGGTTCATGGCCACGCCCCGCACATGGGGCCTGCGGCCCTTCCAGCGGGACCGGCCGGCCTTGCCCAGGCTTACGTTCTCGTGCTGTTCGTTGCCCACCTCGCCCACCGTGGCCCAGCAGCGCAGATTAACCCGCCGGGTCTCGCCGCTGGGCAGCTTCAAGGTGGCATAGCCCTGTTCCTTGGCCATGAGCTGGGCATAGGTTCCCGCGGAACGAACCATCTGCCCGCCCGCCCCTATCTTCAGCTCCACGTTGTGCACGTGGGTGCCTAAAGGCATGGCGTCCAGCGGCATGGCGTTGCCCGGCCGGATGTCGGCCAGCTGGTCGCTTACCACCTCGTCGCCCACCTTGAGCCCCTTGGGCCAAATGATATAACGCTTCTCGCCGTCCGCATAATTGAGCAGGGCGATGTTGGCGCTGCGGTTGGGATCGTATTCCACGCTGGCCACCTTGGCCGGGATGCCCTTTTTATCCCGCCGGAAATCTATGCGCCTAAAGCGCCGCTTATGCCCGCCCCCCTGGTGTCGGCTGGTGATGCGACCATAGCTGTTGCGCCCGCCGGTCTTTTTGATGGGCTCCAAAAGACTTTTTTCCGGCTCCCGGCGGGTGACATCGTCACTGACCAGAAAGGTGGCAAACCGCCGCCCGGGCGAAGTCGGTTTATATTTCTTGATGGCCATCGCTGTTTCTCGCTTTTGCCCTTGCTTCCTAATATCCGCCGCCTGAAAACCCGCTTCGGTAACCTGCCACCCGTCGGCGCCGATGGCGGCCTGCCGACTCATGACGATTTATCCCGGCGGTCGCTCGCGGCCCTTTAAACCTTAGGCTCCTTCAAAGAATTCCACGCTCTGGCCCGGGGCCAGGGTCACATAGGCCTTTTTCCAGTCATTGCGCTTGCCCAGATGCCGGCCCATGCGCTTTTTCTTGCCCTCGAAGTTAAGCGTACGCACGCCCAGCACCTTGACCTTGAACATGCTCTCCACCGCCTGGCGTATCTCCACCTTGGTGGCGCGATTGTCCACTTCAAAGATCAGTTGGTTGGACTCTTCCTTAACCCGAGTGCCCTTTTCCGTGATCAGAGGGCGCTTCAATACGCTTCTTAGGTCCTTCATGACAGCGCCTCCTCTATGGGGCTGACCGCCTTTTCCAAAAGCACCAGGCTGTCATGCTTCAGGATGTCGTAGACGTTCAATCCGTCGGCCCGCAGCACTTTCACCTTGGGCAGGTTACGTGAGCTTTTTTCCAAGATCTCATCGGCCAAGGGCGTCACCACCAAGGCGTCTTTTATCTTGAGATTACCCAACACACCCATGAAGGCCTTGGTCTTGATTTCCTTAAGCTCAAAGTCCCGCACCACCAGGAGTTTTTCTTCGCGCAGCTTTTCGCTCAAGGCCGAGCACAAAGCGGCCCGGCGGACCTTGCGCGGCGGACGATAGCTGTAATCCCGGGGCTTGGGACCGAAGGTGATGCCGCCACCGCGCCAAAGCGGGCTGCGGCGGGTGCCCGAGCGGGCGCGGCCGGTGCCCTTCTGGCGCCAAGGCTTGCGCCCTCCGCCCCTTACCTCATTCCGCGTCTTGGTGCTGGCCGTACCCGCCCGGCGGCAGGCCAGTTGCCACACCACCACCTCGTGCAGCAGGTGGGGCTTTATCTGGGCGCCGAATACGGCCTCAGATAGCTCGATCTCGCCCACCTGCTCAAATGCTGCGCTGTAAACCTTTACCTTTGGCATATCTCTCATCCGCCAGAAGCCTTGGGGCCGCTTAGGCCTTCTTAAGAATCACGATTCCGCCGTTAGCCCCGGGCACCGCCCCTTTTACCACCACCAGGTTCTGCTCCGGCCGCACGTCTATGATCTTCACGTTGCGCGTCGTACAGTTCGCATTGCCGTGATGACCAGGCATCTTCTTGTTTTTAAGCACCCGCGAGGGATCGGCGCTGGCCCCGATGGAGCCAGGCTTGTCGTGGGTGGTGCAGCCGTGGGTCTCCTTACCGCCAGCGAAATTGTGGCGCTTGACCACGCCGGTAAAACCCTTGCCCTTGGTGCGACCGATCACGTGGACTTTTTCTCCGGGGGAGAACATCTCCGCGGTGATGGTCTGGCCCACCTCAAACTCGGCCGGATTATCCACCCTAAATTCCTTGAGAACTTTTTGTGGCTCCACGCCGGCCTTGGTGAAATGCCCGCTCATGGGCTTGTTCACCCCTTTGGCCTTTTTAGGGCCGAACCCAAGTTGCACCGAGCCATACTCATCACGCTCGGGGGTCTTGACCTGCACTACCTGGCAGGGCCCGATCTCCAGCACCGTCACCGGCACCACCTGGCCCTCCTGTATGAATAAGCGGGTCATTCCCACTTTTTTCCCGATCAGTCCCTTTAGCATGGCTGCCACCTCATAACCGCCTTCCCGGCACTTAACCACCCGTGTCGCTTCGGGCGCCGCAAAGCCGCGCCCTTAAGCGGAACAGGATTATAACTTAATCTCCACATCCACGCCCGCAGACAAATCCAACTTCATCAAGGCGTCCACCGTCTGCTGGGTGGGTTCCAAGATGTCCAAGAGCCTTTTGTGGGTGCGTATCTCGAACTGTTCCCGGCTCTTTTTGTCTATATGCGGCGAACGCAGCACGCAGAATTTATTAATCATGGTGGGCAGAGGAATGGGGCCCGCCACCTTGGCACCGGTGCGCCGCGCGGTCTCTACGATCTCCGCTGCGGACTGGTCCAGCAGCTTGTGATCATAAGCTTTAAGCCGGATGCGTATCTTCTGATTTTGGATCATGTACTATATCTCCCGCGCTCACCTTGTATCCAAAGGCCCGAGGCCGTCCTTCATCGGTTTGTCACCCTGCTGCCGCCTCAATCTCCGGTTCCGCTTGCCGGTAACCCAAGCTTAGAGCCCGCAACCTGATTTCCCGTCTCCGCCTCTTTTGCCTCAACCTGTAATGGTCACATTAAATCAAACGGCCTTTATAATTCGGGCCGGTTATCTCACTCTATAATTTCGCTGATGACGCCGGCGCCCACCGTACGGCCGCCCTCGCGGATGGCGAAACGAAGCTCTTTCTCCATGGCGATCGGCGTGATCAAACTGGCCTCCAACGCCACGTTGTCACCCGGCATCACCATCTCCACCCCCTCCGGCAGCGTCACCACCCCCGTCACGTCCGTCGTCCGAAAATAAAACTGCGGACGATACCCGTTGAAAAACGGCGTGTGACGGCCCCCCTCCTCCTTGCTCAATACATACACCTCGGCCTTGAACTTGGTGTGCGGCGTGATGCTCCCAGGCTTCGCCACCACCTGACCACGCTCCACCTCGTCCCGCTTGGTGCCCCGCAAAAGTACCCCTATGTTGTCGCCCGCTTCCCCCCGATCCAATATCTTCCGGAACATCTCCACACCCGTGCACACCGTCTTCTGCGTCGGGCGAACTCCAACTATCTCCACCTCGTTCCCTACTTCCACCACGCCGCGCTCCACACGGCCCGTCACCACCGTCCCGCGTCCCGAGATGCTGAACACATCCTCGATCGGCATCAAAAACGGCTGGTCTATGTCACGCACCGGCTGCGGGATGAAATCATCCACCGCCTTCATCAACTCCAATATCGGCTTGCACGCCGCGCACTCATCCTTGCCGCAGCCGCACTCCAACGCCTTGAGCGCACTACCCTTCACGATCGGCGTGTCGTCACCCGGAAACTCGTACTTGCTCAAAAGCTCCCGTAGCTCCAACTCCACCAGCTCGATCAACTCCTCATCATCCACCATGTCTACTTTATTCAAAAAGACCACTATCGCC
>ENA-OSEO01006494-OSEO01006494.1-sediment-metagenome-genome-assembly--contig:-NODE-6494-length-10459-cov-8.905317_pt1 | contig 10459 bp, 7 predicted proteins | sample MGYA00237883_ERZ534232 | MGnify/ENA metagenome assembly ERZ534232
ATTACGAACCGTTATCTACGAGTTCTTTCAGAAAAAATTTAAGCACACCTGGAGCGATTCATTTTCAAAAAGCTAAATTCTTACGAAATTTTTTTATTTCGTGCTTTCGAGTTTTCGTGATTGTTTTTAAATTTTTGCCACAAAAAGCACAAAACTGACAACCGAAAAACTTGAATAGGGGGCACGCGGAGACGTCAGGGAGCGAAACTTGAGTTGTTATGTCATACCGGTAAAATTTCATGATTGATTTTTTCTTAGCTAAATTTCTACAAGTTTGATACGGTTACAACCATTTGAAAAATGACATTCGGAGCCAATTTATATGATACTTGATCTGGTGCTTTTCGTAATCGGTCTGTTGATGCTCTATTACTGCGCCGGTTGGCTGGTCAAAGGATCATCGAGTCTGGCGCGAAGTATGGGTTTGACACCCCTTGTTATCGGCCTCACCGTCGTGGCATTCGGGACCTCAACTCCGGAACTGGTGGTAAGCGTCGTATCTTCCGTTAAAGGCAAAAGCATGATCGCCGTGGGCAATGTCGTAGGAAGCAACATCTGTAACATTGCCCTTGTTCTCGGCTTATCGGCGCTCGTACTTCCCATTAAGGGGAACCGTTCCGTCATCCAGCGGGACATACCGATAATGCTCGGAGTATCCCTGTATCTTCTGGTGATTTCGATGAATTCGAGAATCGGCAGACTCGAAGGCGCTTCGCTTTTCGGCGGCATTATCATATATACATACTTCAATTATTACATTGCCCGCAAGGAATCCAGGCGAAAAATTCATTATGAAAGTGTTGCCTTCACACATGCCGTTAAAGACATCGAGTATATAACTTCCAGATCCAGACAGATCGTATGGATCACGGCGGGAATTATCGGTGTCATTGTCGGCGCCGAAATTCTCATTGATGCCGCTGTCGGCATCATGAAGGTATTCGGCGTCAGCGAAAAATTTATCGGACTGACCATTGTGGCGCTGGGGACTTCGCTCCCCGAACTTGCCACGTCTGTTGTCGCCGCATTTCGGAAAGAGATGGATATCAGCATCGGCAATCTTGTGGGAAGCAATGTTTTCAATATCCTCTGCGTCTTAGGGGCTGCCGCTTTGGTGAAACCGATTCCCCTTCCCGGCGGTTTTGTTCAAAGCGGCTTGCTGATCGATTACCTGTTTATGATGTTTGTCAGCCTTTTGCCGTGGCTGATGATGAGAAAGACGCGTATTGTGACGCGCAAAGCCGGGATGATACTCCTCTCATGCTATGTCGGGTATGTTCTGTATTTGATCATCAAAACCTGACGGCTTTTTTGCGATATTGGAAGTTGGGGGGGAAATCTTAAGACCGAATTTCTATGGACGGATAAACCCCTTTTTTCTGACCTTCGTGATAAGGATGGATGAGATTAAACGAAACATCCTGGCTTTTTTGGGCGTGTCCCCTATTTTGTTTACCGTCAAAGAAGGCGCCGTTGGCCTCCAGGATATGCTCGATTCGATGTTTAAAAGCTTTAACGAATTCGGAACCGCTGCCCTGAAACTTCATGGCACCCAGGCCCCATTCTTTTTTAATCTTAGAGAGAGCTTTGATGGACACGGAATGGGTTTCCAGATCCCTTGCATTTCTGATATACCCCCAGACAATATTTGCCGCCGGTATCTTTAAAGGTTCATTGAGATCGATAATGGTATGGGGCATGACAATGCACCCTTCACCGATCTCAAGCGGCAGATCCGCCGTTCCCCGCAAAAATGAATTAAACCCCACAAACACATTTTTCCCTAAATTGGCATGAATAATCTTACCGCCATGGGCGGTGACGTTGTTTCCCTGTAAACGGGAATTGATGATATAGCAGTTTTCCTGGGCATTGGCACCCTTCCCCAGCCAGGCATTTTCAAGGTATGCACGTTGGGCCACCAGAACGTTTTCACTGATACGGCTTTCTCCTTGAACCAGAGCATAGCGGTTCAGAGACGCACCGCTTGGAACGGCAACAGGGGATTTAAAGTTCACCACATCAAAAATTTTTTGAAAATCGGTTTTGCGATCTCGTATAAAATCGATGAATATTCCTTGGGAGGGTATATCCGGTGCTATGTAAATATACTGTTCGAGAACTTTTTTTGGATAAGAATACCGAAAGTCGAACGCATCTCCGGATTTCACCCAGATGGTGCCGGGTTCAATATATTGGTGAGACAACTCCCCCACCTGGACATAGGAAAACGCACCGATAACCGAGTCGTGGAGGGTTGTCAGGTCCACGGTTGCGAATGGACCGATGAAACATCCTTCCACCGGAGAGCCATGAATGTTGGCATAATGCATGGATGCCGTATTTTGGATTAAAAATTCCTCCAAGATTTCAGGATCGTGGGTATAACAGTGAACCAGAGTTTTAATCAGGAAGGTGTCTTTGATCCGGATGATTTCGTCTTCGTAAACAGGGATTTCAGATCCCTGGAAGTGAAATCGATCTCCTTTGGCCTTCAGTTCGTCTCCCCGGATGTCGCTTTTATACAGTAAGGCGTGGTCCACCGTACATCTGCCCAAAAAACAGCTTCCGGCCAGATTAGACCGGGTGAAACGGAAATGAAACGGATGGTGGGGTGTAACCCCGCAAAAGGCGTAGAATTTGACCAGTCGGTTCGGTGGAATCAAATTTCGAACAAAAGGACCCGCATCAAATTTGAAGTCCCGGAGATTGACGTTGATGCGTTCAACAATTCGATCGATCAGATCTTCAAGCTGTTTCATCTTTTCACCCCAAGTTTCAATATAGTGTATCGAAAAGCTATCCTTCCTCGGACCCTATATCAAATCTTTTTATTTTACGCCATAGTGAAACCCGATCGATACCCATTATTTTTGCAGCCTTGGTTTTATTCCCCTCACATTTGTCCAGCACCCACTTGATGTAGTTTTTTTCCTGATCCTCCAGTGTCGGTATCTCTGAATTCTCCCGGCGATAGGTTTCGATGGAGAGATTGCCGATATAATCCGGAAGATCGCCGACGATGATTTCCGGACCGTTCGCCAGGGCAACGGCCCGTTCAATGACGTTTTCAAGTTCCCTGATGTTTCCCGGCCATCCGTATTGGCACAGCAATTCCATTGCTTCTTTTTTAATATTTTGGACATCTTTGTTCATGGCTTTACTTTTTTGAGACAGAAAATGATGTGCCAGCAGCGGTATATCGCCGTGTCTTTCGGTCAGGGACGGAAGTTTTATGGTAATGACATTCAGCCGGTAAAACAGATCCTGTCGGAAGTTACCTTTTCCCACATCCTCTTTGAGATCGCGATGGGTTGCTGCGATGAAGCGTACATCCACCGGTACGGGAACCTCTCCGCCCACCGGCAAAACCTCTTTTTCCTGAATAACGCGCAAGAGCTTCACCTGCATGCTGAGCGGCATATCCCCGATCTCATCCAGAAAAACCGTTCCACCGTCGGCCACTTTGATCAGACCTGCCTTTGCCTTTGTTGCCCCGGTAAATGCATCCTTTTCATGCCCGAACAGCTCATTGGCCATTAATTCCTCTGTAAATGAACCGCAGTTAAAGGCTATGAATTCTTTTTCAGAACGGGGACTGAGCCGATGGATGGATCGGGCGACCAGTTCCTTGCCGGTACCGCTTTCACCGAGAATCAGAACATTGATATCCGAAGGCGCAATCTGGTGAATGGTTTTCTGAATATCCATCATGACCGCGCTCTGTCCGACAAGGTCGGAAATTTTCCGCTGTTTTTTGAGTGTTTCCCTGAGTTCAATGTTCTCAAGTCGAAGCCGCCGTTTTAACAGCGCCTGTTTGGTAATATGGCGAACTTCTTCAATTTTATAGGGTTTAGCGATATAATAGTAGGCGCCGTTATGCATGGCCTGAACCGACGTTTCGATGGTGGCGTAACCGGTGATCATGATGACTTCCGTGTAAGGCTGAAGCTCCTTTGTCTTATGCAGCACCTGCATGCCGTCCACTTTCTCCATCTTCAAATCGGTGATCACCAGGTCAAAATTTTGAGATTGAAGCAAATCGATCGCCTTATTGCCGTTGTTTACGGAAACGACATCGTAACCGGTTTTGACCAGAATATGATCGAGATTCTTTCTCGCAATATCCTCGTCTTCAACAACCAGTATAATCTCTTTCTTTTTTTCCACGATGATCCTTCTATAAATCCATTTGTTCGGGCTGATGAAACGGCAGGAAACAGGTAAATGTCGTCCCTTTCCCGACTTCGCTGGAAACGGATATATTGCCGTCATGTTGTTCCATAATACCGTAAATGATGGAAAGCCCCAGCCCAGATCCCTTTCCGACTTCTTTTGTGGTGAAAAAAGGATCAAAAATTTTTGTTATGATATTCTGGGGGATCCCTTCACCGGTGTCCGTCACTTGGAAAGAAAATCCATCTCTGTCAAATTCGTTCTTTGCCTTGATGGAAATTTCTCCGCCGTTTTTCATGGCATGCACGGCATTGGCGATAAGATTAATTAAAACCCGTTCAACCCGTTGAGGCCCTAAAGTGGCCTGAATATCGTCGGGGACCTCGATATTTAAATGTATATTGGCCGGAATCTGTGATTGAATTTGATGGATCGCGCTGTTCACCAGATCCTTAAAATTAACCTGTTTTAGGGTCAATGTCCTTTCTCTGGCAAATTCAAGAAGGGAACGAACGATCTCCTTTCCCCGTTCCACCTCCTTTTCAGCGCCGACCAGCAGTTCTTTTTTATATTCCAGGTCATTTTCTTCAAGTTCTTCGATGAGGATTTGGATCGATGTGGATATATTGTTTAGTGGATTGTTCAACTCGTGGGCCACCCCGGAGGTGAGTCTCCCCAATGAAGCCAGCTTTTGCGCCTGAACGAGCTGTCTGCTCCGTTTGTTCAGTTCATTGATCATATTGTTGAGACTCGTCACCAGAGACTCAAATTCATCCCCGGTTTTTATTTCCGGAATATTATTAAAATCCCCGCTGGCGATCTTGGTAATGGCGTTTTCGATGGTTTTTAACGGCCGGTTGACATTAAAAATCAAAAAGAGGGCGATTGAAACGGAAAGGATAAAGACCGGTATCAGCGCCAAAAGATGGATCGTCTTTGATTTTCCGATCAGATCCTGAATGAATCGGCTCTCTTTTGTGACGATTTTTTCCAGCTCGCTGGTGAGAATTCTCCCCTGGGTTCCAATTAGTTCGATGGTATCCTGGGGAACTACCAGATGTCCTTCTTCCTGGAGTCTCAGAAGATCGGCCAGAGATTCCTTGTATGTCACCAGTTCGTTAATCCTTTGATCGAGATTTTTGGCCAGGGTGTATTTTGAGTATTGGGTCAATATACTACGGAGGATATCCTCTGCCTGACGAACATAGTTCAAAGCTTCGATAATGTTCCTTTTATCAAAGGACAGAAAGTAATTTTTCTCGTACCGGCGGGCCTCAAGGATGGTGTTCAAGAGGTCGTATTTTCTTTCAATAATTTGGATTTTCTGGTTGAGAACATACTGACTGTAATAACTGCGCGCCCATATCAGTGCACTGATACCGATAAAAATTACAAAAGCCAGAAAAATCTTTCCTCTGATACTGATTTTCATCTTTTATTATGACGGTGTACCGGCTTTAAATGCCGGAAATGGATGTTATCAGGTATAATAGGGCATTGCGACCTGGCAGAATACCTTTTTAACGCCTGGGATATTGCGGGCAATTTCGTTAATCTCCCGGGTTAAATCGTTCTGATAGGCTTCACCGATTTGCTGCTGCAATGCCGGACTGGCATAACCGGTTTTTTTTCTTTTCTGGGGTGCCACCGTTACATGGACATCCCCGTTTTTTACAAACACTTCTGCGTCACACAGCGGTTTCAGGGACGCCCTTAAGCGACTCGCAATGGCAAAATCTTCCACAGCCTGTTTCGATTCATCGGTGGCCCTGAAGCTTCTGCTTCGCGCCGCAAGACAAATGATTTCACAGGCGTCTTCAATTGTCAAGTTTCCGATATTAATTACAATATCATAAAGTTTGGGATCGTTGATATCCATTTTGTAAAGATACCGGGTCCACTGAATGCGATTTTTATCTTCATTTTCAATGATCTCGACTGCCCTTTCTTTTGTTACATTTTCCCGTTCCTGCAACAGTCTGATCCGGTCGTCCTTATCGGCAATGATCCGTATTTTAAGCACCTGGGGAATCTCGGTCAATAAGAGATGACCGGCATGACCGTGATAGACCACATCCCCTTTTCCGGCATATTCCAACAGTGTGACTTTTATATATTCAAGATACCGATCTTTTCCGTGAACAAGACGATCGAGAATGTTGGGTGCGTCCTTGAGCGATCGAATCAGTTTTCTTTCCGATACATTAAACAGGTGAGCGGCTTCTACCAGAATCTCCCTGCTCACACATTCATACCCCAGCATTTCAGCTACCTTTTCAGCGATCTCACGCCCATGGCTGAAACTTCCTCGAGAAATGGTGATAACCGCCATTACCCCTCACCTCCTAGATCACACCTTTTCCATAATCAATACCTGAACGGAAAGTCATGTTCAGACAAAATCCGATAACCACTGTCACCCTTGTCGGCATTAGGTTTGAGGATCGCTTCGCTAGAGGTTTGAGGCAAAAACTTTTTTCTTCCTCCAACCTCTAGCCTCCAACCTCCAACAGCCGCAGGCTCTGCCTCCAACCTTAAGCCTCCAACCTCCAACCGTGAACATCTACTGAATTCCATAAAAGAAATAGAGAATGGTCAATTCCACGGCTAAAAAGAGAGCGGTCATAACTGCACCCGCCTTGGCATAGTCCACGGTACGATACCCCCCGGGTCTCATGATAAGTGCATTCACCTGATGCGTCGGCAAGACAAATGTGTTGGACGCAGACAGTCCCACCACCAGCGCCGCCATTCTCGGATCACCCCCGGCCATGATCGCCATGTTCATGCACAGCGGAACCAGAAGCACCGTTGCACCGACATTGGAAATCACCAGCGTGAAAAAAGAGGTCATCACACCCACCGCCGCCAACAGTACAATCGGTGTCGGATTTCCAAGCATCCCGAGGACGAACTTGGCAATAAAAGCGGCGGTTCCGGTTTTTTCAAATGCGATTCCCAAAGGAATCAAACCGGCCAGGAGGAATACCGTCATCCAGTCCACAGCATGATAGGCTTCATCCACCGAGAGAACACGGGTAATGATCATCCCGAGCGCTCCGGACATCAGCGCCACGGAAAGTTGAATATTGAAAAAAATAATTTGCGCCAGAGACACCGCCAGCCAGAGAACCGCCAGTTTGGCCTTTTCCGGCCGCATGATTTCACCCTCAAGAGCCGTAGCAAAGGTCAAAGCACGGGGTTGCGGCTGATTTCTTAAAATGTGAAATCTCTCCCAAGGCCCCTGGAGCAACAGCGTATCGCCCATTTGAAGCCGGATATGGGTCAAGTTGCTGTAAATAATCTTATTACCGGTAAACAGCGCCACAGGATTTACGCCGTACATTTCCTTAAAATTAACCTGGCTCATGGTTTTGCCGATGAGATCGGATCGGGGTGAAACTACCGTTTCCGCCATTCCGGCATTAATGACCGCCAGGCTCTCTCCGAAAACATCCAACCCGCCCTTGATCTCCCAGCCGTATTCTCCGGCCAGCATTCTAACCATTTTTTCCTTTCCGATAACGGCGATGTCATCTCCCGGAGAAATCTTATGACTGCTTTTCGGCACAAAAGTTTTTTCTTTTCTTGCCGTAAAACTGATGGCCACAATGGTCACCAGAAACTTTGGCCTGATGGCCAGTTCTTCCAAAGTTTTAGGGCCGTCGAAGGTATCCGGGATATGGATCTCGAACGTATTTTCAAGTCCCTGGTAGGCCTCCATAAGCAGCGCCGTAACCCCCTTTTCCGCTTCGCCCTCTGCTGCCGGAAGAACCAATTTCCCAAAAATGATAAAATAGATGATGGCACTGGCAAGCAGGCAGATGCCAATGGGGGTCTGGGTGAAAAGTCCGAAAGGCTCAAGCTTTTTTCCTCCCAGAACCATCAGATCATTCAGGAGAATCGTGGGACTGGCACCCACCAGCGTGATAGTCCCACCGATGATCGCGCAGAAACCCATTGGCATCAAAATCCGGGATACCGGCACCCCCATCCTTTTGCCAATCCGCTGGGTGGCCGGAAGAAACAGGGCCGCAGCGCCGATGTTCTGCATCATGCTCGAAATAATTCCCACGGTTCCGGATATCAGGGTAATCACCTTTTTTTCACTGTTGCCGGCCAGCTTGATGATGGGGCCGGCCACTTTGTTCATTACCCCTGTCTTGTCAAGACCGGCGCCGATAATAATGACCGCAATGATGGAAACAACGGCATTACTGCTCAAGCCGACAAATGCTTCTTTCGGCGTTACCAGACCGATAAGGGGGAGCAATGCCATCATGATAATCCCCACAACATCAACGCGAACCCATTCAAAAATAAACAGGACGACGACAAAAACCAGTACAATCATTGTCAAAATCATTTCAGGTGTCATTGCTAAAAAATTCCTTTCTGCTCCTCGCGTAGTCGCATAGTCATAAAAATCAACTGGCTATCAACCTGCTATTTCTTCTTATTTTTTCTAAATTTAAAACATAACCAAAACGCAAAAGCGACCATCGCCAGGCTGAAAATAAAATGAGCATCCATATCTCCTCCATTATAGGTTGTTAAAACATCCCTTGTCTGCGTTTTATGAAATTTTGCCACAGGAACGAGCATCATTCGTGCCAACTTCGCCAATCCCAATATATGTTATTGATATTGATGATTTTATTTATACAAAGGGAATTTATAAAATGCACAATATAGATGTTGCAAAATGCAATATAATTACGACCAAAAGTTAAAATTTCTGTTAATACATATGGTTATATGGTGTTGCAAAAAAGAAAGGGGTGTTGCAGATTGTAATGCTTTGTAAGGGAATAATGGGTTAAAAATCCGACCTTTTTCATAACTGCCGGATTTCGGATGATATGCGTATTACTGATTCCGATTTTCTGATGATTAGGTATCCATCAGTGGGTATTAATTTCAATCTTAGATCATAAAAAACCGGTCTTCTTTTTTTCGATTGAATCCTTTATTAATTTTTGCTAAAGGCTTCTGAATATTCATTGTGTCGAAAACGGGCCAATGCATGGTCATTGTCTGACATCTTTTCCATTGTTGTAACAGTTTGGTAATTTTGAAACAAATCGATTTCAAAAACACGATGGCTGTTTTATTAAAAAGGAGAATACATGGATTCAAAAGAGATTCTCGGAATACTCGAGGAAATGAATCGAAAAGCTATGGAAGGCGGCGGTCCCGACCGAATTAAAAAGCAGCACGAATCCGGGAAACTTACCGCTCGTGAGCGGATCGACAAACTTCTGGATGATGGGACCTTTGTCGAGTTCGATCGCTTCAAGATGCACCGCTGTACCGATTTCGGTATGGAAAAGAAAAAGATCCCCGGGGACGGCGTCGTTACGGGCCACGGATTGATGCACGGAAGACAGATATTTGTCTTTGCACAAGATTTTACCGCACACGGCGGTTCTCTTTCTCTGGCCCATGCTGAAAAAATCTGTAAGGTTCTACAGCATGCCATGCGGGTGGGTGCGCCGGTCATCGGACTCAACGACTCCGGCGGTGCAAGAATCCAGGAAGGGGTCATGAGTCTGGCCGGATACGGCGACATATTCCTCCTGAATGTCCTGGCATCCGGGGTCATCCCCCAGATCAGCGCCATTATGGGCCCTTCAGCCGGAGGGGCCGTCTATTCTCCGGCACTGACCGACTGGGTTTTTATGGTTGAAAATACCAGTTATATGTTTATCACCGGGCCCGAGGTGGTCAAGGCCGTGACCCGGGAAGACGTGACCATGGAAGAGCTCGGTGGTGCAATGGCGCACAGTTCCAAAAGCGGTGTGGCTCACTTTCCCTGTCCCAATGATGAAACCTGTATCGAAAAAATACGAGAACTCATGTCGTTTCTGCCCCAGAATAACATGGAAGATCCGCCCCGCCGATCAACCGGCGATGATCCCATGCGTCGAGAAGAAAGCCTTAGCGAGATCGTCCCTTCTGACCCCAACAAGCCCTATGACATGCGCAACGTCATTACGGCCTGCCTGGATGACAATTATTTTTTTGAAGTGCATGAACACTGGGCGCCCAGCATCGTCGTTGGTTTCGGCAGGTTTGATGGTATGCCGGTGGGCATAGTCGCCAACCAGCCCGCGGCAATGGCCGGTGTTCTCGACATCAATGCCTCCAATAAAGGCGCCCGGTTTGTCCGTTTTTGCGACTGTTTTAATATTCCGTTGGTTATTTTCGAGGATGTCCCCGGATTCATGCCCGGCACCCACCAGGAACACGGCGGCATCATCAAGCACGGCGCCAAGCTGAT
>ENA-OSEO01006496-OSEO01006496.1-sediment-metagenome-genome-assembly--contig:-NODE-6496-length-10457-cov-3.842293_pt1 | contig 10457 bp, 4 predicted proteins | sample MGYA00237883_ERZ534232 | MGnify/ENA metagenome assembly ERZ534232
TGCGGTTGCGCGGCGAGGGAGCGCGAGGTCGTCGCAAGGTGGGAGACTGCTTCGCTTCGCTCGCCATGACATGACCATGATCTTTCTGTTCGACGAGGTGCGCGCGTGACATCGAAAGAGAGAATGGCTGCGGCGATGAGCCATGGGCGGCCGGACCGCGTGCCGGTGATGTGCCAGTTGGCCTTGGGGCACTACTTCCTCCACTGTGAGCCCCGACCGTCCGAGATCTGGTTCGACAGCGAGACCTTTGCCGAGGCCCTTGTGACGCTGCAGCGCCGGTACCGGTTCGATGGGATCCTGGTCAACCTGCCGGGACGGCCATCTGACTGGCGGGATCAGGTGGAGGGCTACCGACAAATCGAGGGCAAGGAGCACGTCCACTGGAAATCGGGCCCCGCGACGGTGTTCCCCCCGGACGACAATCCGCAGACGTTCGCCAGCGGCGGCGGACCCCTTCCGCGCGCCGACTACACGTCCCTCGACCTGAAGGACCCGGCGACGCAGAGAATACCCGGCTACGTCTGGAATACCTGGCACACGCCGGAGTTGTGGGGTATTGATGCCCAGGCCGACCTGTCCGATCCGGCCGCGTACCCGGACTGGTTCACTACCGCGCTGGCCGCGGTTCAGCGTCTTGCTCCCGATGTCTCCATCCATGCGGAGGTGTTCTCGCCCTTCACGCATCTGATGGAACTCTTCGGCTATGAACAGGCGCTGATGGCTGTGGTCGATGCGCCGAAGATGTGTCACGAGGCATTGGCGATATTCACCCGGAACGCGCTGGCTCAGGTGCGTCTGTACGGCCGCCACAAACCCGACGCGATCCTGGTGAGTTCGGCCTTCGCCGGGGCCGGCTTCATCAGCCGTCGGATGTACCAGGAGTTCGTCATCCCCTACGAGAATGAGGTGTTTCGGGCGATTCGCGAGATCGGCTCGAAGTCGTATGTTCACACGTGCGGCGCGATCGGCGACCGACTCGATCTTATGGCCCAGACTGCGGTCGACGGAATCGACACGCTGGACCCGCCCCCTCTCGGGACGGTGGACCTGGCGCAGGCCAAGACGCGGTACGGCGGGAGGTTCTTCTTCAAAGGCAACCTGGACGCGGTGAACGAGATGCTCGGCGCGGAAGACCCGGACTTCGAGAGGGCCGTGCGGGAGAGAATCCGGATCGGCAAGCCGGGCAGCGGCTACGTCCTATCCTCCGCGTGCAGCGTAGCGCCGCACGTGAAGCCCGAGAGACTCCAAAGTCTCGTTGCGCTGGCTGACGAACTGGGCGTCTATTGACTTCGCGCGTCACGGCGCGTTCACGGCGTCGAGCATGGCGACGATGTTCTCGGGCGGGACGTTGGCGAGAATGTTGTGGACCTGCTGGAAGACGAAGCCGCCGCCCGGCGCGAGGATGCGGACCTGGTTCCGGACGTGCTCCGCCACCTGTTCGGGACGGGCGTTGGCGAGGATGTCACGGGTGTCGCAGCCGCCGCCCCAGAAGGTCAGGTCCCGTCCGAACTCGGCCTTCAATTCCGCTGCGTCCATGCCGGCGCAACTGATCTGGACGGGATTGATGGCGTCGAGACCCGCTTCGATCAGGTGCGGAAGCAGCTCGCGGACCCCGCCGCAACAGTGGAGCATGACCTTGACGTCGGCAAGCTCCTTCGCTCGCGTCCAGAGGACCTGGTGGCGGGGCTTGAAGAACTCGCAGTACATGCGCGGGCTGAGCATCGGACCGGTCTGCATGCCGAGATCGTCGCCGAAGAGGATGATGTCGATCGCGGGGCCGACGGCTGCGAGGTACCTCTCCAGGTTCGCCAGATGGATCTCCACCAACCGGTCGAGAAAACGGTGGGCCTTCGCGGGCTCGCCGGCCAGGAGCATGAAGAAATTGTCCGCCCGGTAGAAGAACTGGCCGGTTTCGAAGAGGTTGCCGCCGAACAGGCCGATGATCGCCCGATCCGTGGACGCGCGGAAACGCTGGGCCCCGGCGCGAAGAGTCTCCGGATCGACCGGGCCGGGCGGGGCCGCGACACCGGTCCACATACACTCGCCGAAAGCGTCCGCGAGGACCTGGTCGTCATCGGATTCCGCCAGGGGGAAGTACGTCTGTTCGAAGTACAGCGTGCCGTCGGGCATGTGGGCGAAGACCTTCCCGGACTTCGACAGGATGACCCAGCGGTCGGCGCGGCGCTCCATGCGGGTCCAGGCCGGGATGAGGCAGTCCGTGCCGTCGGGGAGCGTCCAGGGCTTCCAGGAGTCGTTGTCGAGGGCGAAGCCGCGTCCCAACTCGATGCAGTCGACGCCGAAGCGGTCCAGCACGTCGTCATCGACCACGGCGAGTTGTTGTATCACGTCGTAGACGCGGACGGGTCGCGGTTCGAGACCGAGGTACCGGCGCAGCTTGGGGTAGGCAATCGCGGCGATGCCTGAGGAACGATGGCCGGACAGATCGATCGGCACGCGGTCGGGCTCGACGTGGTTCAACGTCGCCAAGACTCTTTCTCTGGGTGTCATGAGGAGCATTATAGGTGATTCCTCAGGCATTTACAATTTGCGACTTCCCGCTTACCATCTGGCTGTCGCCGGGTATAGAGAATAGGAATACCGATCGTTGACGCCGAGGACTCCATGATGTCGCGCACGCCTGTCCATCGCCTTGTTCTTGTGACACTGATGTTGTTCGCCGGTCGGCCCGCCTTTGCCGGTGAGAACCCTCAGATCTCGCCTCCCACCCTGGCCCGCCGGATCCTGGCGGACCCCAATCTGCCGCTGGTTCTGAGCAAGGCCAGGGACCTGCTCAAGACCGGCTTTACCGCCGGCAGCGGCTACGGCGAGGTGTGGATTCGCGATCTGAACACCTTCATCGAGCTGTCCCTCCAGGTCAACGACCCCCAGACCATCCGCGCGGCGCTGTTGACCTTCTTGCGATTCCAGGGACCCGAGGGGGATATCCCGGACGGCTACATCCCCAAGGCTCAGGCCAACGTCGCGTACAAGTACCGCCGCTCCCCGCTGGCGCCGGAATTGCTCGCCCACAAGAACACCGTGGAGACGGACCAGGAGTCCTCCCTGGTTCAGGCAGTGCGCCGATACATCACCGTCACGAAAGACCGTTCGCTTCTCGACGAGAAGGTGGATGGGATGACGGTGCGCGAGCGCCTGGCCTGGGCACTCGACTACGTGCTCACGCACCGCTTCGATGCCACGCACGGCCTGGTCTGGGGCGCTACGACAACGGATTGGGGCGACGTACAGCCGGAGCACGAGTGGGGCGTCGAGCTTGACGAGAGCTCCCACCGGGCGATCGACATCTACGACAACGCCATGTTCCTCATCGCGATAGACAGTTATCTATCGCTTGTGGGAGATGCAGGGGAGCCCGTCGCCCGCTGGCTCAAGATCAGGGACGACCTGCGGACCAACGTGCGGAAGCACCTCTGGGATGACAACCGTCAGAGGTTCATCCCACACATCCATCTGGACGGCTCCCCTTTCCCGAAGGACTTCAATGAAATGGCGGTCTACTACCACGGCGGCACGGCGGTGGCCATCGAGGCCGGTCTGCTCACACGGGAGGAGATCCAAGCCTCGCTCCGGCAGATGGTGGACAACGTCCGGCGTGCCGGGGCCCGCTCCATCGGGCTGACCTTGTACCCCCCCTACCCCCAGGGGACCTTCAAGAACCCGGCCATGGATCCTTATTCCTACCAGAACGGCGGCGACTGGTGCTGGTTCGGCGGTCGCATGATTCGGCAGTTGATCCGCCATGGCCTCGTGGAAGAGGCCTACCGTGAGCTCAAGCCCATGACCACCAGGGTCCTGCGGCACGGGGACTTCTACGAGTGGTGGTCACTGGACAATCAGCCCCGCGGCTCGAAACAGTATCGCGGCTCCGCGGGCGTTCTCGGCATCGCCATCGTGGAATTGCTGGCCTGGGCCCGGCAGCCGAGCGCATCCGTCGCTCCTGCGGCCATGCTCTGGGAGATCGGCAAGGCCGACGGGGACAACGCGGAGTTTGCCCTGGCGCCGGACGGATACGCGAAGTTCAAGGATGATGCGTTCTTCGTGGTCGGCGTCTCCGAGCCGAAGAAGGACTGGCCGTATGTTCAGCCGGGTCCGGCCGATGGTTGGGCCGGCGCCCGCCCGCATACATCCATCGTGCTCTTTGGCCTCAAGGCTCCGCCGGCAGCCGGCGAATGCCGGCTCCTGTTCGATCTGATCGATACCCAGAGCGCCAACCCACCCAGGCTGCGCGTGGAAATCAATGGGCAGGCGTTCGAGCGGTCGCTCCCTCCCGGTGCGGGAGATGCCTCGGTGTTTGGCCAGCCGAACAAGGGCCGGGAACACCAGTTCGCCATCGCGTTCCCCACGAGTTTCCTCAACACGGGAGACAACGAGGTCCGTATCACCACGCTGGGCGGTAGCTGGATGCTCTACGATTCCGTCGGGCTACAGGCGCCGACCGGCGCGGAGTTGTGCCAGGTACAAACGAGGACGCTGGTCGATTCGATCAGATCCGTGCGTGCGTTGCAGGTGCAGAGTGGGCGGATGCTTCAGCCGGTGTTGGTATCCCTGCGACACTTTGGCGAGGAGACGAACGCCGTCGTGCGGTTCCTTGGCGGCCCTGCGAAATCCGTACGACTGACCCAAGGGGCACAGGAAATGGAACTGATGATCCCGGCGGTGGAGGCGGAAAGACAGGGGCAGGTCACCGTCGAGGTGGAGGGCCGGACGGTCGCCGCCCGTGAGGTCACGCTGAAGCCCGTGAAGAAGCTGACGGTCTACATCACGCCGCACTCGCATACTGACATCGGCTACACCGAGATCCAGACCGCCATCGAGGCCAAGCAGGTACAGAACCTCGTTGACGGCATCGCCGCAGCCAAGCGGACCGCAGACTATCCCGCGGGCGCCCGCTTCGTCTGGAACGTCGAAGTGCTCTGGGCAGCCGACCTCTACCTGCGCCGTCTCGATGACCACCAGCGGGCGGAATTCCTCGACGCGGTCAAGAAGGGACAGGTCGTGCTCAATGGCATGTACCTCAACGAACTGACGGGGCTGTGCCGGCCGGAAGAGCTCGTCCGCCTGTTCAAATACGCGACCGAGCTGGCCCGACAGACCGGCGTATCCATCGACACGGCGATGATCTCCGACGTGCCGGGCTACACGTGGGGCACTGTCACCGCCATGGCCCACGCGGGCATCCGCTACTTCTCCGTGGCGCCAAACTACTTTGACCGCATCGGCACCATCCTGCGCGAATGGGAGAACAAGCCTTTCTACTGGATCGGCCCGGACGGCGCGTCGAAGGTGCTCGTCTGGATCCCCTTCTGGGGCTACGCGATGTCGCACCGGTATGGCAAGATGTCGGCGCAGCTTGTGGAGGACTTCGCCGACGGTCTGGCGAAACGAGGTTATCCCTTCGACATCGCTTACGTGCGTTGGGCCGGCCATGGCGACAACGCGGTGCCCGACCCGGCCATCTGCGAATTCGTGCGGGATTGGAACGCGAAATACGCGTGGCCGCGGTTCATCATCTCAGGCGCCGGCGAGGCGTTCCGTGCGTTCGAGCAGCGCTATGGCGGGCAACTGCCGCTGGTGCGCGGGGACTGGACGCCCTACTGGGAGGACGGCGCCGGGTCCTCCGCTTTGGAGACCGCGATGAACCGCGCCAGCTCGGACCGGCTCGCGCAGGCGGAGACGCTTTTCGCGATGCGCAAGCCATCCGAGTATCCGACGGCGGCGTTTGAAGAAGCGTGGAACAGCGTGCTTCTGTACTCCGAGCATACGTGGGGCGCCTGGTGCAGCGTCAGTGAGCCGCAGCGGAAGGAGACCCTCGAACAATGGGAGATCAAGCGCGGTTACGTGGAAGCGGCGGATCAGCAGTCTCGGAAGTTGCTGGCTGCGGCCATGGCCAAACCGCAGGCGGCGCCCAACGACGCGGCGGTGGACGTTTTCAATACCCTTTCCTGGCCGCGCACCGAGTTGGTGACCCTCCCCAAAGAGCTTTCCGCCGCCGGCGACGGAGTGGCCGACGATACCGGACGGTCCGTCCCGTCGCAACGCCTGGCCTCGGGCGAGCTTGTCTTTCTCGCGCGTGACGTGCCGCCCTTTGCGGCGCGTCGGTATACGATGGCTTCACGCATCTCCCCTGCCGAGAATCGCGCGAGTGCCCGAGAAACAACGTTGGACAACGGCGTCATCCACATGCGGGTGGATGAAACAACCGGCGGAATCGTCGAGTTGAAGGCCAAAGACATCGAGGGCAACTTCGTCGACACGAGCAGCGAGGAGGCCTTGAACGACTACCTTTACCTGATCGGCGACGATCTGAAAGAGGTACAACGCAACGGCCCGGTGACAATTCGCGTGGGCGAGAACGGTCCGCTGGTCGCATCCCTCGTCATTGAATCCGCCGCCCCCGGCTGCCGCAGGCTCGTGCGTGAGCTGCGCGTCGTGGCCGGGCTTGATTATGTCGAGATCATCAACACCGTCGATAAGGAGCGACTGCAGGCCAGGAGCTACCACGCGAAGGAAGGCAAAGAAAGCTTGAATTTCGCGTTTCCCTTCGCGGTGCCGGCGGGCGACGTGCTCCTGGACATCCCGCTGGGCATGATACATCCGGAAACAGACCAGATGCCCAGTGCGTGCAAGAACTGGTTCACCGTGGGGCGGTGGGCGGATGTCTCGAATGCCCATCGCGGCGTGACGTGGGTGACGCTCGATGCGCCCTTGTTGCAGGTGGGCGGGCTCACCGCCACGCTGCTCAATTCGCAAACGAATCCGGATGTCTGGCGCGGGCACGTGGAACCGACGCAAACGCTCTACTCGTGGGCCATGAACAATCACTGGGGCACCAACTATCGCGCCTATCAGGAAGGCCCGACGGTGTTTCGTTTCATTGTGCGGCCGCATGGCCCACGAGACGTCACGGAGGCGTCCCGTTTTGCCACGGACTTCAGCCAGCCGCTTCTCGCCGCCGGCGCAGGGGGAGCGAAACCCGCGGATACCTCGCTGTTGGCAGTCGAGCCGGAGGATGTCCTCGTAACCGCTCTCAAGCCGAGCGATGACGGGAAGGCTCTGATCGTTCGCCTGTTCGGGGCGTCGAATGAGACTCGCTCCGCCCGTCTCCAGTGGGGCCGTGTTCAGCCCACGGCTGTCTTCCTGAGCGACACGAGCGAACGCGCGGGCCGGCGGATTGGCGATCGAATTGAAGTGCCTGCATCGGGGTTGGTCTGCCTGCGTGCGGAGCTCAGGTAGACTGTGATGGGAGGATGCGCGATGCGACGGATCATCGGGACGGTTGTATTCGGTGGGCTGGTTCTCGCAACCTCTGTGTGGGCCGAGGTTCGCGAGGTCATTGTCACCTTCAAGACCCACTTTGATGTCGGCTACACGGACCTGGCCAGCAATGTCGTGCAACGCTACCGCACCACGATGATCGACCAGGCCCTCAAGGTCGTGGATCAGAATCGCGGTCTGCCGCCGGAGCAGCAGTTTGTGTGGACGGTCCCCGGCTGGCCGATGATGAAGATCCTCGAAGACTGGGAAGGCCAGAGCCCCGAGCGTAAGCAGCAGGTCCTCCGCGCGTTCAAAGAGGGCCGATTCGTCGTCCACGGCCTGCCGTTCACAACGCACACGGAACTGCTCGAACCGGAGGACCTTGTGCGCGGCCTGGGCTTTGCCTCGCGGCTGTCCCGCGACGCCGGCCTGGCTCTTCCACGTGATGCCAAGATGACCGATGTCCCGTGTCATTCGTGGATCTTGCCCACACTGCTCCGGCACGCCGACATTGACTTCCTGCATCTGGGCTGCAACTCGGCCAGCAGTTCGCCTGAGGTGCCGCTGTTGTTCTGGTGGGAAGGCCCCGACGGCTCGCGTTTGCTCACGATGTACTCCGCGGCCGGGTATGGCACCGGTTTGGTCCCTCCCAAAGACTGGCCTTATCGAACGTGGCTCGTGCTCCAGCACACCGGCGACAATCATGGCCCGCCCACGCCCGACGAGGTCAGGCAGTTGCTCGCGGAAGCGGCACAGAAGCTCCCGGGCGTGACGGTCCGCATCGGACGATTGTCCGACTTTGCCGATGCGATCCTCGCCGAGAGGGCGGAGATCCCGGTCGTTCGAGGCGACATGCCGGACACGTGGATTCACGGACCGATGTGCGATCCGGCCGGTGCGAAGATCGCTCGCAATCTCCGGCCCGCGATCGGCTGCGTGGAATCTTTGACTACTCTTCTGGGGATCTGGGGCGTGTCCCTGCCGGAGACTGACTGTGCGCGAGTCGTTGCCGATGCTCGCGAGAAGAGTCTGCTCTATGGCGAGCACACCTGGGGCGGCGCTTTGTATTGGGTCACGCGGTACGGCAAAGAGACAAAGTGGGAGTACGGCGACGCATGGAAGGCGGAACGTACGGCGGGTCGTTTCTCGAAACTGGAGGCATCCTGGGCTGAACACACAGGCTATATTGAGCAGGCTCGCGATAGGATTGTCCCGCTGGTTGAGAATGCCCTGCACAGGATGGCAGAACAAGCCGGTCCCCAAGGGTGGCGTATTGTCGTATTCAATCCGCTCCCGTGGCCGCGGGGCGGCATTGTGCGAGTGAAGTTCGCCGGCGCGAGCCTTTCGGCCCTGCGACCGGCGGACGGGGGACCCGCCGTGCCCATGGTAGTGGAGGGCGATGAACTCTGTTTCGTGGCCCGGGGCATCCCGGCCATGGGCTATCGCACCTTCGTTCCAGCCGAGGCAACGAAACCGGGAGACGATTTGCGGAATGATCCTCAAGCCGGGGTCATCGAGAATGAGTATCTTCGAATCACGCTCGACCCGGCTCGCGGCGGCGTCCGTTCCGCGGTAGACAAACGCACGGGACGCGAGTTGGTGGACCCGCGCTCCGACTACGCACTCGGCCAGTACCTCTATGAGCGGTTCGACGCCGACCAGGTCGCGGCCTATGTTAGGGACTATGTGAAGACCCGCGCGGAGTGGGCCGTGGTCGAGTTGGGCAAGCCCGCGCTGGCACCGGCGAATGAGGTCCCGCATCGGGCCGCATCGCCGCGATATGACGACGTTCAGATCGCAGAATCACCGGTCTCGGTCACGGCCGCTATGCACTCCTCGCCTTCGGACGGACTACCGCACGCCGTAACCACCAAGGCTATCCTCTGGGCGGGCGAGCCTTATCTCGACCTCGAAGTCACTCTCCACGACAAGCCGGCGGACAACTGGCCGGAAGCAGGTTGGATCTGTCTGCCGGTGAATGCGGCCAAGCCAGAGTTTCGCCTTGGCCGATTGGGTGGCACTGCAAATCCGGCACGTGACTTCCTTCGCGGCTCGAACCACGATCTTCAAGCCGTGCACTCGGGCGTTACGATCGCCGATGCGAGTGGTCCTGGTGTGGGCCTCTGTGCGATCGACAGTCCGCTCGTGAGTCTCGGACGGCCGGGGATCTTCAAGTACTCGCCCGACTTCGTGCCCGACAGGCCGGTCGTGTTCGTGAATCTCTTCAACAACCAGTGGACCACCAATTTCCGTTTCTGGAACGAAGGCACGTGGACGATGCGAGTCCGCCTCTGGGTGTTCGATCGTTTCCACGCGGAGTCTACCCTCATCACGCCGTCGTTCGAGGCGAGATATCCGTTGCTGGCTGCTGCGTGCGATGGAAAGCCCGGGACGCTGCCCTCTGTCCAGAGAGGTTTGGAGCTTTCGGCGCGTGGTGTTCTCGTGACGGCATTCGGCCCGAATCCGGACGGTCCCGGCACCGTGCTTCGGCTGTGGGAATGCGCGGGGGACGAGGGGCCGTGCGAGGTGCGCTTGCCTGCGGCGCTGGATGTCCGGGAGATTCAGCCTGTCGACCTTCGCGGTGAGCCGATCGGGACGCCGCTACTCGTGAAAGGGCACTCATTCACCGTGCGGCTGACCGCGTTCGCTCCGGCGAGTTTCGTGATGCCGAGTCCGTCGAAGGGGAGTCTATAGAGCATGGATACATCCTCCACCAATCAAAATCAGGCAGGCGAAAACCGTGCTGGTGCACTGCTGATGACCAGCGCGATCATCGCGGCACTCGGGTCCTTTCTGTTTGGGTTCGATACCGCGGTGATTTCGGGCACCACGGAAGCGCTGAGGGCCGAGTACTCTCTCAACGAGAACCTGCTGGGGTTCACGGTGTCCAGCGCGCTGATCGGGACCTTGTTCGGCGCCCTGCTGGTCGGTCGGCCGTCCGATTGGTGGGGACGACGACCGGTGCTGACGGTGCTGGCCGTCCTGTACGTCGTTTCGGCAGTCGGCTGCGCCTTCGCCTGGAACTGGTGGTCGCTGCTGCTCTTTCGCTGGATCGGGGGCATCGCCGTGGGCGGGGCATCGGTCGTGTCGCCGGTGTACATCACCGAGATTGCACCCGCCCGGCGGCGCGGCCTGCTGGTGGCCGTCAGCCAGTTGAACATCGTCGTGGGAATCCTGGCAGC
>ENA-OSEO01006497-OSEO01006497.1-sediment-metagenome-genome-assembly--contig:-NODE-6497-length-10454-cov-3.399345_pt1 | contig 10454 bp, 8 predicted proteins | sample MGYA00237883_ERZ534232 | MGnify/ENA metagenome assembly ERZ534232
CTCCAGGACCCGGGCCGCGGCTTCTTTAACCGCTTTGCCCCGCACGTTCAACCCGGTGAAGGCCCCGCCCACGCCGCCCAGGGCCGCGCCGATCATGATGGACTCGACGATGCCCTCCGTCAGCTTCTGATCCGGATCAAACCCGTGCTTGGCAAAGGCGTTCTCCACCAGAGTCTGGGCCCCTTCCGTCAGCCCCTCGGTGGCCACGGAATCCATCACCTTTTTAGCCAGAAGCCTCCCGCCCTTGCCCTCCATCACCTGCTGCACCATCTCCCGCAAGCCGAACTTCCCACCTTTACCCATGAAAACCCGGCCCAAAGAAAAGGCCTCCAGGCCCCCGGCCACCGCGCTCGTCCCCAGGATGGAGACCACCCGGTTGCCCCAGGGGATGGGTTTGTCCGGATGCCGCAACTCGTAATTCCTGACCTTCTCTTCCGCCTGCCCCGCCTCCAGAGCCATGGCCGCCCCATACATGCCCATGGTGGAGAGCCGGTTCAGCTTGCGGTAGATGGCGGCAATCTCCTCGGTTTTATTGGCAGCCTTAGCCGCTTTTAAGGCCGTGCCCAGCTTGCCCGCATAGGCCACCGCCCGGGGCGCCCAGGCACCGACAAAGGCCGGAATCATGGACATAGCCCCTTCCGGCAGTTGGGAAGCCCAAAACCGGGGATTGCTGATCTGGGAGGTGATCTGGCCGATGACCTCCCCGGGGTTGGTCAGCAGCCGGTCCAGATCGATGGGTGCCCCCCCGGCCGCCTTGGAGGGCTTCCATTCCGGGGACTCCGCCGTCTCCTCCAGCTTCTCGATGATGGGCACCGTGGCCTCTTTCACCGTCTCACTGCCCAGGACATCGCTTCCCACGATCTTGGCCACCTGGAAGGGCAGCTTGGCGATCCCCAGGGCTCCCCGCACCAGGGAGGCACCCACTTCTCCCGCGGGCGACCGCTCCACTTCCACTGCCGCCGCCGCTTCTTTCCGGGCCAGGCGCTCAATACGCGCTGCGCTCTCATCCTCCGTTGGAGAAATCATCCCGGCGGGTGTGGGCGTAGTGGGTGCGGGCGTCCCGGTGGGTCCGGGCGTCTCGCCCGCACTCCTTATATCTTGGGAAGCCGCGGCAAAACGCTTCCAGAAACCCCCGGTTGCCCCCGGCGCTTCTTCCGCCTGGCCACTTGTTGTCGCCACGGCTGGCGGAGTAATGCCGGAAGTGGTGGCCTGGCCCTCCGGCTGGCTGGCTGCGGCAAACTGGTCCCAAAAATCCGGCCCGGTATTCGCTTGAGGATCAAAAGCCATGGTTTAAGCCCCTTACATGGCGCTGGCAGGTTTACGCGGAAAATATTTTTGTTGATATTGGCTGCCTCTATTTCTGACCAGATCCACCAGAGAGGTTATAGGAGCAACCGCCGAAGGTTCCTCCGGCGCCGCCAGCGCCCCGGCGCTCTGTAATTCCATGGGCACCGCCTTTTCTTTCTGCCGGGGGACAAGACTGCGGAGAGACACCGGTTGGGGGGCTGCTTTTCCGGGTTGTGCCGGAACCTGTCCGCGGTTATAGGCTTGATTGAATAAACCCACATTCGCCGGAGTAACCTGGCCCTTGAGAATCAGCGCCTCTATGTTCGGATCGGCGGGGGCCCCTTTCGCAGCCTGATCCTGGCGATAGACGTTTAATACTTTCGCCCGGGCTGCTTCCCGGGTGGCCGGATTGTTAAACAGCTCCGTCTGTTTCCCTGCCTGCAACTGCGGCTCTAACTGCGCCAGGATCTTCGGTACATCCTCCAGGTTTTTGACTTGGGGCAGGACTTTTAGCAGGGCGTCCCGGGCATAAGGTGATAGGGTCTTAGGGGCGTTCGGGTCCTTTGGGTCGGCCACGCCATGCCCCTCCAGGAGCATCTGCCTCAGATAGTCCGTCGCCCCTTTCCGGGCCTGGGTCGCCAGTCCAAATGCGGTCTCCTGGGCCTTGCCGGTGGCGGCAATCTCCGCCAGCCGGTTTTGGTGCTTCAGGACCTCCATCTCCTGTTCGGGAGGCACCCATTTTTCCTGTCCCGTCGCCTGGCGCACCGCCTGAGCCGCCCGTTGCAGAGAAACATATCGTTCCCCGGGCGCGCCCCCGGCATAAGTGCTTCTGAGGCCCCGCAGCACGTGCACCGGCCCGGTCTCCGCGCCCACCACCTCCCGGTGTGCTGGGCGGTTGTAAGTCCCGGGGCCGCTGGTGGCTTGCAGACCGCCGCCCACGTCTTCCCAGGTGCCGGTTTCGCGCCCGCGGCCCGCCGGCACCAAGTCCTTAAGGCTCTGGTTGGGAATGACCGTGCCATCCTGCTTGGGCACCACCACCTCCGGCCCCTTCTCCCCCACGATATAGGGCTGGTCCTTTTCCACCGGCCCGCCCGCCGCCCGGTTAAGGGAGGCCAGGTAGTTATACTTGGCCGCGCCGATCCGGCCCGAGGCCTCTGCCTCCGCCGCTTCCACCAAACCCAGGGACTTGACTAACTCCGAAGGATTCTCGGTAGTCATGGAAAAAATACTTGATAGATCAGGCATTCTTTAGTCCTCCTCATCCTCCCGGTAAAACGAAATGGGAACGATGACCCACTTCTCCGAGTCGAACTCCTGCATGTCCTCGTCTTTCCAAGTTTGGGAAACCTTGTCTTCATCCACCGCCTTTAAAATAGTTACCCTATCGCCCACCTGGTACTCGGCAAAATCCGAAGGATAGACCTCCACTTCCTCTTCTTTCCGCCATTGCACCTTGTACCGGGGAAAGGGGAAATCATCATCCGGTTCGATGACCTCCTGGACCACCGCGCTGGTCAAAAAAACCGTGTCCAGCCAATTGCCCGAGTAAATAAAGGGACTGGATAGCTGGCGGCCCCAGGAATTGCCAGGCATGATGCGCACCGCCAACCCCATGAATTCGCCGGGCAGCGGGAATTCGTCTTCATCTCTGAAGTTGGTCCTTACCCACCAATGCAGCTTCGCGGGCTCCGCTTCCCCTTCCAGGTTCCTGACCCAGACCCGCCCCCGCCCCTGCTGGATGACCAATTCGTTTCTGAAAAAGAGGACGTTCAACAACAACCTCTCTTCCGGAATGCCCTGGAATAATTCCTCCGGCACGGGAGGAGAGGCGCCGCCGCCGGGCAGGATTTTGTAAAACTCTAAATCTTCCTCTTTGAGAGAATGCTCCCCCATGGTCCCCAGCATCTCCACGATACCGATAGGGAAGCCGGTCATAAAATCCATAAACCCTCTGGCTTCTTCCAAGTAGAGGGCTTCTCCATACTTCATGCCGTCTTCTTCTTCAAAGGCGGGTATCTCAAACCGGGCCAGGAAGAGGCGGGGATTGCCGCCGGTGTCTTGGAAGGGATACATTTCCAGTCGGCTGATCATCTCTTCCAGAGAGGCTCCCGCCTGCTCGTAAATGTCATCCATGCCCGGCTCCCGGTCATGCACCCACCAGGTGCCTTCCAGGTCATCGGGGCTTCGTCCTTCCGGCCTATCCAGCCTGACTTGCGGTACTTGAGGTTTTCCCCGGGGCGGCTTCTGGGGTTCTTCTGTCGCCTTAGAGCCTGGTTCAATGGCCCCGGGCTCCTCCATTACCGGATCAGGTCCTGGCCTGCCGCTGGGCCCCCACCAGCCATTCAACATCTGCTCTAGAAACGGAGGCTGCCATTGATCCATGCCGTTTAATCCCCGGAGATATATTCGTAGCGGTTTATCCTGTTGGTCGCCCGGTGGGTGGAATTGCGGTACACCCCCATGCGGGCACCGCTGATCAATTCTTCGGCCCAGGTGCCTTTATCCCGCTGGGACATGGCGTAATATTTTTGCGCTTCCGCCAGGAGGACCTTCCATCTCACCAGAGCTTCCCGCAGATTCCTCTCGGTGGTGAGGCTTTCTTTGGTCTCAGAGACCTCATAGTCGAAGACCTCACGGTCCTTGGCGACTTCCTCCAGCCGCAGGTCTTCAGCCGCTTTTTCCGCCTCCTGGCCTAGATTGATTTCCGCCAGCAGTTCCTTTTCCGCCTCTTCCCGGATTTTTTCCGTCAGTTTCCGGGTCTCCCACAGGGCCAGCAGGTCGGCCAGCTTCGTCTGAATAAACTGAAACCCGGCGGTGATCTCCTGACGGCCCACGTCCAGCTTGATCTCCGACAACTTCTTGATGATGATCTCGGCGTAGATCATGGCCACGTCCGCCTGCAAGGTGGCCTTGTCCGCCTGGGCCGTGGCCTGTTGCACTTCCGCCTCGATTACGGCGATCTCCGCCTTCCCGGCCTCGATCTCGCTCAGCACCACCCGCACGTGGGCCTTAGCCACGTCCAGTTGCGCCCGGGCAATCTCCGCCTCCACCTGGGCCCGCTGCACCATCTCGTAATAAATCTTGGCATTGATCTCCTTGGTGCGTAATTCCTCTTTCGCCACCGCCAGCCGGGCCCGGGCCTCTTCCACCGCCAGTTGTTCCAACTCCACCTGGGCCGCATATTCCCGGACCCCTTGCATAAGCGCCTTTACCTGGGCCTCAAAGACCCTGACCGCCAGCACGTATTCATCGGTGGCGATGCGGATGGCCAAGCGTTGGCGGCCCAGCGCCGCCTTTTCCTCGGCCAGCAGGCGGTCCTGGGCGATCTCGGCCTGGTCCAGTTCTGCGCCGCGGTCCCGGAAAGTTTCCTTCAGATCCCAGGCGTCATCACTGATCAATATGAAATTCTCCACCGCGCCCCGGTGCAGCAAGTTCAAGGCTTCCTGCTCCGCAGCCAGCGGCTCCAGCAATCCCCCCCAATCAAAAGCAATCCACAGGGAGTCGTTCCGGAGCCGGGTGCGACTGCCTAATTCTAATTTGTCAGTGCTGGCCATACGTTTTATCCGAACCCGGAACCCTTGATGATCCTCCGGGTAAAATGATCGGTATGCCGGTTGGTGGTGCTGGTGTTGCCGCTGGCGCTGATGGCCCCCGCCTGGGCCCGGGCCGCGGCCTCCATGTTCTGCAAGAGGTTATTGAGTTCCTGGTTGAGAATATCCCGCTTGTTCATCAGCAGGGCCACATCCTCATCAATGCTCATCCCTAACCGGGCCAGTTGCAGAAAAAGCTTGAAATCCACCCCATCCTTGGCCAGGTCCTCTTTTTGCGCCAAAATCTCTTCCTGCACTTGGTTATGGTATTCCTGGAGCAACCGCCTTAGCTGCACCTGGGCCACGCGCCGGGCCTTCTCCGCCTGGATACGCGACTGCTGGGCCAGTTCGTGATCTTCCTCCGCCTGGCGGATGACGTGGTTCAGGTCCTCTTCCGCCGTCTTTAATTCCAGGCGGTCATAGCCCAATCTCTCGATTTCTTCCCGTACGGCCGCGTCTTGGGTTACTGCTACGGCCAGTTCTTCCCGGGCCGCGGCCTTGGCCAGGTAAAAGGGCACCATCTCTTTTTTGATGGCCGCCACTATTTTTTGGGCCGCCAGCACTTCCTCCAAGCTCGCCGCCCGCCGGCGCTCCGCCGCTAATACCAGTTCCTCGGCGGCGATCACCTGGTAAATGGAATCGATGATCTTCAGCTTGGCTTCTGCCGTCTCCAGTTGGGCCTCGATCAGCAGTTCTTCCCCGGCTAAATTCTCCTCTTGGGCCGTCACCAGTTGCTGCTTGAAGACGGTGATACCCTGTTCCACTTCCGCCTTGGCCCGGATCACCCCGGCCATGCGGGCCTCCGTTTCTAAGTTGCGCCGCTCTACGTCGGCTTTAGCCCGCTCCGTCACCGCCTGGGCTTCGGCCTCTTCCAGGGCCAGGGCGTTAAAGAGCCGTTCCCGGTAAAGTTCCATCCCCAGCTTGGCCAGACGCACGATCAGCTTGATCTCGAATTCATCCACCTGGAAGATCCGGGCCCGGCCTTCGTCATAAATCTTGCCGTTGGCCTGCACCAAGGAGGTTTTTACTTCCAGCCCCAGGCCTAAAATCTGGTCCAAGGTCTCTCCCGGGGGGATCGGAAAGCCCCGGCGGGCGGAATCGGCCAGCGCCTGGCCTGCCCCGGTGATCATCTTGGCCGCGCTGCCGTCCGCGGCTTGGGCCCACTCAGCGGCTTCTTTGCGGTCAAAAGAGGACACGGCTCATCTCCTGCCCAGCAGCTTCGGCGCCATCTCTAAATGGTTCAGGCTGTCGAAATCGGCGATTTCCACGGTAAATTGCGAACCCTTGATCTCCCGGGACACCGCCGCCCGGCCTTCCTCTACCTCAAAATAGCCTGCCGTCCCGTTGCCGTTGCTCACCTTCACCCGGGCCCGGCCGCACTCCCCTCCCAGCCGGAGCAGATGCAGCCGCTTGAGGCGCTCGCTGCCGAAGTTGGCGGGACTAAGGCGCACCCCGGAGTGAATCTCCGCCCCCGCGTCGTCTTCTCCCTCCAGGAGGTAAATGCCGTCTTCCTTGGCCCCATAGTATTGCCCCCGGTGCCGGGCATAGGAATTGAAATTGAAACCGCTGTATATGGAAGGCTCCTGGCGGAAACCCGTCAGTACATAGGTCTCAAAAACTCCTTCCTCCACCGGCCCCGGGGCCTCGATGAGGATTTCTCCTTCCGCCCCCATCTCCAAGGCCAGGGGCCGGATAAAACCCGCGGTGATCTCACCGCTCAACAACAGCAAGGCCGTGGAGCCCAGGCCCGTGTCCGCCGCGTAGGCCGCTTTCAGCAACCCGGGAAAATCTACCGCCCCGGCCCCGCCTAACTCCAGGCAGCCCGACCCGGCAAAGGCCTTGACCGGTATGACCGCGGGACCGGCGAACGTCACCCCGCCGGCCCCCCCCAGGCTGATCCAGCCCGCCGCGGCTATAGCCAGCACCAGGGACTGCTCAAAGGACACTTGGCCCTGGCCGGTGAGGCTCATAAATCCGGCCGCCGCCAGTTCCACTTTGGCTGGCGGTGCCGGCGCGATAAAATCAGCCTGCCCCGGGCCTTTAAGCTCCAGCCAGCCGGTCGCGGTGAAATCTTTGCTGCCGGGAGTTGGAGGCGGGATAAACTCCACCCCGCCAGAGCCCGCCAAGTCAATCCAGCCCGATGCGGCTGCTTCGAAGGCAGGATTAACCGCGGCCTCCATCTCCACTTCACCGGTGATCTCTATAAAACCATCGGCAATCCCGGCAAAGACGGCTGGCGGTAAAAATTCCACGGTTCCGAAACCATAGAATTGTATTGGCCCGCTGCTGCTGAACTCCGCCGGCTCTACTATCCAGGCCAGGTTCTGGCTGAACTCCAGCCAGCCGCATTTTTGCCCGGTTTCCGTCTCGTTTTCCGGCAGGTCCCCGGCAGATGAAGGCGTTCCCACCTCTATTCCGCCCTCTCTAGGATCGATGGTCGAATTGTCAAAGGACCGGAAACCGATTTCGATGACTAAGCGGTCGCCTTCCTGGGCCACCACCTCGGTCAAAGCCGTGGCCGCCGGCGGGAAAGAGCGGTTCTGGGGCGAAGTATTCCATTCAGAGGTAAGACTTGCCGGAAAGTGCGACAGCAAAGTTCCCCGGATATAAAAACCGTCACCGCTTACCACCCGGATGACTATGGCCCGGGAAAATTGCCCCCCTGTCTCTTGATAGGCCCGGAACTGGCCCTTGATTGTCCCGTTGATGGTTTGTGCCGCCAGGGGCTCGGAAATATACTGGATTATGCCTACATCGTAAGGCTGATCCATGGTGGCTTTGTTATTGGTATAAAAGGCAAACAGGCTATCTGATTTGACCACGCTGCAGCCCAGACGATTGGTAGAGCTTTTTTCCCAGGCGGCATCGAAGGGAAAATCAGCAAACGCGTCAGGCGGATAGATGAAGTCGGGAAAATAAATGCGGGTGGACATCCTCTAAATCCTTAGTTTCTGGGCCACATGCCGGCTTCTTGTAATTCTTCTTTGGTGTGGGGGCGTGTATAAATCTTTAATGATTCTGGAATGAAAAATGGACTTAAGCCATGAAAAGCTTCAGGAGGATTAAAATCAGGATTCATTTTAGCTCTCTTAAACCCTATGCTTTTAAGCTTAGGGTCCTCATCTCCACCAAATATTTGTCCATTTAAGAATGCAGCAACTTCATTCTCCATCCCTTCTTCATATACTTTAACATAAAAATTTCCAGTAGAAGTAGTGCTCCCACCATAAATACCTAAAGGAGGCCCGGGCCAAGGTTCTCCATAAAAAGTTGAACCATTTACATAAAATAATACTGCAAATGGACCAATATTAAAAAACCAGAAATACACTCTTTTAAGCAATAATGGACTATTTAAAACTGGTCTAATTGCCAATGGTTTATCAATCACCTTATTCAATCCTAATTCAAGACCATCAGGCCCTTTCTTTTCTTCGTTCCAATTACTATAAGCACAGTCTGGATTGCCCCATTCATCAACTTTTATTATTGCTTTACTTAATTGTAATTGTCGAGAAAATGGATGTACCATATCATCGAGGTCTCCATTCCCGTGTATTCCTTTAAGTTGTAAAATATCTTCTCCAATGCGGGGCACTCCATCCATAAACCCCACCACCGCGTAAGGCTCTTTCTCCCGGAGCATTACTTTGACTTCATCGCCGGCTCTAAAACTCATCCAGGCCCGCTCAAAATAATTCCCTTCCTGGTTAAAATCCGTGGCCTGAATGCCCTCTTTCTCGTTGTCCCAATAACCCTCCTTGGGGTGGTAGCAGAGGGGAATGAACTCTGAGACGCCCTGCCCCTCGATCTCCACCTTGACCCGGGACTTCACCTTCAGGGGATCATCAGAAATCTTCTCGAATTCCCTGATAATCCCCTTGACATAGGTGGTCTGATAGACATCCCCGAAATTGGGGTGGTCTAATCTCCAGCTATCCGGGTATTTTTCCCGGGCCTCGAATTCGCCTTCAGCCATGTTCCATCTGTCCTTACGAGGTGCCGGAAGCTAAGGCCACTTTATGGTCCCAGGTGATACTGAAGCCGTTTTGGCTTATGGCCTGGCCGGCAGCAAAGGCCCACAGCGCCAGCAGCCGTTTGTGGGCGTCTCCGCCCACCCCGGTATTGGTCACCGCATAAGCCGCGGAGGCCAGGGCTTCGATATTCACCGTCAGATCATCGTTGCCCTCCCCGGTGATCTTGGTGGTCGCCTTGCCCGTGCCCGTGGTGTAATCTTTACCGCCGGTGGCCAGGTGCACCGAACTCACCACCCCCGCGGCCGCCGCGGTCACTACTACCCGGGCCCCGGCCCCCCCGGTGCTGATCTCCACCAGGTCCCCCAGGGCATAACCCGTGCCTCCGGCGGTGGGGGTGGCGTTCAGGGTCCCGGCTTCCCCGGAAACCAGAATGTTTTCGTCATTTACGAAGGTGCCGGTCTTGGTCATAATGTCCAGGTAACCCGCGGCCGTGCCTGCAGCCCAGGTCCCCGATTGCACGCAGACCCCCGTCACTATCCCGGTGGCCCCGGAAGTGGCCCCCTTGACCACATCCCCCACCTTTATTTCCTTAGCCCCGGCGTCAAAGGGCAGAACCCAGGAGAAGGCGAAGACGCCGTAAGCCGTGTGGCCGTCGGCCACGTCCACATCGTTGAAGACCCAGGAGAGCACCGCGTTGTGGTAGGCCCCTTCCGCCCGGCCCAGGGCGTTGATGCTCACGAACCACTTGTCCGCGGCCAGGGCGTTCTCCACGATGGCATTGCTCAGTTCCTTGCGGGCGTAACTCCGGCCCCCGCCCGCGGTCAACTCCTCCAGGGTGTCGAAGATGGTGTTGCCGTCCGGCTGCACCTGGTTCTTGTAGAGCCCCAGGACCATGCCCTTGGTGAGCAGCAGGGCTTTTAAAGCCTCTTTTTCCCCTGAATTCGGCACGTAAATATTGACGTTGGTGGCCATGGCATTCTCTCCTTAGCTTATGGTTACTTGGGGCGAGCCCAGGGCTTCCAGGCTGCCGATTCCCGTCAGTTGTAAAATCCAGTCGTTGGGCGTCACCGCCGGCAGAATTTCCAGTTCAAAGGCCAGTTTGGAGATGGGCTCCGGGTCTCCGGCCTTGGTTACCCGCAATTCCGCCACATAGGTGTGAGGCGCGTCCCGGTAAGTGTCATAAGCGGTGAGAAAGGTGGTCACGTAACCGCTGGCCGTTCCCGCTTTCTCGAAATCACCATCCTCTTTGACAAACAGAGGCGCTAGATCCTCCGGCGACCGTTTCACCCAGAGCAGGAAGGCGGCGCCGCTCAAGTCCACCGGTTTTCCCGTAGCCCGGTCCTTGATCCGAAAGGGCAGGGTTTTAGCTTCTCCTTGCAAAAGAGTCACTTTAACCATTGGCCACCGCCTTCAATTCTTCTTCATACAGGTCCGCTGCCGCCAGGCCGTCGGTAAATTCCAGCGCCTCCAGAACCGCCGCCATCAGAGGCACCTCAGCCGTGCCTGCCGTCATCTCCACCGCCTGTAACTCGTAGGCGGCGTAGAGTACGATTAAGTCCGCCGGTTCCTTGGGAGGTTGGACCCGGCTCCGGCCAAATAT
>ENA-OSEO01006499-OSEO01006499.1-sediment-metagenome-genome-assembly--contig:-NODE-6499-length-10447-cov-3.371553_pt1 | contig 10447 bp, 9 predicted proteins | sample MGYA00237883_ERZ534232 | MGnify/ENA metagenome assembly ERZ534232
ACGGACAGGGTATAGGTGCCTATCTTGTTGGCCACGTCCCCGTTCAGCGCTATGCGGTCAGCCCCGACTATAACCGTCTGAACCTCTCCCCTTTGCATTAAATATCCGGCCGTGCTGTCGGTGATCAGGGTGTGCGGAATGCCCATCCGCTCCAGCTCCCAGGTGGTCAACCTGGCGCCCTGGAGAAAAGGCCGGGTTTCTCCAACGAAAATGGTAAGAGGATTCCCCTTTTTCCATGCGGCCTGGATTACGCCGAGGGCTGTGCCGAACCCCGCAGTGGCCAGCGCCCCCGCGTTGCAGTGGGTGAGAACAGCGGCTCCGCGGGGGATCAAATCAGCCCCGTGGGTGCTGATCCGCAGGTTGATTTGAATGTCCTCTTCATAAATTTTCATCGCCTCCATGAGGAGGAGAGATTTCGCCTCCTCCAGGGGAAGCCCATGGCAGGAGGCCATGACTTTTCTCATTCTCTGGACCGCCCAGAACAGATTGACCGCAGTGGGACGGGTTTGTGACATGGCCTGGCAGATGCGCTCAAAATTGTCACGAAAGGCCCCGGGGTTTTTTGTCCGGGTCTGGAGACAACCCAGCGCAATCCCCATGGCCGCTGCAACGCCTATGGCCGGCGCTCCTCGTATCTTCATCTTCCGGATGGCGGCGGCCACCTGGCGGTACGTTCCGCACCGGATGTAGACCTCTCGATGAGGAAGCCTTGTCTGATCCAGGATACACACAGCATTTCCATCCCAGTACAGGGTCCGGGGCAACTGGAGATTAAGATCATTTGAGATTCTGATGTTCATTTCCGCCTGCAAGCGGGCGGAAATAAAGCCCGCCCTTCAGCACAAAAGAATATGTTTTTATAACGGATGTAGGGGAGGGCTTTATGCCCTCCCGTATAAGCCCCTAATAAATATCGCAATTAAAAACACGACTGGGGCGCGGTCTATCCTCGTCCGTAAAATTCTTTCCAGTTGGGCCATATTGCTGAACCAGACCATTCATATTTCACTGGATTATCCACAATTCCCGCCCGTACAGGGTTTTCCCAAATGTAAAGAGCTTTCTCGTGCAGGGTTTCTTCTTTTCGCATAGCATGATCAAAAAAGCTACGTTGCCATAACTTTCGAACAGGTTCTTTGTTAAAAGCCAGGGGAGTCATTCTGCCTTTAAAAAGTCGAACGAAATTCAGTACATCATTGTCTTGCAAAAGCAAGTGAAGGTGATTCGGCATAACACACCAAGCATAAAGCATTGTATCTCTGGTTGTGCTTGCTTCATTCAAAAGACTTACTGCATAATTTGCAAAATCCGCATACAAACTAAACCATGGATATTGTCGATATGTTCTAATGGTGATAAAAAATGCGTGTCCCTCCAGATACAAGTGACTCGGCAAACGAATTTTTTTCCGTGCAGGAGAATGCCCCATAATATGCATCTGAAATATAAGCAGTCCCAATAAAACAGCACTTCGGGCGGGGATAAACCCCGCCCCTACATCATTATTTGTATTTTGCCCACACCAACTTATTTTACGGATATAACAGGGCCATTTTCACCTTCTTCCCGTTCTTTTATCCATCGTCGCCGGTAACTCATATAAGCGGCCCAAGCCACATCATTCACTAATGCTGCATTGAATGATGCGCCCACGAGAGCACCAATAACAGGCACCATTTGCAGGGCCTTTCGCTTTGTAAGCTGTATGCCAAGGCTTTTTGAAAACTGCTTTATGGCCGCAAGCAGGGACAATCTGCTAATTTCCTTACGTGCATACGCCTCATGCATTTTTTCCCATGTAACTTTCAATAAAATCTGCTCTATTTGTTTGAGCGTAACTTGAAACTCCATTTTTGCTTTAATATCTCCTGCCATGCCTGTGCGAAGTATATGCATCACATATTCTTGCTCTTCAGGCCTTGTTGTATCATAGCAATAGCAACTTCCAATTATCTTAATAAGACGCAAACAGATTCCACATAGTAAAGGAACATCTGCAATAAGACCTGGCAGACCCGGAATCCCCGTCGTTCCACCCTCTGCCGCAGCATAAGCAATGTGCCAGTTCCAGTAATGTCTGGCAGCTTCGTCTGCACTTTTCAGTTCATTGCCGTCCTTATCGAAAAAATCTTTCACCCTCTCCTTAATCTCATCTCTGTTAACGACCAACTCCGCTGCGGAACTCATGCCTACCAGAAATCCTTCAATGGCCTTGCCGATGGTTTCCCACACCCCTTCTGGTATTAGCAATTCCGCGGCTTTTTGAGCCCGGCCAGCCTGAACGACATCGCGGAAATGGGCATCATTCCCGCTCTGGGGGCACCGTTTCTGTATCGGCTGGGGGACAACTACCTGGATGTCTTCGGTCCCGAACGCCTGCACCTGGCCTATCCCCTGAAAAGCCTGATCGAGCGGGGCGTCCCGGCCGCCCTGACCTCGGACACCCCGGTCATCCGGCCCGACCCCCTGGAAGGAATCTATCTGGCCGTGGCCCGGCGAACCAAGAGCGGCAGAAGCATTGTCGCGGAACAGGCGGTTTCCATCCCTCAGGCCATCCGGGCTTACACCTTGCATGGCGCCTACGCCGGTTTTGACGAAAACCTCAAAGGATCCCTGGCGCCCGGCAAGCTGGCGGATCTGATCATCCTTTCCGGTGACATCCTGGCCGCCAGACCCGAGGACTTGCTCGGTCTCAGGGTAGAGTTCACCATGATCGACGGCGAAACGGTCTATCACGCATAGAAGCGGATAGCGGAATCGATGCGCGATTCGAATATCGTGTCATTGAGCAGAGCGCTGGCCGGGTCAACCGATTACACATTCTCGAAATTGAATCGTCGGGTTTTCTTTTCGCGGCGGGCCGTCATTCGGCGCGATACCGGTGATAGGCCGCACAGGTCCCTTCGGAAGAGACCATACACGGACCGATGGGATGGGCCGGATGGCAGGATTTGCCAAACAGGGGGCACTGGTGCGGGGATCGAATTCCCATCAGGATATCCCCGCAGGCGCACCCGTCGGGTTCCCTGCTCTCTAAAATGGGAAGCTCGAATTTCTTTTCCGCGTCGAAGCAAGCAAAGGCGTTGCGAAGCTTGAGGCCGCTGCCCGCAATCAGGCCGATCCCCCGCCAGACGGCATCGGAAATTTCAAAGACCCGGGCCATGATCTCCTGTGCGCGCAGGTTGCCGTCGAATGAAACCCCCCGGCGGTAGGCGATTTCCACCTCCGCGCGTCCCTTCTCGATCTGCTCGACCAGCATGTGGATGGCCTGCAGGATATCGGCCGGTTCAAATCCGGCCACCACACAGGGGATGTGATGCGACTGGGCGATGGGGCCATAGGCCCGGCCCCCGATGATCACGGACACATGCCCCGGGCAGAGAAAGCCGTCAACCCGCACCTTCGGATTGTCCAGCAGGGCTTCAAGCGCCGGAACGACCCGCTTGTGGGCGGAAAGTATGGAAAAGTTGCCGATCCCTTTCTCCCGGGCGGACAGGATGGCCGCTGCAATGGTGGGTGCGGTGGTTTCAAAGCCGATACCCAAAAAAACCACCTCCCGGTCGGGATTTTTCAGGGCGATATCCAGCGCATCCAGGGAGGAATAGACGATGCGGATATCGGCCCCTGCCGCGCGCTCGCTTTCCAGCGTCGAATCGGATGAGGGCACCCGCAACAGGTCCCCGAAGGTGGCCACTGTCACCCCCTCGATTCGGCTTAAGCGGATGAATCGGTCGATTTCCCCCTGTGACGTCACACACACCGGGCAACCCGGTCCGGACAACAGGGTGATGGAGGCCGGCAGCAGCTGCCGGATTCCGTTTCGGGATATCGACATGGTGTGGGTGCCGCACACCTCCATGAGTCGAACCGGTTTGCGGCTGATGGCTTTCATCCGCGACAGGATCTCCCGGCAGACCTGCTTATCCTGGTATTCACTCAGATGCTTCAGTGTCACCGGACAACAACTCCTTGAAGTAGGCCAGGGTGATTTCCGCCTCCGCTTCTTCGATCAGCCGGATGGCAAAGCCGGCATGGACAATGACATAGTCCCCGATTTGAGGCGGTGGATCGATAAGGTCCAGGCGGACCTCTCGTTTAACCCCCCCGACTTCCACCTGAGCCGTATGCCCTTGGATGTGCAATACCCGCATGGGAACCGCCACGCACATACTAAACCCCCGATGGTTGATGGATCGCTGCGGCAACGGCCGCCTGCCCCAGGCAAATCCCTCCGTCATTGGTGGGAACCCTGGCGTGGGTCAACACCTCGAACCCATTGTCTCCAAGTGTTTGGCTCAGCCCGGACAACAGGACCGCATTCTGGAACACCCCGCCGCTCAAAACGATCCGGTTGCATTCCGTTTCCGCCCGCAAGTGGGTGCACAGCTCCGCAAAAAGCCGGATGAGGGTGACATGGAACCGATGGCTGATGCTTCCCACAGGGTTGCCCTGATGGATATCCTCCACAATGCCTCTGATGATCGATGCGGTGAATATCCGGTAGGTTTCATTTTCCTTTTTAACCTCAACGGGGTAGGATCCTCCCCCGGATCCGGTCAGGGCCATCTCCAGAGCGATGGCCGCCTGGCCCTCATAGGATATTTTTCGGCGGATATCCAACAGGGCGGACACCCCGTCAAACAGCCTGCCGAGGCTGGAGGTTTCAGGGCAATTGATCCCTTTTTTGATCATATCCAGGATGAATCGTATCTTTGCGGGTTCAATCCGTTCGAGGAACGGTAGATTCAGGTCCCATAACGAGTCGCCGTAGGCGTGATAGAGATAGCTCACGGCCATCCGCCAGGGTTCTTCAACCGCGGCATCGCCCCCGGGCATGGGAATGTAGTGCAGGTGCGCAAGGCGATCAAAGCGATCCGGGCGACAAAGGAGCACCTCTCCCCCCCACATCCGGCCGTCGGTGCCGTATCCCGTGCCGTCGAAGGCCAGCCCGATCACGGGGCCATCGGTGCCATGTTCCGTCATACAACTGACAATATGGGCATGGTGGTGCTGGACCCCGATGGTTTTGAGGCCTTGCTTGCGCGCATATCGCGTGCTGAGATAATCCGGGTGGAGATCATGGGCCACAAGCTCCGGATGGATGTCAAAAATCCGTTTCAGATGGGCGATGGTATGCGCGTAGGATTCCATGCTCTCCAGGTTTTTCAGATCTCCGATATGCTGGCTGATCATGGCATGGGTCCCCTTGGTGAGGCAGACCGTGTTGGCGATTTCGGCACCGCAGGCGAGGATCTGTGGAAATTCCTTTTTAAGATAAACGGGCGCCGGCGCGTACCCCCGGGAACGCCGGATCATCCGGGGCTGATCCGCGGTATATCGAACGATGGAATCGTCGGTGCGGATATAGATGTCCCGGTTGTGGATCAGAAAAAAATCGGCAATCGTCCCCAGACGTTTGAACGCATCCGGGTTGTCGATGGCAATCGGCTCCTGGCTGATGTTGCCGCTGGTCATCACCACCGCCGAAAGATCGCTGTCGAGCAGCAGATAGTGCAGCGGGGTATAGGGGAGCATGACCCCGAAATTTTGATTGCCCGGTGCGATTTCGGAACAAAGCGCGTTGGGCAGCTTCTTTTTGAGCAGCACGATGGGCCGGGAAGAAGATTCCAGCAGCCGCTGCTCATGGGGGTTCACATGGGCAAACCGCCGGATGCGCTCCAGGCTCAGGGCCATCAGCGCAAGCGGTTTTTCTTCCCTGTTTTTCCGCGCCCGTAGCGCTTTGACCGCCCGGCTGTTTTCGGCATCCACCGCCAGGTGAAACCCCCCCAGCCCCTTCACCGCGAGGATGTCCCCCTGTTTGAGCCGCTGGATGGCCCCAGCGATGGGATCGTTGACCGCCAGGTCTCTTTGATCGCGATCGTGCAACGAAACCCTGGGCCCGCAGGCCGGACAGGCGTTGGGCTGGGCATGAAACCGGCGATTGGAAGGATCCCGATATTCCTTTAGACAGTCCTCGCACATGACAAAGGTTCGCATGGAGGTATACGGCCGGTCATAGGGGATATCTTCGATGATCGTGTAGCGCGGCCCGCAATGGGTGCAATTGATGAAGGGGTACCGATACCGGCGGTCTTCGGGGTTTTTGAGTTCTTTCAGGCAGTCCTCGCAGGTGCAGATATCCGGAGGAATCGAGGTAATTTTGTCCCTTTGGGAGGTGCTTTCCTTGATGACAAAGCCGTTTTCTTTCTTAAGCGGGACGTCCGTCCATTGGATGGTTGCGATGTGCGCAAGGGGAAGCCGGTTGGCCCGGATGGCTTGGACAAAAAGATCGAGCTGTGCGCCGTCGCCTTCGACTTCGATATCCACCCCGGTGCCGGTATTGGAGACGTATCCGGAAAGATTTTTTTCATGCGCCAGGCGATAGACAAACGGCCGGAACCCGATCCCCTGGACCGTTCCTTGAATGCCGATCTTCAACCTGCGCATCGTTTTTCTTTGACCAGGCGCTTCAGCCAATCGTACCAACCGCCCAGGCCCGCCTTGGTTCTGGCCGATACCTCGAAGATGTCCATGGACGGGTTGATGGAAAGCGTTTCGGTTCTGATTTTTTCGACGTCGCAATCGATGTAGGGAAGCAGGTCGGTTTTATTGATCAGCAGGGCACACGACGTGTGAAACATCATGGGGTATTTTTGGGGTTTGTCGTCCCCTTCGGTCACGCTGAGCAGCATCACCTTGCAGTGCTCACCGAGGTTGAAGTCCGCAGGGCAGACCAGGTTTCCCACATTTTCGATGATCAGCAGGTCGACACCGTTCAACTCCAGCTGTTCGAGTGCCTGCTGGATCATGCTGGCATCCAGATGGCAGGCCCCGCCGGTATTGATCTGGACCACCGGAGCTCCGGTTTCGGCTATTTTTTCAGCATCATATGTGGACTGAATGTCCCCTTCGATGACGGCGATCTTGAGCTCGTTTTTCAACGATCGGATCGTTTCGGCAATCAGCGTGGTCTTGCCGGCTCCGGGGGAACTCATCACGTTGATGGCCGTCACCCCCGCATCGGCAAAGCGTTTGGAATTCTGCGCAGCGATTTTTTCGTTTGCTGCCAGCACATTTCTTACCAGGGCAACTTTTTTGTCTCCCATCTCAACCGCCTTCCCTATAATTTTTTCCGGTTATCCAGTTCGGGCCAGTGAAGGAGTATGGCCCTTACCGTTGACTTTGGCCGTGATCCTTGTGGCTGGTTTCAGGTGTCAGTGTTCAGGTGTCAGCCAGAATTTTCTGATCCGCCTTCGGCGGAGCACCTGAAACCCATACCATCACTTGAGCGAACGACATTCCCGGGTAATTTTTTCCCGGCTCGTTTTTATCCGCTAAATACGTGCGCATCGGTCCCAAGGGCGCCTGCCCAGGATCCATCGCCTTTTCATCGCGCCCCCGGCATGAATGCCGATCCTAGCTTCCTTCTATGGAGACCACGTCCAATTCTCGGCCCGAGACGATATCAACGGTTCCCTGCCCGCACAACGGGCAGGAGAAATGCCAGTCCTTCACTTCAAATTCACGCGCGCACCGCGTGCAGTATCCTCTGGCGGGAACCGACTCGATGATCAGGCCGGCACCCTCTAAAACCGTCTGCCGACTCAGGCACTCGAACCCAAACACAAGCGCGTCGGGCATTATCTGGGTCATCTCTCCGATTCTTAGCGTGATCGCCTCGACCCGGGACAGTCGGTTCTTGGACATCTCGGCTGCGACGATATCGATGATACTCTGTGCGATGGACAGCTCATGCATGGTGAATCCCTTGTGGGGATGCCCTTGGGTTCAACCCGACCCAATCCCGACCTTGGCCAGCCAGTCGGCATACTTCTGGATGCCCGCTTCAAGGCTGTATCGGGGGTTGAACCCCAGGGCTTGTTGGGCTCTTTGGATATTCAACGCCTTGCACCTCGGCATGAGAACCCCCGGGCCGATGTCCACCGAAACGGGAAAGTGGGTAAACTTCTGGCAGAGGGCTGCCACCTCCCCCACACTGCGGGGAATTCCCGTCGCGATGTTGAACAGCTTGTGCCGCAGGTTCTTTGCATCATAGAGCTGTACGATACCCCGGGCGGCGTCTTCCACATAGGTAAAATCCAGCTGCTGATCGGCGCCTTTATCCAAGGCCAATCCTTTGAGCCCCTCCAGCGCCCCGAAGGCGATCCGGTACAGCGGGATGAAACGCGACGGGAATCTGCCGGGGCCGTAAATGAAATAGACCCTGGAGACCCTGAAATCGATGCCGAAACTGTTTTCATACTGCCGGCCGATGAATTCGGCGGAGATCTTGGTGGCGCCGTAAAGGTCCGCCGGGTTGGGCGGGGTGTCTTCGTCGGCGATCCCTTCGGCCGGACCGTACACCGCGCCGGTGCTGATATAGAGGACCTTCTGGATGTCAAAAAGCCGGGCGGCCTCCAGCAGGTTCAACATCCCGCCGATGTTCAGATTGACGTTGCGGTGGGGGTTTTCAAGAACGTACCCGGCCATGATCCCGACGGTGTGAATGATCCCGTCGATTTCGCGGTGATGCTCCTTGAAAACCTTGGTCAGGAAAGGAAAATCCATCACATCCCCCTTGAGGAAACGGAGCTTTCCGGACACTTCCGCCAGATACTCCGCACCCTGGGAATGCGTATCCAACAGGATGACGTCTCTTCCCTCCGCTGCCATCAAATAGGCCACCCAGGAGGCGATGTGCCCATAGCCGCCGGTAATCAATACCGCCATCTGTACTTTTTCCTTTTAATGCAATTTTAGTTATGCTGATTTCAGGGGACCTTTTCCTCCCCCCTCAGATGCCGACCTCCGGCCCCGGACCCAGCCTGGCCTCATTATATACCATAACCCAATAAAATATTAACCAACAATTATCACGGACCGGTTCCATACGATACGGATTCATATCGCCCTCCCATGAAATGGAAACGATAGAATTTTACATTTTGTAAAATAACATGACACCTATTGTTCCCTCCTCCGTCACGAACCATATCAACATGCTGATATTATTATATTGTTTTTAAAAAGGTCTGGCATGTTTCTTGATTAATCGATTCTGATGATTTGGATTAACCCGGATGCATTGCTTCAACTGCCGATCGACTTGGCTGAAACCGACCCGGCCTTCTTGTGATGCGGCGCTGCAGGAAGGCTGCTGAAGATCATTTGCGGGATCGAGAAAGGCTAAGCTGACCAAATGCCAATGAATCGACTGGAGGGCTCACATATGCATGTGCTGGAAGAAGGCAAAGGCCCGCTATTCATGGATCCGGACCCGGATAAGGCGCGGGCGTTTTTCGCGACCAAGTCCAGGGCCATGACCGACAAACGAATGACCGTCAAGGAAGCGGTGGAAAAATTCATACCGGATGGATGCTATCTGGCAATCGGCGGATTCGGTGCGATTCGTATTCCAACGGCCGTTATTCATGAAATTCTGAGAGCCCGCCGAAAAAACCTCGGCTTTTTAGGTCACACATCGACCCATGACTTTCAACTTCTCTGCGCAGGCCGCTGCATTAACCGAGTGGACGCGGCATATATCGTCGGGTTGGAGGCTCGCGGGCTTTCATCCAACGCCAGGCGAATCATGGAATCCGGGGATGTTCAGATATGCGAATGGACCAATTACTCCTTGGCGGCTCGATTGAAAGCCGCCGCCGAAGGGGTTTCCTATGCCTTGATTCGATGTATGCTGGGAACCGACACGTTCAGGATGTCCGCGGCCAAATTGATCGAATGCCCTTTCACGGGCAAAAAGTATGCGGCGGTCCCTGCGGTGTGGCCCGATGTGGCCGTCATTCACGTTCACCAGACCGATATTTACGGCAACTGCCAGATCCGAGGCATTTCCGTTGCCGATCTGGAGCTGGCTCGGGCGGCCAAGCGGGTCATCATCACCGCCGAACGGTTTGTCGATAACATGAGTATCCGGATGCGACCCACGCAGACGTCCATCCCCTATTACCTGGTGGACGGTGTCATCGAGGTGCCGTACGGAAGCTATCCGGGCAACATGCCCTATCACTATTACTCGGATGAAAAGCACCTGGCCGAGTGGCTGAGGGTCGAAAAAAATCCCGACGAATTTGCTGATTTCCTGGATCATTATATCTACTCGGTTTCCGGTTTCGAAGAGTATTTGGACCGATGCGGCGGTCTCGGACGACTCAAGGAATTACAGGAACTCGAAGCTTTGGTGGACAAATAGGAAGGGAGGAACCCTCAGTGGCAGGCGAATATAACAAAGTGGAAATGATGATCTGCACCGCTTCCCGCTACCTGCAGGACGGAAAAACCGTTGCCGTCGGAACCGGGGCCCCGTGTGCCACGGCCATGCTGGCCCAAAAAACCGTATCCCCCAACCTGGTGATTCTGTTTGAAGCCGGCGGGGTGGCCCCCATATTGCCGCAAATGCCGATCTCGGTGGGTGATTCGCGGACCT
>ENA-OSEO01006500-OSEO01006500.1-sediment-metagenome-genome-assembly--contig:-NODE-6500-length-10446-cov-5.328190_pt1 | contig 10446 bp, 8 predicted proteins | sample MGYA00237883_ERZ534232 | MGnify/ENA metagenome assembly ERZ534232
GCGCCGGCGCGGCGGCCATGGCCTCAGCACAGATGTATATCACATTGGGCGTCAAACAGGAGAATCTCTTTCTCGTGGATTCCAAGGGGATTATCTATAAAGGCCGCACCGATGGCATGAACCCTTACAAAGAAAAGTTCGCCGTGGAAACGGAAAGGCGTTCCCTGATGGACGCGGTCGAAGGAGCGGACGTCCTCATCGGTCTTTCAGTGAAAGGAGCCTTCACACCCGAACTTCTGTTGCTCATGGCCGATAGACCCATCATCTTTCCTTTGGCCAATCCGGACCCGGAGATCGGATATGAGGAGGCCAAGGCCGCGCGTCCGGATGCGATCGTGGCGACAGGGCGATCCGACTACCCGAACCAGGTCAACAACGTCCTCGGGTTCCCCTTTATCTTTCGAGGGGCCCTGGATGTGAGAGCCAAAGCCATCAACCAGGAGATGAAGATTGCGGCGGTCACCGCCCTGGCCCGCCTGGCAAGAGAGGATGTCCCCGATTCGGTCATTCGGGCCTACGGGGGGAAACCGATTCAGTTCGGACCGGAATACATCATTCCAAAGCCCCTGGATACCCGGGTCCTGCTTACCGTAGCCCCTGCCGTGGCAAAGGCAGCCACCGAAACCGGCGTGGCGAGGACGCCATTGAAAAACGAGAGCAGTTACGTTCAGGAACTGGAGGCGCGGCTGGGTCCGGAAAGGGAAATCATGCGCAAGGTCATTATTCGAGCGCAGCTCAATCCCAAGAGAATTGTGCTCCCCGAGGGGGACCACCCCGTCATCCTGCGGGCTGCCCAGCAGGCTGTGCGCGAGGGGATATGCACGCCCGTGCTCCTTGGAAACGAAGAGGCCATTCGTCGTATCGCGGAATCCCTGCACGTATCCCTTGACGGCATCGAGATCGAGGATAATCTGAAAAGCCCCCACCTGGAGCGTTTTGTGGAAACCCTGTTTCGGCTCCGCAGCCGCAAGGGCTGGTCCATGGCCGAGACCCGGCGCCAGTTACGCGCACGGTACGTCTTCGGCGCGATGATGGTGCACGAAGGCCTGGTGGACGGTCAGGTCCACGGCGTAGCCCGCTCATACCCTGACGCCATCCGCCCAGTGCTGCAGGTGATCCCCCGGCGGGAAGACGTCTCAAAGGTCTCAGGGGCCTATCTCATGATCGCGAAGGGCCGCACCCTCCTTTTCGCCGACCCGACGGTGAACATAACCCCCTCTGCCGCAGACCTGGCGGAAATCGCCTCACTCGCAGCCGAACTGGCCCTATTCTTTGATGTCAGCCCACGGGTAGCCATGATCTCTTTTTCCAACTTCGGAAATACGCGCCACCCCGATGCCGAAAGGGTCAAAGAGGGCGTCCGCATCGCCCGAAACAAAAACCCCGACCTGGTCATCGACGGCGAGATGCAGGCGGATACCGCTCTGGTCCCTGAAATCCTGCAAAAGGAGTATCCCTTCAACCGGCTGGGAGACACGGCCAATGTCCTGGTTTTTCCTGAACTGGCCACCGCCAATGTCGCCTACAAACTCCTGGATCGACTGGGCGGCGCCAAGGCGGTGGGTCCCCTTCTGATGGGTATCAGCAAACCGTTCAATGTCCTTCAGCGGGGGGCGGATATGGAAAACATCGTCAATGTGATCGCCATCACCGTTGCCCAGGCCCAGGATATGGAGATGAGAGAGGCATCACGGAGCCGTCGGTCAGTCCTTTAAAACGCCTGCCCCCCATGATCGCCAATGGGCAGATCCCGATCACAGGATCGATGTCGTTTTCATGAAAAACATTCGGGGCAGGTCCGCATCTCGGAAGCGCTTGCAAAAGCGCTATAGACATAAGAAAAACATTTTTGAGGTTGCGATGATGCGGCCGGTTGTTTTCGGAGCCTTATTCAATCGCCAATCACAAATCAACCATCAGCATCCCGTCATGCGAGGGTGTTCATATCCCAATCCCTGCATTTCTCCGACAGCCGCGCCAGGAGGTCCATGGCCTTGATTGCTGCATCCCGAGGCATTGTACCCATGCCGCAGGCAGGCGTGAGGAGAGACCGGCGGGCGACCTGATCCGGATCCAGGCCCCACGCATGGACATGCGTGAAGCCCTCTTTCAGCCTCGAAAACAGACTGTCAACGGATTCCTCCCCGGTAAAATCGGCCGTGGGGATAATCCCCCATGCAATGGCCCCGCCCCCCTCAATGAACCGTACCACAGGGTCCTTGTACAAAAGGAAATGGTCCATATATTCCACCGCATCAAAGTTGACGATGTCCGGGCCCGTCTCAAGCACCATGGACCAGTCCGTGTTTCCACAGCAGTGGATGCCTATCAAGACCTCGATGTTGTCCCTGAGGTAATCGATGACCATCCGAAGCATATCAATGACCTCGTGGCGTTGAACCGGAGAGAAGGCCGAGCCAAACCCCGACAGATAGGGCTCATCCAGAAAAATGACCGGCCTTTTTCCTGAACCGGCCAGTTTTCTCGCCTGCCAGAGGGCCTTGATGGCCAGGCCTTTTGTCATGGCCTCTGAAAGTTCCTGGTTATACAAGATCGGCTTGCCGTCCAGGTCTTTCACACCTGCCGTAAAGGTGACAGGGCCGACGGTCTGTCCCTTGATATAGGGACCGCAATCCTTCGCATCTTCCTTTATGACGTCCAAAAGTGAGTAGAGACCCGGGGCGACCTCTCGGCTGACGGCAAAGGCCTCCACATCCTGGGCAAAAAACCGTTCATAGAATGCCACCAGTTCGCCTTCCCTGGAATCCGAAGGTGATATGGACAAGGACCTTTGTTCTGCACTCACCTGTAGGAGGGGGAGGCCCTCGCTGTACTGGACGATCATATCCTCCAGATGACTGCGTTGCACAAACTGGGGCCAGAACGGCATGAAAGGCGCCCATCGACATATCTCCCGGCAGGTCCCTTCAATATCTTGAAATGGGACACTCCCGATGCCGGTGGCCACAAATCTCAAATCGGGCCAATTATCTGGCATATTTTATCTCCCTGATCCTGGGAAGCCAACGCTCCAACAACGTGATCATCCTTTCCTTTTGGACGCGGACGGCATCTGCTCCCTTCTCCTCGGCGTCCGGCAATTCCGCCGTCATTCCTTTCAGCTCTTTCAGCCGTCTGAGGGACTCGTTGTCCGCTGGGTTGCTGCTGAGGACCTTCTTGTACGTCTGGATGGCGGCATCTATCCGGCCCTGGGCATAGTAGAGTTCGGCAATGGTGGGCGATGCGAAATCCACCAACGCTTCCTCGGATTCGTCCTCTGACGGCGCAAGATCCTCTGCAGTACCTTCCACCTCAAACAAGGCCTCCTCCGGAAGCAGGGCCGCTTCGATCCGCCTCAAGAATTCCAGGGCTTCCAGCTGCCCCGGATAATGGGCCAGATAACGCCTGAGCATATCAGCCGCCTCTGAATCTCTCTGCTGCCTTGCGTAGATATCGGCCAACAAGCGGTAGACGGAGGCCACGTCGTCGATCATAGCGGAAGCCTTTTCGCACTCGATCCCGGCCAAGGTAAAAAATCCCATCTGGGCATACGATTCCGCCAGCAAGGCTCGAAGACGAACGTCATCCGGATAAAGCGTCAAGAACCGGAGGCACGCCTGGACCACCTCATTCAGACGTCCATCTTCTTTCATCCGTGTAAGGATAAGGACAAGGGACCCTGCAGAGGGTCCACGGTTCAAGATTTCTTCTAAGAATTCCTCATGTTCCGCCATCTTGATCCTCGCTCCTTTCCGGGCGTTCAGTTTTATCAACGGCACCAGTGGACTCGTTATTGAATCTGTAGACGACCTCATTCTCCTTTATGAGATTCAGGCTTCTTCTGGCCACGGATTCCAGATATTGCATATCCGTTCGCAGGAGATGAACCTCATTCAGAAGAGCCTGATTCTCCGCCGCAAGCCTGTGTATCCTCTCAATATATGCCTGACGCTCCGCCTCGGTTCGAACCAGGCGGACAAACCCGCCCTCACCAAACCAAAGCCAGGCGCCGCTGAGCGCTGCCAGTAAAAGGACAATGAGCGGAATCTTCAGGAGATTTTTGACGCTGGGACTGAAACTCACAGTTGCCTCTGCAAAGCAATTTTCTCTGTTTAATGGATCTTTCCCCGCCCTTTTCTCAACCCTTCTCGGAGAAACCCCCTACGACATGAATGGCTCATCGTCCGCCATAAGCCCAATGGAAAACCAGGCCCTCACTCGGATCTCATCTCCCGTAGCGCCCGACACGCCCTTTTCAACAAGGCGTATGACGCTTCACGATAATTTCTTCTTCCGGTTTTCAATCCATCATTCCATATTTCCATTATTCCACATTAAAGACGTCACCCTCTCACCATCCTCTTCTTGTTTTTTGTGACAGGAAACTTGGCCATAAGGTACTCAAATGAGGTCGCCAAGGTTCAGACCTCAAGGTCCAATAAAAGCATACCGAATAAATCATATATGAAAGGACCCTATGACTCAAGCGGAATTAAGGCACAACAAAAAAAGCCCCGCAATCGGCGGGGCTTTCGATTTCGACTCCGATATCTTCTCTTATGCCTTGCCGCCGTACAACTCTTTGACTTTGCCCCTGTCCATCGCCCCATCAGCAAGCCTCGGCAGCTCAGCGACAAATTCCACATACTGGGGCCTCTTGTATCGGGCGATCCGTTCTCCCACAAAGTCCTTGAGTTCCTGTTCGCCAAGTGACGCCCCCTCTTTGAGCTGGCAGACGGCCTTGATGCCTTCCTTCCATTTGGGGTCCGGGACCCCGAATACCACGGCCTTTAGGACGGCAGGATGCTCCAGAATAGCCTTTTCCACCTCTGCGGGATAGACATTCTCCCCGCCCGGCTTGATGAGTTCCTTTTCCGCCTTGCGGCCCGCGTACCAGAGGAACCCCTCCTCATCGAATCGACCCTGGTCCCCGGTGTGATGCCAGCCCTCCCTGAAGGTATAGGCGTTATCTTCCGGAAGGTTCCAGTAGCCCTTGAAGACCATGGGGCCTTTCACGGTGATCTCTCCGACCGCTCCCACCGGTACCGGTTGATCATAATCGTCCACAAGCCTCACCTCGGCCAGGGGGAGGACCCTGCCGGCCGAGCCCGGTCGCTCGCTGTAGGGACCGAAGGTGGCCAGGCAGGAGGTCTCGGTCTGACCATACAGGACATAAAATGTTCCGCCGGTGATCTTCTGATATTTTTCAATGGTCTCAGGGGATTCCAGACCGGCTACCGCCCTCAGGGAGCTGATGTCCACCCCTGTCTTCTCATGCTGCTCCAGGATGGATGCAAGAATGGGGGGAAACTCTATCAGCACGGAGGCCTTTTTCTCACTTATAAGCCTTACCGCCTGTTCCGCATCGAACTTGCTCACATTGAGATTCAACGCCCCTGCATGGAAGGAGGCCGTCGCCATAAAGAGCCCGCCCACATGAAACAGGGGAAGAATATTGAGATGGACGTCCTCAGGCTTTAGTCCACACAGATAGTCGATGTGCATATCCGCACAGAGCACATTGCCGTGGCTCAGCAGGGCCCCCCTGGGCCGCCCGGCGACCGCGGCAGTGTGGATGATGACAAACCCGTCATCCGTATGGACCTCCACGGCCTCAAATTCATCTCCCTGACCCAGCAATGACTGGAAATCTAAAAAGTCACCGGATTCAGGGCCTAAATTGAAATACTTCTCCGCCGAGGGAAGCCTGTCCGTCAATCCCTTGATCGATGCTTGGAATTCCTTGTCTGCAAACACCACCCTCGGCTGACAGTCATTCAGATTATAGCCCATTTCATCGGCAGAGAGCCGCCAGTTGATGGGGAGCATGATGGCCCCCAGAGCTGCGGCTGCACCATAGAGGAGGAAATATTCGAGGCTGTTCTTTCCAACGGCCCCGATCCGATCCCCTTTCCGGATCCCGGATTTCCCGAGTCCACAGGCAAGGCGGTCCACCTTTTCCTTATACTCGGAAAAGGTCAGGGTCCGGCCGTCATCCACTTCAAACCAGGCCTCTTTTCCTCCAAAGGCAGTGGCATTGCGGCTGATCAGGTCATAGAAGGTAAAGTCGTATAATCCCATAGTCTTCCTCGCAAAAAAAACCGGGGGCAACCCTTCAAATCTGACACAGTCTTCTCGTTACCGAAAAGCTTGTCAAACGAAGGGCTAACCCCTTTTATCAAATTCCAATTTAGAATTTTATAGTTAATCTAAGGATATTTTGCTTGGATCGGAACAGCCTTAACAATCCCGTCGGCCCTAAAAGTGAAGGCCCCGTCCTTTAACTCAATCGGAAAAGACATATCCGGAAGACCAACCCACCACCCCTCTACTTTTTTCCACGGGTCATCGCCTCTTTTGACCGCAAGTTCTTTACCAGCTAATAAAAACTTAGCGTATGTGCTGAAAACCGTAAGTGTTACATGCATTACCTTTGTATTTGTTTTACCTGGGGGGATCCATTGTGCATTATTATCATTGACGACACGTAAATCATAATCATCAAAGAACAGGAAAAATTGCCCGGATTCTAATTGCACAGGAAATGAATTCGGGTTGGTAATTTCAAATATAAAGTCAAGCGTGACCGGGGAAGACCCACCGCCTGCGGGGGCCTTACCCTTTTCCACGGCTGCTTTCCCATAATGCCAGAAACCCTCATAATACTCTAACTGAATAGAGCTGAGTACAACCTTTGGGGCAACAAAATTCTTGTCAGTGGGTTTGTCCTGTGTGGTAACGCAGGACATCATAGCGACACTCAAACCAAAAATGAGCACTGTCATCAAAGCCAGTTTTTTCTTCATCATAGACCTCCCTATTTATGGTTCAGCTCAGCCATCTCTTCCTTCGCTTGTAATGTTTCACGTCGCGAAAGCTCTTTTTTCCGCCAGCACCCATGCCGAGATAGAAATCCTTGATGTCTTCGTTCTGACTCAACTTATCAGAGGCGTCATCCATCACGATCCTGCCGGTCTCCATAACATAGGCATAGGGCGCCACCTTCAGGGCCAGCTTCACATTCTGCTCCACCAGAAGGATGGAAATCTTTTCCTCTTGATTGAGTTTGGTGACGATATTGAAGATTTCGTGGATAAGCATCGGTGCCAGGCCCATGGAAGGCTCATCCAGCAGCACCAGCTTGGGCTCGGTCATCAAGGCCCTTCCCACAACGGTCATCTGCTGCTCGCCGCCGCTCACAAACCCGGCGGTTTCGTTCCGTTTCTCAATGAGCCTGGGGAAATAGTGGTACACCATCTGAAGCTTGTCTTTTACGGACCCGCTCTTCCTCAGGTGGGCACCCACCTTGAGATTCTCCTCAACGGTCAGGTGCTCGAACACCTTACGCCCTTCGATGACCTGAACGATCCCGGCCTTGGCGATCTTTGCGGCCCTCCGGTGATGGATATATTCCCCTTCATAGAGGATCCCGCCATCGGTCACCTCGCCATCCTCGGTCTTCAGAAGGCCGGAAATGGCCTTGAGGGTCGTGCTCTTGCCTGCGCCGTTGGCCCCAAGCAGTGCCACGATGCCCCCACGGGCCACCTCGATCGAGACCCCTTTGAGCACCAGGATGACTTCGTGGTACTTGACCTCGATATTATTAATCTTCAGTATTGCCTCTGCATTATCCAAGACCCTACCTCCAGGGGTGATGTTTCCGGTTGTCTACCATCCTAACCACTTGGTTTCCCACAACTCAGGCCACCGCTTCTTGAGATCGACATTATCCACTATCTGGAATTTGCCGCCCTTCCACTCCTGAATAATACAGCCGGTGGCCGGCCGGTGATCGGTCGGCGTAAAGCTGACCGGCGCAGCGCCGAGGCCGATGTCAAAATTCCTGAGGGTTTCAAACCCCTCCTTCATAATGGCAGGGCCAGCTCCCTTGTCCGTAACATCGATCCCTTTCTTGTCCGCCCGTTTCAGGGCCTCCCAGGTGATCAGGGCATCTCCCCAGGCCTGGATGGTCCGGTTGAGCCGTTTTGCCAGAGGCACGCCGGGGCTGTACTTCTCGGCTGATGCAACCACGATGTCCATGTTCTTCACATTCGGCTGATTAAAAAAGGCACACGGCGTGGCGCCCATAACCCCTTCTGCCGCCTCTCCGGCCAGGCGGGGCAGGTTTTCATCAAACCCCCAGTTGTTGACGATCCAGGCCGCTCCCAGCCCAAGGGCATAGGCATCGCGGACCGTGGCCGCCACCGACATGGTGGTGTTGCCGTGCCAGAGGAGATCCGGCTTGAAGTCCTTCAGGGCCATGATCTGGCTCTTGGTATCCAGGGCAAAGAGCGACACGTCCTGGTCCGGACCGATCTCAAATCCCAGGAGGGTTGCCTGGTCCTTTACCGCCTTGATCGGTGCTGAGCAGTAGGGAGAAGCAAACATATAACAGCAGGCAAATCTCGGTTTTCTCTTGCCAAAATCCGGATGGTTCTTCCATTTCTTGTCAAACCAGGCCGTGATAGCGGCCCTGGCATTGGTGGAATAGTCGGATGAAAAAAAGAGGTTATAAGGCGTCTTGGCCGGGTCCGTGAGATGGGCCGAATAGGAGGCCGACACATAGGGCATCTGGTCTTTGTTGACCGTGGGGGAGAGGGCTTCCGTGTCGCCCGTGCCCCAGCCCTGGATCGCCACAACGCCGAGTCTCTTGAGGAGCCTGTATTTGGTGATGGCCTCAGGGATGCGGTACCCGTAGTCGAACCAGGTGTACTTGATACGTTTTCCGTTAACCCCGCCCTGTGCGTTGATATACTTGAATGCGTCTTCCATTCCTATGGCATAGTCTTTCCCCACATCCGAGGTGGCCCCGGTGGTGTCCATGATGCCGCCGACCTTGATGTCTGCGGCCATCACTGTTCCGGAAAAGACAAGCAGGAAAAACAGTGCCAGGACCGGCACGAACAACCTTTGAAATATCGTCTTTTTCATAAAATTTCCCCCTTCGATGGTCTTAATAGAATAACAGTGAGTCCATAGCGCGCCTTTATGAAAGCGATAACGATCCTTCACCTCCTTTCTAGTAGGAAAATGGCCATAGGTTAAAGTAGTTTTTTATTTGCCACCAGCGGTAAGCAAGCCCGTTGGGTTCATAGATGAGGAAGCCGCAGATGGCCAGCCCGAAGGCCATGTCCTTGATATAGGCAAAATCCATCAGCAGCTTGGGGTAATAATCTGAAAGGGGGATGACGAGCCACTGGAGGAGTTCCATGACGATCACCATGAACAGGGACCCGAAGATCGCTCCATGGACGGAGCCCGCCCCCCCAATCAGGATGACACCCACAAGCCACAAAGACCAGAACCAAGGGAAGTGTTCGGGACTGAGGGCGGCCGTGTTGCTCACCCAGAAGGCCCCTGCGATTCCTGCGAAGAATCCGGCCACAAAGAAGGCGAGGAGTTTATACCAGACGATGTTGATGCCTAAGGCCTCGGCGGCAATGTCGTTGTCCCGGATAGCCACCCACGCCCGGCCCGGCTTTGAACGAAGCAGGTTGGCAAGGGCAATGACCATAAGGGTGACCAAGACAGCCATGAGATAATAGACTTTGACTTCCGTATCAATGACCCAGGGCCCGATCTTGATCGTCCCCGGGGGCAGGGAAAAGGCCTGTCCACGTCCCCCGATCTGGCTCACGTACTGGGTCAAAATGAAATCGACGGTGATAAACTGGGCGGCCATCGTGGTCAGGATGAGGTAGAAACCTTTGACCTTTGTGGAAGGCAGCCCGAAGAGGACGCTCCATAGACCGGCCGTGATGGCTGCCGCAATGATGCTGATGGGATAGGCAAGCCCCCAGTCTACGATGACCTGGGGCCATGGGAACTGGAGCACCAGAAGGGTGCTCGTATAGGCCCCAACCGCAATGAAGGCGGCATGTCCGAGGGTGACCAGACCCGCAAACCCGATGAGAAGCTGCACACCAAGGGCACCCATGGCCGTATACCCCACCATGGTGGCCACGCTGACCCAGTAGTTGGGGAGGAAAAGGGGGATACCCACGAAGAGGACCAGGAGGAGGAGGGTCATCTTGCCTCGGATAAAGGCGCTTTGCCACCACCTTTGATCCTCCGCATAGCTCTGATGATAGTCGCCGCAGGGCAGCCAGACGCTTGCCATAGAAAAACCTCATTGATCATTTGTCATTTCACATTTTTCATTTTTCATTGAAGAACATTTCGGCTTCAAACGCTTGCTTTCAGGTTACGCCTCAGGCCTAAGATACGAACTGGTGTTAAATGATAAATGCCAAATACCAAATGATAAATGATCAATCTTTATAGTACCCCCTGAACGCCACCCAGCACCGGCGGATCACCTGATCGAGCCGCTCCCATTCGCTCTCGAGGAGCTGCCGCCTTCGGAATCCCCTCTCGTGGGTCACGGCGTAGAAATCCCTCCATTCTTCCTCATAGCGGGCGAGCGGACCGAGGTTTCCCTCCCGG
>ENA-OSEO01006501-OSEO01006501.1-sediment-metagenome-genome-assembly--contig:-NODE-6501-length-10444-cov-6.151539_pt1 | contig 10444 bp, 9 predicted proteins | sample MGYA00237883_ERZ534232 | MGnify/ENA metagenome assembly ERZ534232
GCATTTTGCGGAGAACATAACAACTGTTCAAGAGGCCATTGATCATTTCAAGCAGGATATGCTGTTGAAGTGAAAGAAGAAGACTGAACAGGAGGTCTTTGTGCAAATTGCAGTCGCCAGTGGAAAAGGCGGTACGGGTAAAACAACCATTGCAACCAGCCTCGCGCTAAGCCTGGCAAGCCTGGCAAAGGTGCGCTATTTTGATTGCGATGTGGAAGCGCCTAACGGGCATTTGTTCCTGAAGCCGGAATTTACTGAAAGCACTCCGGCAGTCATTCGCATTCCGCAAATTCAAACTGAAAAATGCACTGCCTGTGGCAGGTGCGTGGAAGTGTGTGAATTCCACGCGCTCGCAAAAGTTGGAAAAAACATCCTTGTTTTCCCCCAACTGTGTCACGGCTGTGGCAGTTGCACGTGGAATTGCCCTGAAAATGCCATATTTGAAGTTCCCAACCCAATTGGAACTATCGAAAGGGGAATGGCTCTTGAAAACATTGAATTTTTCCGTGGGTTGTTGACCATTAGTGAGCCTATGCCAACTCCGATTATCCGACAGTTGAAGAAGCGGATGTACCCTCAGCCCAATACCATCAATATTTATGATGCCCCACCAGGGGCATCCTGTTCGGTGGTTGAGACCCTGCGAGGGGTTGACTTTGCCCTTTTGGTCACCGAACCTACCCCTTTTGGCTTGCACGACCTGAAGCAAATGCTCGGGATTTTGGCCGACATGCATATCCCATCCGGAATTGTCATCAACCGCGATGGCATCGGTGATGATTCGCTGGAGGAAACCCTGCGGGAGTACAACGTTCCGGTTTTGCTGCGTGTTCCCTTTGACCGGAAACTGGCAGAAAACCTGGCAGCCGGCAGGACTTTGGTCGATGTTTACCGCCAGTATGGGGGTATTCTGAGAGAGCTCTACCAGCAGATTACTGAAATCATGGGCGGTAAGACAAAATGAGTGCACAAAACAGTAAAGCGAAACAATTAATTATCCTGAGCGGCAAGGGTGGAACTGGAAAAACCAGTATCAGTGCTGCCTTCGCCCACCTAAGCGCTGCTCACGCAAATTCCCGCCCGATGGTTTTTGTGGACGCGGATGTGGACGCAGCTAATTTGAGCCTCGTTCTGGAGCCGGAGAGCCTGGAGCCCAAAGAGTTTTGGGGCGGTTCGCTGGCAGAGATTGACCCTGAAAAATGCATCAATTGCGGAGCTTGCTCCCCAGTTTGCCGGTATGACGCGATCTTCCCGGACCCAAAAAATGACCAGGTGCAGTGGATCGACCCGATTGCCTGTGATGGGTGTGCGGCTTGCGTGTATGCCTGTCCGGAGGGCGCGATCAGCATGGTCAGGCAGCATGAGGGTAACTGGTTTCAGTCCAACACTTCGTTCGGAATGCTCTTTCATGCAGAGCTATTCCCGGGCAGGGAAAATTCCGGCAAGCTGGTGACCCTGATCAAACAGCAGGCGCGCTTGTATGCTGAAGATATTCAATCGCAGTGTGTGGTTATCGACGGACCGCCAGGCATTGGTTGCCCGGTCATATCCGCCTGCGCCGGCACAGATTTGGGCTTGATCGTGACCGAACCGAGCCTGATGGGACTGCACGATCTTAAGCGCGTCTTGGGAACCTTGCGTCATTTCCACGTTCCGGCGGTCGTTTGTGTCAACAAGGCTGATATTTATCCGGAGGGAACCAGGGCAATCCGGGAATTTGCCGCAGCCGAAGGCCTTGACCTGATTGGTGAAATCCCATATGACGAAAAGATTCCCAGGGCAATGATCGAAGGCAAGCCTGTCACGGTATTGTTCCCGGATTCACCCGCTGCCAAAGCTATTCAAGAGGTATGGCATAAAACAATCGACTTGCTTAACCTCCAGGAGGATTAACCATGGATCAAGTAGCTCTTGAGAAAGCTGTTATCGAAAAATTGACGAAAGTGCTCGATCCGGAAACCGGCGTCGATGTGGTTCGCATGCAGTTGGTGATGGATCTTACGATTGACGAAAATGGAAAAGCGACCTACATCTTTCGACCTTCCTCACCTCTGTGCCCAATCGCGGTTCCACTCGCGATGATGATCATCCAGGCGATTAATGAAGTTGAAGGCATCACCGGGCAAAACATCACCGTTGTGGATTATGTTGAAGCGGAAAAATTGAATGAGATGCTTCGCTCGGTTTTAAAAGAATAATGGAGATCGTGTGATTCAAAAAGTAACAATTTTGGAAGTCCTGAGAAGTGTGAAAGATCCCGAACTTGAGCGGGATATTGTGAGTTTAAACTTCATTGCAGATGTAAAAATTGACGAGAATAATGTCATTATTCACCTTCGCCCTGATATAACGAAGTCCCCGCAGCTTGATCAGCTCACTTCAGAGATCAAGCGTGCGATTCTTGAGGTTGAAGGTGTCCAAAAAGTCGACGTGGTTTTTGAACAGCCCAATCAAGATGAACCTGTCGAAGCGGAACAGGAATTTGGAGGTGTTCAGGACCTCAACCATATAAAAAAGGTCATTGCTGTAATGAGCGGAAAGGGCGGGGTTGGCAAATCGCTGGTAAGTGGCCTGCTGGCAGTGACCCTTCGCAGAAAAGGATACCGTGTGGGAATTCTGGACGCGGATATCACGGGTCCGAGCATCCCAAAAATGTTCTTTGATGGTCGTCCGGAGATTTCTTACACTTCCCGGGCTATTCTTCCTCCAGTTTCAAGCAGTGGTATCAAGGTAATGTCTATCAACCTCTTGCTTGAAAATGAAGAGGATGCAGTCATTTGGCGAGGTCCCCTGGTGGGGCGGGCGATCAAGCAATTCTGGACGGATACGCTCTGGGCTGACCTTGATTACTTCATCGTGGACTTGCCGCCCGGCACATCTGACGCCCCTCTGACCGTGATGCAATCTTTACCGATGAGCGGCATTTTGCTGGTCACCTCTCCCCAAGGATTGGCTGGGATGGTAGTGCGGAAAGCCGCAAATATGGCCACTCAGGTTGGGGTTCCTCTTTTAGGGATTGTTGAAAACATGAGCTTCTTCAAGGCACCCGACACGGGAAGCGAATATGAGATTTTTGGGCCGAGCCATGCTCAGGAAACGGCTGATGCCCTCGATATCCCTGTTTTAGCGCGCTTGCCTATTGATAGCAATATTGCAATTCTGTGTGATCAAGGGAAAGTAGAAGAATGCCACTTACCCGAATTCGATGCGGTTACCGCGTGGATTGAAAAGGCTACCCCCGATTGTCAATTGCCCAAAATGCCTGCTTAGGCGAAGTAAGATTTTTTGCAAATAATTAGCGTAGGAAGTTTGAGGTGTTGAAATGAAAAAAACAAAAAGCACGAGCGAGTTGAAAGAATCTCAGGTTGAAATTTCTGTCACCATAAATAAGCAGCCGCAAATACTTTTAGTTGGAAAAAACGAAAGCCTGTTGGATGCCCTGCGCCGGGAATCTTATTTTAGTGTCAAGCATGGCTGTGATGACGGCACTTGCGGGGCTTGCACGGTGCTTCTCAATGGGCGACCTGTGCGCAGCTGTAGAACCAAAGCCGCGGAAGTTGATGGAGCGGAAATCACCACTTTGGAGGGTCTCAGTCAGGGCAATGAAGTTCATCCAATTCAAGCGGCATATATTGAAACCGGCGCGATCCAATGCGGTTTCTGCACCCCAGCTCAAATCCTTTCGGCAAAGTCGCTTTTGGATCGAAACCCTGATCCAACCGATGATGAGATTCGGCATGCGCTAAATCCAATCCTCTGCCGTTGCACTGGCTACGTTCGCGGTGTGGATGCTATTCACCGTGCGGCTGCCGTTTTGCGCGGTGAAAAAGTGCCTCCTTATTCCCACCTGGAATTTACCTTGCCCAAAGACATCAATCAACTTACGCTGCCTGAAGCATACTATCGGAGCGATGGTATGCGAAATCCACTGCCACCGCTGGTATTTACGCCTGAAGGTATGGAGAAGACTAATGTTGTTGGGAAATCGGAAGTCAAGGTCGATGCGAAAAAATTGGCTCAGGGACGTCCGGTTTTCACCGATGACTTCCGCCTGGATGGTATGCTTTATGGCGCTCTGCTCACAAGCCCGCACGCGCATGCTATTATTCGTAAAATTGATGATAGTAAAGCCCGGGCTTTACCGGGTGTGGTGGATGTAATAACTTACCAGAACCTTCCCCGAGTCAAGTATGCAACGGGCGGTCAGAGTTATCCTCAACCTTTGCCATACGACCAGGTTTGCCTGGATAATAAAGTGCGTCATGTGGGTGACCGGGTTGCCGTGGTTGCGGCAGAAACCCTTGAGATTGCTCAGCAGGCTTTGGAGTTGATTGATGTTGAGTATGAGGTTCTTCCCCCGGTTATCGATCCGGAACAGGCGATGGCAGAAGGCGCGCCTGTTATCCATGATGAATCAGATACTGTTGGGATCTATGACGCAGTCCATAACACTGTTCATCACATTGAAGCTGAAACAGGGGAAGTTGATAAGGCTTTCAAGGAGGTGGATGCAATCTTCGAAGGGGAATACCGCACACCGAAACAGCAGCATGTTCACCTTGAAATGCACGTTTGTATCACCTACCTTGATGCGGATGACCGTTTAGTGGTCCGCACCAGCACGCAAGTGCCCTTCCATCTTCGCCGAATGCTTGCCCCACTAATCAATCTGCCCGTCAAGAATATAAGGGTTATCAAGCCGCGCATCGGCGGCGGTTTTGGCAACAAGCAGGAAATGATTTTAGAGGATTTGTGCGCGCACCTGACTATGAGAACTGGTCGCCCGGTTCGGATGGAATACACCCGCACCCAGGAGTTCACCAGTTCGCGTAGCCGGCATGCCAATATTATTCGCTACAAAGTGGGGGTTAAAGACAACAAAGTGACTGTAGCAGACCTCTATCTCATTGGAGATACGGGCGCTTATGGTTGTCATGGTTTGACTGTAAATATGGTGGGTGGTTTCAAAGGACTGACTCTTTACAATCCTCCGAATGCTCGCTTTAAGTGTGATGTGGTTTACACCAACACCCCTCCAGCAGGCGCCTTCCGGGGTTATGGGGCAATGCAGTGCGAATATGGCATTGAGGTTATGATGGCTGAAATCGCTGAGAAACTTGGCCTGGATGAGGTGGAGTTCAAGCGGAATAATTGGATAAAGCTTGGCGAAAAATTGCATCTTTCCAAAGCCTTGGGTGAAGGACGAGAGGGCACTGAGCAGTCCTTGATGAGCACAGCTTTGGAACAATGTGTTGACATAGGTTTGAAGGCCACAGATTTCTATGCAAAGCGCGAAGCAAATCGCCAGCAAAGCGGACACCTGCGGCGCGGAATTGGGGTGGCGGGTGTAATCCACGGAAGTGGTATAGCAGGTTTGGATATGGGTGCCGCTACGCTGAAAATGAATGATGATGGCTCCTTTAACCTTTTGATTGGGGCTACGGATTTGGGCACTGGATCGGACACGATTTTGGGGCAAATGGCTGCTGAAGTGTTGGGTATTCCGTTGGAGGATATCATTGTCTATTCTTCAGATACCGACTTCACACCTTTCGACAAAGGCGCGTATGCCAGCAGTACAACCTATGTCAGCGGTGGAGCTGTGCGCAAGGTGGCTTTAGAGATCAAGAAACAGGTAATCGATCATGCCGCACTGATGCTGGGTGTCTCCACGACAGATGGTTTCAAACTTGAAAACCGGCAGGTCATTGCTCCGGACGGAAGGGTTGTTTCCATGCAAGACGTTGCTCTAAGCTCGCTGCATCAATTGGACCAACACCAGATCATGGCTACTGCCTCGCATATCAGCCCTGTGAGCCCGCCGCCAACTGCCGCCCAATTTGTGGAAATTGTAGTGGATACCCAAACGGGCAAAATTCATGTGGATCGAATGTTGATGGTTGTTGATTGTGGGCGGGTGATCAATCCACTTACAGCTGCCGGACAGGTGGAAGGCGGAATGTCGCAGGCGATGGGATTCGCCCTGACAGAAGAAATGCTCTTTGATCAGGATGGTCAGCCCCTCAATCCCGACTTGAAAAAATATCACATTCCCCGTGCTAATGAAATGCCTGCCACAGATGTAATTTTTGTTCAAACGAATGAGCCGACAGGACCTTTTGGGGCAAAATCGGTATCGGAAATTGCGATTGATGGCGTTGCTCCGGCAATGGCAAGTGCGCTGCACGACGCAACAGGTGTTTGGATGCGGACCTTGCCCTATACGCCAGAGCGTGTTAAGCAGGCTTTGCAGAATTAACCAGCTTGGGACCTTAGCTCATTGAATATGGAGGCATGATGGAAACTAAAGTAAAGATAGGGATCATAATCTGTGACCGATATCGTACCTGCGCGGGCGGAAAATGCCTGAGATCGATGCGAAACCGGGAAGGCGCTTTTAGCATTTACGCTGATGCTGATGTCGAATTGGTCGGTTACACCACCTGCAATGGTTGCCCGGGCGGAAATATTGAATATGCCGGCGATGAAATGGTCAGGAATGGCGCAGAGGTGATCCACCTGGCAACTGGTCTGCTGGTGGGGTATCCACCTTGCCCGTATATTGACACTTTCAAGGATTTTCTTGAGAAAAAGTATGGTGTAAAAGTGGTTTTAGGCACCCATCCAATTCCACAAAAGTATCTGGACATGCACACACAGCTTGGCACATGGGAGGATCCGGAATGGCCTCCCCGCCTTGCTGCCACGCTTGCGGATGAAGCCACACGAATAGCTTACAACTAGGAGGCGTGAAATGATCGCGTTTGGTCCTGTGCCGTCGCGTCGCTTGGGATACAGCCTTGGGATAAACCATATTCCCGCCAAAACCTGCACGTATTCCTGCGTGTATTGCCAGGTTGGCCGAACAACACACATGCCCCTTAAGCGGCAGGAATTCTATCCGGTCGAGCAGATCCTTGCTGAGGTCGGGCAAAAAGTTAATCAAGTGGCTGAGGTCGGGAAGAAGATTGATTACTTGACCCTCGTTCCTGACGGGGAGCCGACTCTGGATCTAAACTTGGGCAAAATTATCAGGGAGCTAAAGCAATTTGGAATACCCGTTGCGGTGATATCAAATGCCTCGCTTATCGATCGGCTCGATGTCCAGCAAGAACTGATGGAGGCAGACTGGGTTTCGTTGAAAGTGGATTCGGTGGATGAGGCCGTGTGGAGAAAGATAAATCGACCTCATCGCCGCTTATCTTTGCCCATTATCCTTGAAGGGATGCTTGCATTTAAGCAAAAGTATCCCGAGAAACTGGTCACAGAGTCAATGCTGGTTGCCGGTTTGAATGACAACGAAAGAATTACAAGGCAGTTATGCGGTTTTCTGCTTGAGTTGCAGCCGTCTGTATCTTACCTGTCCATTCCCACTCGTCCGCCGGCTGAAGCGGAGGTAACGCCGCCTTCACCCGAAGCACTCCAGGAGATCATTGAGATCTGTTCCGAACAGGTGCCATTTGTGGAATTGCTTTTTGAGTCTGAGGTGGGGGACTTCGTTTCCACTGGAAATTTGAGGGAAGATATCCTGAGTATCACCGCTGTTCACCCTTTGCGTGAAGAACCCTTGCGAGCGATGGTTTCAGCGGCTGGAGGCACATGGCAGCTTGTTCAAGATTTATTGGCTGATGGGAGTATCTTAACCATCTTATATCGCGACGAAAGGTACTTCTTCCATCGTTTCAAAAAATCGGGACCTAAGGAGTCCATCATTCAGAGTTTTTAGCTTGCAGTTATAATTCCTCCATCTTAATTCGACCAATAAAGCATGCCCATATGCGGTAAATTTGGCGTTGTTACAGCAATAGAACAATCTCTGGGAGCAGTTCTGGTCGCAGCAATCCTTCCAGTTTGCTGATTTCTGGCAGACGAAAAACAGGAATCTCAAAAAAGAATAAGGAGAATCTGAAATGCAAATGCGCGCCGTCCTAAACCCCAGCACCTATCATGGCAATCGTCAGAAGCCGCCCTTTTTTGAAGGTTGGTACTTCAAAATGGTGAGTGCGGATGAAAAAAATAAAATCGCGATCATCCCGGGAATTATCTTGGGCAAGGACGAACACGCTTTTGTGCAAGTGATCGATGGCTCAGATGGAACCACGGAATACTTCACCTTTCCCTTCGATCAATTTCAAGCCGATTTTCCTCAATTTCGACTAAGAATTGGCGAAAATCAGTTTGATTCATCCCACCTGTCAGTGAATATCGAACAACCCGAGGGGCAACTATCTGGTGAGCTTAGTTTTGGAAAGTTGGAACCTTGGCCGGTGAACTTTTTTCACCGGGCGTGATGGGGTGGTTTGCTTGGGTGCCAAAAATGGAATGCTATCATGGCGTGTTGAGTTTTGACCATTCGCTGCAAGGCAAGATCACCCTCAACGGGAAAGAGATGGATTTCAGCAGCGGTCGAGGCTATATTGAAAAGGATTGGGGAAAAAACTTCCCCGAGGCATGGGTTTGGTTTCAGAGTAACCATTTCAAGAATGCTTCCGCCTGCATCACGGGGTCTGTGGCGATCATTCCCTGGATTGGCAACAGCTTCAAGGGCTTCATCGTTGGTTTTTGGTTGGATGGCAAACTTTACCGCTTTACCACCTATCGAAACAGTAAAATCGAATCACTTGAGATTACAGATTCTCAGGTTGCATGGGTGTTGCGAAACCGCACTCACCGCCTGCGCCTGAACGTCCGTCGCGCGCAAGGTGGGCTGCTGCGCGGACCCACGCCGCTGGATATGGGCGGGCGGGTGATGGAAACACTGAGCGCATCAATTAATGTGAGGCTTGAAACCCTGCAAGGCGATCTGTTTTTTGAGGGCACTGGTGAGAACGCCGGTCTGGAAGTTGTCGGCGAACTGCAGAGATTACTGGCGAAAAAGGTTTAGGGGCAGGGGATGGCTAGTGTTCAGGCAAAAATCGCGCTAAGAATTTTACAGCTCAGGCCATTCAACTGGGCAACAGGATCCCTGGCAGAGCAGCGATCCAGGCTGGAAACGCTTTCCAAGTTCTTTAGGACTCCCAAAGATGTCAGCGTGAGTGAGCTGAGCGCTAATGGCGTTCAGGCGGCGTTATTTGATCTGGCAAATTCAAAGCCTGGCATCGTCCTTTACCTGCATGGTGGAGCTTACGTGGTAGGTTCGGTCACAAGCCACCGCAAGTTTCTCGCCAGGCTGGCTAAGGCCTGCCAAATGAAAGTTTTGGCAATTGATTACCGCCTTGCTCCCGAGCACCCCTTTCCAGCAGCACTGCAAGATGCCTTGGCAGCCTATCAATGGTTGTTTTCCCAGGGATACGACCCATCTAATATTGTGATTGCCGGAGATTCTGCCGGGGGTGGTCTGGCGATTGCGGCACTTATTTCACTTCGGGATGGAAAGCTTCCGCTGCCCGCGTGCGCAGTGTGCATTTCTCCGTGGGTAAACCTGTCGGGCACTGAGAAGAAAAGCAACAACAACCACGATCCCATGCTAAACCCAGAGATTCTTGAAGTGTATTCGCGCTATTATACTGGTCAGGCAGATGCTTCCAATCCGCTGATATCGCCCATTTTTGCCGATCTTGAGGGTCTGCCGCCGATATTAATTCAGGCAGGCACCAACGAAATTTTGCTGGGCCAGATTGAGGAATTTTACGAAAAAGCCCGCCAGGCATCTGTTAAGATCACACTGGATTACTGGCAGGGTATGTTTCATGTTTTTCAAATCATCCCCATTCTGCCGGAAACAAAACTCAGTCTAAAGAAAATTGCGAATTTCATCTGGGACAAAATTAGCCCGAATCCCTGAGCTTTTATAGGCGGTAACAATTTATGTTCGCTTACGATCTAAGAGTGCTCAAATTGTGGTGAATTTTGCTACTTTTCTCAGTATAGATTTAGTTCGGAGATATACGATATTATTGGCATAGTATCCAACCAATGGAAAGACCTTTTCCTTCCTTTGGGTGCGGAAGGCTCTAAGAACTGCCTTCGCGAATTTTAGAACACTACCGGTGGAGGTGCTGCCCTTATGGATGACAAATACCGTGTATTCGTCGTTGATGACCAGCGGTTTTACGTCTTTAATCAGGTTGAGCCACAAACTGTATTCCACAACCTCATTTTTCCCCTCGTTAAAGGCTCCATAGTTTTGGACGAAATCTCTTTTCATAAATGTATTTTCGTGGGAGATAATATTCATCACAGATAGCGCTACTCCTGGATTCTTCCGCAGCAGGTGCGTTTGCGGGATGACGATTTTTCTCCCTGCCACTTCGATCAGGAAATTCCCTGTGAGCCAAACCAGATCCGGATGTTGGTTGAAAATTTCTGCCACTTTCTCCAGCGAGTTTTGATCTTTGTAATAATCGTCTGAGTGCAGATAGTGGATAATTTCGCCTGTTGCTTCTTTTGTGGCGACATTTAGTGCGTTGCCAACCCCCTTGGGCTCCGATTGAATGAATTTAAT
>ENA-OSEO01006504-OSEO01006504.1-sediment-metagenome-genome-assembly--contig:-NODE-6504-length-10440-cov-3.311203_pt1 | contig 10440 bp, 14 predicted proteins | sample MGYA00237883_ERZ534232 | MGnify/ENA metagenome assembly ERZ534232
AAAAAAGCTGTTGCGACTTGACCCCGTTTTCCCCTTTGCTACAATAAATACTCAGCTTTGGGTTTGGGATTCATAGTTGCGACTTGACCCCGTTTTCCCCTTTGCTACAATCTGGCACGAGGTGAATGAGGAGAAATTTCGGTTGCGACTTGACCCCGTTTTCCCCTTTGCTACAATGTGACTGTTCGTACAGCCAACCACTGGCCCGTTGCGACTTGACCCCGTTTTCCCCTTTGCTACAATGTGACTGTTCGTACAGCCAACCACTTGCCCGTTGCGACTTGACCCCGTTTTCCCCTTTGCTACAATGACGGCGATACCCTGGACAAGGCCCTCAGGGTTGCGACTTGACCCCGTTTTCCCCTTTGCTACAATGATTGATAAGCTGAGAGAGCGGGCGGAGAAGTTGCGACTTGACCCCGTTTTCCCCTTTGCTACAATAGGTAGGCCGTAACCATCGGAAATTTCAGGCTAAATGGAGGTCGAATCAAGAAAAATCAGAATAAAGCCAATTGGTTTTGCTGGCGGGGCGGCATTTTTTCGGCGGCGTAAAAGCTGATGATGTTCTCGTACTGCTTGTCAGTGAACATCAGTATGTCCACAAGGCCCCCCCGTGGTAGTTTTGGCCTTATGCGTCGGACTAGTGTCTCAGCCCTCTCCTTTCCCGAACAGAAACGCATGTAGACTGAAAGCTGGGAACGTTCGAAGCCCAGGCCTTGCAAGAATTTCCGGAAGTCCGTGGCGGCCTTCCTTTCCTTCTCGGTCACGACCGGCAAATCGAACATGACCAGCATCCACATGATCCGATACCCGCTTAGAGTTTTCATCTAGGGGATATCCCTATTATCCGCTTTAGTTATTAGCGCCTCAGGCAGGGTCAGTTCCTTTTGCTTATCCTGCAAGGCGGCTGACAAAGAGGCCGCGCAGGCGCGCAGGCTTTCCGCCACGACTCGTATTTCATCACCTTGCCGTACTTCCAGCAGCGGCACCTGACACAGAGCCTCTTTGCTGTCCTTGTCCAAATCTTGACGCCCTTGCACGGCAAGGGACAGGACCGCCAAGTCGGCGCACGGCCTGTAGGGTTCCATGAGATCATCAACTAGAGGCATGGAATTGCGGGCATTGTGATGATGGATTCCAAAACCGGGATGCAGGCCGGCCAACATCACCGCGCGGGCGGTCGCCGAGCGGAGAATGGTGTAGGCGTAGTTGAGCAAACCATTTACGCCTGGAAGATCGCGATTGCGGCGGAAGTCCGGGCCAAAGGCCTGCCGCCAATAGAGCCGGGCGGCCCTTGCCTCAAGGTTATCGGGATCGCCGGAACGCACTTGCTGCGCCATTTTCAGGAGATGGCCAGAGTTTCCAGCTTGACTTTCCACCACTTGAGCTTGGAGGGCGATCTTGGCTTGTACTATCTGCTGCCAAAGTCTCTTGCGCAATGGCAAACTTGCCGCGGCCTGTGAGCGCAGGCGGCCTCCTTGTAGATGATGCCCTTCCATGGACCAGAAAAAGCCCACCGGGAGCATGCGCCGGTTGCAAAGCACCAAGGGAACACAGCGCTCGGCCAGCGCCACCAAAAGATCGTTGCTATAGGTTATGCCATGACCCGCCACCAACACTACGCCCAGATCATCCAAGGGCAGACGGCCCAGGCTTTCACCATGAGAATAAACGGCTAGGAAGCCTCTTTCCTTGCACAGGTGCCGATTGTCACCCTCTATCTCCAGCGTGTTGGGCTGCATGGTCCGGCTTCTCCAGGTAGATGAGCCTGCCGGCCGGTGTGACGTGTATGAGACGAGCCTTCGCTTTTTGCAGCACGGCAGGGCTAGTTTTCAAAATCCAAGAAAAATTTTTTTCACGATACCTTTTATCCACATTGGCTTCGTTATGTTCCGCCAAGGCGATTTGCTTTTCTGATAGCCTGACCACATAGGATATGATGCGCTTGTCTTCATGGGTTATTTCCAGCATGTCGTTCTTGAAAAGCCGGGTTAATCTGGGATAACCCAATTTTTCATATTCTGATTGAAACCCTTTCTGATTGGCGTCAAAGGTGGAAACCATGGTACCCACCCATTTGCCATCAGGCGCCAGAAAAATATCATAGTAAGCGTTACTGTCTCCCTTGAATCCCTTGTATGGCTTTCCAGATCTATCTCTAATTGGAATAAGAGTTAATGTTTTCGCTATCCGCACACGGCGAATAGCTTTTTTGCCAAAAAATACTTTTGTACGATCAGCAAACACTTTATCGTCAATATCAACTAATTTCGTTAACATTATTTTGGCACTCTTAAGAGGACTAGCGTCCATTTCATCCAGGTATTTCTTACAATCTTGAAAGGTTTTCCCGGTGACAAAAGACAGTAGATCAGCTCTTAACCTTTTACCTTTAATGGGAAGCAAATCTTTAATTGTCTTTATTCCAGCTACGGGTACTCTATGTTCTGCGTTACGTTTAGAGTCATTGCCGCTAGCCATTCCATAGGCAGTTTCATTATGCAGTTGGCCTTGGATCCCATGATCCGGCCGGTGCGACACAACTATTCCATCTATTGCCTTCAGCGTGTCAGTACGAAATTCTGGCCAAGGCGGGGCCAGGTTGACTAAAAACCTTCGCACGCCCGCCTCTTCGTTGCGCCGGTGGGTATCCGCCATGACCTTAAGCCGGCGTCTATCCGTAAGACCAATAAGGATGGCATCCAAAGCATGATGGCGGTGGTCGTTGCGGTCCTTTTCCGGCAGGCCCCAACGCCTCCCCAAAAGCCGGGTAAACCGACCCTTGGTTGACCATACCTTGTTGGGAGGACACACCGCGCACAGGTACTCCCTAGCCAGTCGGGAGATATATTGGGTATCTTTCAACTGCCGGGCCAGGAAATCACCGTCCTTTTCAAATTGCTGCATGGCATCTTCGGCGAAGCGCCAACGTTTATTTCGGGGAAGATTGGCTACGCGGGCCATGATGGCTTGCCAATCATAGCCGGCTGGCGAGGAACCAAATGCCTCGAAGGGCGTACGGTTGCCCTTATAATCATTGGCCCGGCGCAGGCAGACCGTCTTGTTTGATATGCTGTCATCCAGGGTTCTGGAAAAAGGCAATAGATGCTCTATCTCCACTTCACCAGAGAATAGGCGATTAATAGAAATGGGCTCACCGGTGAAAGGGCACCTCCTGGCGGCAGGATCGGGATGTAACTCTTCCCACAAACGCAAACGCAGTACTCCGTCGCCTTCTACGGGAAGGTTTAGTTCACGCAGTTTTTGCCTAAACATCTCGTTTTCTTTTTGTCGCTGAGCTTGTTCCTTCTCGATTTCCCGCCGCCGGGCCGGAGAGTTTTTAAGGTCTCTGGCGACCTCCAAGACGACTTCGTCAGGTGGGCCGTATATCTTGATCAGCTCATTAACAACGCGCCTTAACTGATTCAGGGCGATGTGGACACTGGGATTGGCAATACGCCCGAATTGGGTCGCGAGCGGTTTTCTTGGGTCCGGTTCCCCAAAGGAAACATGACGTTCAAGGACGATGCCGTAGTAAGGCAGCCGGTCAAAAAGCTCGCCGGTGCCAAGCTCGGAATGAGAGCTATAGCCGGCCCGTGTAACGGCCTCCGAGTAGGGTATAACTTCTTTTTCTAATTGCGGAACAATAGCGTTTAAGGACTTCTCCGAAAGGCGCGAATAGCCGGAAGGAAGGTCTATATCGGCTAGCCTGCGCGACTCCTGTTCACTGAGATTCCAGTCATTAATCAACGTTGCTACAAGGGCTTCTTCGTCTTCTTCGTCCAGGAGCAGCCGGACCAACTCGGTTTGCTCCCTGAGAGATAATCCGAACCACTTTACCCCCATTCCCTTTTTACCACCCAGTAGGACGCCGGTTTCATCTCCCTTGAGCTCTTGCCGCTTTAATCCTTCCAGGTTGAAAGAAGTGTCAGTGAGCAATCTAAGTAACCGGCGCATTCTCTCAAACTTAACGGTTTTCTTCTTGAGCAGCTCCTCAAAAAGTTTGTTGCGCTCATCCAGGGAAAGCGAACGGGTGGTCAGATTGGGCAGGACAACACGAAGGTGATTCAATTCCTGTAATATTCGAAATCGTTGCGCCAGGGGCAGGGCTGCGGGACAACGCTCCTCGGTGGGCTCAAAAGTGCAGCGACCAGGCCTTACAGGTCTTAGAGGCCTTTGGAAGAAAATGATTTCATAGATTTCTTTCTTGATCTCTTCGGTCAAAGATTCATGATAGATGGTTTGCGCATTCCACAGGCGTTCAAACTCTTCCTCGATCATCCCCCGTTGGGGGTAGAAATCATAGTGCTCTTCTTTTCCCTCTCCGGTTTTTCGGGCACGAACAGGCAGGCCTTGAAGACGTCGGACGTGTAGGAATTGGCCATAGGTCATGTCGCCCATCATCTGCCGAAGACGGTCAATTGCCGGCTTAATTTTAGGGGCATCACTGTCCCGGGCTACTTTTCGGCTGCTTCGGAAGCCCCGTCTTTGATTCAGATGAAAAATAGCCCTACCAAACTCATATAGTGAAAGCGGTTCTCGGAGTGCCCTGGAGCGAATATCATATGGGTCAAGAGACTCTAACGCCTTCCGGGCCGTTGCATCCTCGGGCATTAGGCCATGCCGTATTAAAGATTTCATGAGCCTTGAGCGGCGGCGAATCAGCCTGTCCCGGCGCCTACGAGCCTGACGGGCCAAGCGTCGCTCCACAGCCAGGCTTGTTTCGCCCCGCTCTGTACGGCCGGAAGGGAATATCCTGACGCCTGCATCCAGTATCCCGTTGGGGCTTGAAGTGCCATCCAGGCTGAGTCGGCACCAACCTATGGAATTTGTTCCAATATCTAGGGCAAGACGATACATAGTATCCCCCTCATACTTCAGCCGTATATTTTAGTCATAGATTTTGGTTGCGTTTGGAACCAGTTTCATAATATATTCATAATAATTGTAACAAAGGGGAAAATGGGGTCTTTGGAAGTCGTTAACAAGCCAAAGACCGGCACCAGCAAGGCAGGCCTGTGGGTCTGCCTTTCATTTTAGGGGACATTAAGAGTCTTAGAAGCCGGACCTGTTGCAGTTTTCCCACACACCTCCACCCTCTCCCCGCACCTCTCCTCCCACCTTAAATTCAGGCATCAGGTTTCTTGACTGGAATAAGCATCCCACCTGCCACCCGATTGACGCGGCGTTGAGTGCTTTTTAAAATAATTTTTATTACTTCTGCTTGATAGCATTCACAATGGCCTCAGCCGCATAACGAGTAAATTTATCATCGTCCATGAAACCAAATCTATCTTTACTATTAGCAACTTTTATTCGTGCGAGGGTCGCGCCAGTATTATCAATCAAGGTAACAGTGAGAAGCTTAAATCCACCTGAATAAAAATGAATTGGATGTATTTGTATCCGTCCATGAGCCTCTGAAGATTTTTTAGTTATAGGAATTTGATACTCATCCTTAAAGATGAAAAAAAGATCATCCCTCAACTGGAGATCCCTAGGTAAATGGCCCCTGCTAACGACTTTAACCTCGGAGTCTCCGCTCTTTTTTTGCGACAATTCAACAGAGCCAGATTCATACGCAAACTCCAAAAACCACACCTTAACGCTCTTAAGTACGTCAGGGGCGTATACCTTCGATTCAACCGCACCACATCCCGAAGTAAAAAGAAAAATGGAAACAAGAAATATTGAAACAATCATTCGCATGCTAAATTCCCCTATTTAATGACTTGGCTATTTTAATGTAAGCATTCTTCATCGCACCGGTTATGCACGCACCTCTCCCCCCACCTTAATTCAGGCATCTGGCTTCTTGACTGGATTTAGCATTGCCCGGCCCCCCGGTTGGCGCAGCGTTTGCGCCATATGGACGGGTCTACGGTCTTTTTATGCGCGTCACTAACCCCCCATTCCCCCCTAATGTCTCCCCCACTCGAACGAATAGACTAATGTCAGGTGCCTTTGCCGCAGGGCGGCGTGTTCAGCGGCCCCCGCTGCCCGCCGCCCCCCTCCTGGCAACGGGGTTAGTTTCTTTTGGATTAGCCGGTGTGTCCTCCTTGGGCTGGCCTATAATTTTTTCATAACAAAGTTCAAGGGTTAATTTAAGGTGCTTTGCTTCGCGCTCGCCTCCTTGCTCAAGCACCTTGCGGGCCAGGTCGAGGTAGCGGGCCGTCTCGGGACCCGGGCGCGATTCGTCCGGCTTACCACCGCCCCGTACGCCGGCGAGAAGGTAGCAAACATCAATGCCGGCAGCAGCCATTTTGGCCAAATGTTCGCCCCCTGGCATTGAATCCCCATCGAGCCAGGGTTTCATGGTCCCCTGGGGAATCCCGAGGGAATTTGCAAACCGGGTCCATTTATTCCCGTATTCCGAGGAAATAATTTCTTTAAGCCTACCGCTAACCTGTTTAAACAAATTACTTTTCAATAAAATCCTCAGAATTCCGAAATAATTTATTGACAATCCTCGGAATACCGTGTAATTATCTTCCCTAGCTAACCTGAATCACCTGTTAAGGAGGCAAGGGCCATGGATAACGACAAAGCCAATGTTCAACCCTCCACCCGCCAGATGATCATGAACCCGGCTGACCTTGTTTTAGCGCCCACTCCAGGACCCGGAGAAAAATAGGATGCCTAAGCAGGCCTTCCAGGCGGGAGCGCAGGTCATCCCTCTCCGGGGCGCTGATTCCGGGGGCCTGGTCAATCCCTTTTTCCAGAAGCCCGGAAAACTCCTTCGCATTGGTTATATTCCGCTGGGGCGGGCCGGGGCTGATGCCCTGGAACCGGGAATCGCTGGGCCGGTACCAGGCCCGGCCTCTGTCGGTCGCCATCCAAAGGGCGTCCCGGTATCCCCCGCTCATTATTTCCACAAACCCCGTGGATTGAAGCTGAGACAAGACATGGAACGTTTCTTCCATGCCCAGGCCGAGCATTTCGCTCACCGCCTTGGTGGTGGGCCATCCCGTCTCAGGGCTGGCTTCCAGGGCTTCGTAAAGGACGCCCATAACTTTGCGCGAGAGAATTTCATCCATAACTAAACCAATTCACGGTTAAAGAGGCAAGGGCCATAGCAATGATTCCCCTCGACCCCTCAGACCTCATTTGGTTCTTTGACGGGCAGGACGCACGCCTAGTGCCCATCGGGGAAATCTTTCCCGGCCAAACCTCCCTCAAGAAAACCCGGCATTCCGGCCCGCTGCGCCTGACCAACCTAGGAAATTACAGTCACGATGGTGTACCGATGACCCGGCTCGACCTTGCCCTTCTTTTCGGCAAGAAATTGCCCCACCGCCACCTTTACTTCCTCCTTCGTCAACTTGCGATAGGCCAGGACCTCGTAAACGACCTTGTTTTCCTCATCCAGAAGAAGATTCGAGACATTTGGCGCCAGCGTATCTCTCCCCCCTTTTTCTCACGCCACAAGAGAACCCGCGAATGAACGCTAGAATCTCCAATCTTTTCTTCACCGGTGCGGAGCCCGAACCCGCCCCCAAGGGCCGGGTCAAGACCCGGCGGGAGCCGAAAGAATGAGTTTCTTACCTTCCTTCCTGCGCCGCCGGCAAGGCGGCCAACCAGGAGACGCCGCCATGACCGTAGACACCCCCCCCGCTAACCAGCTTAGCCCTGATATGCCGCTTAAGTCAATCATTCAAAAATCCCAATTATCGCCTGCTGAGAAAGTCAAGGCCGCATTGAAACTTCTACGCGGTGAGACGGTAGCGGATATGTGCGGGCGCCTGGGGCGTGGCCCACAGCATGTCTCGGTGGTGCTTAACGGTAAGCGGGAATCGGCGGTGCTCAAGCGGGAGATAGTGGAGTATCTCGGCGGCCTGGCGGTGGAGGATATTTTTCCGCCCCAACATACGGGAATCATACCGGACGCGGCCTCCGCCGATCAACGAGAAGCTTAAGGAGCAAGTCTCATGGAGAACAGACGGCCGCTTACTTTGGGCGAATTGATCCAGGACACGGTGCTCAAATGCCGGCAGGGCGCCGCGGCCATCGCGGAGTACCTGAATAAGGCGCCCTCCACGCTCTACAACGAGCTTAATCCCAACCCGGACGAAAACCGCACGCACAAACTGGGGCTTTTGGATTGGGTGCGGATCCTGCGGCTCACCGGCGACCATCGCTCCCTGCACAAGGTCTGCGCGGAATTGGGGCATGTGGCCGTGCCCATACCCGCCTGTCACCTGCACAAGGCGGACTGGTTGAGGTTGCAGGCCAAAGACGCCAAGGAATACGGCGAGGCCGCCCACGCCTTGCTGGAGGCGCTTTCCGCCAAAAGCCCCGGCGGGGCCGAATTGACACGCGAGGAACGGCGCACATGCGCCCAGGAATATTACGAGGCCGCGCTGGCCGCCCTGACCATTTGGGAGGCCCTGCGCGATGAGGAATAACCCTAGTAATCGGGCGGTAGGGCGTTTTGATCTGGTTGGCACCTGGTCAAAGCCCCCCGCCCGGGGGCGGGAAAAACCGGGCGGCGTTAAACCCCGCTCATACGGGGAGGGGGAACGAAATGCTAAATCCAAGCGCCCTGGCCCCCGGCCAGGAACAATTTGAAAACTACATATCCCGTGTGACGGGCCGGCGCATGGTCCAATACATCTACCGGCACGAAGCCGGTAGGCTTTTTTCCTGTGTGGCTTGCACTCTCATGCAAGCCCGGCGTAAACGAGACCGCTGGTTTGAGACCCATGCGCTCATTCGGCGCGCCGGCGCGAAGAGGGCATCTGTAGTCAAAAGACTGGAGGGCATGTCGGTAGGCCTGCGCGCGCTGGGAATTGAATGAGCAATTCCGCCGTGATCTATTACTGCCCTAAACTGCGGGTCACCACCTGGGACCCGGAGATATGCAAGAAGCGCAAGGCCGCCGGCAGGAAAGCTCAAGTCAAACCCGGCAGTGAACCAAGCACATTCTGGCCTTGCGTCCACTGCAAGGAAAAGCTTATAGCCAGGCCTTGTTTCACCTGTGCGCGCTGCGGGATTTCGGTGGCCGGCTACGATAAAACCCCGCCGCCGAGCTGGGTCCAGATCTCCACGGACCCGGATCATTACCTTTGTCAGGATTGCGCCGAGTTTTTAGGGCAAAAGCCAAAGGAGGCGCCAAATGCAGCATAGCCTTTTCCTGCCTGCGCCTTGGGGCGTGGGGGTGGTCCTGGGGCTGAAGCGGCGGGCCTATTCACCGGACCCGCTGCCCCTCGGCCGGGTTTCAGTAGAGCAGGTGCGGGCCTCGGGTGATTTCCGCGGCGCGCTGAATGATCTGATGGCCCAGGCCTCGCGCCACCGGATAGCCCCGGCCAAACTTGCCCCTTGGGCCGCGTTTTATACGGCCGGCGTGGTGGGCAGCATTACGGTCACCGCCAGCCAGCCGCTATTGGGCAATCGCGGTTATGTGCTCAGCCTGGCGGATCCCCTACCCGCATGGCGAATGGAGGCGGCAGCCGCATGAACCAATCTTTAAACGATTTTTTTCCCCCGAGGCCGGACGCCGAGCGCGCCCCGGCGTGCCCTGAAAGCTCCGTACCGACCGAGGCCCGGGGTTTACCGGGTGCATACCATGCTTCCCCCCGAATCCCTTCCCCGCCCCGGCCGGGCGCAACGGAGCGGCCGGGGCCTTTCCCTAGGGAAACGGCGGAAAAATTAGGAGAGAAACAATGTCGCTGGATCCTAATTTAGTGAAAAAAGCAAAGGAAATTTACGACCGCGCCGTGGCCGCTCTAGGGCCGGAATTATGCGGCTACAGCGTTATTGATCTTTTGGCCGACAATCTACCCGATAAACCCCTAACCCTCCTACGCGCGGTGGCACTAGAGGCGGGTATATCTAAATGACCAGCCTGGAAACCATGGCCCAGTGGGTGGTGTTTGTCCTGGGCGGGGCGGCCATATGGCTTATCTCGGACGACCGCAGCGCCCGCCGGCAACGCTGGGGCTGGCTGCTCGGCTTTTTTGGCCAGCCGTTCTGGATATGGATTACCTGGGAAAACGCCCAGTGGGGGATGTTCGCCTTGAGCGTTTGGTTTCTTTTTGTCTGGGGAAAAGGCGCGTGGCGCCGGTGGCTTATATGAGGGCTGATCTTTTTACTCAATCTGGGGCGGCGTTCTCTGCGGACCGCGTTTATCGTTACCGGCTTTGGAGACAGTGGGGCCGGGGTAAGGCCCTTTGTTTCATTATGCTGAATCCCTCCACGGCCGACGAAAACGAAAACGACCCCACCGTGGAACGTTGCGAACGCCGGGCAATAGCCCTGGGCTTTGACGGCCTTGTGGAGAATTCCATGGATGCTGTCAGCAGTAGGGATTTCCTCATAGAATGTACTGCTGTAATAACAAATCTAATGATCAACCTGAGCAAAATGGCAGAAGAACTGGTCATCTGGTCTACTTCGGAGTTCACTTTCATAGAGCTGGATGACCGCTATGCATCCACCTCT
>ENA-OSEO01006505-OSEO01006505.1-sediment-metagenome-genome-assembly--contig:-NODE-6505-length-10439-cov-6.345397_pt1 | contig 10439 bp, 4 predicted proteins | sample MGYA00237883_ERZ534232 | MGnify/ENA metagenome assembly ERZ534232
GAAAGCCTCGAGAGTGAAGAAGACGAAGAGGAGTTCAGCCAGTTCATATACGAAAGACTTGAAGAGACGATCTCACTTCAGCTGAAGGATGTACAGGAGATAGATGAACTAGAAGAAGAGAGGAATAGACACAGAGAGTACAGAGAAGAGCTACTGGAAGACTTCTGCGGAAGAGAGAAGATCCTCGAGGATATAAGCGAGTACATAGAGGGGGAGGACAACAGGATCTTCGCACTCACAGGAGAATCCGGCTCTGGTAAATCCAGCGTGATGGCCAAAGCTATAGAGCAAGCCCAAAGAGAGAAAAACGTGGTCATCTACCGCTTCTCTGGTTTCACCGTTAACTCCGGAAACGAATACACGCTCCTCAAACAACTGTGCGAAGAGATAACCGGAAGGTACAACACGACGGTGAACAAGGTGGCAGGTATAGAAGAGGGAGAAAGACCACCGGTTATGGAAGGCTCAGGAGAGAGAAGAAATCTAGACCCAAACAAACTGGACGACCTTATAGAAGTCTTCAGAAGGTGTCTCGTCCTTTCCACAGAGGACAAGAGACTGATTCTCTTCATAGACGCGCTGGACCAGATAGATGGTAATCTCACGTGGCTTCCCTCTCCTGCCCCAGTACACCAAACTTGTGGTCTCGACCACACTGGACAAAGAGATAGAACTCCCCCATCGCCTCGAGCGGCTTGAAAAAGGAGAAGGAGAAGAGATACTCGACAGATGGCTGGCCAGGGCAAAAAGAAGACTGCAGAGAGAACAGAGAGAAGCGATAATGAATGGATTGAAAAGTAATGGAACGCCGATATACCTAAGGCTGCTGTTCGACATGGCAAAGAACTGGCATTCATACACGGGAATCCCGAGACTTGGGGAAAAGACGGAAGAGATACTGAAAGAGTTCTGCGACAGGCTAGAGAGAGAACATACACCCGAGAGAGTGAAAACGATAATAGGTTACATGGTGTGCGGAAGATACGCGGGTCTGAAAGAAGAAGAACTGATCGATCTTCTATCCTTTGACGAAGAATACTACGAATCCTTCCTGAAGGGATCTCAGCATACAGATGAACTGATGGAGAGAAGGAAGATACCCGTAGTAATATGGTCCAGGTTCTATCTGGACCTGGAAGACCACCTGAGGGAGAAGGAAGTCGAAGGAGTAAGGATACTGACGTTCTTCCACAGACAGATAGACGAATACATGAAAGAGAGGTACGGGAATAATAAGAAGAGAAACCACAGCGTGCTCTCGGACTACGGACTGAAGAGATTCGAATATAAGGGAAAGAACTCGAGAGAGGCATTCCTTTCCAGTTCGATAATGCCGTACGTTGGATTTCACCTGTACGAAGCGGAGAGGGAGAAGGAATTACTGCATTTGCTTCCGGGGGAGGAAGAAACTGAAGAACAAGGAAACAAAAAGGATATCCTGTATAACTCCATTGGTTGGGTGATGGAGAACTACGAGTTCGAAGAAGAGAAGAGACTGAAAGCAGTTCTTGAAGAGATCTCTACAATCGACAGGAAGGTACTTGCATTCGTTATGAACAGTATTGGAGTAAAGCAAAAGAATAGAGGGAGAAGCCTCTGGTGTTTATTCATCCACGAGAAGTCAATTCCCATTCTTGAAAGGCTAGTTCGAATGGATCCGACCAATTTGGAATTGCTAAGGGACCTCGGGATAAGTCTCAATAACGCTGGAAGAAACTGCAAAGGACTTGTGGCTGTGAAAAAGACGCTAGGATACTATATGAGAGCTCTTGAGATACGAAAAAGACTCGTGAAGAAAATCCCTGACAGAACGGAATGGCAGAATGACCTCTCATTGAGCCTGAGTGACATTGGAAATATCTATAAAGACTTGGGTCAAAGTAAAAAGACTCTAGGATATTATGTCAGGTCTCTTGAGATAAGTAAGAATCTTGCAATGAAACAGCCGGATAGAACAGAATGGCAATGGGATCTGGGAGTGAGTTTGAATAACGTCGGAAGTGTGTACGAAGAACTTGGAAAGAGTGAAAAAGCTCTAGAATGCTATTTGCACTTCATGAAAATAATGGAAAGCCTAGTAGAAAAAGACACATCGAGAACTTGTTGGCGAAGAGATCTGGGAACAAGCGCGAACAATGTCGGAAGGATATATGAAAAATCAGGTAAGAACGATGAGTCTCTGGGGTACTACACCAGATTCATGGAGATAATGGAACAACTCATTCGGAATGACCCCGGGAGACTGGATTGGCAAAGAGATCTAGGCGTGAGTTTGAACAATATCGGCAGGATTTATGAAGACTTTGGTGAAGCTGAGAAAGCACTAGGATACTATGTTAGGTCTAATGAAATTATGGAAGCCGTTATTAAGAAAGATCCATCCAGGATGGACAGGTGGAGAGATCTAGGTGTGAGTTTGAACAACTCTGGAATGATGTACGAATTTCTAGGCGAGGGACAGAGAGCACTTGGGTGTTACACTAGATTTATTGAGATAATGGAAGATCTCATCTGGAAAGATCCTGACAGAATCGACTGGCAGTATTACCTTTCTGTAGGTCTCAGCAATGCAGGAAATATCTGCAGAAGCCAGAACGAAAACGACAAGGCTCTGGCGTATTTCACTAGATCCACTGAAATACGAGAAAACCTCGTTAAGAAAGACCCCGATAGGGCTGACTGGCAGAGAAATCTGGGAATTAGTTTGAACAATGTCGGAATGATCCACGAAGCCTTTGAAGAATACGATAAAGCGCTTCTTCACTACAAGAGATTTATGGAGATTATGGAAGTTCTCGTTAAGAGAGATCCCGAAAGAACTGACTGGCAGAGAGATCTTGGAGTCAGCCTTAACAACGTCGGAAGCCAGTACGAGAACCTCGGTGAGCTTGAGAAGGCTTCAGATCATTACAAAAGGGTTCTGGATATAAGAAGAACTCTTGTTGATAAAGAACCAAGAGTTGTTGACAGACATGTAGGCCTTGCATTTGCACTCTTAGATATAGCGAGGATTACGCAAAGCGATGCTGAGAAAAGAGAATTAGAAATGGAAGCACAATCAATAACCAAATCGCTTGTAGATGACGGTGTGAAACATCGTGAGCTTAACGTATTGAGAAGCATCTTTTCACTATAACTACTGAGTATATTATAACTAAGAGACAGGAGGTATCCATATGGAGAGTCTCGTCAAATGGGGTAACTGGAAGTTTATCGGAATTCTCTTTGTTATATGTTATATCATCGGAATTGTCGGCTGGGCATTGTACGACGATCCCTCGCTTTTCCCGGTCTCTTCGGCGTTCTATAAATCGCTTCAGCTGTTCTTCTTGAACACGAGCTTTCCAGAGTATCCAATCCCCTGGATTCTTGAGATTGCGAGGTTCTTCGCTCCGCTCATAGCGGCTGCAGTCGTCTTGAAGTTGCTAATCTCTCTGATCTGGAAGACAACCAGAGACCTCAAGCTTCTGGGAATTGAAAATCATATCGTCATCTGGGGATTGAATACTGAAACGAATTATCTGATTGAAAATCTCCTCGGAAACAGCAACAGTAGAATCGTGCTCATCACTAACACTCGCGAAATGAGCGGCTTTCCGGCGTTCAAGCCGACAAAGAGGCTAACTGTAATATTCGCTGACGAAACAGAGAGGCTATCAGACAAGACGAAGCTCTGTCAGAAGATACATCTGGAGTCGGCGAAGAGTGTTTTTATCATGACCGGAGATGATACTAAGAATATTGAAACTGTCGAGAAGATAGAGGATTTTCTTGACGAATGTGAGAAGAAAAGAGAAGCCGAAAACTTGAACTGTGAACTTCGGGTCTTCGTTCATATAGACGATGAGCATACGATGAATTTCATGAAGCACTGCAAAGGTAACGATGCAAAGAGAAATGTGTCCATATCCTTCTTCAACACTAAGAGGATGCTCGCCCAGCATCTAATCGACAAGTTCTCTCCGGACAGGTACAGAAGAATAGGTGAAGGCGATCCCATACCCGCCACAATCCTTTTAGTCGGTCTGACAGATCAGGGTGAGAAGATCCTGACAGAAGCGGCTCTCTTATACCATTTTGCGAATCACGTAAAACCGAGAATCGTTGTATCGGATAGAGATGTGAAGAACAGGATGAGGTCGATCTACGAGAACTACCCGTTGCTGGGAAACGTTGCGGAAATAGTAGAAGTAGAGTTTCTTGACCTTATCAGGGGAGAAGTCGACTGGAAAATCTTCTCAACAGTTTCCTCGTGCTTCGTAACGACTGAATACGAGGGAGAGAGTTCATTCGTTGCCAGAAAGCTCAGGCAGATGTTTGAGATAAAAACAGACAGCGATGTAAATGGCCATGGTAGAAAAGTGTCGACTGTACCAGCAATTGTGGCAGTAGTACCTATACTTTCCAGGTTTTTAGATATAGTTCCAGAAACCAAACAGAAGCTGGAGGCTGTAAATATAGCCATCTCAAACCCAGGAGAAGTGCTCAACACGGATAACCTGTTCTCGACTAACGAAGAAATAGAGAAGATAGCCATGTACTTTCACTGGGAATACAACAAGAGAAAAGATAAGACACTCGACAAGGTTTGGAACGAACTGGAAGATTCCGAAAAAGACTCCAACCGTTACGCTGCCAGACACTTGCCGATCAAACTGAGATTTCTGGGCGTGAGTATAGCCGACGCTTCAACTGATTGCCCGATCTTCGATCAGAATAGAGTCACTGAAGATCAGAAGCAGACGATGCACATTATGGAACACAGAAGATGGATGGCATACAAAGAGCTGATCGGATTCGTTTATGGCCAAAAGTGGTTCAAAGAAGATGGAAAATCAAACAAGGAAGTCATGAACATCTTGATGATAAACAACAGCATAAAACCATGGCATGAGCTGGAACCTAATATCAAGGAGATAGACTCGATTTTCGCCAATGCAGGCGACGCTGTAGCCGAACTGAAAAAGAAGATCGTAGTAGACTGCCAGAAGAGCTAATCGGAAGCATGGGATGGATAACTTAGACAAAAAACCGGGATGTCGGACAATCTAAGAAAGACCTCTAAGGATATAACAGGTTTAGGCCGCGACGATTATGAAGAATTCTAAAAAACCTCTCTAGCGTCAACCTAAACCTTCATTATCCTTAAGTCCATAGAATTCCCTATACCACCCTCGTCTCCTAGCACTTGCGGGTCACTTCATACCCAGCGCTCGAAGCCGCAGCAAAGGGTAAAAACGTAGAAAGGCTAAAGTGTAATCAGGGCACCGTCCTGCAAATGCGGAAACCCGGGATCCTGAAGAACGTGAAGGGTCTGTAATAACTTGTGCGACTCACCACCCGAACGTCCGCCGAATTGTCGTTCCAGCTACCGCCACGGATCACCCGATGCGCCCGGATTAAATCAACAATGTGGTAAGGATTCTTCTGTGCAGAATTGAAGTCGAACAGCAGATTGTAGTTGCTATAGCAGTCGCTGCACCATTCCCATACGTTTCCGGACATATCGTACAGACCCAACTCATTAGGCGCCTTTTTTCCAACTTCCTGTGTCTTGTAATTATTCTTCATGATTGTGTCCCAGTCCCTATCGCCTGTAAGATACTTATCCCCCGAGTTCCTCCAGTACCAGGCTACATCGTCTACGTTATCACTTCCTGAATACTTGTATCCCTTACTCTTGTTTCCGCCCCTGGCTGCGTATTCCCATTCTGCCTCCGTCGGTAGCCTGAATCCGAGTACCTTTGTTATGTCAGTCGTTACTCTTCCGTCTTTGTCCAGCATGTTTCCGTCATTGTCATATGCTTTGGGGAGTTTTTCTTTTTCGCTTAACCAGTTGCAGTATGCTGTTGCATCATTCCAGCTCACATTTATTACCGGTCTTTGTCCCCTTCCAAAACCTGAAGCAGATGGTCTTGTCGCCCCGCTCTCCCTGCAGTACCTGTCGTATTCATCAAAAGTCACTTCATACTTCCCGATGTAGAAGTCATATGTGAGCTCTACTTCGTGGGGGGGGTTACCATTAAGAAAACCATCTCCCCACGTGTCGCCCATTATGAAGATTCCGCCCTCAACATAAATTAGCTCATCACCGTTTCTCGAGGTTATGCTTTTTATCGTCGGTTCGCTTTCAGTTTTTAGTGAGGTAGATGTATAATTCATCCCCAAGGCTGTCATTATAGTTTTCACAAGATTGTTCTTCCTGGATACTGGAAAAGACTGCGTAGAGTTGAGAAATAATGGAAGTTCACTTTCTCTAATATTATCTATATAGGTGTAAATCTTGGCATCTTTCTTCCTTCCACTGAGTATTGCATTATAGAAACTGCTCCACTCAATTTCAACCCACCGCGAGCAGATGTTTTCATTCGTTGTTCCTACAACAACCATTATCTGAGAACTGTTAAGCGCATCAGCTATTGCTTTCATGAAGAAAGACTCGCCCATCTCTTCAATCGAGAAACTGCTCATGAAAACTTTTATAGAATTCGCCTCGAGCAAATCGTATAGCTCTTTTGCAAGATGCCAGTCTCTTGTGTAATTTCCATCTTCATCTGATACTTTGCAGGATATGAACACTTGCCACTCTTGCCCAGCGATATGCATTTCCCTATCTCTTGAGTTTCTTTGAATTGTTTGTTTATCTTTGAAGAAATCATTTTTAGTATTGTCTAGAGATTCTCTTGGTTTTTGCTCAATACTTTGGTTTTCTTTATCGGAAAGTGGGTTCTTGTACTTTATCCCTAAAGCTCCTCCTTCAAAGCCTTCTAGATCCTTGTCTGTTATCTTCTTTCCTTCAAACAAGGTCCTGCAAATGCGAAAGCCCAGATAGGTATACAAGCTATTAATATCGCTGCTCTTTCTGAGAGCAACCCTCAAGATTGTTTTGCCGTTATACCAGCTACCTCCTCGAATTGCTCGAACTAAGCCATCATTACTATAGGGATTTGTTTGTGATGTGTCTGGATATTTGCCAAACCAGTCGGTACACCATTCCCAGACATTCCCAGACATATCGTATATTCCAAGCTCGTTGGGTTCTTTCTTTCCCACTTCCTGTGTCTTGCCCTCTGAGTTTGAATCATACCAGGCAACGTCATTAACGTTATCGCTTCCGGCATATTTGTAGCCTTTGCTTTTGCTCCCTCCTCTAGCCGTATACTCCCACTCGGCCTCAGTGGGTAACCTGTAACCTTCTACTCTAGACGGAACTGTTGTTATATCTCCATTCTTATCCAGCAGATTTCCTTTACTATCATAGGCTTTGGCAAACCCTTCCTCTTCACTCAACCAGTTGCAGTAGGCTATTGCATCCCACCAGCTCACGTTGATTGCAGGTCTCTGTACCCTTCCCCAGCCTTCGTCTTTCGGTCTGGTTCTTCGGGTCTCATCGCAGAACAAGTCGTATTCTTCGAAGGTTACCTGGAATCTGCCTATGAGAAAACTATTCGTTAGTATGACTTCGTGGATTGGTTTACAATGGATTTCCAGGTCTTCAACTTCATCCCCCATCATGAAGCTACCTTTTTCTACTAACACCATTCCTTCTGTGGTCCTACTGATAGGGCTCGATAGCGATGGGCTCAAAGATACATCTGAAGGCTGTTCCTGACTGGAACTTTCTAAGTTCTGTTCACTTGTGTTCTCATCTTCCTGAATGATTTGAGGTTGCTCCTCTTGCTCTTTCTCAGGATAAACGACATCTTCTTTCTTTTCTTCGGGGGCTTCTTGTGGGATATCATTGAGCGTTTCTTCTGACTTTTCTTCTACAGTCTCTTCCAATGGAATTGATTCTCGGGAATCAAAGGATTCTAGTTTTCGCTTTATGAAATTAAGTAGCCTTGCCTTTCTAGAAGTCTTGTAGGACTGATTCTGTCTGAGTGCATAGGGAAGGTCAGCGTTAGCTAGTTCATCGCTCACCGTAACAATCTGTCCATTGAGCTTTCTTCCACTTATTATTTCGTTATGAAAGCTGTCCCATTCATATTTGACCCATTTGGAATTAAGGTTTTCCTTCGTCGTTCCAACAACTACCATTACAAGTGCCTTGTCGAGTGCTTCTTCTATGACTTCTTTGTATGCTGCTTCTCCCAGTTCCTCAATCGAGAAACTGCTCATGAAAACTCTTATGGAATTCGCTTTTAGAAGCTCGTAAAGCTCCTTAGCAATATACCAGTCCCTTGTGTACTCATCATTTTCGTCCGATACTTTGCAGGATATGAATACTTGCCAGTCTTGCGAAGAGTTGCTTGTCATCATTACACCTCTTCGATATACCTACTGAAGTCCTGTCAACTCGTTCATCATCCGGCTATCTTGTTGCAACTAGTGCCGCTTGAAGTGTAACAAAAGTAATAATCTATGATCATTATTATACAATAATGTCATAAGCATCCAGTTTCATGAAAAAGGTTCTCACACTGGAATTCCTCCGGAGGTGGCTTGTTTGAGACTGAGAAAATGGTTGATTCTTGGTGCGGTTGCAGCTTTCATCTTCGTTCTCGGATTCTTCGGCTGGATGAGATTCTTCGATTTGGCCGGCAAAGATATGTCGGTTCTTGGATTGTTGGAAGCCACTCTCGGACTCTTCAGATGGAAGACATTTTTCCCAGGGTTTGCAAAAATTCTTAACCTAGGAGATTATGAAATTCCTTTGATCCTCGATATAGCAAGGATAACCGCTCCCTGGATAACTCTATTTGCATTCATAGCACTTGTGTTTTCTGTCGTTAGAAGCTTTGCGACATCCTTGAAAGTAAGGCTTTTCTATAGAGATCATGTTGTAGTTTTCGGTTGTGAAGAAACCTGCAAGTATCTTCTTAATTGCGTGAAAGCAGATTATCCAAGTAGCAAACTTGTATTGTTAAAGAACTCAAGTACACCGAGTTATGTTTGCAACACTTTTGAAGAAAATCCAGTCATTGTTGGGAATCTTGAGGAGACTGATATTCTGAATATCTCTGCGATCAATAGGGCCGCTCACATAATACTGGCAACTAACGACGATTCGATAAATATGCGATTGCTCAAGAACATCGAGCAGTTTTTGCTCAGAAAGAGTAAACGGAGTAGCACAGAGATCTGGCTTCAGATTGAAGACTTCAAATCATACGAGACTTTCAAAGGCTACAAAGGGGAGGATCCTTCTATAGGAATAGACGTTCATGTATTCAGCGTGTTTCAGAGAATGGCGGCACAGACGGTAGATAGTTTCAGCCCGGATCAGTTCATAGAAACAGCGGGAAAAGAACAAATCGAGATAGCCCTATTTGGACTTGAAGCTCTTGGGCAATGGATAGTTCTAGAGGCAGCCCAAATGTACCATTTCAACAATATGAAGAAGCTGAGAGTTACTGTGATTGACTGTGATGTTGATGAAAAGATCAGAGATCTACTAAGGATTTGCCCTTTACTAAACCGAGTGATTGACATCCAGTCTATCGATTTGCTTACTTTTCTTGAAATGGATGCTCCCAATTTGCTTTCGAATGTATCATTGTGTTTCATAACTTGGCCAAAGGTTCAGGAGATAGACTTCATATCAAGAAAGCTGAGGCAGCTCTTCTTCAAATCAGAAGAAAATCTGGAGATTCCCAAAATAGTGCTCGTGGACGTCTCATCTTACCAGGGCTCAGAGATAATGAAGGAGTCTCTTGATACTTTGAAGGCAATAGGCATTTCATGTTCTTGTCCAACTGGCATTTCAATAAAAAACGAAGAAGAATGTGATGATCTTGCAATGCAGATTCACAACGTCTATTCTCGCTTACCTCAGAAAGAGCTTGAAGTCGAATGGAGCAGAATGACTGACTACTTCAGAGATGAAAACCGTTATGCAGCACGGCATCTGTCTATGAAGCTAAGATCGCTTGGTCTCGAAGCCGTATCGACAGATGATCCAAGAGATCCCGCTAACTTCAAGGCGATCCTTCCTGAAAACGAACAGACACTTGCTCAGGTTGAACATAACAGATGGCTCGCGAGGAAACTCATAAATGGTTACGTCCATGGAAAGAAACTGGACAGAAAACTCAGAGACCAACTGAAAATACATGTTGACATACGTCCCTGGGAAGAACTGAGCGAGAAAGACAGAGAAAAGGATCTGGTTGTTTTGAGAAACATTGATAATGTCTTCAATGAAATCGGAAAGAAGATTGTTCCTTTGAAGCTATGATTTGTAGGAGGGGTAAGACTATGCCAGAAAAGTCACCATTAAGAATATTCATAAGTTACGGCCATGACGAATACGCCGAGCTCGCAGAGAGAATAAAGAACGATCTCAAAGAGAGAGACCATGAAGTCTGGTTCGACAGGGATAGGATTAGGCCGGGCGAAGACTTCGAGCTTTACATAGAGGATGGTCTCAAGTGGCTGACAGAGGACAAATCCAGAGCGAGATTCCTTTATCTCATGACTCCCCATTCAGTGAGAAGGCC
>ENA-OSEO01006506-OSEO01006506.1-sediment-metagenome-genome-assembly--contig:-NODE-6506-length-10438-cov-4.426986_pt1 | contig 10438 bp, 5 predicted proteins | sample MGYA00237883_ERZ534232 | MGnify/ENA metagenome assembly ERZ534232
CTCGATAGTTTCGAGCAGATTCTGCTGATCGAAGCTGCTCTTAATGATGTACGCATCCGCGCCGACTTCGATCCCGCGCGCTTTGTCTTCGGGCGAGTCGAGGGAGGTTACCAAAACTACCGGGATCTGTGCCGTGCGGGCGCTCTGTTTCACTTGCTCAGTCAGCAGGAATCCATTCAGTCGCGGCATGTCGAGGTCCGAAACGATGAGATGTGGCAGGGTTCCTTTCGCCATGATGTCGAGCGCCTCGCGTCCATCGACTGCCAGTGTGACCGTATAGCCGGCGGCCTCCAGGATGTTCTTTTCCAGCATCCGTGTGGTGATCGAGTCGTCCACCACGAGGATATGCTGCCGTGCACGAGCGGCCAGCAAGGACATAGACTCTTCAGCGGCCTGGAGCACGGACCGTCGTTTGCCGCGCAGTGCCAGGCGGATCAAATCTGCGACGTTCAAGACGAGCACAATATCCCCGTTGCCCATCACCGTGGCACCTGCGACGCCACCGACGCGCGAAAGCTGCTTCCCGATGCTCTTGATGACGATTTCCTGTTCGCCGCACAACTCGTCTACCACAAAGGCCATACGCCGGTCAGCGGCAACCAGGATCACCGTCAGAATATGTGTCTGTGTGCTTGGGTCCGGTCCGGATGACGGCTTGATCTCGAGTACATCGTTCAGTCGCACCAGCGTGAGCGGTTTCCCCTCGTACAGGATGGTATCGTTGCCCTCCAGCTGCACGATGTCCTGCGGGGCGATCTGTGCGATGCGCTCGACTGTACCAAGCGGTATGGCAAAAACGTCCCCTCCAGCACGCACCAGCAGCCCGTGCGAGCTGGTGAGTGTCAGTGGCAAAGTGATGACGAATGACATGCCCGTACCCGCAGTCCAGTGCAGGTCGATGCGGCCCTGTAGTGCTTCCACGTTGCGGCGCACCACATCCAGCCCCACCCCGCGACCGGAAATGTCGGTGATGATCGGGCTGCTGGAGATCCCCGCTTGGAAAATCGCATCCGCCAATTCGTTGTCATTCATGGCTTCCGCTGCTGTGGTTCCCTGACGCATTAACGCACGGCGGATCGCTTCGGTATCCAATCCGGCGCCATCGTCACTGACCGTAATCGTTACGTCTTTGCCTTGTTGCTGCGCAGCAAGCGTGACCCGCCCCGCCACCGGTTTCCCCGCCGCTTCGCGCCGTTGCGGTGGTTCGATGCCGTGGTCCACCGCATTGCGCAACAGATGGATCAGGGGGTCCTTCATTTGTTCCAGGACACGTTTGTCGAGTTCAGTGTCCCCTCCCACAAGCTGAAAATGGACCTGCTTTCCTGCTTCGTGGGCCAGGTCGCGTACCATGCGGGCGAAAGGCCCGGTGATCGTGTGCAGTGGCAGCATCCGGACACGCTTGATCTCTTGCTCGAGTTCATCGATCACCAGCGACATTTGCATGGTGTCGTGTGCGTATTCTCGTGCAAGGATATTGACCAGGGCATGGATCGCGCGCATCTCTTCTTGTGCCGTCCCGATGTAGTCGAGCACGTGTGTCATCTCCCGAGTGTGTTTCGCGTTCGTAGTGCGCCCCTGCCCTGTAGTCTGGCGTTCCAGTTGGTTGTAGTGTGCACGGACTCCCAGCCAGTCCTTCTGCCGGTTGCCGATCATTTGTTGCAGCGAACGTATCTGCTCCAACCGTTGTTCGGCCCTGATTTTGGTGGTGAGCAGCTCGCTGAGCTGGTCCATCAGCACATCCAGCTTCGCGACAGAGACGCGGATCGTCTCGTCGCCGTCCGCCATGCCCTGTGCACTCACGGGGGTGAACCCAACCGTAGGCGTTTGCTGCGTGTGCGCGGGCTTCCCTGAACGATTGGCGCGAGTTTGTGTTGGAGCGATATCTGCCTCAAGCGGTTCGGGTTCAGCTGCCTTAACGGTTCCAGAAGGAGATGGCGTTTTGCCGGTACCTGGATTTTCGCTGCACTGGCGTTCCTTCTTGGGATGTGCCGGAGTGGAGCGGAGCGCGTCCAGCTCGGTCAGTGTCTGTAGCAGGGCTGCAGCGCAGGCAGTGTCATCGTTTTCGCCTGCCGTCTGTGCGGCGCGAATGGCATCCAACGCCTGGTAACAGGTATCGAACAGCACTGGGCTGGTAGCGATAACGCCTTTCTGCAGGTCATTCAGCACGTGTTCCAGCCCATGTGCAAGTTGTTCGACAGTGGGCATATCGACAGCCCGCGCCGCACCCTTTAGACTATGGGCTGCACGGAAAACTCCCTGAAGTACGGTCTGCCGTTCTTCAGGCGCGAGCTGTGCCTGTTCTATTGCGAGCAGCCCATCGGTCATCGTCTGGACGTGCTCGGCCAGCTCCGCGCGAAAGCTCGCCATCAGTTCTGCACGAATCTTATCACTCAGGGACATGGTGTCCTCCTCCCTGGATACGCACCAGCGAACCCTGGCGACTGATTCGTTCGCGCCAGGTGCCAGCTTGGGGCTGAAATGAGTGCTTGGATCTCACAACTGGTACTGTTTGACCATCTCATGGAGCCGCGTCGCGAGTTCATTCAGGTCCTGCGCGGCTTTTTCGGTTTGGCGTGTGCTGGCCATGCTCTGGACCATTGCCTGGTTGATGTTCTGCATTGCCAGAGCGATTTGCTCGATGCCCGAAGACTGCTGCTGTCCACCGGCGACGACCTGGGCCGCTGCCTGCGCGGATTCATCGATCACCCGGCCGAGCTGGTCGATGACATCGCTTGTTTTCGTCATCAGCCGTTCGCCGTCTTCGACGACCTTGGTGCCTTCTTCCGTCGCCATCACCGTGGCATTGATGCCGTTCTGGATATCGGACAGGATGGCTTTGACCTGGATGGTCGCTTGGCGGGATTGTTCGGCGAGGTTGCGGACTTCGGCGGCGACAACGGCAAAGCCCTTGCCATGTTCGCCGGCGCGTGCGGCTTCGACCGATGCGTTCAGCGCCAGCATGTTGGACTGGGCGGCGATATCGCTGACAGTGGCGGTGATTTCTCCGATTTGTTGGGTTTGTTCGGAGAGGGCGAGGATGTTTTCGGCGATGCCCTCGACACGCGCCTTGATCTGTGCCATGCTTTCGATGCTGTTGTGGACGGCCTCACGTCCACTCTGCGATACGCTCATCGTCCGCTGAGCGGCGTTTGCCACCTCTTGGGCGCGCGCCACGGCTTGTTCGGCGATGGCCTTGACCTCTTCGACGGTGGTCGTCGTCTCGGCGACTGCAGCGGATTGTTCGCTGGAGCCGGAGGCCTGCTGTGTTGTAGCAGCGAGGATCTCGACCGAAGCGGCACTCAGATTGCCGGCCTCTTCACGGATCTGGCTAATCATATACTGCAGAGCAGCGGCTGTCTCGTTCAGCGAGTGACCGAGAGCGATCAACGGATCCATCTCACCGGAATCACTGTTGCCATCGTCTTCTATGGTGAGGCGCTCTGACAGGTTGCCTGTCGCTCCTTTGGCCACGAATGCCATGTAGCGAGCGATCGTCGTCTGCAGTCGTTCCCGCTGCTGACGCTCGGTTTCCAGCATCTGCCGCAAGTGCTGCGTCATACTGGCAAACGCGCTCTGCAACTGTCCGATTTCGTTTTGCAGCGTGACCTCGATCGGGGTGCTGAAATCGCCTGCACTGATCCGCTCACTGGCGCCGGCCAAGTTCATGATTGGGCTGACAATGCCTCGTGTGGCGAAGAACGCAGCTGTCAGTGCACAGATTGCAGTTATCACGCAGACCAATGCAAGCAGCCAGAGTATGGACGATTGTGCGCTGTTCATGTCGGCGACTTCCTGGTCGATGGATGCCAGACCGGCCAGGGCGATCTCAGCGGGCTGTTCGACAACGATTCTCCAGTCGAAGCCATCGAATCCCGGAATGTCATAGTAATCGCCCATTGCACTCGCCGCGTACCCGATCACGATCGGATTGCCGGCCAGATCCATTTGCTCCAGCAGGTAGCCGCTGTTTGCGTGATCGCCACTCAGGATCAGCTCAGCGGGTTGCCACTGCCGTTGCAGCAGGTTGCCTGCCTCGGTCATGATCAACTCGGGGTCGTTGCTGCTAGACGTGTCGGCGATCTGATTGCCCTGCTGGTCGAACATGACTACCTGACCGCCCTGCGAGCGGGATGCCGCGACGTCGGCAAAAGACTGTAGGGCGGTCACGTCGAGGATCGCTTTCAACACACCGAGCGGTCTCCCGTTCCGGTCTATACGAATGGCGATCTCAATCGCGTAGACACCCGCGGAGCTGTCGTACTCGATAGTCCCGACGTAGCTGCCTTGTTCCCAGGCGATGTCCCACCACGGTTCGCCCGATTGCACGAAATCGGACGGCTTGTTGTTGTAGGCGACGGTGAACCCGTTTTTGTCCGTGAAAAAGACCTCGGTAAACGGGGACTCATCGCCTGACAATGAGTTGATGTAGCGCGTTAGCTCCGCATCGTTATCGATTAACGCACGGGTTGTGGATTGTGTGAGTTCGATCTGCTCCTCGCGCATATCGAGCAACCCACGCTCTGCGGCGATCGTTGCGCCTTTTTCAGCCGCTTGTTGGATGATTGGAACGTTGGCCCATCCGCTGACATCGTACATACGTTCGCGCATATATGAGTCGATCTCACCCGCCAACGCGTCCGCTTTGCTCTGCAATGTTGTTCCCACGACCGTTTCACTCAATTCCTGCCGTGCAGCGAGCAAACCGGCCTCCAGGTTGCGTGTCGAACCACTCAGCAGCAGCACGACGGCAACAGATACCACGAGCAGGGGAAAAAGCGCCAGGACGATCATTTGCGCGCTCGTGGTCACTCGTAGGCTGCGCCAGCCTGGCTTGTTCACAGTACTGTCAGATCCTTGTGTGATGTCCTTCGTCATCCTGGTTGGCCTCCTCCCATGTGACTGAGTCGTCCCGAAGATCACGGAGGATCTCCGGCTGCGTTGGTGCAATCATTACCGCGCCGGTGCTGTTATCCGGCTGCCTGGCGACGTTTCTCACAACTGGTACTGTTTGACCATCTCATGGAGCCGCGTCGCGAGTTCATTCAGGTCCTGCGCGGCTTTTTCGGTTTGGCGTGTGCTGGCCATGCTCTGGACCATTGCCTGGTTGATGTTCTGCATTGCCAGAGCGATTTGCTCGATGCCCGAAGACTGCTGCTGTCCACCGGCGACGACCTGGGCCGCTGCCTGCGCGGATTCATCGATCACCCGGCCGAGCTGGTCGATGACATCGCTTGTTTTCGTCATCAGCCGTTCGCCGTCTTCGACGACCTTGGTGCCTTCTTCCGTCGCCATCACCGTGGCATTGATGCCGTTCTGGATATCGGACAGGATGGCTTTGACCTGGATGGTCGCTTGGCGGGATTGTTCGGCGAGGTTGCGGACTTCGGCGGCGACAACGGCAAAGCCCTTGCCATGTTCGCCGGCGCGTGCGGCTTCGACCGATGCGTTCAGCGCCAGCATGTTGGACTGGGCGGCGATATCGCTGACAGTGGCGGTGATTTCTCCGATTTGTTGGGTTTGTTCAGAGAGGGCGAGGATATTTTCGGCGATGCCCTCGACACGCGCCTTGATCTGTGCCATGCTTTCGATGCTGTTGTGGACAGCGTTACGTCCACTGCGCGATACGTCCATCGTCCGCTGTGCGGCGTTTGCCACCTCTTGGGCGCGCGCCACGGCTTGCTCGGCGATGGCCTTGACCTCTTCGACAGTGGTCGTCGTCTCTGAGATGGCAGCGGATTGTTCGCTGGAGCCCGAGGCCTGCTGTGTGGTAGCAGCGAGGATCTCGACCGAAGCGGCACTCAGATTGCCGGCCTCTTCACGGATCTGGCTGATCATGCGCTGCAGAGCAGCGGCTGTCTCGTTCAGCCGGTGGCCGAGGTTAATCAATGGATCTTCTGCAACAGTGTCGATGGCGGTGTCGCTGTCTACGGTGAGCCGGTCCGCCAGGTTCCCGTTTCCAACCTTGGCCATGAATGCCATGTAGCGAGCGATCGTCGTCTGCAGTCGTTCCCGCTGCTGACGCTCGGTTTCCAGCATCTGCCGCAGGCGCTCTACCATCTGGTTAAATGTAGTTGCCAGGATGCCAGTTTCATCGCCTGTCTGCAAGTCCACCCGGACGTCCAGGTCCCCATCCGTAACCTTTCGGGCTGCCTGGGTGATCCTCACGATGGGACGGGCAATCCGTCCGGAGATGAACCACAGCAACAGCAACGAACCCAGAACCAGCGCCATACTGATACCAATCAACCGCCAAACCATCGTCATCGCTCGTGAGTTGACCTCGTCGTAGGGGACGCGGACATCGATGTACCAGGGCGTCGGCGTGTTGCCGAATTCAACCGGCACATCGATTTCGATCTCAACAACACGGTTACGGATGAGGGCCGCACCTGGCGCGAGAGCCGTGATTGCCTTGGCGTCTGCCTCGTCCCAGTACAAACCTTCAGCGCGCGCGGATTTCCCGACCAGTTCCGGACGCCCGGTGGCTCCTGCCAGCATGCCATCGCCCGTGATCAGCGCCAGTTTTCCTGCACCGTTAGAAATCTGCATCTCGTCGCATATTTGCTGCAAAAAAGCGAGATCGAGATCTACACCGGCGATGCCGTGGAAGCTATCGTTAACCATAATTGGCACGACGAGTGAAGTCATCAAAACGTCGCGTCCCTGCACAGGGTAAACATAAGGCTCGATGATCGCTTCTTGCCTGGTTGTTCTCGGTAGTAGATAATAGGCTCCCGCACCTTCTACTTCGTAATCCATGGGTGTCTCGACCTGGATTTCACCGGCTTCGTTCCGGTTCCAGTAGGCAATGAAACGTCCGGTCTCGTCGTATGGTTTCTTCCCCCGGAACTCGTTGTCCTGTCTATCAAAAGCATCCGGTTCCCATAGGGTATAGGTCCCCACGAAGTTTGGGTTCTCAACCGTCACCTGGCGCAAAATGGCGTTTACCTGATCGCGTGTCAGGTTGGCTGGCATATCTGTACTCTTAACTGCAGCCAGGCTCTGCGCCAGTGTACGGGCTGCATCCAGTGCGAACTCGACCTCTGCCTGGATACGCATTGCCGCTAACTGCGTTTGTGCGGTAGCTTTATCCGTTTCCATTTCGATACCTGCTGCGCGCAGGGACAAAGCTGCATAGGCGATGATCGTTCCCACTGCAAGCAACAGGCACAACCCCGCCCACACACCGATTTTCGCCTGGATAGATCTCCGTCTGGACATGAATACATCGACCATATTGCTTCCTCCTTCGGGTGGACGGGTCATCTCCCGTACTGTATCTCGCCCCGTTACGTTGGGCTGAATCTTTACACATCGTCCTCGTTGAATCGTAACACTGTAGAGTTCTCGTCAAGTGAGTTCTTCATCAATGATGAGCCGCCTGTCTGCCAGCAAATTGGAGAGGTTCAGGACGACCAGCAGCGCATCTTTCCCTTCCCCATACGGGGCTGTCCCACGGACGTATTCGGCAGGCAAGCTGCGTATCGTGTCGGGGACCTCACGTATCATGCCCGTCGCGATCCTCTCGACAGCGAGTATACGGTCCACGATCAAGGCAATCTGCATCCCTGCGCTTTCTACTACGACCAGATATCTCGTCTCCGGCTGTTGGTCCCTGTGATTGTGTATATGGCGAGCCAGCCCGAAAAACCGTTGGATGTCCAGTACGGAGACCACACGTCCCCGCAGGTTGACCACGCCAACCAGCCAATCGGGTACGCGCGGTACGCGCGTGATCCTCTGGATGGGTCCCATTTCGCGTACGTAGTGCACATCGAGTCCGTAGACCTCGTTACCCAGCCCGATCAGAACCAGCTCGGTCTGGTCACTGCTGTCTTCGTCCGCTGGAATGCGTGCGAGCTGTGCTGCGCGCTGGTCCCAGATCTGTCGTACCATCTCCGCTGAGACATCATCCTGCGTTGCCGTGAATGCGTCGTATGGGCGTGCTGTGGGCGAGTCGTCTCCAGGTTTCATCGGCTTGCGGGCCTCCTTTCGCCTTCCTCCGTCATGGGATGGCACTGCATCGTTTCTGCTGGCTGTCGACCGCCTGCCGCAGGCGACCGACCGTTATCTCCGTACAGCCTGGAGCAGGATCTCCATCATTGTATTCGGCGAGTAAGCGCATCACGTTACTGAATGATTTTGCCGCCAGTGTCTGTTGTCCGTTTCGATCGTACAGCTCAGCGAGGCCGAAATGGCCGAGTACGTGCTGGCGGTCGATGTACACCACGGTCTTCATCGCCTGAATCGCCTCTGGCAGGCGGGCCTGGTGTTGGAGCACCAACGCCAGGATGTAGTGAGCCTCGACGGACAACCGGTCCATTTCGCTTGCTTTCCGGCAGTACAGCTCGGCGTTGGGCCAATCGCCCAGGTTCGCATAGGCTTTTCCCAACAACAAGCAAACCTGTGCTTGCGCTATATTGGCAGCGTTCGCGTATGCCAGCAGCATGTCTCGGGCCTGTTCCGGATGCCCGAAGAAAAGCAGCTCGCGAGCACGTTCCAGCGATGACTCCACAGAAGATGAGTTAGATGGGATATCCGGTTCAGGCGGAGGGGCTGCAACAGCCGGCAGTTGTGGCTCGGGCACAAGCGATTTGACGGGCGCTGGCTGCCATGCAATGGCTTCGATAGGATTGTTCGATACTGGCTGGGGCAGCCATAACGGTCCGCTATGTTCACCATTGCGCTGATAGAATGTAGCCCCCGGGTAGTTGTGGCTCCGGAATTGCGTAAACATGTCCATCGAGTTCTCGGCATGCCCAACCAGCAGCCATCCACCTTCTGCGAGGGCATTGTGAAACCGGGCGATTGTCTTGCGCATCCCTGCGGTAGAGAAATAGATCATCACGTTGCGACACACGATCAAATCCATGTGCGTGGTGTTGGTACGGTAGGTGGGATAGTCATCCTCCGCCAGGTTGAGCGGTGCGAAGGTAACCATTTGGCGAATCTTGGGGTGTAATTCGTATCTGTTTCCTTGCTGCGAAAAATAGATTGGGCGCAGCCGCCTGGCGAGATCTTCGCGGAACGACCACTCGCCATATATCCCGGCGCGCGCGCGTTCCAGTGTGCTCGTGTTGATATCGGTAGCCAGGATCGTGACTGCCCAATCGTCGATGTCGGGCAGCAGTTCACGTAACACGATTGCCAATGAGTAGGCTTCTTCACCCGATGCACAGCCAGCGCTCCAGATGCGCAGCGTACGCAGTGTTCTGCGCCGGTCGATGATCTCGGGCAAGACGTGCTCCGATAACGCCTTGAAGTGTCCGGCGTTGCGGAAAAAGTGCGTCTCGCCGATCGTCAAGGTGTTGACCAGTTGCTCGAAGTAGTATGGGCCACTGCCTGGGTCCCGCAGTAACCGGATGTATTCGTCCAGACTTTGGCAGGGAGAAGCAGCGAATGCCTGCCGCACACCCCGTTCGATCTCAGATCGACGGTTTTCGGGAAAGAAAAGGCCGCTATGGTCCTGGACTAGCCGGCTCAGCGTCTGGATTTCCCTGTCGCTCAAATCGGCCATTACGGATGAAGGTTGTAGAGCGGAACAGGTCATACGTGATCCTCGGTACCCGGTTCGCCGTTTGAGCTGGTACGGCTGTCCGCTGTTTCAAGGGTGGGTGTGAGCATGCCCAAACCCGCGTTGAGATCTTGGCCTTGGGATCCGATCAGTTGCTCCAGGTCGAGCAGCAGGATCAGGTCTTCAGGGGTACGAACGACACCCGCTACGGAAGGGGCATCTCCCTGGCCATGTGGAAAAACCTGGTCGGTGGCGATGACCTGCTCGGACGGTAAGGCCATTACGTCTATCACTGCATCGACGACCAGTCCGCAAGCTCGTTCCTGCATTTGCACCAGGATAATCGGTGTGTGCAGATGCCAGTCGACCCTGGGCAGACCCAGGTAGCGGCGCAGGCTGATAACGGGGACTGGCTTCCCCTTGACAGTGATGAGTCCTTCTAACAGATCGTTCATTTGTGGCAGAGGGGTAATCGTCACCATCTCGATGATCTGGGTGATGCACTCGATGGGCAAACCATACGTCTGTTTGCCTAGCCGGAACGTCACGATGTGTCGTTGGGCAGACAAACACCGCGGCTCGGCGACTGTCGAATTGTTACTCATCCTGTCATAGCCTTTCCGCACGCATTGCGTTGTGCTGTGCTCAAAGGGAATTCTCGCCCCTGTGTCGCCGGGCATGGCTCGACTCATGATGAGTTCTCACAGCACAATACAAGCATCCTCAGGTTGTAAAGAGGGGAAATATCCTACAGTTGACATTATAGCATTGACTGCTGAAAAGGACAAACAGGTATGGTTGAGGGTGCGGCCAGGATTTTTCGCGACAAGTGTAGCGCCTTTGACACGACCAATGCGCTGGAGAGCACGTCCACTGGAGCAGACTGTGCCAATCTACTGCGGTGCAGACCAGCACACGGTCCGT
>ENA-OSEO01006508-OSEO01006508.1-sediment-metagenome-genome-assembly--contig:-NODE-6508-length-10435-cov-2.799286_pt1 | contig 10435 bp, 9 predicted proteins | sample MGYA00237883_ERZ534232 | MGnify/ENA metagenome assembly ERZ534232
ATTCGCTTGCTCCAGTTCCGATGATACCACACGAATGAAATGCAATAACTGGGAAACGATACGGGTATGTTTATTGGCGAATGGATCTCGGTTATTTGATTTTAAATGGTCATCAAAAATGGCGTTATTCCTTTTGCCTGCTTCCTGGCCCTTGTCTCCTTCCCGCATACCAACAATAATTATTGTGGAGTTTAAAAATTGGATTTTATCTCCATGGCCATAGAATTCCCCGTAGGTATAAAAACCTACAGTCGGTGCAATGGCCTCATAGGGCTCAGTTTCCAGATTTACCCCGTTTTGCATTAAAGAGCGGCGGCAGATGCATGAGTAGAGGAATATCGCATTTGGTTCAAATTCGGCCATTTCTTTTTTGACTGCTTTGGAATTTTGTACCATGGTTTCCGGATCCCCGTACCCGATACGGAATTTCTCCCCCACATGTAAATCAGAAACAAATTGTATGCCGTTGTGTTCATCGACAAAAGAGGGAACACGCGCTAATGTTTCGCCGTCCCGTTCCACCAAAAACGGAAATTCCAATACATTCATAAAAAAATTCTGGTCATCTTGGATATCCAGGTAACGGTGATAAATATCAAACGCACAGACATCGTCTACTGTTTTTACCAACATACCGTCAGCATCGGTAATGGTCATTTCTTTACTTAATGGCTGCCAGCCTAAATAAGTACGGGCAAATATATGTAAGTCGCTGCCTGAAAAAACAATCGCAATAACGCCTTGGTTAAAACATTTCTCTCCGCAGAATATCAGTCCTGTTTCAGCGCGATCGTAGACTCCCGCGCCTCCGCCGAAAACAGGAAAATCAGTTCCCTTCTGGATCATTCCTTTAAAAACGATTGATACATCAATACTTTGTGTTGTGGCGAATATAAGCACCCCGGCAATATCTTCCGTATCATTAATGGCCTGTATCAAGCTATGACCTGTATTAAATTCATCACCAGGTGAACACGATAAGGCAAGCGGATAAATTGTTGTAGTATCAAAAAATGAAACTGACAGGACAGTAGTTCCGGTCAGAAGACTTCCTTCTGCAATTTCTCCTATGGTTGTTGACCCTACTATTATTGCCGTCGGTAACTGATCTGCAATTGCTTCGGTAATACTTGCAATATATTTCTGATTGTTTTGTGAAGAAAAGATTTGTATGAGAATGGATTTTGCGCCTACGGCATTTTCACGTATTTCTGAAGACTCCAGAAACAATTTCAAGGTACTGATGTCACTAATCACATGGCAATAGTTTTTCATTGCAGTTTATCCTCTTTTCCCCATCAATCTACTATGCTTGTCGCTTCCCATGGCAGTGAGAATACGGTGACTGTATTTGTAACACTTTACTTGTATATCGACAGAAATACCCAATTTTCGACAATGATTGGTGTTATGCAAAAAAATCCCATAAAATAGACATTGACTATCTCTGCGCCGCCGCCGGCCGACAAGTTAAGTTAAACTATATTTTTGTATATAAAACATCTTTAGACCTCCCAATAAAGAAGGGAGGTCTGTTATTTTATAACATATTAATATTTTACCATGGTTTTATTGAGCAATTTGTTGTAATGTGTCGAATCTCAATAATTTAAGGTATTTTAAATTGTCAAAAGGGGATTTAAGGATTATTTTTTAAGCGGTTTATGCTAACTGGGCCAGGTGTTGGGCCAGCGTATCCAACTCTTGTGACAGTGATTTTAGCGAATAAATACTGTCGGAGACCGAGTCTGTCAGCTGGTTTTGTTTTTGTATTACCACGGCGGCTTCATTGACGCCGCCGTTAATAACAACGACCGATTTTTGAATATTGGACAGGATCGTAGAAATATTTGCAACCGAGACGGAGCTTTCGTCCGCCAGTTTTTTGACCTCCTCGGCCACAACCGCAAAACCTTTACCGTGTACTCCGCTGTGAGCTGCTTCAATGGCGGCATTGAGTCCTAAGAATCTGGTTTGTTGGGCAATTTTATTAATAATATCTAAAACCTTGCCGGTTTCCCCTAATTGCACGTTAGCCTCACCGGCTGAATCTATCAGTTCTAAACTTTTGGCGTTAACATCATGGGCATACCCGCTTACTTCTTTTATCAGTTGGGATACAGTTTCCATGGTGCCTGATAATTCTGTGGACAGATCGGCCAGCCTTTCCGCCTCCTGATGTAGTCCGGTAATCATTTCTTCGCGGGCCTCTACGGTTTTCATCATCAGCGCCGCGCCGTGAAAATCGATTAAGGCAACATGCTCACTTTTATATTGGCCGATCAGCTCCTGTACTTTTGGCACGCCGGTGACTTCTATCAATATATCCAACGCCGGTAGGGCTAAAACCTTTCTGATATCGTTATAGGTATCAATGCCGAGATTGCGGGCCAGGACAATCCCCTGGGCATGTTCGTCCAAATCACACATGCCTATTATTTTGATGTCTGTAATTCCCTGTAATAATTTTAGAATAGAAGTGCCGCCAGCTCCTGCTCCCACGATAGCAACATTTGTCATCTGTATGTCACCTTCCTAATTATAGAACTAATTGCTGTCTAGCGAATTTATAGAACCTATTTTGATTCTTAAGTTTATATCGGCTTAAAATAAAAAAAATCAAGCCTTCACCAGTTATCAATTCTTTTCAGCCAGCAAAAAAATTTGCAATACTCTGATAAATTCGTTAAATATTCGATAAACGTCAGTGTATAATGCGTTGTATAAATGACTAAATGGAGATTAACGATGTTCCTGTTAAAACTAATAAATCTCAAGCGTAAACGCCATTTACAAATTGAATGTACGGTGTTATAATCCAATCGTTTGTGATTAAATAGCGAATAGGGAGTATTAAAATGACAAAAAAAGATAATGCAGCAAACCCCGAAATCAAGATCAATAAACCGAATGTGCCATTTTTAGTATTTGCTCTGATCTTTTTTATTCTTATCGGCGTAGCATTTACCCCTTGGCTAAACCATGGCGTAGCGCAAAGCATGGCCGCGCTTACTGGCGGCAAAACAGCTTTATCAACCGATACTCAGACAATCTTCAATATTTTGCAGTATAGCCGTTCCATCCATGTTCTGGCGATGCTGCTTTTGGGTTTCGGATTTCTGATGTGCTTTGTCAGAGGTCACGGCTTTAGTTCTATTACCGCGACGCTGCTCGTCGTCAGCGTATCGATTCCGTTATATATGCTGATCAAAGGCGCTGAAGGAGAAAGCCCTGTGCTGGGCATTGAAACATTTTTGTTTGCCGAGTTCTGCGCAGCCAGCTTGCTGATTACTATCGGCGCTCCGCTGGGGCGGCTGAAAATGGACCAGTTCCTTTTACTGGCGATGCTTTTTGTGCCTGTATATTTGTTCAACGAATGGCTTGTGCTGGAGAGCGGTAATTATGCCGGATTTCTTGATACAGGCGGCAGCGTGCTGATTCATGCTTTCGGCGCTTACTTCGGACTAGGAGTTGTCGCCGGTACATATAAAAAATTTAAAGACGGCGCAAGCTGTGAAAACGATGCCACCAGCAACCAATTTTGTCTCTTGGGAAGCCTTATCCTCTGGGTGTTCTGGCCTTCGTTCACCAGCGCGATTGTTGCGCCTGACAGAGTTGTGCTGACCGCTATCAACACTGTTTTTGCGCTTTGCGGAGCTACTGTTGCTACATATATTTTCTCCAAACTGATCCGTGGACACATTAATATTGAGGATATTGCCAACGCGGCACTAGCCGGCGGTGTGGCTATCGGTTCTACCTGCGATATGGGCAACCCGGGGTTATCGTTGCTGATTGGTATTGCCGCCGGTATCTTAAGTACTTGCGGGTTCAGCATCATAGCGCCGAAGGTCGAGAAGCTGATTAAAGGTGCCGATACCTGCGGAGTACATAATCTACACGGTATGCCGGGACTGCTGGGCGGTTTGTCGGCGATCATTATCACCGGAAACGTGGGCATGCAGTTGTTTGGCATTGTCACAACGGTGGTTGTTGCCTTTGTCGGCGGCAAGATCGCCGGTATAATCATCAGCCTGTTTAAACAAAAAACCGCACTTTACAGTGATGCCGATGAATTCGCAGATTAATCTATTCTAATAAAAGCTGATGATTGATTTTAATTTGTTGAAATGATATAATCGACCATAATTAGCGGAGCTTGAAATAAGGGGACTTATAATCATGGCGATAGAAAAAACGTTTATAATGCTCAAACCTGATTGTATTAAGAGAGGCCTAATGGGTCAGGTAATATCAAGAATCGAAAACAAAGGTTATAAGATTATCGATGCCAAGATGATCAGGCTTAACGAAGCAGTTTTGCGTGAGCATTACGCACATATTGCCGACCGCCCCTTTTTCCCGGATATTGTTGAATACATGATTTCCGGCCCGGTGCTGGCAATGATCGTCGAAGGGGAAAATGCCGTAAAAGGTATGCGCATATTAATGGGCGCAACCAAATTTGAAGATGCCGCAGCAGGAACCATCCGCGGCGACTATGCATTCTGTACCTCGGAAAATATTATCCACGGTGCGGATTCCCTTGAGAACGCCGAAATTGAAATCAAAAGGTTTTTTAAATAAAGAAGCACGAAAGCCGCCAATCGTTGATTGGCGGCTTGACTTTTTTGACAGTCTGACCGGTGTGTTTTTATTGTAAAATACACTGGTTTTTTGTGTCCTTTTATTTGGGTTTTACCCGTATGCGGATCAGATTGATTACGTCGTCTAAAATGGCAGGCTCAGTAACATTGATCATCAGCCAACGTCCGCCGGCGGAAAAAGCGGTGTTTTGATACAAATCTTGCGTGTATTCGCTATACGAAGGCAGCATAAATTCGGTTTCTTCGCTTTCTTTGTTGCCAATCACCACCAGGGCAATGAAATATCCAGCCAGCGGATAAAGCGTACACAAAGATTTGCTGCTTTTTTGATATTTGACATTCCAGCCGGGCTGCATGGAGCAGCGACTGTAGGAAAGCTTAGGCTGAATCTGATAAGTGTTTTGCAAGGAAGAGTTTAGCTTTTGCCAAAGTTCGGTATTTACATAATTGCCGATCTCCTCCAACGAAGGAGGGTTATCCGGGGCATACAACACGTTCCACTGCATTTTTTTCACTCCGTTTCCGCAATTATTTAAAAGTTGCCCTTTATCTGTATGACGCTTGGTAGATGGCGATGCAATCCTCTGTACCAAGAGGGGTTCTGTCGCATTTGAACAGCTTACCCATGGTAGCCATAGCGTTGCCGGCCATTTTGGCGAACTCATCCGGTTTGATGCCGTAATCGGACATTTTCAAATCGGCGACGCCGCAGTCTTCTTGCAGCTTTGTCAGCGTGGTGATGAAATCCAGCGGCTTTTTGGCATTCTCCAGGCCCATGGCTTTAGCCATAGTCACAAATCGCTCGTCACAAACGTGTTTGTCGATAAAATGGGCGTAGTAGGCGTTGCTTAACATAATCAGGCCTGCTCCGTGAGGCAGTTGCTGATGATAGGCCGACATAGCGTGTTCCAGTGAATGTTCGCTGGTGAGCCGCCCCACACACATGACCATGCCGGAGAGGGTGTTGCCGAAGGCGACTTTTTCTCTTGAATGCAAATCATGGCCATCCTTTACCGCTTGGGCAAGATTGCGGCTGATGTTTTCAATTGCGGTGATGGCGTAGGTGTCGCTGAGCAGATTGGCGCCGTTTGATATATAAGCCTCGGTACTGTGAAAAAGCGCGTCAAATCCCTGGTAGGCGGTGAATTTGGGCGGTACGGAGAGCATCAGCTCCGGATCGACGATAGCCAATACCGGGAAGAGTGATTCGTGGACAAAGCCGGTCTTTTCATGGGTTTCTTCGTTGGTCACTACAGTAGCTGCGTCAACTTCCGAGCCTGTACCGGCGGTAGTCGTTATAGCTATCATAGGCAGTGGTTTATTTGCAACGCTCAAACCTTTGCCGGTCCCTGAGGTGATATAATCCCAGTAATCGCCGTCATTAGTTGCCATCATTGCTATAGCTTTGGCAGCATCCAGACAACTGCCGCCGCCCAAGGCCACAATCAAATCACAGTTGTTGGCCCGTGCTGCAACACTACCGGCCATAATCGTTGATTTGAGCGGGTTGGCCTGTACTTTGTCAAAGACAACGGTTTCCACACCTGCCAGATGCAGTTGTTCTTCGGTACGGGCCAGAAATCCGTTGGCTTTGACAGATTTGCCGCTGGAGATGACGATCAATGCTTTTTTACCGGGCAGCTTTTGTTTATGCAACTTGTCCAGTTGCCCTGCACCAAACAAAACTCTTGTCGGGATATACATATTGAAAACCATTTTCTACCTCCTATGGTTATCCAAGTATTTATCATATCAATAATAACATAATAACATATTTTTTATACAAATTTCAGGTAATTTGATTGACATATGATCAATTATAATGTAATATATTGAATGAAAGTTCAATCATAGAAAGATGGTGTATCCTCTGTGGCAAGAAGCCAGGAACAAAACGAAAAAATGCGCCTGGAACGCAAAGAGCAAATAATGGCGGCTGCGCTCCGGGAGTTTTCGGCAAAGGGGCTGTACGCGACCAAGATAAAAGATATTGCGGAATCTGTCGGTATGGCGCAGGGATTGATCTACCATTACTTCAAATCGAAAGAGGATATATTTGCGGAGCTGGTCACCGATGCTCTGGATAAAATGAATGATGCTGTTATCGAGTTAGGGAAAATGCCCCTGCCGCCGCATCAAAAAATCACAGCGGCAATAAAACAACTACTGTATACGATTGAAACCAGCGAACGTTTTAACCAGACCTGCTGCTTAATCAATCAGGCGGCAAATTCTACGGCGCTCCCCGCCAATATCAAAGAAGTGATTGATCAAAAGCGTGATCTGCCTTATCAGGTGCTGGCGAAAATTATCGCTGCTGGACAGCAAGAAGATACCGTTATCAGCGGTGATCCTATAGGCTTAGCCATGGTTTTTTGGACTTCTATTAACGGTTTGGCGATTTATAAGGCTACCAGGCAAAACAGCGTTAGCTTGCCGGACGCCGATATTTTAATAAATATGTTTGTAAAGGAGCAGGACGATGACAAAAATTGATCATTTTTTGGATGAAAAGGGTAGGATAAAACAATTACCGTCCAAAAGCAATCTACGCCAGGAGGCGTTCGCTTACTTAAGCGGCAAGTTTGAGGCGGAGAGAAAGTATACGGAAAAAGAAGTCAATCAGATCGTAACCGATTGGAGCACAATCGGCGACTATTTTCTCTTGCGCCGCGGACTGATCGAATATGGTATGATGAGCAGAACGCCGGACGGCAGCCAGTATTGGCTGAATCCAACAGAAGAGGAGTAGTAACGCAATATGGCATTTGCTAAAGTAAACGATACAAATATCCATTACCAAACACAAGGTACAGGGCCAAATGTGCTGTTTATTCATGGCATCAGAGCCGATCTGGCCAACCCGATCAGCGCCTTCAGAACTGCTCTGCCGCAGCACTTTACGGTTCTGGCTTTTGACCCGCGCGGTTTGGGGGAATCGGACAGCCCCCTGCAGCCTTGCAGTATCGCCGATATGGCGGATGACGCCGCCGGATTAGCCTCTGCGTTAGGCTGGGATAAATACCATGTTCTAGGCTTCTCTATGGGCGGCATGGTAGCGCAGGAGTTGGCGCTGCGTCACCCGGCGGCTGTAGATAAGCTGGTGCTGGGAGTGACCAATGCCGGTGTGAAAAACGGCGCGCCGGTACTGGTTGATAAATTAGACGAAATGTCCGCTGCCCTTGGGCTGCAGACATCCGATATCAGACAGGACGCAGCCTGGGTAGATGCGCATCCGGAAATTGTTAAACGCTTTGAACAGCAAGCATTGGCCTTCAAAGAAGAATTGCAGGCAAACCCGGCCTTGCAGCGAGGCTACGCCAATCAGGTCAATGCGGTACTAAAGCATGATACTTTTGACCGTCTGGGTGAGATTAAGGCTCCAACATTAGTTTTCGGCGGTATTTATGATGGCAGTAACCCGCCGGAGGTAATCAGAAAAATGGCCGAACGCATACTGGGCGCCCGCCTGGAAATGGTAGAACACGGACACGGAAGCTGGTATTTCGATCCTACGGTGTGGCAGATGATCATAGACTTTCTGGAAAGCTAATATTTTTTATCTTTGATGTTTTTTAATATTGCTTTACTTAATATGGCTTGGTAATTGGGTGTATTGCTAACTCATTACGAAGCCATATTATTGCTATGTCTAATAATGACAAATTTTATATTTTATTGTTGACAAATGTAATATTTAGGATATAATGATATTATAAAAATGATAATAACAGAAAGATAATAACAAATCGGAGGATTTTATGCAGCAAAACGTTTTAATAAATAAACAAGGCCTTACCGAAGAGCAATTTTTAGCGTCATATGATGCGGGCAAATACGAAAGGCCGTCGGTAACGGTGGATATGCTGATTTTTACGGTGACTGACCGGGAGAATAAGAATTACCGCAAACTCCCCGAAAAGGTTTTAAAATTGCTGATGATTAAGCGCGGCGATCATCCGTATATCGGCCAGTGGGCGCTTCCCGGCGGGTTTGTGCAGATGGATGAAAGCCTGGAGCAAGCGGCGCAAAGAGAATTGCAAGAGGAAACAAATATTGCCAATATCTATATGGAGCAGCTATATACCTGGGGAGATGTCGCGAGAGACCCCCGTACAAGAATCATAAGCACCTCATATATGTCATTGGTTGACAGCGCGGCGCTTGACGTTAAAGCGAGCGATGACGCGGATGACGCCAAATGGTTTACTGTTACTTGCAAATTGTTTCAGGAGCAGAGGACTGTTACCGCCAAAGGATATACGCTGCAGCAGCTCTGGAAACTTAGCTTATCCAATCAAGAAGATGATATTTCCGCCGTGATCAAGATAGTTCAGACTGTCGAAGGCAAAACTGTCAAGATTACCAGAGAGGTAGTTGAATCAAACGGTATAGCTTTTGACCATGCCAAGATCATCGAATACGGCATTGTGCAGATATGGGGTTTGGAGGCACGTTTCACGGAGTTGCCTCCCCTTCTCAAGGGCACCGTCAGGGTGGTTTTTGCCGAACTTTCCATCTATCGACTCTTTCTGATCGGCTTCACCACCGTTTTGGTGCTGTTGATCTGGCTTTTCCTGAAAAGGACCCGTTACGGTGTAATTATCCGCGCCGGTGTTGAGCATCCTGAGATGGTGGAATCGCTCGGGATCAATCTGCGCCTCATCTACACCGCCGGTTTCGCCATCGGGGTGGGGCTTGCCGGGGTGGCGGGAATGCTCATGACGCCACTGACACAGATCCAGCCCCTCATGGGCCAAAGCATATTGGTACAGTCCTTCGTGGTTGTCGTCCTTGGGGGGCTGGGCAACTTTCGGGGGGCTGTATTCGGCGGCCTCATCGTGGGGGAGATCATCAGCATCTCCTCCATCTTTTCTGCCCAAATCGGCAACGTGATTATTTTCATCTTTATGGCCATTTTCCTGTTGTGGAGACCTCAGGGACTTTTTGGTGGAAAGGGAGTCGTTTAGCCGGTTATGCGAAACATCGAATTCTCTCCGCCGAGTTCAAAAAGAGAGTATGGAATCATCGCCTTGGTCTTGCTCATCCTTGGCATTTTCCCCCTGTTTTTCTACAACCGGGTACTGGCGTCGGAGATCTTGATATATGGCCTGTATGGTTTATCCCTGGACCTTCTCTTCGGCCACCTGGGGGTACTGAGCCTGGGACACGCCGCCTTCTTCGGGCTTGGGGCGTACGGGGCCACGGCAGTTTCCTACTATTTCAAGGCCCCCATCGTCCCAGCCCTGGCTGCGGGCGTGGTGTTGTCCGCTGCCGGGGCGGTCATCATCGGGTACTTCGCCTTACAGTTGCGGGGAGTAGGATTCATCATCGTAACCCTGGCCATGGCGCAGATTCTCTACTTCTCCAGTTCACAGGTAGGCTTCCTCCGATGCGAAGACGGGCTGACGGCCTACCGCTCGAGTCTGAATCTGGGTTTCTACACCTTCGATCTGGATTCGAGCTTGAGCTTCTACTATTTCGTCCTTTTCTTTTTCATCCTGTCGTTTTTCCTGTTTCGGAGGATCCTCAACTCCTCCTTCGGCACTGCGCTGCACTGCATTCGCGAGAACGAGCAGAGGGCACGGACCATCGGTTATCCTGTCTTCCGTTTTATGTTCACCGCTTTTATCATTTCCGGCATCTTCTCAGGGCTGGCAGGGGCACTCTTCAGCATGCTGATGAAGTTCGCCGACTTGAGTTACATGGACTGGAGCAAGTCCGGGCAGGCAGTCTGGGTCACTCTTATAGGCGGGAAGGCATCCTTGTACGGACCATTGATCGGCTCCTTCCTCATGTGTACTATTGAGGATATCGGCCCTAAATAT
>ENA-OSEO01006511-OSEO01006511.1-sediment-metagenome-genome-assembly--contig:-NODE-6511-length-10434-cov-4.055325_pt1 | contig 10434 bp, 7 predicted proteins | sample MGYA00237883_ERZ534232 | MGnify/ENA metagenome assembly ERZ534232
ACCTCGGTCTTTGCCATGAAGGCCCTGTGCGCCGGCGCCTGGCCGGAAGGCGCGACGCGGACCCGCAAGTGGTGGTATAAGACCGTCGAGACCCAGGAGGACGTCGATCTGGCGGTGCGCTTCTCACTCTCGCAGTTGGGCGTGGTCGCGGCCATTCCGCCCTCGTACCTGGACTTGGTCGAGAAATCCATCATCGCCGGACGTGCCTACCGCCCGATCACCGAAGCGGAGGTCGCGAAGCTGCGCGAGATGGGCACGGGCTGCGGCTCGGTCTTCAGGAAGGACGAGGAACGGGTCGCCCTGGGATTGCCGTTGCAGAGGCCGTACCATGTTGGCCACCCGCACGACTACTGCCCCTGCGTCCCCGCATAGCAGCGCAGGCCAAGGGTGTCCAGCAGAAGGAGCATGGCCATGTCATTGCGAGCGAAGCGAAGCAATCTCCCGCCTGGGGATTGAGATTGCTTCGTCGCTGCACTTCTCGCAATGACATCTTGCCTGGGTGTACGAGACATGGCCTTGCTCTCACGAGCGGAACGGTCGTGAGAAACACGGGCAGGATGCCCGTGCCACGAGGATGTATTGGAGGACGAAGGATTATGGCGCGACTGACTCTGTGGTCTTCGATTCTCTTCTCCTGTGTCAATGGAATGGTGTTGTGTCGGACGGTCAATGCCAGACCTCGACTCGAGCACGGACTCCACTACACCGAGCCTGCGACCGTCTGGGATGAAGCCATGCCCCTGGGCAACGGCTTGCTCGGGGCCCTGGTCTGGGGCGACGGCAAACCCCTACGAATCTCGCTGGATCGCACGGACCTCTGGGACCTGCGCCCGGTGCCGGAGTTCCACACGGCTGAATACTCGTACAGGACGATGCGCCAGTGGGTGAAGGAGCGTCGGATTCAGGACCTGCATCGGTTGTACGACGATCCCTATGGTCATCCCGGCCCGACGAAGATTCCCGCCGGACGCATCGAGTTGACGTTTGCTGACGACTGTGTCTTCAAAGATGCGTCGCTGGATCTCGCCCAGGCGGTTTCGCAGATGCGACTGGGAGATGATGCGGTCGTGCGCGTGTTCGTGCACGCCGAGCAGCCCCTGGGTGTGATCCAAATCACATCGGCGCGGCCGGCGTCCGTCGTTTTGGTTGCGCCGCCTTTCGCCGGCACGGTTACCGAGGAGGCCGGCGCGAACAAGATCAGCGCCGGCGATCTCGCCACCCTGCGCTACGAAGCGCCGGCCGAACAGCGCGGCGATCACTGGACTGGGTACTTGCAGAAAGGCTGGGGCGGCTTCCGCTTCGCGGTCGTTCTCGCCTGGCAGCAGTCCGAGTCCGGTTGGCTGGCCGCGTGGTCCGTTGCGACCTCGAAGGAGTCGGACGATCCGCTGACCACGGCGCGCGAGCGTTGCGAAGCGGCGCTGAGAAAGGGATTCGATGCCTTGTCGCGAGACCATAGGCGGTGGTGGGCTTCGTACTGGGACCGCGCGTCGATCTCCGTGCCGAACCCGGTGATCGAGCGGCAGTGGTACCTGGAAACGTACAAGTTCGGCTCGGCCACCCGGCCGGACACGCCGCCGATCACGCTGCAGGGGCCCTGGACGGCGGACAACATGAAGATCCCGCCGTGGAAAGGCGACTACCACCACGACCTGAACACGCAACTGAGCTACTGGCCCGCCTACAGCGGCAATCGGCTCGAAGGCGCCTCGGGCTACGTCCGGTGGCTCTGGGAGACGCGAGAAACCGCGCAGGCCTGGACGCAACGGTTCTTCGATTTGCCCGGCCTGAACGTCCCGATGACCGCCGATCTCGAACAGAACCAGATCGGCGGCTGGCATCAGTACACGCACTCCGCGACGACCGCCGCCTGGCTGGCCCACCATTTCTGGCTCCACTGGCGGTACAGCATGGACCGCGAGTTCCTCCAGGGACGGGCCTACCCCTGGTTCCGGGACGCCGCGACGTTTCTGGTGGCGGTGACGGAGAAGGGCCCCGACGGCAAGCGGACATTGCCGTTGAGTTCCTCTCCGGAGATCAATGACAACCGTTTGGAGGCGTGGTTCCCGTCGATCACGAACTACGACCTTGCTCTGATCCGATGGACGTTCGAGAAGACCGCGGAACTGGCGGATGCGCTCGGCGAGCGACAGGAGGCGGATCGCTGGCGGACCGCCTTGGCGGAGATGCCGGATCTGGCGATCGATCCGAGCACTCACAAGCTGCTCGTGGCAAAGGACTATCCGCTCCCGGCTTCGCACCGCCATTTCTCGCATCTGATGGCCATTCATCCGCTGGGCATGATCTGTTGGGAGAACGGCGAACGCGACCGCGAGATGATCCAGGCGTCGCTGGCCGAACTCGATGAGAAGGGCACGAAACAATGGTGCGGCTACAGTTTCTCCTGGCTGGCGAATCTGGCCGCACGGGCGCGGGACGGCGAGAAGGCCGAGCAGGCCTTGGAGATCTTCGCGCGGGCCTTCTGCCTCCGCAACGGTTTCCACTGCAACGGTGACCAGTCTGGCAAAGGCTATTCCGACTTTCGCTATCGGCCTTTCACGCTGGAGGGCAATTTCGCCGCCGCGGCGGGAGTGCAGGAGATGTTGTTGCAGAGCTACAGCGGCACGATCCGCTTGTTTCCCGCGATCCCGGCGCGTTGGCGCGACGTGTCCTTTCAGGGTCTGCGCGCGGAGGGGGCCTTCGTCGTCTCCGCGGAACGCAAGAACGGGCGCATCCAATCGGTCGAGATCGTCGCCGAAGCAGGGGGACTCTTGCGTCTTGAGAATCCGTTTGGCGAAGATGGCCACAAGCTGACGGGCGCCCAGCCACGCGAGGTGAAGAGGGAAGGTCCGGACGTCATCGTAGAAATGGCCCCCGGACAGAAGCTGACATTCTCTCTTCTGTAGGGTGTGTATCCTATGCGACAAGGGTCTCGCACGATGGCCGGTGTTCTCCTGGCCGGCTTGGCCATGTCTGTGGGTTGGGGCATCCGGGGCGACTACGGCCACGAAGCCGGGGCCATGATCCCCGGCGCGTTGCTGGGGCTCGCGGTTTCCCTGGCCTCCGGACGCGAGGATTGGTGGCGCCGTGCGAGCATCCTGGGCTTGTGCGGGGCCATCGGGTGGGCCTTCGGCGGCCAGATGAGCTACGGCCGGATCATTGGCTACACCGCGTCGTCCTCGCTGCTCGATGTGTCCTACGGCTACGCCTGTCTCTTCGCCATCGGTGGATTGTGGGCGGGTGTCGGCTCCGCCATCCTGGCGATGGGTGTCACGCAGCCAACGTCGTATCTTGAGCGATTCACTCGTCCGCTCGTGGTTCTGGGGATCATCTGGGCCATCCTGGCCCTGAGCGGCCTGGCGGGCCGGCTGACAGACCGTTGGAGTCTCAACGACACGGACTGGGTGGGAGCTCTGTCCGCCCTGTTCGTCGCCGGCACATGCGCTTTGCTGTTTCGCTCAGACCGTAGTGCGTGCGGTCTGATCGCCGTTCTGGCCCTCGGCTGGTGGGCGGGGTACCTTCTTTTGACCGGGCTTCTGGACCTGCACATGACCCCGCCGCGCAGTGACAACTGGGCCGGTTCCGTCGGCTTGTTTCTTGCTCTGGTTCTGTATCTGCTCAGGCGACGCGACCGCGCGGCGGCAATGGCCGCTGGCTGGGGCTTCCTGATTGGGGGCCTCGGGTTTGTGCTTGGCGATTTCGTCAACATGCTCGGGCGAGCCCAATGGGGTCCCATCGGCCGCTACGAGATCCTGCACGGTCTGGACTACTGGAAGTGGATGGAACAATCGTTCGGACTGATTATGGGGCTGGGAGTGGGAGCCGTGTTCCTGCTACACATCGGTCCCAAGATTGCACGTCCGTCGGACGACGCGCCGGCCCGGCGACTCCGCATGATGTCGCTCGTGCTCCTCCTACCGGTGATGATGTGGCTCAACTTGTCCAAGAATGCGGCGAACTGGCTGAAGAATAACCACATTCCCGACGACCTCCTGGGTATCGCCTCGACGTGGTGGCTCCTCATTGTCGGCGGTCTCCTGTTCGCGGCCTTCCTGGTCGCCATCATCCGACACGATCGCGGCCGCCTGGCCCTGGTTCCAGCGAACGACTTCGGCCGAGCGCAGTGGCTGTTCCTGCTGATCCTATGGATTGCCACGATCGGGGCATCCATGCAGGCGCTGCCGAACATGTCGAGCAGGGGGGTGTTCCTGGTGCACGTGAGCTTCTGGATCACCGCCGGCCTGTGCTCTCTGATCGTGCTTGCAGCGAGAGGACAGCCAACCGGCGAGCCTGCTGATCCCCGGCCGGTCTCCACGAATTCGTGGCGCCTCGGGTGGGCATTCCGGATCGTGCTTTGTCTTGTCCCCGTCCTGCTTTTCGCCCTGGCCGCCATGACAGTCGCGTCGCACGAAGAACCGCTGTCGGGCAGCCAGCTTCGGTTCCCCAGCTCCTCCGCTACTCCTTCTCCCTGATCCAGGATTCTGTGAACCGCGCGTACCTGATGGTTTGACCTGCCTTGCTGCGGTAGCTGTATACGACGTGAAGGCTGCCGTCCGCGCCCTGCACGATCGATGGGTACGCCGCCGTCGGCGCGGATTCGCCCGCGTCGCTGCGCTCCAGGTGGCGCGTGTGCAGCCACGTCTTCCCTTCATCCGTCGAGAGTGACACCGCCAGGCTGTGCCGCCCTTTCTCCGTGTCGTTATAGGCGAGAACCCAATGGCCGTTGCGGAGCGTCACGAGGTCGGCCCCGGAACCCGGATTGGGCAACTGGGAGTCCTTGACCGTGCTCCAGGTCAACCCCTTGTCCGCCGACGTGCTTATGTGGAGTCGTTGCGGCGGGGGGCCGTTGTCCCGCATGTACGCGACGAGCGTGCCGTCGGACCGACGCGCGATGCTCGGCTGGATATTCCCCGGCCCAACCAGCGGCTCGCTGAATTGCCACGTGTCCCCGCCGTCATCGGTGATTGCCATCAGCGAGAAGCTGAATCCGTCGGAGTACAGGGGGACGATCAGCCGTCCGCCGTCCAACAGAACGGCCTTGTTCTTCGTCTGCCATCCGATCCGGCGAAAATAGGGATATCCCAGCTCCGCCGGCGTCGATTCCCCCGCGGGTGTCCGCAAGACTCCCTTGCGGACCATGTCCTCACCGCGGGCTTTGGACAGCAACTCGCCGCCGTGCACCCTCCAAAGTCCGACGATGGCCGCCGCTCGCTGCGGATTCGAGGCATACATCTCCTCGATGTACTTCGCGTACTCCCCGATCTGTCGCTCGACGGATTTGACGAATCGGTCGCCGGGCTGGACGCCGCGTTCCGTCGGGTCCCCCGGCTTGACGTGCAGCACCTCCTGCCATGTCCACCGCGGCGCCCCGGCCTGGTCCTTGTAGTCCTCGCTGATCCGATACTTGAGCAACGAGGTCTCCCACTGATTCGCAAGCACCGTATACCACATCAGCCACAACCGATTATGGATATCCAGAAACAGGATCGGGTTGATATCGGGAAACCCCGGCACGTCGGCCATGACGAAGGGCCGGCTCCAGCCCGTCGCGCCGGCCTTTCGCCGAGCCCCCATGATCGCGACATCGTCCGCCCAGCGCTCCCCCGAGCCCTGGAACCACGCCGCCAGCAGATCCCCGTTCGGCAGCTCGACCACGGTTGAACCGTGCACGTGCTCCTGCACGGGTGGGAATATCTCCGCCGACTCATGGATGGCCTCCGGCTGCCCAGCCGCGCAAACGGTCGCCATGCCAAGCCACAGAGCCAGGAGGCAGCGCATCAGAGTCTCGAGTGTTACCGCGGATCGTACGTGTCGCATCCCGACCTCCTTTCGAGAACGGATGTCGCCCGTCCATACCACAGGGCCCTCGAATTGTCCACAATTAAGCATTTTCCTAATTGGCGTTGTCCACGGAAAGCACTATATGGAAGGGCGTCTCGGCCGCGCGCCGGGCGGTTTTGTGGCAGGCAGAGGAGCCCTGCCGAAGCGGGCGTTGACGACCTCGAATCCCGGTTCGGCGTGTGTTCCCGAGACGGATCAGAGGAAGGATAATACGGCGTGATGGAACCGACAACGGTCATGGAGGGCAAAAGCATGGAATCCGCAGTGGAAAGACGCTTGTTCTCGCCGCAGGAGTGGATGGAATTGAAGCGGGAACTCCTGCTGCCGCCGCGACAGGCGGACGTCGTCGAGCAACTTCTCATGGGCCACTCCGACAAGCAAATCGCGAGCGTGCTCAACATGTCGGTCCCCACGGTGCGAACGCATCTGTGTCGCCTCTTTTCCCGTTTCGGCGTCGAGGATCGCTGCGAGTTGATCGTGCACATGTTTGGCTGCTTCCGCGAGAAGTGCCAAACCTACGGCTGCCCCCGCGTCCAGCAGTAGTCGCCATCGCGCCCGACGCCCAGAAGCCTCGCGGGTGCCCACAGCCCATCCGGCCGGCGCAAAAAGCCTCGCACCGCTTCCGGTACCAGCACAGACACAAGAGTCTGTAATATTCTCAGGTCCATTAAGCCAGTTTCGCAGCCTCTCGCCCCGCGGCCCTCCTTCGTAGTGACGCCATAAGGCGTTATCTTCAAAGCATTTAGGGCGAGTCTCAGACTCGCCCCTACGAACCTGCGCAAAACGCATGAAGAACCGCAATTTCGGGCAAGCCAAACCGCCCCAAAACTCCCACTAACACGGTGGGAATAGCAAAATTCGTGCAACATCTCGGAACCCCAAAACACCCTTCCTGTGAAGTATTTTTTATTCCAGTGTCCCGCGAGACTTACAGCGATTTCGCCCTCTCCCGCACTCCGGATTCTTCGACAAATTCGTGCAACATCGGGCAAGGGTAGAGAGGCGCGTCAGTCGTTTGGGCCTCTCGAAAGGCTGTAAAAAATGACACAGGACGGGTCCAGGAGACAATGTCGCGTCTGCGACTTCTGCCGCCAGGTCGGTGGTGCGCTGCACTGCGTGCGCCACGCGCCGACGCCGGACCCGATCACCGGCCAAGCCCGCTGGCCGCTCGTCCACCCGACCGACTACTGCGGCCAATTCTGCCACAAGGGGCAGAATCGTGAATCGTCGCTCGTCGCTCGTGAATCGCAGTCCTCGAATGATATATCGTCAATCGCAGATGCTGGCTCCGCCTCTTCAAATAGTAAATCGTCAATCGTAAATAGTAGATTGCAGTCCGGCTTGCCGATCTACGAAGACGAATTCGGCCCCTACTGCAAGATCCCGCTGACGCAGAACCGTTTCGCCAAGGTCGATCCGGAGGACTACCTCTGGCTCGCGCAGTTCCGCTGGTGTTGCAAGGTGGGTCGCGACCGCTGCTACGCGGTCCGCCACATCCAGGAGCACGGCCGGACGAAGCGGATCTTCATGCACCGCCAGATCATGAACACGCCGGACGACATGATCTGCGACCACGCCAATCACGACGGCTTGGACGACAGAAAGCGGAATTGTCGCAACTGCACGATAGAGCAGAACAACGCCAACCGCCGCAAGCGGGCCACGAGCCCCGGCTCCCGAACCACCACATCGCAATACCTCGGCGTCTCCTGGTGTCCCCGCCGCAAGAAATGGGTCGCCCAAATCAAGCACAAAGGCAAAGGCCGCAACCTCGGCCTCTTCGACGTAGAAACAGACGCCGCCAGAGCCCACGACAAGGCCGCGTGGGAGCTCTGGGGCGAGTACGCCTGCCTGAATTTCCCAGAGGAATGGCCCGACCATCCGGCGAACGCCGGGAGCCGGGGCCGTCACTCGTCGCTGGTCGCTCGTCGCTCGGGGGAAAAGCAGTCCGGAAGCGGCGGCAAGGCCGGCAGGCGGTGACCCGTGACTCGTGGCCCGTGCCCCGCAAGAGGGGGGACCGAGGATCGCGGGCTTCGTAGGGCGAGCGTCCCCGCTCGCCACCTCCGTCATTCCGAGCGACGAGAGCCGAGAGACGAGCGACATGGGATGCGGCGTCTCGCCGTAGAACCATACGTATTTATACGTAGTTTTCCGCTCCGCATCCCGCGCAACGCTTCCACGCTTCTACGGTTCCACGCTTCCACGCGGCCCCGGGCCGCGATCCTTCCACGTTCAACGCGGCCTCCGGCCGCACGGGTCACGAGCCACAGGCCACGGGGCACAGAAAAAAGTCATCCCAGAGTGACTTTTTCCTTGTCTCCTCCGCGGACCTCGCCCATAATGTCATCACCTTCTTTGATGAGCATCCGGGATTGAAGTGCGACAAATTGGTTTGAGGCCGGAGATTCCATGGCCGCCGGATTGCGAAAGGTAGGGCAAAGAAGATAGGGGAAGCAGAAAGTATGTCGCCTGTCCCCAGTATCTCTGTATCTCCTATGCCCCGAACATTCCGTTTGAGGGTAGCGCGATGGAAGAAGGGATCATAACCGCCGAGACACAACATGTCTGGCCGCTACTGCGAGACTATTTGTATGCCACAAGGGAGGTCTTCGTGCGTGAACTCATGGCGAATGCCGCAGACGCCCTAGAGAAAATGCGTTTGATTGCCTTGAAAGACACTGCGGGAGATGAGAATGCAGGTGAGCTTCGTATTGACGTACGGCTAGACCGAGGGGCGAGGGAGATCACCATCACCGACAACGGCATTGGCATGACATATGAAGATGTGAAAAAGTACATCAACCAGATGGCTGTCTCGGGGGTGACGGATTTCGCGAAGCGTTTTAATACCGGTCAAGGCATGATCGGGTCATTTGGGGTGGGATTCTATTCCGCCTTTCTGGTGGCGCAGGTTGTGAGTATCGAGACAAGGTCATGGATGGACAGGGAAGCTGGCTGTCGATGGGTCGGAACACCTGACGCCCGATGGAAGATGGAGCACATCGACCGCCGAGAACGGGGTACAACCGTGACACTCTCCATGGGAGGTCAAACGGATGCAGCGGAGTTCCTAGATCCTGATAGATTCGAGGCCGCAATTCGCAGGTATTGCGACTTTCTGCCATATCCCATCTACGTGAATGGAAAGGTCGCGAATGCTGTGGTAGCCCCTTGGCACCAATCACGGGGGACATTGACCGCGCGAACATATCACGATCTCTACCAGCGGCTATTTCCGAAGGCCAACCAACCTCGGTTCTGGACGCACTTGGAGGCCGAGTTCCGCCGAGGCATGTGCATGAGAGGGATCGTGTACATTCCTTCTACTCCCGAGGAGCGAGGGCGAATCAGCCTATTCTGCAAACGGGTCTTTGTTGATGGTGAGTTCAGCGAGGTTACAACACGGTATTTGGGCTTCTTGCGGGGTGTTATAGACGTCGATGGCGCGGACACATTCCTGAGTTTGCCGCGGGACAAGCTGTGTAACGATGTAACCATCACAGAAATACGCTCGTTCATCGTGCGCAAGCTAGCGGATGAGTTCGCACGCATCGCGACTGAGCGAAGAGAAGACTTTACGGCATTGTGGACGGCCTATGAAGAACACTTGAAGATGGGAGCAATCGAAGACGATAGGTGGTTACGCGTGCTCTTCCCACATTTCCTTTTTCCCAGTTCTCGGCGCGACCACACAACGATTACAGAGTACCTGGAACGAAGCTCCCAGCATGATAAGGTGATATACTACGCAACGGATCCGGTTCGGCAGCAAGGCTATCTCGATGGTTTTCAGTCACGCAACAGAGAAGTGGTGTATTTCACCGGTGATCTCGATCTATTATTGCTGGAGCGTGTTCGTCGGCAGCTACCGGAACTCGCGGAATTTCGACGAATCGATTTCGAACCGGTTCCTAGGCCGACCGAGTCGCAGCAGGGGCAGGACGAATCGGAACAGCGTGCATTCTGCAAGCTGTTTGAGAGTGTCTGCCAGGGCATGACGGTAACGATCGAGCGTCTGAGCTACGCGGGCTCACCAGTGGTTCTCCGGAGAAAGGGAGCAGACTCGACGCGAGCGGACTTTGAGGATTTGGTTCGGCGGATGGACTTCAGCAATCTGAAAGAACTGCCCGATAAGATGCGGACTGAGAGTTGGCAGGTGGTTCTCAACGACGGGCACCCGCTCGTGGAGGCATTGATCGAGATACACCGCAGGGATCAGAACGATCCCGCGATGACAAGAGTGTGCGAAGTGTTGTATCGGGAGACGACGGTGAAATTTGGACTGGCAAATCAGGATGCAACAGGCCGGTTTCTCAGCCAGACGGAGGACTTGCTGACGTGGGTTTGCGAACAGCGACTTTGCAGTGGCCAACGTACGTAGGAGTTGGGACAACTGATTACTTCAGGAGGTGTGTCTATGGCAGCAAAGGCTCCATTTACGGTCAGCGTACGATTTCTGAAGCTTCTGGCGCACCACTTGTTCGGCGACTCGCCCAGCGTGGTATTGCGGGAACTGGTGCAAAACGCGCATGACGCGACTCTGATGAGAGCGGCGTGCACAGGCAAGAACCAAGTCGGCGACTGGGCGGTCCATGT
>ENA-OSEO01006512-OSEO01006512.1-sediment-metagenome-genome-assembly--contig:-NODE-6512-length-10434-cov-2.819542_pt1 | contig 10434 bp, 7 predicted proteins | sample MGYA00237883_ERZ534232 | MGnify/ENA metagenome assembly ERZ534232
CACCAGCCGCCTGCCGCGTTTCTGCGGGGCAAGGTACCACACTTCAACCATGGAAACAGAGCTGGTCGACTTCAGGAACAACGTCATCTCCAACTGGGGCTTCAACAGCTCTTATGGCGGTGAAATGGGTCATCAGAACATGATCAACAATTATTACAAATCAGGACCGGCGACCAGGAAGTCAGTGAGAGACCGTATCGTTGAACCCTGGGATACTTTGGGAAGGTGGTATATCAATGGCAATTTTATCACTGGAAGCGAAGAAATATCAGCGGATAACTGGGCGGGAGGTGTACAGGGCGATTACGCCGGAGCCAGGGCAATAAGGGTTGAAACCCCTTTTTCGGTTGCACAGGTGAATACTACATCAGCCAGGTCTGCATACGGCACGGTACTTAAAAATGCAGGCGCCATCCTGCCGCGGCGTGACAGCATCGACCGCAGGATAATACAGGAGACGATTACCGGTAAGTATGCCTTTGGTGACTCCTACGGTGCCAATACAGGTATAGTCGATTCACAAAACAGTGTTGGCGGCTGGCCATTGCTGCGGACATATGACGTTCAGCCCGACAGTGACAGCGACGGGATGCCGGATAAGTGGGAACGGAAACACGGGCTGGATCCGTCTGACCCGAAAGACAGGAACACCATCGCAAAGTCAGGGTATACGATGCTTGAGGAATATCTGAATGGCATTAAATAGGCATGGAGCGTGGGGCAAAGGGGAGGTATCAGTGATTCGCCGCAGGTGATGAAGTATTGAAGTATTAATCAAGTAAAAAACTCTTGGCCGTAGGCCATAAAGTGTTGTAGAAGAATGTCGTAATCAAAGACCATTGCACGTAGGGCATGTAGTAATGTAAAGAAGTAAACAAGTGCTTTCATGCTCTATTGGCTGTCGACTTCATACGCTTATCTTTGCAATAAACAGAATTTTCAGTGGCACAAATACGACTATCATTTCTGATCCTTTTTTTGGTTGCTGCTCAGGGAGTCTTAGCCCAGCCTCTTCCCGGGTTCAAGCCATCCGGATCATTTAATGAGCAGCAGATGCTCATCGAAGATTCCCCTCCGGGAACGAGAATTCTCATCAATGCCCCCCTGGCCGGATTTGGGGTCAATGACAGGGTGATGCTGATTTTTTATGCCCTGCCAAACGGCAACACCATTGAACAAACATTTGGCAAAAAACTGAGGGAGGGTGACGACTGGCATTTTGACATACAACATATCGGGGCGCAGACCAGGTTCCTCAGAAAGACAGTCAGTAACCGTACGATCGTAGTAGCTTATCTTGAGAACAACAAGAAGAGCTGGCCGGCGTGGACAGCTGCCAGTGAAGATTACAGGGATCAGGTCAAAGGTATTGTCGATAATGTCAAATCAATCTTTGCCGGATGGGATACGCAGGTAATACTGAATGGCCACAGTGGTGGCGGCAGGTTCATTTTCGACTATCTTGATGCTGAGGTGAATGTGCCGGATGATGTTGTACGGATAGCATTCCTCGATAGTGACTATGGTTATGAGGATACTCCATATGGCGCAAGCCTGACCAAATGGTTGATATCGGACAGGAACAGGTACCTGTGTACGATTGCCTATAATGACAGTGTGGTCATTTACAACGGGAAACCGTTGGTCTCCCCAACAGGGGGCACATGGTACCGCAGCAAACTGATGAAGACTTACCTTGAGAATGCCTTCAGGCTCAGGGAGAGAAGACGCGACTCCCTCATCTGGTATTCATCTCCGGGACGCAGGATTGAAATAATATTGAAACCCAATCCCAATGGAAAAATATTTCATACACAGCAGGTTGTGTACAATGGTTTTATCCATAGTATGCTGAGCGGCACAGGTTATGAGGAGAAAGGATATAAATACTTCGGCCAGCGGGCATATTCAGACCTGATAGCTGATACGGTTGTGATCCCTGTACGAGCTCTGAATATCCCGGTACGTGAACCGGGTGCCGAGACGGGTTCAGCCTTTATGAGTCGTATATGTGACCTGCCTCTTGCGGAACGTGAGGAGGAGATTTTCAAGGCGGCAGCTTCAGGCAATATTCCTGATTTTCTCAGGAACACCATTACACTCAGTGGTGAGTTTGAAGATGCTGAAGGGACAGGCCACAAGGTGACACTTGAAGTCATGCCTGATTATCTCTCAATAGGAAGCAATGACGATTTCTGCCGCATACCAATGAATCCCGTGACAGCGCAGAGGCTGGCCTGCTTGTTCGGGGCATCACTGCTGACCGCCAGGCTGAGTGACTTCATATATGTTCAGGCTGACGTGAAACTTGCTCCGTACAACTACGTTCCGGTTGGCAATGCCAATGAGCTTGTCGCGAAGTTCATTGATCATAATGCACAGATCGAGACGCAGCTTGCAGAAGCGGGAGGGAAGCATGGTCAGCTGGTCGCGGGGATCCAGAAGGATGTGATCCTTTCCACTAGCATCGCTGAAAGACCCGACAGGGTTGTCATTTATGGCTGGCACCGCCTTGACGGGAATCCAATTCAGCCTGTTTACAGCGGACACGTCTGGTGGTACGTAGATTATTCACACGGCATACGGTTCATCAATAACCAGGTAATTATCGATGGCAAAGCGTCTCTTCTAACCGATGTTCTCAGGGACCAGTTATTGTTCACGATTTTCAGTGATGAGGATCGGCCCATGGAGCAGCCATTGTACCCTGTCACTCAGGAACTGCAGCATAAGTAGTCTTAGAAGATAAGCTTGCTATTGCTTACCCTCTTCTCCCTGCCCCCTGCTCCCTGCCCCCTGCTCTATGCTCCCTGCTGCCTGCTCCCTGCTCCCTGCTCCCTGCTCCATGCTCCCTGCTTCATGCTCCCTGCTGCCTGCTCCATGCCATTCCATCCCGGTCCCCTGACTACGCGTCCGGGCATGGCGCCGGTATGCTCACCGTCACGGAGAACCTGCTCCCCATTGACAAAAACATGGATCATTCCGGTTGACAGCCGGTGAGGATCCTCGAAAGTGGCGTGGTCCTGTATTTTCTCAGGATCGAACACCAGTACGTCAGCAAAGTATCCCGGCTTCAATGCCCCACGCTTCTCAATCTTCATGTTGGTCGCCGGAAGGGTGGTCAGTCTGTATACGGCTTCTTCCAGCGGTATGACCTTTTCATCCCTTACGTATTTTCCCAGGAGCCTCGCAAAGTTGCCATAAGCCCTCGGATGGGTGGCTGACTTGAGAAAAACACCCTCGGGTGCCATCGACTGGCCGTCTGACCCGAAGCTCATCCAGGGCAGGGCTATCTCTTTCCGGATATTGTCTTCAGACATGGAGAAATAAACGACGGAAATACGGCTGTGGTCATCTATCACCAGATCCATAACCGTCTCCTCCGGCATTGTGCCCCGCATCTCTGATATCTGTGCCAGGGTCTTGCCCTGCAGGTACCTGAGTGAATCGGTATTGAAGCCCACCAGAAGTATCCTCTCTGCTGACCCGGGTTTTCGTTCGATTGTCTTTCTGATCTCCGGACCGATGACTTTTCTGACGGCAGGGTCCTTCAGTCTTGCAAGCCAAAGATCAAATCCACCCTCCTGTACCCAGTCAGGCATGAGCACGTCAAAGCCGGTCGAGCTCGCGACATAATTGTACATATCGGCAGTTATATGCATCCCGGCAGCACGTGCGGAGTCAATCTTGCTGACAGCCGGTTCAAGCTTATCCCAGTTGGTTTTACCCACCTGCTTGAAATGGTAGACTTCAGCCCGTATTCCGGCTGCCCTGGCCACTCCGAGGAAATCATCAAGTGCATCAAGGAAGTGATCATCTTCGTTCCTGATGTGCGATATGTACATCCCGTCATATTCTGCTGCCACCTTGCAGAGTTCCGTCAGCTCGGCCGATGACGCGAAGCTGGCGGGCACGTATTCAAGGGCAGAACTGACACCGATGGCCCCCTCTTCCATGGCCTGCCTGACAAGCATTTTCATGGAATCGAGTTCGGCAGCGGTCGGGGGACGGTTATCATAACCCACCTCATGTATGCGCAATGTTGATGTTCCGACGAAAGAAGCAATGTTTGCTGAAACGCCCTTCCCTTCGAGGTATTCAAGGTACTCACCGAGGGTAGTCCATTCGATGTCATATTTAAGGGCACCCTGTGATGCCTTTATATCCCTTTTCATGCTCTCGGTCAAGGGACCCCATGAGTCTCCCTCACCCATGACCTCAAGGGTTACGCCCTGCACTATGTCACCCAGTGACCTGCCATCTTCAATTAGTGATTCCACAGCCCAGCTAAGCATGTTTATAAATCCGGGTGATACCGTAAGTCCCTCTGCATCAATCTCCCTGATTCCGGTGGCTTTCTTAAGATTGCCTATGGCAGCTATGGTATCCGCATTGATACCCAGGTCACCGGTAAATGCGGGAGAGTCTGCCCCGTCAATTATCTGCCCGTTCCTGATCAGTACGTCATAGGTTGCTGCCGGAGAACATCCGTACATCAGCAGTAATGCTGGAATCAAAATCTTTAAAAGTCTCATGTCCGAAGGTTTAATGTGTAAGGTTATCAGTTGCCGGTTGCCATCAGTTCAGACTTAAATTCTCAAATTGTTCATTTGCTCTCTCTGCTCCATGCCCTCCCGCTTTGCGGGACTCGTCTCCGCTGCAGTCTGGCACCTTCGCTAAATCAGCCTGCCAGGCTGATTTTTCACGCTCGGTCCTGCCGGCTGGCGGATCCTCGCATGCTCCACTTGTACGCCCCTTGGCGGATGCCATATCAACTGCGCATTGCATTTATTACATTAAGCCTGAATATCTTCCTTACGCTGAACGCGATGGCAATTGACAGTATAAGCAGCACGACCACCACCTGCCATAGGTAATATTTGTCAGGAAGCAGCATCGGCATCACCGGTTCAAACCCGTAGTCTTCGTACATATGAGCCATTTCTCCGGTGAACCTCAGTGGCCTTGCATGACCCAGGAACACCAGTGGCAATGAAGTGACCACTCCTGCCGCCACTCCCAGCAGGCCCATGAACAGCATCTCCATGCTGACGATTTTCGCCAGCTTGTTCTTGCGCATACCTATTGATACCATCATCCCAAACTCACGCCGCCGTTCAGCCATCATCATCAGCACCGTGCCGAATACTCCGAATGCTATCACCAGGTACAGAATTCCTATCATTATCGCCCCGCTCTTGTTATCTGCCTCCATCTGGTTGAGGAGAAGGGCATTTATTTCCTTCCATGTCCTCAGCGTAAGGTCTTCGCCACAGACTTCGAGAAGCCTCTGTTGTGTCTGTACAAGCTCTTTGTCATCCGAATTCCTGATATTGATCACGGCCGATGTGGCCATTCCCGGAGCTGCGTACAGGTACCTGGCATCATTCAGGGTAACATATACAAAGACATTGTCAATTTCAGGCGAGGGTATGCTGACTACACCCCTGACGACAAACAATCCGGCAGCGGTGGTGCCATGGTAACCCTGTCCCATCAGGACAATGGTATCACCGACTCCGGCGTTCAGGTAATCCGACAGCCCGTTTCCTATGACAGCATATCCGGAATCAGATTCAGCCAGGTAGCCATTACGAAACGAAGCATATTTATCCAGGAGCGGCAGCATCTCCGGCTTATCTGATTCCTTTATTCCAAGGTCGCCCGTGAGACGCTGCTCATCTGTATAGGCTTCGTTCGCAAAAACATCGAGAAGCTTGTCAATGCGGCCCGGAACATTCTCAGCCTTAATGGCTTCCACAGCCTGCGGGGTCAGCTTGTACTTCACGAGGCGGTTTTTAATGTTAAGCGCATCGTCAGCGTTGGAAGGATCCATGCCTATTACCATAACTCCCTGTGTCCGGCTCCCGGCAGCCGCAAGGGCAAATGACTCGAGTCTCGGTACCACCGCTTTCACGTTCGGATCACCTTGAATCTTCTCCGTCACAGCCGGGTCAACAACAAAGCTGTTGTCAAGACTCGGTTCGTCAAAGTAATCCTTCTGCTGCAACTGGAGCCAGCCGGAATACGACTCAATGACATCGGCGTACATCTTACTGTACGTACCAAGCTGGAGCGACCTCATTATCAGCGCAAAGAAGACGGCAAAGAAGACTGACGCCGCTGTTATGACTGTTCTTCTCTTGTTACGCCAGATATTTCTCCAGGCAAGTTGATAATCTTTCATGATGATAATTCTTTCCGGTTAGACCTGTCACCTGATGGTTTTCATGTTCTGCTGCGAGAAAAAGCTTTCCTGAATGGTAATATTGAATTTTATCTCCAGGATTTTCACTATGGTCTTATTGCCTTCCTTGTCTGCCTGTATCAGTTCGAGGGTGGTAGGTATGAACCTTCCGTCCATGGTCTTAAGGTCAGTACCCCGCTCCGTTCTGACCAGGTAACCGTCCTCATCATACAGCTCTGCCTTCAGGGTAATGAATTCATTACAGTCGACCCACCAGATCTGTGATCCCCAGAGTACCTCGGCATCTTCACGTGCGGTAAGCTTTATCTTCCAGCACATTCGTCCGTCTATCTTCTCCTCTCCTTCAATCGTGTGGGTATAATCATCAACCACCGAAGATTCCCTGAGTATATCGTCATTTGTGTAATCTGAACCCATCCATCCCTGTGACATCATTGAAGGAGGCAGTTTTATCAGCCTGTTGATGGCAGGATTCCAGCTCCACATCTCGCTCCCGCGCTTGAGGAATGTCTGACCCTTCTCGCGTGCCGGTGCTGTGATCAGGGTCAGCGCATATTCATCTTCCATTGCCCATGACTTAAATTCTATAGTACGCTGCCAGGTGGGGCGTACTATGGTCATGCTCATCACGCTGTAGCCCGACATCTCACCGTTGAACTTGTCATCAGTCTTTTTTACTATTTCCTTTGCTGTCAGCTGTTGTCCCGCCATGGTCAGGCCTGCAGCCTGCAGCAGCATCACCGTAATAATAAGACAGATCGGTTTGATTGACTTTTTCATTGGTATCTCTTTGTTATCGGTATCTCTTAATTAAAGTATCTATCATTTTTTCAAAATATTCATCATGGTACTGTTCGGGGGCAAAAATGTAAGTCAGGGCAAATCCCTTGACGGTATTTGTGAATAAAAGCATCTCGGTTACCGGATCATAATCCGGTCCGGCTGTTTCCTTCTTTCTTGTGAAATAGTCAGTCATCAGGGTCATCATGTTTTCAGTGAATTCATTAAGTGGCGTTCCGGATACCTTCAGTGAAGATGAATCATCCGTGAAAAGTTTTTCATATACCCCCGGTTGCATCATTATCCTGTACACCAGTTTCCAGAACTGCCTTTTTTCACGGAAAAGTGTGAATATCTTCCGGATGAACATTTCAAATTCATCTTTCGTAAGCCGGCTGTCGTGATCAGGATTAAAATTATGGTAAATCTCCGTCAGTGACCTGTTGATGATCGTGACAAGAAGGTCCTCCTTGCTTTTGAAATAGTTATACATGAGGCCCTTGGAGATTCCGGCGTGCCTGGCTATATGGCTTATTGTCGTAGCATGGAACCCATTATTTGAAAAATGTTCCAGGGCCACATTCATGATGAGGTTTTTCTTTTCCTCCCTGATCTCCTCGAATTTTGCCGGTGATCTTGGTGACATAGGTTTTGATTAAACGTTCATTCAATAATAATGAGCAACAAAAACCGTTTAATGATTGAGCGGTCGGTCAAAGATAAAACACGAAATTGCGAAATGCAAATTTTTTTTCAGGGAGCAGTCAATATGCAATAGTGTTGGCAGGGTGCCGGGAGTAAGGAGCATGCGAGGATCAGCCAGCCGGCAGGACCGAGCGTGAAAAATCAGCCTGGCAGGCTGATTTAGCGAAGGTGCCAGACTGCAGCGAAGACGAGTCCCGCAAAGCAGGAGAGCAGGTGGATAATCCATAGGCCATAAAATATTGCGTCATGGGGTATGAGGGGATCCGATATTTGGCGCGGACAAGTCCCATTGAGCAGGACAATCTCCACGACCTGTCCTCAAAATACAAAAAATCCGGAAAGTAACCTGCCTCCCGGATTTAATATGAGACTGACCGCAGACCAGCTATTCCTTGACAGTATCTGTTTTAATTGAGAAATTAATCGGTATGGCATAATAAATATCAACCGGTTTGCCGCCCTGTTTCCCCGGAATCCAGTTCCCTATTCCGCTCAACGCTTTTACAGCCTCTGCATCAAGCAGGGGATGAACGCTTCTGATCACTGTTATATCTGCCACTTTGCCTTCAGCTGTAACAACGCAACGTAGTATGACCCTCCCCTGAATTCCCTGTTCTTTTGCTTCAGGAGGATATTCCAGGTTTTTGTAGATATCATTGAATAATGCCTGATCTCCACCCGGATACGCCGGCATTTCTTCTACAACAGTGAATATTTCACCATTGCTTACTTTATCAGGCAGCGTGAATTTGGCTACTACTTCGGCTGTGAACGGTTCATTCATCTCCGGGTTCACTGGAGGCGTCCACAGCGGGGATGTCCGTATAACTTCGGCAAGAGCCATACCAAGCAGCGTGTTTGTTGCACCGGCGGGTTTGACGTTTGTGACCGAACCGTCGGTATTTACCGTATAGCTTACATGGGCCCACCCTTCAATGCCATTTCTTGCAGCCTCAACAGGATAAGTGGTACGGCTTACTGCCCAATCGTTGAAAGCAAGGTACGAGTTGCCCTCAAATGTTGGAAAGTCATTTTCTGACTTCCTTCTCAGGGGGACATTCATTCCCATTTCCCTTGCTTTCTTTACAGACCAGATTTCAACTGCACCCGTAGCGCCCTTATCTCCGTATTTTTTAACAGCCTCCTCCGGCGAGAGCGCCTTGTACATTCCAAGGTCATCCTTCATCCTTTCCATGACAGTGCGCTCATTTTCGTCAGTAAGAACACCATCAACCACAACAACCGGCAGTTTTCTGGCAGGATCAAACTTGATTTCTGAAGGATCTACATAATCAGGATCAGGGGACATTTTAACTGATATCTCTTCGTCAGACACCGCCTTCACCGGCAGAGCTTCATATCCCCTGTGAGTAAACAGAAGTATAACGTTATCAGGGATATTACTTAATTCAAAACGTCCGTCACTACCGGTGATTACCATCATTGTCGTACCCGACACATTCACGCTTACGCCCGGGAAGGGGGTGCCGTCTTCCCTGTAAACCACCCCTTTAATATTTTTCTGCACCAGGGCTTCCGCTTCCCCCGGGGCAAGTCCTGATGACGCTGATAGTTCAGCATAAACATATCTTGGAGAGGCAAATGCATAGAACAGCACTGCTGCAAGAGGCAGTACTATAAGAAGCTTAAGCTTCCTGTAAGGAGAAAATGCTATCTTTTTCATCATTTCAAATCTGTTTGTGTTAAACGAAAAACTGAATGAATTTGAGAGGCTCAGCAAGCGGGCATTGAAGACCTGGTTTAGCAGAGCCGCCCTGTAAGCTGCCGGGTTGGATGAGGTCTGCAACGCTTCCTCGTCGGCAAGGTGTTCGTGGTTTTGCCTGACAAGGGCTGAGTATACCCATGCAAAGGGGTTCATCCACTGAATCAGGCTCATCACCTCAACAATCAGGAGATCGAACCAATGCTTGTTTCTATGGTGCACCATTTCATGGTTCAGTATCTCCCTGACCTCCTGCTCACTCACTGAAGGATTGATAAAAACATAATTGAAAAATGAGAAAGCCGAGGTATATTTTTCAGTTCTTACCAGTAACAATTCTCCTTCCCTTTCCACCGAAGCACTTTGGATGGCACGGTGAAGAGAATGGAAATAAAAAAGTGTACGGCACATTAAAAGCATCATTCCAGTTGCATACAACAGCAGGAACAACTGCAATGGCTGTTTTCCTTCCCGGGCCGCGGGCATCGCGGAGGGCTGAAGCACAGTATCAACCGCTGCTGCATTCGCTTCCTGAACCACAGGAGCCGGGAGTTCCACCCTGTAATGGACTGTTATAAGGGGAAGAAGAAGTGATAATACCATTCCCGCAAAAAGGTAGGCTCTCTTAAGCCTGAAGAACCTCTCCTTCCTGAGGATAAGAATATAACACAGCGTAAATCCTGACAGCCATGCGGCAGATTTCAGAAGAAAAAGAGCAATTCCTTCCATATTTTAATCCTTTTGGTCATTTTTCAATTCCCTGCGGGCCTCTTCAAGGATCCGGTCAAGATCCTTTACTGACAGGTTCTTTTCCCTGGCAAAAAATGATGTCATAACAGGGAACGAATTGTTGAAATACCCCTCAAGCAGATCGAACAACTGATGCCTTGAATACTCAGCCTTCGATACCAGTGGATAATAAAGAAACACATTGGCATAAGCCTTATGTCCGACATATCCTTTATTCTCAAGCACCTTCAACACTGTTGAGATCGTGTTTCGCGCCGGCTTCGGATTA